>Ga0157371_10004369_pt1 | contig 12366 bp, 7 predicted proteins | sample C45metaG_FD_113462 | JGI IMG/M metagenome (GOLD analysis project Ga0157371, IMG submission 113462) | Corn rhizosphere microbial communities from Kellogg Biological Station, Michigan, USA - C4-5 metaG | ecosystem: Host-associated > Plants > Roots > Rhizosphere > Soil | place: USA: Michigan... | reverse complement strand
TGCCGGCAATCTCGAGGACGTTCGGCAGCGCTCGACCCGATTGATTCTGAGGGTCGCCGACGCGGCGAAGCTCGATCTTGAAGGGCTTCGTCGGCTGGGCGCGCGCGCCGTCGTGCCATCAGGCGCAGGACGCGTCCATCTCCTGCTCGACGAACCAACCGCCGAAGCGGTGGCCGCGGCGCTGCAGCCCGCCTAGCGGCTCGGTACCTCCACGATCCGGCTGGTGCGCCGGCCGTCGAAAGAACGGGTCCGAAGCTGCACCGGAGACCGCACCCGGACCGGCGTCGTATACCGCTGCCATTCCCCTGTCGCCGAGCGATATTCGACCGGCTGCTGCGGAAACTCGCTATTGGCTTCGAGCGTGCCATTCACGATCCGTGCTCCAGGCGGCGCCAGTCGATAGAAAATGGCGTTCTGCTCGAGCTGCTGCAGCTGAGCGGGCATCCTTGCGGCAAAGTCTTCCCAGTCGCTCTTGAGCGCAGCGAGATCGACCTTTCCGTCGCCATACGTATAGGTCATGCCCGGCCGGTAGGGCGGCTCCCACGGCGCGCTATGCCAGGCGCGTTCCGCGAAGGCGAGCAACCGCGGGAAAAGCATGTAGTCGACAAGCGAATCCCGCCGCACCGTCTCGCTCCACAGGTTCGCCTGAACTCCGGCGAACGAGCGGCCCGGCTGCAGCCGGACGGGGTCGCCGGCGGTCGGCGGCTTGTTCTCGATGTCCTTCATCACCGAGGCGTTCGCGGGCAGGTTTTGCGGAAGGAAGCTGAAGACCTTGAACGTGTCGGTGCCGCGGGTCGGCCAATCGTAGCCGCGCTCGAGCGGGTTCGGCGCGTAGGGCACGTCGAAATAGAACACGTTGGGAACGCCTATAATCGTCTTCCAACCGAGGTTTGTGGTGCGGTGCGCTTCGGCCGGCGCCGCCGTGAACAGGTCGCCCCAGATGTCTGACTGCACTTTCGCCGGCATCTTTTTCGGCGCGACATGGTCGAGCCCGTCGCTCCAACCCGCAACCATGATGCCCTTGCGCTTGAGCATCGCCGAAACCCGTTCGATGAACATCGGTCCGAGACCATCGACCTTCACTCCCGTCCTAGCCATCAGCGCCTTGCATGCCGGTGACCCCGACCAAGCGCCTGCCGTCTCGTCGCCGCCGATGTGATATGTCTTGAGCGGCACGCCGGCCGCTCTGTGCATGGCCGCGACCTCGTCGATCACTGCGTCGATGAACCGGTAGGTGCTCGGCAGGCAGACGTTGAGCGTGTTGTCGTTGTAGTTCTGGACGCTGCGATATTGCGTCGTGTCGCCCGGCTCGACGAGACGGAACGCCTCCGCATCAGCCTTCCGTCCCTCGCTCATCAGCTTGCGGTACCGCGCTTCCATAGAGTGGATCGCAGCACGCGAATGGCCCGGCATGTCGAACTCCGGGATCACGGTGATCCCGCGCGCCGCGGCGGCCTTCAGGATCTCGATATAATCGGCGCGGGAGAGATAACCGTTGACCGGCGTGTCACGGTCCGGTCCAGAACCGAGCTGCGGCAGGAGGCAGTGCGTCTCGCCTGGATCGTAGCAGCGAAACCCGCCCACGTCGGTCAACTCGGGAAAGCGCGGGATCTGGAGGCGCCAGCCCTCGTCATCGCCGAGGTGCAGGTGCAGCTCGTTGAGCTTGTACCGGCCCATTTGCCGGATGACCTTCAGCACTTCGGCCTTGCTGTGGAAATTGCGCGCAAGGTCGATGTGCAGGCCGCGATAGCCGAGCCGCGGCGAGTCCTCGATCGCCAGCGGGCGCAGCGATCCATGCTCGTAGGCCGCTTCCTGCGCCAGCGATTCGAGCGCGTAGCGCGCTCCGGCCGCATCCGCGGCCATGATGTTGATTGCCCCGTTGCCGGCGGTAAGCCGGTAGCCTTCGGGCTTGAGATGCGCCGAGCGCGATACGCGGATGCGGAGCTGCGTGCCGTCTGCGCCGCTGTGCACACCCGCGGCGGCAAGGTCGGCAATCGCGCTTTCGATGGTTGAGCGTCGCACTCCTGAGAACCGCAGTCGCACCCCGCGAGTGAGGTTGATCGATGGTCCCGCCTTCCTCTTCACGAGCGCCGGAGTGGGCACGATCGCGACGTCCGGCGCCTCCGCCGGGGCGGACGGCTCGGCGTAGAGCGCGAATGCCCGCTCAGGCGTCTGCCAGCGCGTCTGGTCATCGGCGGATTGGGTTGCGAGCCGCGCCTCGTCGGCCATCGGCGCGACAAACGGCAGAATCTCGAGACCGCTCTCCGCGTCGGTCGCCGGGCGGGTCGCAGCGATCACTGCAGGGGCGAGCTTGCTGGAGACGAGAAACATGTTCGGCATCGGATAATAAGCCGAGAAGAAATGGCCCTGCGACCAAAGCCGGACCGGATAGGTCCTGCCCGGCTGCAGCCTCACGCCCGAACGGGGCTCGAGCACGTGCAAGTCGCCGTTGATCAGGCGGACGGCGAATGTGTCGCTGTCCGCCTGGATCACCGGGCTGACCGAGCTGAAGTAGAGCTTGAAATCGCCGCTCGCGAGATCCGGCGCGACCTGCCGCGGCATGGTAAGATCGAGCTCGGAAAGGAAGCAGCCGCCGGCTTGCCCGGGACATGTCGCCGGTTTGTTGTCGAGGATCGTGAGCCGCACGCCCATTTCGCTGGCAAGCGAATTTAGTTCCTGTTGGGACGCAGCGAGCGTCGGCGATACGACACTCGAAGCGATCAAAAACGCGATCAATCTGCTGTGCATCGCAGCCTCCTGGTTTGACTCGTGTCATGTGCCTCGTGAGGGGTCAATCGTGCTGCTGTTGCGCCGGCGCGACCGCCCGCTAGGCTGCAGCAGATGCGCTCGATTGTCGTGGTCCTGCTCGCTGTCTTCTTCGCCATTTCGCCGGCGCAGGCGAAGGACCGCGGCGTGATCGTCGGCTACGTCGCGGCGTTCAAAGGGCTCGACCGCGAGATGCAGCAGCGCGGGCTCGAACAATACACCCAACTCGATCTCGCTTTCGTCAACCCAACGCCATCCGCCGAGGTCGCAGATGCAGCCGGACTCGCCTGCGCTCCGGCGGTCGAGGGAAACAGCAACGTGATGGTCTCCGACGCGCAACTGCGCGTGCTGGTCGCGCAGGCGCACGGGTCCGGCGCCAAGGTCATTGCGTCGCTGGGGGGAGCGGTGATCCCGTCGTGCGGCGGCGACTGGGCCGTGCTGTTGCAGCCGCAAACCCGGGCAACTCTGGTCGCGAACCTGCTCGCTGTCGCTGACCGATACGACCTCGACGGATTCGATATCGACCTTGAGGGCGAGCTGATGATGCGCATCGACACGGCCGGCAATTACACGCCATTCGTGCGCGATCTTGCAAGCGGCCTCCATGCGCGCTCGAAGATTCTCACCGCCGCGACCGGCTCTTACCCCGGCGGCATGGTCCCGGATTCATCGCTGCCCTATTTCGACCTCATCGGCATCATGTCCTACGACCAGGTCGGACCCACCTGGGGCGCTCCGGGCGCAGAGCATTCGGCTTATGCTCAGGCGCTTGCCGACGTAACGCTGTGGATCCGCAAGGGCGTGCCGCCGAGCAAGCTTGCGCTCGGCATGCCCTTTTATGGCCGTGGGTTCGGAAGTTTTCGCGAGGGCTGGAGCCTTCAGGACATCGCGTCGCAATTCGGTGACGCGCAACTCAATAGCGACGTCGTTGGACAACGCTGTGGCGGTTGCAGTTATATCACGTACAATGGGTTGCCGACGCTCACGCGAAAGGCGGAGCTGGCCGGAGCATGGAGGGCGGGCGTGATGATCTGGGAAGTCGGGCAGGATGTCGAGGATGGCCGCGCCATCAGCAGCGTGGTCCGTGGTTATCGCAAAGGCCGCTCCGATGCCCGCCGCTAAAGGCGCTGCACCAGCGCCCCAGCGACTGGTCTCGCTCGACCTGCTGCGCGGGCTCGCGGTGATCGGCATGATCATCGTCAACGAAATGGCGGGAATGGACAAGCCGGTCTATCCGCTCCTGCTCCACTCGCGCTGGAACGGCCTGACGATCGCCGACGTGGTCTTCCCTGGTTTTCTGTTCATGGTCGGCGTGTCGATCCCGCTCGCGTTCAAGCGCAGGGACGAGGCCGATTATTCGGCAATCCTGTGGCGGACGTTCCGGCTGATCCTGCTCGGCTTCATCCTGTCCAACCTCTTCTGGTTTTCGCAGTTCAGCTCGGGCAGCTGGCGCCTGTTCGGAGTCCTCCAGCGGATTGGCATCGTCTATTGCGCATGCGCGTTGATGTTCCTGAACCTGTCCGGACGAACGCGGCTCATCGTAGCCGCGGCGATCCTTCTGCTCTACTGGCCCATCACGCTGATCCCGGCGCTCGACGGCCTTCCCAACGACATCTGGATGCGCGGTCATAATTTTGTCGGCTCGCTCGACCGCGTGCTCCTCGGGCCGCACGTCTATGTCCCCGGCAACGACGGTTACGATCCCGAAGGAATTCTCGGCACATTCCCCGCGATCGCGCAGGGGCTCATCGGCGTCGCGGTCGGCGAATATGTGCTCCGCGCGCGCGAGTGGAAGCCGTTGTGGATCGCCGGCGCGGCCATGCTTGTGGCGGGCATCGCCTGGGGTTTCGTGTTCCCGGTCGTAAAGGACATCTGGTCGAGCACGTTCGTGCTGGTGACGTCGGGCATCGCGCTCGTGACCCTGTGCGTTCTGCACGAGCTGTTCGACGGCAAGCCGATGACCGGGGCGCGGCGTATCGCCAAGGTGACCGTCCTGCCGTTCGGGATCAACGCGATCGCCGCCTACACCCTCCACGAGGTTGCCTACGCGCTCCTCGGCTGGGATCTCCTCCAGGCGCCCTATCGGCAGCTGCGGACCGTGATCGCGCCGCAAATTGCCGCCTTCGTGCCGGTGTTGCTGTTCCTCGCCTTTATCTGGGTCTGTATGTTCTATCTGTGGCGCAAGCGCTGGCTGGTCCGGATTTAGCCGGTCACCGTCAGCTTCGCGCTCTTGAGCTCGACTGAGTTCGGCCCGGCATAAATCGTGAAAGTCCCGGGCTCGACGACTTTCTTCATGTCCGCGTTCCACAGCGCGAGATCGTCCGGCGTTAGCTCGAACGTGATCGTTCGCCGCTCACCGGGCTGCAGGGTCACCCGCTGAAAGCGCTTGAGCTCGATCACTGGGCGGGTCACCGAAGCTTCGTCGTCGTGGATGTACAGCTGCACAACCTCGTCTCCGGTGCGGCCGCCGGTGTTCGCGACATCCACCGCGATCCGCGCCGGCTGGTTCGCGGCAATCGCCGGCGTCAGCACGCGCGGCGCGGAAATGTCGAAGCTGGTGTAGCTGAGCCCGAAGCCGAACGGGTAAAGCGGCTGCGTCGTCCCGAACAGGTATCCGCGCCGAGCGGTTGGCTTGTGATCGTAGAAGACGGGCAACTGGCCGACCGAGCGCGGTATCGTGACCGGCAGCTTACCGCCGGGATTCACCTTCCCGAACAGCACGTCCACGACGGCATGGCCGGTTTCCTGCCCAAGATACCAGCCTTCGAGCAGCGCCGGCGCATTCTCCGCGAGATAATTCACCGACAGCGGGCGGCCATTGAGGAGGATGACGACGGTAGGCTTGTGCAACCGGAAGATCGCTCGTGCGAGATCCTCCTGCTGGCCGACCAGGTCGAGCGACGAGCGGTCGCCGAGGTGCGTCTCGGCCCAGCCTTCGCGGCTGGTCTGCTCGTTGCCGCCTAGCACCATGACGACGACATCGGCTTTCTTCGCCGTCTCGACTGCGGCGGCGATCAGCCTCCGGTTCACCGCCGGAGCGACGAGCTTGACCTCGTCGCATGACCAGCAGCGGCTCTCCGTCAGCCGAACGCCTTCGCTATAATCGACCGCGAACTTGCCTCGGCCCGCCTCCTGCACGCCTTCAAGAACACTGACAACGTGAGCGGGGACGTCGCTGTAGCCGCCGATCGGCGTGTCCTTCGCGTGCGTGCCCAGCACCGCGATTCGGTGGATCTTGCTCGAATTGAGCGGCAGCAGCGCGTGGTCGTTCTTGAGCAGGACGATCGCCTTGTCTGCCGCATCGCGCGCGAGCGCGATCGCATCCGGCGTTGCGGTCTTCGACTGCGCTGTCGCCGGGTCCGGGTACGGATTTTCAAAGAGTCCCGCTTCGAACTTCAGCCGAAGCACGCGCCGCACCGCCTGATCCAAAAGCGCTATGGGCACCCGCCCTTCGCGCACCAATTCAGGCAGATAGACGTAGGCTTCGGGATCGGGAGTCTCGACATCGACGCCGGAGTGGATCGCGCGGTCGGCCGCGTCCTTGATGTCGCTGTACAAACGATGACGGCTGACGAGCTCGCGAATGCCGTAATAGTCGCTGACGACCGCGCCCTGGTAACCCCATTCGCCGCGCAGCACGCGGTTGAGCAGCCATGAATTGGCGTGGCTCGGGATGCCGTCGATCTCATTGTATGAGGCCATGATCGAACGGATCGGGAAGGTCTTCACCGCCGCTTCGAAGGGCGGGAAGAAGACCTCACGAAGCTCGCGCTCGCCAAGGTGCGCTGGTCCCACGTTGGTCCCGCCTTCGGGCCAGCCGTGCCCGGTGAAGTGCTTGAGCGTGACGAACACCTTGTCCGGCGGAAGTGGCAGCGTCCGGCCCTGAAAGCCTCGAACCGCGGCAAGGCCCATTTGCGTGACGAGGTATGGGTCCTCGCCGTAGGTCTCCTCGATCCGGCCCCAGCGTGGATCGCGCGCGACGTCGACCACGGGTGCAAGCACGAGCGTCGCGCCGCGCGCGCGGGCCTCCCGGGCTGCAACTGAGAACACTCGGCTGACGAGATCTGGGTCCCAGGTGCTTGCCAGGGCAATCGCCTGCGGGAAGCTCGTCGCGCCGCGCGCGACATAGCCGTGCAGCGATTCCTCATGCATCAGGATCGGGATTCCGAGGCGGGTGTGCTCGACTGCCCAATGCTGTGCCGCGTTGACGAACTCCGCCGTTTGCCCGGCATCGCGGTTGACCGTTTCGCCGGCAGCGCCCGCCGCACCGTTCGACTGAGTCACTCCACGAAAATCGGACGGCCGAGCGAAGCCGCCTATGCCGTTGGGGAAGTTCTTCGACGCAAGCGCGGGCGAGAAGGTGCCGTTCGCAGTTTCCAGCTTGCTCTTCTGCTCCCAAACCGTCTCGAGCTGCGCGACCTTCTCGTCGAGCGTCATTCGCGCGAGCAGGTCGTCGACCCGCTCCTCGACCGGCTCACGAGCATCCTTGTAGACCGGCGATTGCGGCTCAGCCGAACGCGCGTGGGAACCGACCAGTCCCGTGGCGATGGCGGCAACGATCATCCAATGCGTGAAGCGCACGGGCCTGCTCCCTCAACGATGGTAGCGCTAACGTAGCCGTGCGCCGCGCGCCGTCAACGCGCGTCTGATTGCATTGCGCGTAGGGCTCACCTAGCAACTCACCGCATGGCCAGACCGAGCCGGCGCAGACGCGGAGTCACGACGATCGAAGACGTCGCGCGCGCCGCAGGCGTGTCGGCGATGACCGTCTCGCGGGTGATCAACCACGGCAAGAACGTGCGTGAATCGACACGTGCGGCGGTCCGCGATGCGATCGAGCGGCTGAGTTACTCGCCGAACACGGCGGCGCGGAGCCTGGCCGCCGGGCAGGCTACTCATATCGGGCTTCTCTACGCCAACCCGAGCGTCGCTTATCTTGCGCAATTCCTGATCGGCGCACTCCATGCGGCTCGAAGCGCCGGAGTCCACCTCGTGATCGAATCCTGCGAGTCGGAAGATGCCGATGAGCAAGCCGAAGTGACGCGCCGATTCGCGACCAGCGACGTCGAAGGCGTTGTCCTTCCGCCGCCGCTATCCGAATCCGAACCGATCATGGCCGAACTGGATGCGATGGGGATTCCTGTCGTGACCGTTGCCATGGGCGCACCGCGCGCCGACAGTCTCAACGTCCGCATCGATGACCATGCCGCGGCGATGGAGATGACCCGTTATCTCCTCGATCTCGGCCACCGCAACATCGGGTTTATCAAGGGCCATCCCAATCACATTGCCAGCCACGACCGATATCGCGGGTTTTGCGACGCTCTGACCGCAGCAGGGATCGACTCCGAGAATGCGCCGGCGGAGCAGGGCTATTTCAGCTACCGCTCCGGCCTCACCGCGGGAGAGCGGCTGCTCGCGCGGGCAGATCGGCCCACGGCGATCTTCGCAAGCAATGACGACATGGCTGCCGCGACGGTCAGCGTCGCGCACCGCATGGGACTGAACGTGCCGGACGACATCAGCATCGTCGGCTTCGACGACACCGCGCTCGCGACCAGCGTTTGGCCTGAGCTCACGACCGTCAAGCAACCGATTGCGGCGATGGCCGAGGCCGCGCTGGAACTGCTGATTGCGGATCTGCGGAGCCGCAGCGGCGGCGCGCCGCGCAAGTTCACCGAACGCGTGCTCAGCCACGCACTTATCATCCGTGAATCGTCGGGCCCGCCACCCGGCGCGAAGAAAGCGAAAAGGGCGAAGGCCGTGCACCGCGCTTAAGCGATTGCGCCGCCGAGATTCTGTGTTACCGCTAACAGCTGAATTCGGCGTAGGGGAGATGGCAATGGTCGAGGCGAGCCCCGCTCGGGCAAACATGGGCTTTATCGGGGCGATCGTCGCGGTGGCGACGATCGGCGGCTTCCTGTTCGGCTACGACAGCGGCGCGGTCAACGGCACGCAGGACGGTCTCACCCAAGCTTTCCACCTCGTACCGGGCAGCTGGTCGCCCAGCAACGGTCTCGGTTTCACCGTCGCGTCATTGCTGATCGGCTGCTTCATCGGCGCGTTCTTCGCCGGCCGGCTGGCCGATATGATCGGGCGCCGGAACACGATGATGCTCGCCGCGGCGCTGTTCCTCGTCGGTGCGCTCGTCCAGGGCGCGGCGCCGTCGCAGATCATTTTCGTCATCGCCCGCATTTGCGGCGGAATGGCCGTGGGCGCGGCAAGCGTGTTGTCGCCCGCCTACATCTCCGAAGTCGCGCCCGCCAGCATTCGCGGCCGTCTCACGACCGTACAGCAGATCATGATCATTACCGGCCTGACCGCCGCCTTCGTCGTCAATTATTTCCTCGCGCAAAGCGCCGGCGTGTCGACCGCCCGCATATGGGGCGGCATCGAAGCCTGGCGCTGGATGTTCCTGATGCAGGCGATCCCGGCGGCGATCTTCCTCGTCGCGCTGTTCATGATCCCTGAAAGCCCGCGCTACCTCGTCTCGAAAGGGCGCAACGAGCATGCGCAAAGCGTCCTCACCAGCCTGTTCGGCGCCGACGTCGCGCCTGCGAAGCTGGAAGAGATCCGCGCAACTTTCGCCCAGGACCACCGCCCGCGGCTGAGCGACATCAAGGCGCCATCCGGCGGGATCCGCAAGGTCGTCTGGGTCGGGATCATGCTCGCCGCCTTTCAGCAGTTCGTCGGGATCAACGTCATCTTCTATTACGGCGCGACGCTGTGGCAGCTGGCCGGCTTCTCCGAGAGCCAGTCGCTCGCAATCAACATCGTCTCGGGCGCGGTCTCGATCGCAGCCTGCTTCGGCACCATCGCGGTGATCGACAAGATCGGCCGCAAACCGCTGCTGTTGATTGGATCGGCGGGAATGGCAGTGACCCTGTTCGCGATGGTCTATGCGTTCAGCCACGGAACCCTCGATCCGAAGGGCAACCTCGTCCTGTCGAAGGATCTCGGAACGCTCGCGGTGGTTGCTGCGAACCTCTACGTGATCTTCTTTAACTTCAGCTGGGGCCCGGTCATGTGGGTGATGCTCGGCGAGATGTTCCCCAACCAGATCCGCGGCTCGGCGCTGGCGGTATCCGGCTTCGTCCAATGGTTCGCGAACTTCCTCATCTCGTTCAGCTTCCCCGTCATGGCGGCCAAGCTCGGGCTGACGATCAGCTACACCTTCTACGGCGTCTGCGCGGTGATCAGCTTCTTCCTTGTGAAGAGCCTGGTGCACGAGACCCGCGGCAAGGAACTGGAGCAAATGGAGGGGTGACCCCTCAGGCGTTTGAATGACTGAGCGTAAACCGGCCCGTCCTTTCCGCTCGCGCGAATGGTTCGACGCGCCGGGGCGGCCGGACATGGCCGCGCTGTACCTCGAGCGCTACATGAACGACGCTTTCACGCGCGAGGAACTGCGCTGCGGAAAGCCGATCATCGGTATTTCCCAGTCCGGGTCCGACCTCGTCCCGTGCAACCGCGTGCACGTGAAGCTGGTCGAGCGCATCAAGGCCGGCATCCGCGACGCAGGCGGGATTCCGATGGAATTCCCGATGCACCCCATCTTCGAGAATTGCCGCCGGCCGACCGCCGCCCTCGACCGCAACCTCGCCTATCTCGGCCTGGTCGAGGTGCTGAACGGTTATCCGATCGACGCGGTCGTGCTGACCACCGGCTGCGACAAGACGACACCGGCATCGATCATGGCGGCGACGACGGTCGACATTCCCGCGATCACGCTCAACGGTGGTCCCATGCTCGACGGCTGGCACGAAGGGGAGTTGGTCGGGTCTGGCACGGTGATCTGGCGCTCTCGGCGGCTCCTCGGCGCGGGCGAAATCGACGAGGAAGAATTCATCCGCCGAGCGAGCGATTCGGCGCCGTCGCTCGGCCATTGCAACACGATGGGCACCGCCTCGACGATGAACTCGATCACCGAGGCACTCGGCCTGTCGCTGCCCGGCCAGGCGATGATCCCCGCGCCGTACCGCGAACGTGCGCACATGGCCTACGAAACCGGCCGACGGATCGTCGACATGGCTTATGAGGATTTACGGCCGTCGAAGATCCTGACAAGGGAAGCGTTCCTCAACGCGATCCGGGTCAACGCGGCGATCGGCGGCTCGACCAATGCGCAGCCCCATATCGTGGCGATGGCGCGGCACGCGGGCGTGGAGATCACGCCTGCCGACTGGATGGAGCAGGGCTATGACGTGCCGCTGCTGGTCAACATGCAGCCCGCCGGCAAGTATCTGAGCGAGCGCTTTCATCGCGCCGGCGGCGTCCCCGCCGTGATGTGGGAGCTCCTCCAGGCAGGCAGGCTCGACGGCTCGGCGCTGACCTGCACCGGACGCACGCAGGCGGAAAACCTCGAAGGCCGCGAAGCGACCGACCGCGACGTGATCTTCCCTTATTCGGCGCCGCTGAAGGAGAGCGCCGGGTTCCTCGTGCTGCGCGGGAATTTGTTCGATTTTGCGATCATGAAGACGAGCGTGATCGGCGAGGAATTCCGCAAGCGCTATTTGTCGCACGCCGGGCGCGAGGGTGTGTTCGAGGGGCGGGCGGTCGTCTTTGATGGGTCCGGCGACTACCACGACCGCATCAACGATCCTGCCCTGAACATCGACGAGGACTGCATCCTGGCGATCCGTGGCTCGGGCGTGCTCGGCTGGCCCGGGTCGGCAGAGGTGGTGAACATGCAGCCGCCCGACGACCTGCTTCGACGCGGCATCGAGAGCCTGCCGACGATCGGTGACGGACGGCAGTCGGGCACGTCGGACAGCCCGTCGATTCTGAATGCGTCACCGGAGAGCGCCGCCGGCGGGGGACTCGCGTGGCTGCGCACGGGCGATATCATCCGCGTCGACCTTGACGCCGGCACCTGCGACGCACTGGTCGACGACGAGGAAATTGCGCGGAGGAAGGCTGAGGCGCCGCAGCCGGTGCCGGAGAGCAACACGCCGTGGGAAGAGCTGTTCCGCGAGAAGACCGGTCAGCTTTCGACCGGCGGAGTGCTCGAGTTCGCGGTCAAATATCGCGGCACGTCAAAGAAGGTGCCGCGGCATAATCACTGAACCGCCAGCTCGAACACCGGCGCTGGCAGAAGGTCGAAATCGTAGAGGTTGACTATCGGATAGTCGGCCCAGGCGTAGCGCACGCGACTGACCGGCTGTCCGTCGCTCGCGATCGTAACGGAGCTCCCGCTTACCCGAGCATCGGCATAGCGGCACGAGCCGGCTGAAGGGCCGCACAGCTCGAACGCGTCCGCGTTCGCGCCGCTCAGGACCTGGAGCGGCTTGGTGAAGGCGACCACGATGCTGTTGCCCTGCCGCGTGGCGCTAATGGGCAGCGGACCGACCGTTCCGCCATCACGATAGGCGATCTTTTGCGCGGCGAGCGCGAGGCGACGCCCGACCTCCTGCTTGTTCGCGGGATGGATATCGTTCGGTTCGCCGAGATCGATGGCGCTCGCGAGCCCCGCGTGCCGATCACGCTCGGCCGCGAGCCTTTGCTCGTTGATCAGCGCGGCCCAGCCGCTTTCGACGGGGTGCGAGACCGGCTTGCCCCAGCCCGCAAGGCCGACGATCAGGAAAGGCAGCTGCGGATCCT
>Ga0157371_10004368_pt1 | contig 12370 bp, 10 predicted proteins | sample C45metaG_FD_113462 | JGI IMG/M metagenome (GOLD analysis project Ga0157371, IMG submission 113462) | Corn rhizosphere microbial communities from Kellogg Biological Station, Michigan, USA - C4-5 metaG | ecosystem: Host-associated > Plants > Roots > Rhizosphere > Soil | place: USA: Michigan... | reverse complement strand
TCTCAGCCGACAACGCCCACGGCGTGCACCCCAATTACGCCGAGAAGCACGATGCCAACCACGGTCCGAAACTCAATGCCGGCCCTGTGATCAAGGTCAACAGGATGAAGCGTCCCGCCACCGACAGCGAAACCGCCGGGTTCTTCCGCCATCTGTGCATGGCCGAAGAAGTGCCGGTTCAGAGCTTCGTGGTGCGCAGCGACATGGGCTGCGGCTCGACCATCGGCCCGATCACCGCCAGCCACCTGGGCGTGCGCACCGTGGACATCGGCCTGCCGACGTTCGCCATGCACTCGATCCGCGAACTGTGCGGCAGCCACGACCTGGCGCACCTGGTCAAAGTGCTGAGCGCGTTCTACGCCTGCCAAGAGCTGCCGTAATCATCTCGAGCCCGCTCGCGCCCACAGGGTTTCACATAACCCTGTGGGCGCGGGCTTGCCCGCGATAGCGTCAGGTCAGACTCACATGATCTCAATGACTGATATCTGACACACCTCATCAACGGTCGCCCAAAAGCCACCTAGACTTTAAATATTCGTCCGACAAGGCAGTCACCCATGATCACGTTGTCTTCGTTCCACGCCATGCTGATCCCCATCCTTGCAGGGATGATCCTGTTGGCAATCGGCTTCAACTTTCGCGACAAAAACGCCGGTGTATTCTCCATGTGGATCGGCATGCTGACGATCCTCGCAACGGTAGTGTTCAAGATCCTCGCCAAACTCAACGAATAAATCCTCCCCCCGACTCGCATTGATTTTGACGGGCTCGTACACTCGGTCGATCCGTTCATCCGAGGTTGACTGCCTAGTGCTCGCTCGTCTTTTCGCCCTGCCATATCTTTTCCTTGTCTGCCTGATGACGCTGCTGCCGATGGCGCCTGCGCAGGCGGTTGGTTTGCCGAGCCTGCTCAGCGGCTCAACCAAGGCCCAGCCAGAGGCTCAGGCCCCGCTGGGACAATCGCTGGACGAAGTCATCAAGTCGCTGGAGAACGATCAGCAACGCACAAAGCTGCTGGCCGACCTGAAGAAACTGCGCGATGTCACCAAGAAAGCCCAGCCGGCTGCCGAGGAAGGCGTTCTCGGCCTGATCGGCGGCACGCTGGCCTCTTTCGAAAAGCAGTTTTCCGGCGCCGATAGCCCGCTCACGCGCTGGTCCGAGGAGTTTGCCTTGGCCGAGGACGAGCTGATGGCCTTGATGTTGCCGGCCAATGAATGGCTGCCGATCATCTTCGCTTTCGCCATGATCCTGATGGTCTGGAGCCTGCTGGCCGCCGCGCTGATCTGGGTCGGACACCGGGTGCGCATGCGCTTCGGCCTGACTGAAGAGCTGCCGCAACACCCCAAGGCCCTGGACATGTTGCGTTTTGCCCTGCGCAAACTCGGGCCGTGGCTGATTGCCTTGGTCATCACGGTCTACATGAGCTATGCCCTGCCCTCGTCACTGGGCAAAAGCCTGGCCATGGTGCTGGCGTATGCGCTGGTGGTCGGCACCTGTTTCTCGGCCATCTGCGTTATCGCCTTTTCCGTGCTCGACGGCCCGCACCGCCATCGCGCCTTGTACATCCTGCGGCATCAAGCCTTTCGGCCGTTGTGGTTGATCGGCAGTTTCGCCGCCTTCGGTGAAGCGTTGAGCGATCCGCGCCTGGTCGCCAGTCTCGGCACTCACCTGGCTCATAGCGCAGCCACCGTGGCCAACGTCCTGGCGGCGCTGTCCACAGGGCTGTTCATCCTGCGTTTTCGTCGACCCATCGCGCACCTGATCCGCAACCAACCGTTGTCCCGCCGCCTGACCCGCCGCGCGCTCAGCGACACCATCGATATTCTGGGGACCTTCTGGTACGTGCCGGCCCTGGTGTTGGTGGGCATTTCGCTGTTTGCCACGTTTGTCTCGGCCGGCGACACCAGCACCGCATTGCGTCAGTCCCTGATCTGCACCGTGCTGCTGGTGTTGTGCATGGTCATCAACGGCCTGGTGCGGCGCCATTCGCTGAAACCGCAACGCGGGGTGAAACGTCATGCACTGTATTCGGAGCGCCTGAAAAGCTTCTTCTACAACCTCGCCCATCTCTTGGTGTGGCTGGCGTTCATCGAGTTGGGCCTGCGTGTCTGGGGCATGTCGCTGATCGGTTTCACCGAGGGTGAAGGCCACGAAATCAGCGTCAAACTGTTCAGCCTCGCGGGCACGCTGATTTTTGCCTACCTGGTCTGGATCCTCAGCGACACCGCCGTACACCACGCCCTGACCCGCTCACGCAAAGGCCTGGCGAACGCGCGCGCGCAAACGATGATGCCGCTGATCCGCAACGTGCTGTTCGTGGCGATTTTCATCATCGCGCTGATCGTCGCGCTGGCGAACATGGGTATGAACGTCACGCCGCTGCTGGCCGGTGCCGGTGTGATCGGCCTGGCCATCGGTTTCGGTGCGCAGTCGCTGGTCGCGGACTTGATCACTGGCCTGTTCATCATCATCGAAGACTCCCTGGCCATCGACGACTACGTGGACGTCGGCGGCCACCTGGGCACCGTCGAAGGCCTGACCATCCGTACCGTGCGGCTGCGGGACATCGACGGCATCGTCCATACCATTCCGTTCAGCGAAATCAAAAGCATCCAGAACTACTCGCGGGAATTCGGCTACGCGATCTTCCGGGTCGCCGTGCCTTCCAGCATGGACATCGACGAGGCGATCAAGCTGATGCGCGAAGTCGGTCAGAAGATGCGCACCGACCCGCTGCAACGCCGCAACATCTGGTCGCCACTGGAGATCCAGGGTGTCGAGAGCTTCGAGTCCGGCAACGCAATTCTTCGCGCCCGTTTCAAGACCGCGCCGATCAAGCAGTGGGAAGTTTCACGGGCGTTCAATTTGTCGCTGAAACGGCATCTGGATGAAGCAGGGATGGATCTGGCGACACCGCGCATGAGCGTGCAGGTGATCACGGCGGGGGGTGGCGGTCAGGAAAAACAGGAGTGACTGGACGGACGCCATCGCGAGCAAGCTCGCTCCCACATTTGGTCCTGGCTAGCCGCAAAATTGCGTACTCAGGAGATCTACTGTGGGAGCGAGCTTGCTCGCGATGGGGCACCGAGGTCTTCCAGACAAACCCGCAAGTCAAACCACATCCACCCCGACATGAATCGCATCATGCCGCCAAAACTCCAGGTCACAATCGATCAACCGCTCATGCTGGTCATAATTGACCCGGGCAATCCGCAGGCCCGGACTTCCCACCGACACCCGTAACGCCGCCGCCGCATCCACCGACAACGCCGTCGGCACGATCTCGAAACGTACCCGCCCGTAGTGCAAGTCGTAGTGCCTGGCGTACAGCTCGGTAATCGACTGATTCAAATCAAACTCCAGAATCCCCGGAAAATACTGCGGATTCAGGTAGTGCTCCACGTACAACACCAGCCGCTCATCGATACGCCGCGCCCGGCAGATCTGGATCACGCTCGACAGCGCCGGCAACTGCAACCATGCACACACTGCCGCCGAGGCCGGCTGCAAGCGCGCCGAAATCACTTCCGTGGACGGCACACGCCCCTGGGCGCTGACCATCGCGTGGAAGTGACTGCGCTGCATCAGGTTGTACGCCAGGCGCGGCGGCGACACAAACCAGCCACGGCGCTCCTCGCGATAAATCTGACCTTGGGCCTCCAGTTGCAACAATGCTTCACGCACGGTGATTCGGGTGGTACCGAACAACTCACTGAGTTTGCGCTCGGACGGCAGCTTGCTACCGGACGCCAACAGGCCGTGGTCGAGCTGTTCCTGCAAAACCTGACCGATGGCTGTCACCGCTTTGGTGGTCTCGATGCGCATCAACGTTACCTATCTGGACTAGACCAGCACTGTTTCGGGGCGGAACCGTCGCTCAAACCGGCTCCATCAACTCCCTGCAAGCCTAGGCACTGCGTGTGACTGATAGATGACAAAGCCGCCGAACGGTTGAGTCAGGCACCTGCAAAATCACGGCCAAGTCCTTTTGTATCAGCCCTTTAGCCATGGTCTACGCTTACCCGCAAGCCTGAGCATTAGCGTTTGAAAAATAGTGGCCGACCACTCATCGACATCAAAATGTCATCAGCGGCGCCTAAATTGGCTCAGGTATTGCTGACCTAGACCAACACAACCGCAATCGCAGCGTTGAAAACGCCCAAAGGAGCTTCGGATGAAAAAGCTTTTCCTGGCATCACTGTTAGGCTCGACCATTGCCATGTGCACCGCCGCAATGGCCGCTGATGATTTGAAAACCCTGGAAGCCGCTGCGAAAGCGGAAGGCGCGGTCAATAGCGTCGGCATGCCCGATGACTGGGCCAACTGGAAAGGCACCTGGGAAGACCTGGCCAAGAACTACGGCCTGAAACACATCGACACCGACATGAGCTCGGCGCAGGAAATTGCCAAGTTCGCCGCTGAAAAAGACAACGCCAGTGCCGACATCGGCGACGTTGGCGCGGCTTTCGGCCCGATCGCGGTCAAACAGGGCGTGGTGCAACCTTACAAGCCAAGCACTTGGGATCAAGTTCCGGAGTGGGCCAAAGACAAGGACGGCAACTGGGCACTGGCCTACACCGGCACCATCGCTTTCATCATCAACAAAAAGCTGCTGCACGAATCCGATGCGCCTACCAAATGGGCTGATCTGAAAACCGGTAAATACAAGGTGTCTATCGGTGACGTGAGCACCGCGGCCCAGGCCGCCAACGGTGTATTGTCCGCAGCACTGGCCAATGGTGGCGATGAGAAGAACCTGCAACCTGCGCTGCTGTTCTTTGCAGACATTGCCAAGCAGGGCCGCCTGTCCATGGCCAACCCGACCATCGCCACGATGGAAAAGGGTGAAATCGAAGTCGGCGTGGTCTGGGACTTCAACGGCCTGAGCTACAGGGCCAAGATGGCCAACCCGGATGACTACGTGGTGGTGATCCCTTCCGATGGCTCGGTGATTTCCGGCTACACCACCATCATCAACAAATACGCGAAGAACCCGAACGCCGCCAAGCTGACCCGCGAATACATCTTCAGCGATGCCGGTCAGATCAACCTGGCGAAAGGCAACGCCCGTCCGATCCGCGCCGAGCACATCACACTGCCGGAAGACGTCAAGGCCAAGCTGCTGCCTAACGAGCAGTATAAAAATGTCACGCCGATCAAGGACGCGGATGCATGGGAGAAGAACTCCAAGGCTCTGCCGCAGAAGTGGAACGAAGAAGTCATCGTCGAAATGAAGTAATCCTGCAGCCCGCCATCTGACGGGCTATTGGAGATCCCTGTGGGAGCGAGCCTGCTCGCGATTGCGGTGTGTCATTCAGCATCTATGTCGAATGTTCAGCCTCCATCGCGAGCAGGCTCGCTCCCGCAGTGGACCGAGTGAATTCCGAATATCTGTTTTACGGAGTCATCGCCCCTATGAAGCACAACGTCATCCTTGTCGTGCTCGACGGCCTCAACTACGAGGTCGCGCGCCACGCCATGGGGCACCTGCAGGCTTATGTCGGCGCAGGACGCGCGGCGCTCTACAAACTGGAGTGCGAACTGCCGGCCCTGTCCCGCCCCCTATACGAATGCATCCTCACCGGCGTTGCGCCCATCGAGAGCGGCATTGTCCATAACAACGTCTCGCGCCTGTCCAACCAGCGCAGCATTTATCACTACGCCCGCGATGCCGGCCTGAAGACAGCCGCCGCGGCCTATCACTGGGTCAGCGAGCTGTATAACCGTTCGCCGTTCGTGGCGGCACGGGATCGCCACACCGACGACCCCGAACTGCCGATCCAGCACGGTCACTTCTACTGGACCGATCACTACCCCGATTCACACCTGTTCGCCGACGCCGAAAACCTGCGCCTGCGTCATGACCCGGCGTTTTTACTGATTCACCCCATGAACATCGACGACGCCGGGCACAAGCACGGTCTCGACACCCCGCAATACCGCAACAGCGCCCGATCGGCGGACATCATCCTCGCCGACTACCTGCAAGGCTGGCTCGACAGCGGCTATCAGGTGCTGGTGACCGCCGACCACGGCATGAACAACGACCGCTCCCACAACGGCCTGTTGCCGGAAGAGCGCGAAGTGCCGCTGTTCGTCCTCGGCGACGCCTTCAGCTTCAATGCCAGCGCCGCGCCGAAACAGACTGAAATCTGCGGCACCGTCTGTGAACTGCTGGGTGCGCCCCATGACAAACCTGTGTGCCGGGAGCTGCTCAAGTGAATGCCATGACTCGCGGCAAATGGCTGGCAGCGTTGTGCCTGGTGCCCTTCGTATTGTTCTTTATCGTGTTCGAGATCGCGCCGCTGGTCTGGGTGATGATCAACAGCCTGCAATCGGAGGAGTTCGGTTGGGGGATCGCCAACTTCACCAAGATTTTCAAATCGAAGTTCTATATGCAGGCGATCCAGTACAGCCTCGAGATCAGTTTCTGGTCCAGCGTATTCGGCATCATCATCTCGGTGTTGGGCGCTTATTCCCTGCGCCGGGTCGACTCCAAACTGCGCAATTTCGTGAATGCGTTCGCCAACATGACCAGCAACTTCGCCGGCGTGCCTTTGGCCTTTGCGTTCATCATTCTGCTGGGCTTCAACGGCAGCTTCACCATCATGCTCAAACAGGCCGGGATCATTCAGGATTTCAACCTGTACTCGAAAACCGGGGTGATCATTCTCTACACCTACTTCCAGATTCCATTGGGCGTATTGCTGCTCTACCCGGCCTTCGACGCCTTGCGCGAAGACTGGCGTGAGTCCGCCGAACTGCTCGGGGCCAACAGCTGGCAGTTCTGGCGGCATATCGGCTTGCCCGTGCTGACGCCGGCATTGCTTGGTACTTTCGTCATCCTGCTGGCCAACGCCCTCGGCGCCTACGCCACGGTCTACGCGCTGACCACCGGCAACTTCAACGTGATGCCAATCCGCATCGCGGCAATGGTCTCCGGCGACATCTCGCTGGACCCGAACCTGGCCAGTGCCCTGGCCGTGGTGCTCGTGGCGTTGATGACCCTGGTAACCATCGTGCATCAGCTGCTGTTGAAGAGGAGCTACCATGTCTCGCGTTGAACTGGGCCCTGTCGGTGTCTATCACCGCGTCGTGGTGTATTTACTGTTTGCGATTCTGTTGCTGCCGCTGGCCGGGACGTTGATTTATTCGATCGCCAGCAATTGGTCGGCGACGATTCTGCCCAGCGGCTTTACCTTCAAGTGGTACATCCAGCTGTGGAGCGATCCGCGTTTTCTGCATGCGTTCGGGCAGTCATTGCTGGTGTGCGTCGGCGCGCTGATCCTGTCAGTGGTGCTGATTCTGCCGCTGCTGTTCGTGGTGCATTACCACTTCCCCAAACTCGATGCGCTGATGAACATCCTGATCCTGCTGCCCTTCGCGGTGCCGCCGGTAGTGTCGTCGGTGGGGCTGTTGCAACTCTATGGTTCAGGGCCGTTTGCGATGGTGGGTACGCCGTGGATTCTGATCGGTTGCTACTTCACCATCGCGCTGCCGTTCATGTACCGGGCAATCACCAACAACTTGCAAGCGATCAACCTGCGCGACCTGATGGACGCCGCCCAACTGCTCGGCGCCAGCACCTGGCAAGCCGCGTTCCTGGTGGTGCTGCCCAATCTGCGCAAGGGATTGATGGTGGCGTTGCTGCTGTCGTTCTCGTTCCTGTTCGGTGAGTTCGTGTTCGCCAACATCCTCGTCGGCACCCGCTACGAAACCCTGCAGGTCTACCTCAACAACATGCGTAACAGCAGCGGTCACTTCACCAGTGCGCTGGTGATTTCCTACTTCTTCTTTGTGCTGGTTCTGACCTGGGCGGCCAATATCTTGAACAAGGACAAAAGCGAATGAGCTATGTCAGCGTCCAACACCTACAGAAAAGCTACGCGGGCACCACGGTGTTCAGCGACATCAACTGCGAAATCCAGAAAGGTGAATTCGTCACCCTGCTCGGCCCGTCCGGTTGCGGCAAATCCACATTGCTGCGTTGCATCGCCGGCCTGACCTCGGTGGACGGCGGCAAGATTCTGCTGGAGGGGGTCGATCTGGTGCCGATGAGTCCGCAAAAACGCGGAATCGGCATGGTGTTCCAGAGTTATGCGCTGTTCCCCAACATGACCGTGGAACAGAACGTCGCGTTCGGTTTGCGCATGCAAAAGGTCAACGCCGACGACAGCCAGAAACGCGTGACCGAAGTGCTGAGCCTCGTGGAGCTCAACGACTTCGCCGCCCGCTATCCGCACCAACTGTCAGGCGGCCAATGCCAACGTGTGGCCCTCGCCCGCTCGTTGGTCACGCGGCCTCGGTTGTTGTTGCTGGATGAACCGTTGTCAGCCCTGGATGCGCGGATTCGCAAGCACCTGCGCGAACAGATCCGTCAGATTCAGCGCGAACTGGGCCTGACCACGATCTTCGTCACACATGACCAGGAAGAAGCGCTGACCATGTCTGACCGGATTTTCCTGATGAATCAGGGAAAAATCGTACAGAGCGGCGACGCCGAAACCCTATACACCGCCCCGGTGGATGTTTTTGCCGCCGGCTTCATCGGCAACTACAACCTGCTGGATCCTGCCAGCGCTTCGAAACTGCTGCAGCGGCCGATCAGCCATCGCATTGCGATCCGCCCGGAAGCCATCGAACTGAGCCTCAATGGCGAGCTTGACGCGCAAGTGCGCAGCCACAGCCTGCTGGGCAACGTGATTCGCTACCGGATTGAAGCCCGGGGCGTGGAATTGGTGGTGGACGTGCTAAACCGCTCGGCGGCTGATTTGCATCCCGATGGTCAGCGCCTGGCACTTTCCATCGATCCGACGGCCCTGCGTGAAGTAGCTTGAAAGCAGCGGCAAGCTTCAAGCCATAAGCTTCAAGTTGTAGACTGCCGAGCAACTCAATCCACTCTTGCAGCTTTTAGCTTGAAGCTTGAAGCTGTTCGCGAAGAGAACACCACAGATGGCCTTGGCAATTTTTGATCTGGACGAAACCCTGATCCACGGCGACTGCGCCACCCTCTGGAGCGAGCAAATGGGCCGCCTGGGCTGGGTTGACCCTGAGTCGTTCATGCGGCAGAACAATGAACTGATGGACGCCTACAGCCACGGCAAGCTGCGGATGGAGGAGTACATGACCTTCAGCCTGGAGCCGATGATCGGGCGTACACCGGAAGAAGTGGACCATTTGGTCGGGCCTTGGGTGGAAGATTTCATCGAGCCGATCATCTTCAGCGACGCCACCAAGGCCATCGCCGCCCACCGTAAGGCTGGCGACCGGATTCTGGTGATCTCTGCGTCGGGTACGCACCTGGTCCGGCCGATTGCCGACCGCTTGGGCATCGACGAGATTCTCGGCATCGAGCTGGAAGTCGCGCACGGGGTTTATAGCGGCCACACCGTCGGCACCCTGACCTACCGCGAAGGCAAGATCACTCGGTTGCTGGAGTGGCTGGATGCGGAAGAGGAAAACCTTGAAGGCGCGAGCTTCTATTCCGACTCGCGCAATGATTTGCCGCTGCTGCTAAAGGTCGATTTCCCACACGTGGTGAATCCGGATCCGGTGTTGCTTGAGCACGCCGAAAAGGCCGGTTGGCCGATCCATCTCTGGAAATAACCCAAAAACCCTGTGGGAGCGAGCCTGCTCGCGATTCAAGCGACGCGGTTTAGCTGGAAAACCGCGTCATCGTTCATCGCGAGCAGGCTAGCTCCCACAGGTTTTGTATAGTCAGGACAGGCTTGCGTCGATTATCAGCACCAACTTCCCCGCCACCTTGTTGCTCGCCAACTCCGCAAACGCCGCCTCGGCATCCTTGATCGCAAACGTCTTCGCCAACTGCGCACTCAACCGCCCTTCGGCAAACAGCGGCCAGACATGCTGACGGAGGTCACTGAACAAGTCCGCCTTGAACTGATCGTCGCGACTGCGCAACGTCGAACCCAGCAGTTGCACCCGCTTGGCCAGCACCTGCGCCAGATCCAGCTTCGCCTCACGGCCGCCCATCAAGCCGATCAGCACCCAACGGCCATCCAGGGCCAGCATTTTCAGATTAAGCGCCGCGTAGTCACCGCCGACCGGGTCGAGGATCACATTGAACGGTCCCAAATCCCTCAAGCTGTCCAGATCCGTGGTACGCACTGCCCCGCCCTGCGCACCCAATGCTTCGCAATAGGCCAAGCGTTCGGCGGAACCGACGCTGACCCAGCACGGGTTGCCAAATGCCTTGCACAGCTGAATGGCTGCTGAACCGATTCCACTTGCTCCGGCATGCAGGAGAACTTTCTCACCCGGTTTGAGCGCAGCCAGTTGAAACAAATTCAGCCAAACGGTCGCGTACACTTCTGGCAACGCAGCGGCCTCGGCCAAGGTCATTCCGTCGGGAACCGGCAGCACATGCCGTCCGTCGACAACTACCTCTTCAGCCATCCCGCCCCCGGCCAGCAAGGCGCAGACCCGATCACCGACCTGCCAGGACGAACCCGTACCGACCTCGCTGATCACCCCCGAACACTCAAGACCCAGCGCCTGACTGGCTCCCGGCGGTGGCGGATAAAGGCCGGCTTTCTGTAACAAATCGGCTCGATTGAGTCCCGCAGCCGCCACTCGAATCCGAACTTGCCCTACATCACATGTAGGACTGGGCTCTTCAACCCACACCACTTGATCTTCCACGCCTTGCAATGCTTTCACAGTGCCTCCATAGTGAGTCTGGACTGAGCCCGTAGCTGTAGCGCCGGGCTTTCTTGCATTATGCGACCGGCTCTCGTAGAACCGGCGACTTCAAAGACGGCCTAATATGCGTGATCAATTGTCCCCGCGTCGAATCAGCATGAAGCACTTTTTCCCAAGCACCGCCCTAGCCCTGTTCATTGGTATCGGTCTGTTGCCGATGTCGAGCAATTCGTTTGCCGCCAATAGCTGGGACAAGCTTCAGCCTGATCGTGACGAAGTAATCGCCAGTCTGAATGTCGTCGAGTTGCTCAAGCGTCACCATTACAGCAAGCCGCCGCTCGATGACGCGCGCTCCGCGATTATCTATGACAGCTACCTCAAGCTGCTGGATCCGTCGCGCAGCTACTTCATGGCCAGCGACATTGCCGAATTCGACAAGTGGAAAACCCAGTTCGACGACTTCCTCAAAAGCGGCGACCTGAACGCCGGGTTCACCATCTACAAGCGCTATCTGGACCGCGTCAAGGCACGTTTGGACTTTGCCCTTGCCGAGCTGGACAAAGGCGTCGACAAGATGGACTTCACCACCAAGGAGACCTTGCTGATCGATCGCAAGGACGCCCCTTGGCTCAAGTCCACCGCAGAACTTGACGACCTGTGGCGCAAACGCGTCAAGGACGAAGTCTTGCGGCAGAAGATCGCGGGCAAGGACTCCAAGCAGATCCAGGAGACCCTGACCAAGCGCTACAAGAATCAGTTGACGCGCCTGGACCAGACCCGCGCGGAAGACATCTTCCAGGCGTACATCAACACCTTCGCCATGTCCTACGACCCGCACACCAACTATCTGTCGCCGGATAACGCGGAAAACTTCGACATCAACATGAGCCTGTCCCTCGAGGGCATCGGTGCCGTGTTGCAGAGCGATAACGATCAAGTGAAGGTCGTGCGCCTGGTGCCTGCAGGCCCGGCGGACAAGACCAAGCAAGTCGCACCGGCTGACAAGATCATCGGCGTTGCCCAAGGCAACAAAGAGATGGTCGATGTGGTCGGCTGGCGTCTGGACGAAGTGGTCAAGCTGATCCGTGGTCCGAAAGGCACCGTGGTGCGCCTGGAAGTCATTCCGGCCAGCAATGCGCCAAACGACCAGACCAGCAAGATCGTGCCGATCACCCGCGAAGCGGTGAAGCTTGAAGACCAGGCTGTGAAGAAATCGGTCCTCAACCTGAAACAGGATGGCAAGGACTACAAGCTCGGCATCATCGAGATTCCGGCCTTCTACCTCGACTTCAAGGCGTTCCGTGCCGGCGATCCGGATTACAAGAGCACCACCCGCGACGTCAAGAAACTGCTGACCGAGTTGCAAAAAGACAAAGTCGACGGCGTGGTCATCGACCTGCGCAACAACGGCGGCGGTTCCTTGCAGGAAGCCACCGAGCTGACCAGCCTGTTCATCGACAAAGGTCCGACCGTACTGGTGCGTAACGCCGATGGCCGGGTCGATGTGCTGGAAGATGAAAACCCGGGCGCCTTCTACAAAGGCCCGATGGCGTTGCTGGTCAACCGTTTGTCCGCCTCGGCTTCGGAGATTTTTGCCGGCGCCATGCAGGACTACCACCGCGCACTGATCATCGGTGGCCAGACCTTCGGTAAAGGCACCGTGCAGACCATTCAGCCGCTGAACCATGGCGAACTGAAACTGACGCTG
>Ga0157371_10004367_pt1 | contig 12370 bp, 11 predicted proteins | sample C45metaG_FD_113462 | JGI IMG/M metagenome (GOLD analysis project Ga0157371, IMG submission 113462) | Corn rhizosphere microbial communities from Kellogg Biological Station, Michigan, USA - C4-5 metaG | ecosystem: Host-associated > Plants > Roots > Rhizosphere > Soil | place: USA: Michigan... | reverse complement strand
TCTGCTTCTGCGAAAAGGAGTAGCCAAATGAAAGCGTGAGCAGGAGTACGAATAATTTTTTTTTCATCTGTTTTGCAGAACTAAGATAAATCATTCCCGTGGGCTATGCAATTTTAATTTGTTGGTATGCAGAGGTTTTCTAGATTGGCGGAGCTGTATGATTTGGAGACAAAAGACTCAAGGAGGCTGTCAAAAGAAATGCTGGCAGGTTTCCGCTTGACTTCATGTTCGAACTGATCTAAGTGGAGGTTGATCTTTTGAGGCCGCAAATTTCGACTCAAACTAAAAGTAATAAATCTGTAAGCGCTAATTAACTGTGTTTAGAGGAACAGGCTATTGTTAAATATATTCTTACTACCTTTTGGCAATTGGTATCCTATATCTCTGTTTTTTCAATGGAATGCTTACAGGTAATTGTTCTCCATTAAGTAAAGTTACAATTAGGTAACACGAAACATGTTACAATAAAGTATAGTTAAGCGTGTGCGCTAGTCTTTGATTGCCAAAAATGAATGTTTTGTGAAATACACTTATAAATTGTTGTATCTGTTGATAGCTTTGGATAATAAACCATTTTTGTGGGCTGAAATTGATTTAAATGTCACAGAAGTCGAAAAGTGTCCGGGGAAATGTGAATTAAAGGACTTAATATCGCAGAACTCTGTTAAAGATGGTTAACCGTCATAAAAATAGAAAATTTAATCTATATTACTCGATATAAGTTACAAAGCTGTTGATATTAAGAGATTTAATATAAAAAGATATGAAAATTAAAATTTTAAAGGCTTTTAACGGCGATTCCATTCTTCTCTCTTTTGCCGATAACGGAATTCCAAGAAATATTTTAATTGATGGCGGAGTTGAGGGCACCTATTGCGATGCTGAGAATAACTTCGGAGAGCTAAAGATTGAAATCGATAATATCAAAAAAAGAGGTGAATTTATTGATCTGCTTATTCTCACGCATATTGACAATGATCATATATGTGGCCTACTAAAATGGTTTGAAATGGATAAAGAGGCTAGCAGGTTCGTAACGAATGTATGGTTTAATTCCGGTAAACAGATTGCGAAATATCTTAAGGAACCTGAAAATGCCGATTTGGCTGTTGGTTTAAAAATATTTAAGAATCCAAATACTGGGGTTAACGAAGCAATTGATTTTGAAGAGTTCCTTCATACGAACAAGCTATGGGATGGCAAAATTATTATTCAAGGGCAAAAACATAAAACCCATGGAATTGATATACACATAATATCCCCTGATGAAGAGCAGTTAAGAAAGCTTTTAAAAGAATATAAAAAAGTAACTGGAGAAGAGGCCTATACAGCGAGTAAGGAAAAAGACTGGAGCATAAGTATTAAGGATTTTATTTTAGAAGAGAATGAACCAGGTTTTAGATTCGATCAAGACAGTAGTGTAAAAAATGGTAGTTCCATTTCTTTTATTCTGACTATCAATGAAAAAAATTATCTTTTCCTAGGAGATTCGCATCCAAAAGGTATAGCGAAGTATTTAAAAGATATTAGTTACAGCAAGGAGAAACCTTTAGAAGTGGAATTATTTAAAGTTTCTCATCACGGCAGCAAAAGCAATACAAACAAAGAGTTGCTTGAGATTGTAAAAGCGAGTAATTATATTTTAAGTACGGATAGTTCAGGCCACAACCATCCAAATAAAAGAACCTTAGCCAGAATTATTAAGCAAAATCCGGCTGCGACCTTCCATTTCAATTATAAAAACGTAAAAGAGAATATTTTTTTAAAGCAGGATTTTTTAGATTATAAAGATTTTAAAGTTAATGTTATTTCAGAATATATTAAGGAATGAGTAGAGATGATTTAAAAAGATACACCGTTATGGTTGGAGAAGGAAGTGGGTGCCTATTTCAACCAATGACTCCCGATTATACATACATATTAACCGCTAGGCACTTGTTTTATGAGGAGAAGGATGATGATCGTGGTCAAAAGCAAGAAACGGAATATCCTAATGGAAAAGAAATTACAATAATTAAAAATATCCAAACTCAAAATGGTTGGATCGAAGAGCAAATTCCTTATACATTGCAAAAGGGAACTACATATTTTCCACATAAAGAAGCCGATATAGCAATTTTGAAAATCACACCATCCCTAGCTGATTTCGATCAAATCGCTACTAGTGATCTTTTGAGCACAAGTATAGATTATGAATTATGTGGGTTTCCAAACACGTTGAGAGGGAATGATCCAGGAGAAAAATATAGTACGCACCGAATTGAAAGATTAATCTCATCCGGTAACTATTCATATAGCGCACAGTTATTCGGAACGTTAAATCAACTGAATATAGAAGGCATGTCAGGAGGTGGTGTATTAAAAATCGTTGGAAATCACCTATCCATCCTCGGAATACAAAGTAAAATGGTCAGCGTATTGCTACCGGCTGGGCAAATTGGGTTCGTACCAATTAAATATATAAATGAGATTGTTAACTATGAAGAGTATGCGCTACATTTAGAAAAGCCATATCCACCTTTTTTGAAATCTTTTTCATTCCTAAAAAATGATGCTTTTAACCTTAATGCTGGCTTTGATGACAATAACATTGAATTCGTGCGGAATTTTCTTAAGGCCAAAACCAATGACGTAATTAACAGCCCGTTAACCCCCATCGGAATCAAAACCCTGTTTGAAAATAGATTGCTTTTATACAAACAAGGTAGCGAAGTGCTCCAGTCAAAATATGTATGGCTAATTTGGCTTGAATTTCTTACTATTCTTAATTTGTTACGGGAGGCAAATTTCTCTGAAGAGGCAGTAAAAGAGGACTTCAACAATATACGTCTGATATGTTCAGATACTGACGAGGATTGGTCAGCAGAGTTAGATAATATCATTTACTCCGATTTTAAAGGCCTTAAACGCAATGGAATTGTAATTGTAGCTTGTAAAAAGTCTCCAATTAACGACCGCTATATATTGGACGGTAAAATCCCCATTATAGATCAAGCGATGAGAAGCCATGACCGAGAGCTGTTGCAAATTGATAGTGGAATGAGTTTTCCTCTTACAGAATACAAGTTTATTCATGTTGAGTACTTTAAAAACCATGCAATCGTAAGCAAACATGCTGAATATTCTGAAATTCTGGATGATCCGACATTATTGAATAAATTAAAAGCAGAATACACTATTTTGTTAACTCCATGAAAGATATTTTAGAAATACTAAGAGGAAACTTTCCAGATCAAAAATTTGAACTGGAAACAGATAATTACGGCGGCTCAATACACGCTTTTTTTATTGAAAGCGATACAGAGGAAATACTAAACAATAGCTGGGAAAAAATTAGAAATATGGTTGGCGTTTATTTTCAATCCGCCCTCGATTCTGAATTTGAGATCTGGAATATCTATTTATTGTTCATTACTCCAATTGGTATTCATAAAGACCTAAGACACAAGATAGAACACGATACAATGTCCAGTAGAAAAATTGTCATTGATAATAATAAAAAAATGAATGATACCGACTTTAGAAAGTTTTTATTTTCTGAGCATATAACCAATAATAATCTAAAGACTGGAGTGGTTGAAAAAGAGAAAAAGCCTTTCCCGAAAAATAAATTGATTTCTCAATTTGTCGACGAAATTGAATTATCTAAGTCAAAGAAAAATAAAGAAGATGTAATTGGAACAGCGTTAAATAAAATTGAAACAACTTTATTGAAAAAATGAAATTTAAGAAAGTAAAAATACAAGCATTTAGAGCATATAATAGGGTTGAAGATGGAACCTTTGATTTTAATATTTCACAGAATTCCAACGAAGACATAGCAGATTTCGTTTCTATTTATGCGCCGAATGGTTTTGGTAAAACATCGTTCTATGATGCGGTAGAATATGGGTTTACGGAGAGTATTAGTCGTTTTCTGAAAAATCTAAAGTTAAATAGAGATGCTGCCAAATCAGAAAGGGTTATAGCGGCAAATAAAAAAGGACAAAACATCTTAAGAAATCGATTCGCAACGGACGATTTTTCCACCGAAATAAAAATTTATACCACCAACTCAGCAAATCCAATTGAGAAGACTGTACCAAAAAATAAAAGGAAAGATGGTACAGACTTCGATTTTGACGAAAGTAAGGTGAAAAATAAATTCTTTCAGTCAGTGATATTATCTCAGGAATGGGTTGATGCATTTTTAAAAGTAGATGATCCTAATGATCGCTATAACAAGTTTGTTGAATATTTTGGTGATAGTAGTATTGATGAGTATTACAAAAAGCTAATAGAGCTCATAGCACTAAATGAGAAAAGAATTGAAGAAATAAAAGAAGCTTTAAAAGGAATTCAAACACAGTTGGACTTTGATGGAGACCGAAATATTTTAAAAAAGGTAAATGATAAGATTGTTGAGTTAAAAAACTCAGGAGAGCCCGTAAATATAATTGATTCGTCTTTTGATGAGAAGGTTTCTTTAAGCTTATCTAATACAATATCGGAGCGAATCAGCGACATAAGCTTTGAAAAGACTAAATCAGAAGCTCTTTCAAGTTTTATAGATATTACTTTCTCTGGAAATGAAGAGCGAAAGAATATTGAAATGTATTTTGATGCCAAAGTTAAAATTGAAGATCTAAAAGTAAAGGAGAAAACGCTGAAAAATAATTTTGACCAATTTTTACGACGCAAAAAATTATCGGTCGAAATTGATAATATTACTGAAACGCAAAAAAAGCTTCTTTTAGAAAAAGAGAGCTTGGAGGAAATTCAAAAGTTGTTTCCAGTTTATTTAAAAATTAAGGAGGAAATTGATAAAAAGGGACGCGAAATTGGTGAAGCTAAAAAAAATATGGATCCCCCGAATAATTTGATTTCAGAATTAAGACTTAAAGAAAAGTCAAGTCAAACAAAAATTACTAATCTAAATAAGCAAATTAAGGATCTTGAAACTGAAATAGAAGCGCTACCCAAGTCACTTGCAAAGTTTAATGTTGATGAGAATAGACTTAAAGAGCTTCGATCCGAAATTGATTTGGACGATGAGATTACAAAATCAATAGAAAAATCAGCTGCAGGGCTTCAACAGGAAATTTCAAATATCAGCATTGCGCTTGATGAACTTAAAAAAGGTCAATTTCCATCAATATTTGAATCGGAGTTTATTTCTTTAAAAGACCTAGTTATAGAAATAGAAAAGATTGAGAAAGAAATAAAAGATAAGAGAGAAGAACTTGGCGCAATTAATTTAAAAATACAAAGCCAGGAAACTCTGAATAAGGATATTGCCCAGTTTATTGCAAAAGGCGCGGAGATCATTGATAAAAATCAGGGATCCACATGCCCTCTTTGCAGTCATGAATATGATTCATACATAGAGCTTGCTGACAAAGTTGCAAAAAACACTTTACTTTCAAACTTGATTTCCAAATATCTGGAGGAACGCAGAGTCGTCGAGAGTCAAATTCATGAATTTTACAAGAATTTTAATGAAAAGATTGAAATTCTTGAAAATTCATTAAATACTGCGTTAACCGAAAGAAAGGAAAAAATTTTATACCTAAAGGAAACTCTTTCAAAAATGCAGGTGAATAAAGCGAAGCTTATAGAAGAGTATAATGAAGTCGTGCTGGATATTCAAAATTATAATTCTATTCTAAATGGTATAACATATGAAGAACGTGGAAAGGATCTAAGCCTTAAATTAAATAAGCTTAAGGATGATTTAAGGCAGATAGCTGAAGATTTAATAAAATGTCAAGCAGATATAAACACAGAAACATTAAAAGTATCGGCTCTATTGGATAAAATTGAAGTTTTCAATAGCGACGTTAAAACCTTAATGGGTGATAACGACAGCTTGAAGGTTATAACCTATTTCCATAAAGTATTTCCAGACGAAATAATAGAGATAAGAAAGATTGCTGATAAGATCGATGCTGAAGCAAAAAAAATAAATGATAACAAATTTAGAAGTGAAGAACTTTTAAAGCAAATTTCCGAAATAGATGATCTTTTAAAGAGTAGTACAGAAGATATAGACCGAAAGGAACTTGAGTTAGTTATTAGAGAGCTTCAAACGCTTCAGCAAGTCGTGGTTGCGTTTGAACAAGAAGTTAGTTCCATTCTGAGTATTGAGATTGGGGAGCTAAACAAAGAAGAGCTTACTGATGAGCTAAATCAAAAAAAGGCACATGCCAAGTCTGAAATTGACAAATATGATCGAAAAGTTAAGGAATATGGTTTGCTGATTGAATTAAAAAAGAATGTTGCGCCATTTTTAAAATATGAACAGGCAAAGAAAATAGAATCCGAGCTGAAGGTAAGGTTATCAGGTCTTGAAGAGAATGTGAGTAAATGCTTGAATGATGAAAAGCTAGAAGTTACTAGATATCTAGATGAACAGATAAACTCATTTTTTTATCAAGATCTAATAAATGATCTTTATCGTAGAATTGATCCTCATCCAGACTACAAGAAAATAAAATTTATTTGTGATTTTAAAGACGATAGGCCAAAACTAAATATCTGCCTGTATAAAGACGATAACTCAGATGATCTGATAATCCCTAATCTATACTTTAGTACAGCTCAGCTAAATATATTAAGTCTAAGCATATTTCTAGCCAAAGCCTTAAACACAAAAGATCATGAGGGAAATTCGGTTAATTGTATCTTCATAGATGATCCTATACAATCAATGGATAGTATAAATATCTTGTCGACGATAGATCTTTTTAGAAGTTTGGTTATTAATGAAAAGAAACAAATTATTCTATCCACACACGATGAGAATTTTCACAATTTGCTTCAAAAGAAAATGCCACCGAGTCATTTTAAGTCTAAATTCATGGAGTTGCAATCTTTCGGTAAAGTAAAATTATAAATTGAGAATTGACAAAACAAAATTCTTTTCTGATGTCGTGAATTGGGATTGTATACCCCAACTTGATGTCGCAATTTGCGACATCAAGTTCTGAGGCTTCAAATTGGGGAGGCACGCGTAAAATGCCTTTTGCATTTACAGAACACGGCGTATTAATGTTGTCGAGCGTTTTGAACAGCGACAGAGCTATTGAGGTAAATATTAACATCATGCGCGTGTTTACGCGGATCCGGCAGATGTTAACTGAAAATACCGCTTTGCAGTTCGCCATAGAAAAGCTGGAAAGGAAAACCGATAACAACACGAAAAATATCGAGCTGGTATTCCAATATCTCGACGAGCTCCTTGAAAAGAAGGAAAACCCCAAAGAGCGAAAGCCGATAGGTTTTAAAATTCCCAAGGGAATCAGGAAGAACTGACCTTTATTTTTTTTCGGCGAGTCCGTGTTTGATCTTATGCAGCACCACCGCCTCATCGATGGAATGCGAAACGGAAAGGTCCTTTTCAGTTTTGGAAAGCATCGCCAGCTTTTTGTAATAAAGCGAGAGCAGGTCCAGCTCTGCTTCGCTCAGGTCTTCCACGTCTACAAGCCTGTTGCTTGGCCCCTTTAAAGAGGCGACCAGCTCATTCAATTTCAGGTGTATGGCTTTTGAATCCTTGTTCTGCGCACGCTGGATCAGGAACACCATCAGGAAGGTAATGATGGTGGTGCCGGTATTGATCACGAGCTGCCAGGTATCTGAAAATTTAAAGATAGGCCCTGTGATCAGCCAGGCCACAATAATTAGAAATGCGCTGATAAAGGCCGCAGTGCTGCCTGTAAAGGTTGTTGCATAGCGGGCAAATTGTTCAAAGAAGCCGGTCTTTTTCATAGGAAATAAAGTTATAGGTGGATGGAATCGCTTAAAGGTACAGCAATAAGAGGGTAATGCGAAGTATTTGCGGTTTTGTTTTTCTTATTCCGTTTGAGCTTTCAGGTATTGCTCCACTAATTTTCCCTTGTCGATCTTGTGGCTTACGCTATGAGGGAATTCTTTCACGATCACCACATCGCCCGGGATCATGTAATAAGGAAGGGCTTTTTCAAGAAATGGAATAAGCTGTTCTTTTAACAACGCCTGTTCAACAGGGTTTTTTACGGTTACAAAGCTGATGATCTTCTTTACCTCATTATTCCGTTTAAGGGGCACTGTAACGGCATCCGCGATGATCTCATGCCTGCAGATCACGTTGCTGATCTCGTTCAGCTCGATCCGGAAGCCATGCATTTTCACCTGGTCGTCGTTGCGGCCGAGGTAGAACAGCATATCATTTTCATAATAAGCGAGGTCGCCGGTTCTAAATGCACGCTTGCCATTCAGCATAAAGAATTTATGGGTGTTGAACTCTTCGTTTTTGAAATAGCCGATGGAAACGTGGTCTCCCACGATGATCAGCTCGCCTTCCTTTTCGAATTGGTTAAGCTTTTCAATCATCAGCTTGCTTCCCGGCATCGGGTAGCCGATGGGCAGGGAAGGATATTGTTTGATGATCTCCTCTGTGATCTCCACAAGGGTGGTTACGATGGTTGCCTCTGTAGGCCCGTAAGCATTGAGGATTCGCGATGTGCTGAAGTTTGTTTTCAGGATGCTGCAGGTGCGGCCCGGCAATTCTTCACCCATGAATAGGAAGGTATGCAGGGAAGAAAGCGTGCTGCTTTTGAATTCCGGGTGCCGCAAAAATAAAAATGCAAAGGATGGAGTGGAGGTCCAAACGGTACACTGATAATGTGCAATGCGGCTGATGAATGCCTGCTGGTCCTTTACGGTTTCAGTTGAATTCAGCACCAGCGTTCCGCCGAGCGCAAATGCATTCAACACATCGCAAAGGGAAACATCGAACGTGAAAGGCGCCTGGTTCATGAACACATCCCTGCCGGAGAATCCGAAATCTTTGGTAGCCCAGCCGGTAAATGCTAAAACAGAGTTGCGCGTGATCTGCACACCTTTCGGCTCGCCGGTGGAGCCGGAAGTGAACATGATGTATTGCAGCGGATCATCCGGGAAATGGTAAATGCTGTTGGCGTAATCAGGTGTTGAGGTTTGTTTTATTTCCAGCTGATTGGTGATGGTGACAGGAAATTGAAAGCCTGATTCATCATCCGAACAATTGATCAGGATCTGCGACCCGGTTTTTTCAATGATCTTTTTGATGCGGTCCTTCGGGTAGATCTTATCAATAGGAATATACGGTGTTCCCGAATGCATGCATGCGAGGATCGCCACAGGGAAGAGGTGCTCTTTGTGGCCGTAGATGATGACCGGATGCCCCGCCGGAATGCCAATGGTTTTGAACGCGGCGCTTAATGCATCCACTTTGATCTTAAGCGTCAGCCAATCAATATCGAGATCGCTTCCCGCTACAGCAAGCTTGCCGGGCCCGACACCCGCTTCCGAAAATTGCCTGTTATGAAAGTCGTATTTCATTTTTTTTTAACCGCAAAGACGCGAAGTTAATTTTCTATACCAGCGGACACCTTCCGCTGAAAATATACATCGCAACCGCCACCAGGTTGAACATGATAAAGATACTTATAAATTTTACTGCTGCCGGGTTCATGTTCCCGAACACAACGTCCTTTCCTTTCTTCTTGCATTCGGCCACGTACGTGTTGTGAACGGCAGAATACAGTCCGAATAAAAATCCGCTTAAAATGTAATTCAGCTTAAATCCGTTCCAGCAGCCCATCAGCGTGAATGTTAAAAGCAGCGAAATGTTCTGTCGCGTCAGCGGATATTTTTTCAGGCTTTTTTTACGTGTGAAGAACATGTAAAGCGGCGTGAAGAAATATTCTTTGAGCCAGTCGCCGAGACTGATATGAAACCTTCGCCAGAAATCCTGCGGGTTCACTGCGAGAAAGGGGTTCGTGAAATTCACGGGCACCTGCATTCCCATCATCCTGCCGATCCCGAGCGCCATCCATGAATAGCCTGCAAAGTCGAAGAACAAATAAATGTAATAGGCGTACATGTTGTTGAGCATGTGCAGCGCTTCCCTGCTCGAAGGGTCAAACACATTCAGCCAGTAGCGGGAGATCAGCTCGGCGATCGCATATTTAAAAATGATCCCTTTTACAAGCGCATTCCAACCGGCAATAAAGTTGGCCTCGTTGATGTTGGAAAAGCCTGTGTGCTGCGAAGCCCTGAAGCGTGCAAATTTATCGATAGGCCCGATGAGCAGCGTGGGTGTGAAGGATAAGAAATTAAAATACGTGGGGATGTCCGTCATCCGGTCGTTCGGCGATTTATCCATGTAATATCCAACGATGCGGAAGCTGGCGTACGACAATCCCGCGAAGGATAGCAGGTTGTTCATCTCGAACGGATAAAAATCGAAGCGGATATCGAACTTCACAAGCAGCATGGGGAGCAGCAGCACGAGGATGCCGATGATCTTTTTCTGCACTTTCAGCACATCTGAGATCAGCCATGTGAAAAAATAAGAATAGGCGATGAGCAGGAAAAAGTGGAGCGGCTTAGGATAAACAGTTACGAGAAAAAGGGCATTGAAGAACAGCAGCACATATTTGTAATTTTTATCTGCAATAAAAAATTTGCAGGCGGCGATCGCGGCAATGAAGATCGCCATGATAATGAAAAATTCGTATGAGCTGAATGGAAGCATCGTTAGAATTGCTGGTAAACAAATTGTATCGACGAGCTTGTTTTGTTCGCCGGGTCATCGTTCAGCGGCGAATACAGCAGGTAGAGCACGATGGCGATGGCGCTGTACAGCAGCGCATTCAGGAAAAAGGTTTTTATCTGCGGTGTTTTCATGGCGTAGTTAAAATGTAATGATCTACAGTTACCGAATCGAGCTTGTATTGATCAATGATGTATCTGTCGGCCTGGTACCATCCGTAATCCGACATGTGCATCACATCGTGCAGGATGGCTTTCTCATATTTCGCGGTGTCAGACTCAAGAAGGTTCAGATAGCTGAATCCGTTTTTGCTGATGGTGCCGGTGATGATGTCGACCGTGGGTTGGATCGCCGGCTGGTTCTGGAAATAAAAGGGATTCAGCGGGGAGATGATGAAGGTTGCATTTATATTTTTGGCTTTTGCAAGCTCCACCAGCATGATGAAATCCTGCAGCTCGGTGTTCAGCGATTCCTTTACCGGCTCTATCTTTCCGCGTTTGCTGCCGATGAATTCCGTATAGTACGAATCTTCAATGCCGAGGCTGTTGTTCGTCACTTTTTTCAGTGTTTCGGTTTTGCTGAAGCTGAGCAGGCTGTCCCAGTTGATGTGAACTGAGTTTGCAGGTTTCATCACGCGCTTCAGCTCCGCATCGGCAGGGGCCGGAGATGCTGTTCTTTCGCAGCCAAGCTTCTTTTTCTTTGAGAGGAGCTGGTAATCGCAGATCATCGGCAATGCAAAAACCGCCTTGTGAAGAATGCTTTTAGAAAAATTGTGCTCAAAGCTCATCAGCTTCAGCGGGAGGTTGGGAGAGTTGAACTCGCTGTACAGTTCATTCACGCGCTTTTCCGCGTAGGCTTTAAAAACGCCGTCTTCTTCGTTGTGGTCAGTGAGGATCTTTTTCAGGTACCTGTCGGAATTGTATTCAAGAAAAATAGCCGAGGACGTGCCTTTTGTGGGTTTCGATTCAAACCAGCCCGGCGAGATGATAAAAACGATCTTCGCCCCCTTCAGCTTTGTTGTATTCGCCAGCAGCTGCGAAAAAATGGAGAAGCACTGGTTACCGGCATGCCCGAAGCCCTGAACGCGGAAGTTCTTATAGTGCCTTGGGATAAAGGTGTAGGGAATAGCCTCTCCGCCTTCGGAAAGCTCGGAGGAGCCCAATACATAAATGATGTTTTCCTTCCATGCGGGATTCAGAAAATTTTCCTCAAAATACGGATGCCCGTTAAAATTGTCGATGTAAGCCGGCATGTCCCTGTAATTGGGAACAGGCTTTTCGGGAAAGAAATAAGCATTCACGGAAGGGTTGAATGCAAAAAGATAAACGAGCGATAGTGAAATGAAAAAAGGAAGGAGATAAAGAAGGACGATCCTTTTCATGGATTAAATCTGGTTCACCGTGTTGATGATCTTGTCGATGCTGTCGAAATTATCATCGCTGATCAGGTGCTGCGGGATCTGCTTCCCGATCTTTTCCTCGATGGATACGATCAGGTCCACCATGGTGATGGAATCCAGCAATTTGGAATGTATTAAGGATTCCTCAAAGCTCACTTTTTTGAAAGCTACGTTTACGATCTCGTCCTGGATGAATTTTTTCAGTTCTTCTGTTTGCATGCTGCCGAATGATGCGCAAAGATAGCATAAATAAATAATTTTCGGGACCGCAATGACGTACACAATGAAATCCCGGCGGAGTTTCCCCTATGTTCTTTTAATCTTATCTTTGGCGCTCAATTTTCAACGTGAGCACAAAAGCAGTCAACTGGATCATTTTAATAGCGCTGGCCCTTACCTGGGGCAGCTCCTTTATT
>Ga0157371_10004366_pt1 | contig 12374 bp, 16 predicted proteins | sample C45metaG_FD_113462 | JGI IMG/M metagenome (GOLD analysis project Ga0157371, IMG submission 113462) | Corn rhizosphere microbial communities from Kellogg Biological Station, Michigan, USA - C4-5 metaG | ecosystem: Host-associated > Plants > Roots > Rhizosphere > Soil | place: USA: Michigan... | reverse complement strand
GGGCAGGCCAACTACGCCGCGGCCAAGGCGGGGCTGATCGGCCTGACCAAGACCCTGGCCCTTGAGATGGGCAAGTCGGGCATCACCGCCAATGTCGTCGCGCCAGGCTTCGTCGTAACCCCGATGACCGCCGCCGTCGCCGAGCGGCTCGGCGTGACCTTCGAGGCGATGATCGCAGATGTCGTGCGCGATATCCCAGCGGGCCGTCCGGGTCAGCCTGAGGACATCGCCAACGCCGTCGCCTTCTTCGCCGACGCCCGATCGGGCTTCATATCGGGTCAGGTTCTGTTCGTGGCCGGCGGACCGCGCGGCTGATTGAGTCTCTTGGTCTTTGGCCGCTCGCTCGCTAATCAGGTGCCAGAATGAGCCCCACCAGCGACAAGACCAGCGGCATCGGCAAACGCCGCAAGGCGGCGAAGGAAGAGAGTTCCGGCGCCTACAGACGACGTCGGCGCGAGATCGCGGAGGCGGCCGTCCGTGTGTTCGACCGTCTTGGTCTGCAAGGGGCCAGCATCAGCGCCGTCGCGACCGAACTCGGCATCGACCGCGCCTCGGTCTATTATTATATCTCATCCAAGGAGGAGCTGTTCGACGAACTCCTGCGCGCCGTCGCCGAACGCAACTCTCAGATCGCCACCGACATCGCCGCCAGCGCCCTGCCCGCGCCCGAGAAGCTGTGGAACCTGATCGTGTCGATCATGGAATCCTACGGGGAGCACTATCCGCTCCTCTTCATCTACATCCGCGAGAACCTCGGTCGTGTGTCCGACGCCCGTTCGAAATGGTCATCGGACATGCGGCAGGTGAACCGGGTCATCGAGAACGCCTTTATTTCGATCATCGAGGAAGGCTATGCCGACGGCACGCTGCGCGACGTCGGGCCATCGCGCGTGGTGGCCTATGGCATGCTGGGGGTCGTGGGCTGGACCCATCGCTGGTTCCGTCCCGACACTTCGCCTCAGAGCGCGCGCGAGATCGGCGAGACTTACGCCAATATGATGATTTCCGGCATGCGATCCTGATCCGCTGCAGGCCTTCGGAGAGGCGTGACGCAGGTATCGAAAGCGTTCACCCCATCTGGCGGTTAGTTTCATAATCGCGTGGTCCGCCAGGCTTCATCGCTATGGCGCTAAAGGTGACCTTCGGCGCGCTTGGAATGCGCCGAAAGCGAGCAGCCACCCTGCATTGGTGGTTTGAGCAGCGTCCCCGGAGATGTCGGCATTGCGCCAAATTCTGACATTGGCTTGACGCCGATGACCGGACATCCACGCGGCTTCAATGGGTCCGGTCTATCTTCTAGTCAGCTGCTCTGCCGGCTGAGCCCAGGTCGTGACGGCATTGCCTTACACACCTCGTGGTTGTAGATTGCAGTGAAACTGCAGGTCAAGTCGAATGTCTTCCGCCACTGGCAACAAGGCCCATCCCATCGACATTACGGTCGGCGCACGGATCACGAGCTTGCGGCTTGCGAAGGGCATGACGCAGACCGATCTGGCGACCTTGATCGGCGTAAGTTTCCAGCAGCTGCAAAAGTACGAGCGTGGCAGTAACCGCGTCTCAGCCTCGCGGCTCTGGCGTATCGCTGAAGCCCTGAACGTTCCGATGACCTACTTCTTCGATGGCGTGACGACGGACTCTGGCGCTCCACGTGAAGAACGCCCCATCACGCCGTGGGCTCATGAACTCCTGGCGCTTGAGAAGGATCTTCCCGCCAGAGCCCGCAAGCTGGTGCTGAACATGGCGCGTCAGCTTGCAAAGCGCGAGACGGCGCCTTCAGGCGTTTAACCGACCAGGCGCGGGGGCGCCCTGCCCGTGGTCGGGCAAGACAAGCCCAGCACGGCGACGTCCGCCTCGCCGAGTTTCAGCCCCAGAACATCGAAGACCGGGTTGATCGCGCCATCGAGCACTGGACCAAGTGGCGACAGCAGCTGACCGAGCGCAGACGCTACCCCGCCAAGGGGTAAGCCGGCGACATCCAGCTCCAGACGCTGAAGCAGACTGGTGATCAGGCCGGTCGCCAGGCTTCGGCTCTTGACCGTCTGTACCCGACGCGCCTCGATGTCTTCAGCGCCGAACAAAATCGCCTGTGATCCGGGATCGGCGACCTCGACGTCCCCCTTGGCCTTGACCGTAAGGAGTCCCAAGACAGCAGCGAGCGTCGCCTTGCTCGGCTCCAACGGCGCCTTGAAATCCGCCAGCTTGGTTTCGTCCACGGCGCCGACCATGGCGCGCGCCACTCCCGGTCTTGCAGCAACCCGCACGGATCGGGAAGGCGCACAGCTCAGCTGTTCAAGACGGGCCTCGGCAGGCGCCAGTTCGATCAGGATGGGCAGATTGACCTGAGCCAACCCCGAAAGCGATTGAGCCGTTCGCGCCCGAAGATAGAGCCGTGTCTGGGCGGTCCTCAGCACCGGCTCGCCGCGCGCGGTCACAGCGATCCAGGGCGACGTGTTCGAACGTTCGCCGATTGCGAGGGTCGCCTTCAAATCGGCGATCCCAGCTTGAGCGCCGAGCTTGAGGTCGATCTGTCTGTTCCCGCCCGCGATCTCGGCGATCGCCATGACGAGGTCCAGCGCGTTGACATCAGCATTGAGCCCTTCGCGCAGGCCCTGCCGGGCGCCGACCTCGGCTCCGATCAGTCGATCCACCGCCAGGTCCACGCCCGTAGCGGCTCCGCTCAGTCGGCCCAAGACGCCGCCGTCACGCCCTCCAGCGAGCGTCTGGAGCACCCCTAGAGCTTCGCCGGCGTCCACCTCCGTCGCCAGCAGGCGATCATAGTCGCCGACAGTCACATTCGCCTTGGTCGCGAGCGCATCGGAGAACAGGAGGAGATTGATCTTCAGGTCGGCCAAGGCGCGATAGTCCATGACGCTCAACGACACCTGGCTGCCCAGCAGACCTCCGAGGATCTGGTTGGCGATGCCGCCGTCGATCCGCGCCAACCGCGACCCGAGACTGATCATCGCCTTTGGCGTCTGGGGCGCGGCGGCTGTTGCGCTGCGCGTGACCAGCACCTCGTCGCGCCCAAGGAGCCACCGACTGAAATAGACCGGCGCCCTGGCCGTGACGGTCACGCGCGCGGCGTCGACATCGGCAGCGCCTGACTCGAACCGCTGATCAGGCGTTCTCGCCGGGTCCGGCAGATATCGCCCCGTCTCCGTTTCGACAGCGCGAACAGACGCAAGATTGAGGGCGATCGTCGTGGCCGCAGCGGCCTGGGCGCGATCCAGCCGTCCCGCGGCGGCGAGGGCTCCAAGATCGGCGGCGCCCTGGACCTTGCGTGCGTGCAGCGCGAGGGCTCCAAGATCTACCGCTATCGCCGCAGCGATGCAGGCCAGGGCGGCGCCGACGGCGCTGATGGCCGCGACGCCCCCGTTCCTGTCGGAGCAGAATGCGCGACGGGGCATGTCAGTACGCCCCGATCTCGATGGCCGCCGAGCGAGTGATTGTCTTTGGCGGTTGAGGAAGGAAGCCGCCGATAAGGAGGAGCGGATGATTGCTGAGATCGTAGGCGACCACTACGCGAAGCGCCGACTGATCGACGCGGACTTCGGACGACAGCCTATCGGTCTGCAGTCCCATGTCTCTTCCGCGGGCTTCGACGACGGCGCGCGCCAGTCGTGTCCGCTCGGCCGCATCGAGACCCGCTACGCCCGCGCGCGCCCCCTCCGCCGCGAGCGACTGGACCGACTGAGCGTTCAGGAACCAAAAGCCGTAGACGACGATGGCGATCAAAAGACCGATGAAGAGCGGTGCGATCAATGCGAACTCAACCGCGCTCGCCCCTTCTCGAGATTGACGCCTTGCAGATTGAGCCATCGGCATGTTCTCCAACACGCCAAGATCATCCCGCATACTCTCATAACGAGTGGTTACCCGCTATGGTTGCGTCACTTTTTTGCGCAACCGCCCATCTCCTTCACTCAGGCCAATCATCACTCCAACACTCGCGCGGCCAGTGCAGCGTGGCCGATAGCGGCAAGCCGCCGTCGTCGGTTTCGATATGGCGAATGATCGCCACGAGGTCTTGCGCAAGTCCTGGGGTCAGTTGCGCCTCTGCATTGTAGAAGAGCATCTCGATCGCCTCTATGACCTCCGCCCCGTCCGCTTCGTTCAGAATCGGCAGTTCTGGCAAAGGCGGGATATCCGAGGCCGACAGGTTCGGATATTTCGCCAGCATGGCTTTGACACTGGCGCCATGAAGATCGCGCACGAAAGCGTCAGGGGTCTGACCGGCGCGAAGCGGAATGCCGTGTATCCGGGCGTAAGCCGCGATGAGGCTGAACTCGCGGCCTTCAAGTACCCTGACAGACATTTCACCCAACCAACCGCAGGGGGGCGACGTCCTGGCTTTCGATCCATTGGATCACGCGCTCGACGGCCCGGACATCAAGCTCGTCAGAACGCCCCCCATAGCGAAGGTTCTCCAACGCCGTCGCCAGCACCATGCCGGCGTCTTCCGGACCGAGAGGGCGATGTTTGAGAATGATCTTCTCGAGGCGATCGAGATGATCGCTGTCGTCCCCCTCGACCGCCGTCTGTCTTGCTGCATACGCAGCCCCGATCATCTGAACCCTGGCTACCATTCGCCCCTCCTGAAGCGCAGCTATAAGATGCACCAAAGCGATTGGCGCACTCACAGGTTGCCGGGAGGTTCGTTAATGCGCCCCTAAGCCGTCGTAGGCGCCGGCGCGGTTTCAAACTGATATGACAACTTCAAGCGGGAGATGGATACCCCAAGCGATCCCGGAACGCCCAGGCGACGTCTCGGGCTCACCAGCGCTGAACTTTGGCCAGGCCGCCGCAGGATGACACGACGTACGTATTGGGCGACCTACGCCCGGCCTGATGGCCCGGGCGCGATCTGTTCCGCCAAGCTCCGGAGACTATCTTCGATCTCCAACCCCGAGCTCGCCGCAAGATCGGCCAAGGCCAGAAGCGCCCGATAGATATGCGTTTCCACCACACCGTTCGACATCGATGTCTCCAACCGTTTCCGGCTGGTGTTATAATATAAACTAGGCGGACGGCCTATGCTCGTGTTCAGGCGGCTTTTCCGAGAGGCGAAGCGCAAGCGCGCGCGCCTCAGGTGCGAGCGGATCTCCAATGTCCTCAAGCATCTGCGCCATCTCGCCCAGCATTTGCCCGACGTAAGATCTGATCGCCGGTCCATCCAAAGCGCTGCCCATAACACATCCTCCACGTTGCGTTACATTTGTTACAGGTTGCAATGTTTAGCGCGTTAAGCAAGTGCTGACACGCAGATGCAGGTCGGGATGGATGCCTTGCCGGTTCAGTGTAGGCCCTCAGGAGGCAAGACATCTTCTAAGTCAGCCTGCAACGCCTGGCACAGCCGCCAGAGCGTCGCCATATACACTTTCCCCTCGCCGGCCTCGATCGCCGCCAGCTCAGCAGGCCTCATCGCACCGGCGTGCGCCACGTCATTGAGTTGAAGCCCCATGGCGCGACGAAAGCCTAACAGTCGCCCACCGATATAGCGGTCGGTAGCGTCAATGGGTTCGTGGACCTGGGTCATTCCGGTCGCCCCTTGCGCTTAGTCCCCAGAACAGGGCGACCAACAGACCGGCGAACAGGACGTAGGAGGTGCTGATATAGGCCCGCCCGAAAATCTCCGGGTTGAGCGCGAAGGTGACATGCGTGATCGCTTGCGCGAGTTGAAGGGCGGCGGCCCAGATTAACCAGCCCTTTAACGTGCGCCAGACCAGGGCGACCAGTAGAGCCAGATAGCCGGCGTCGACCACCATGATGATCCACTGCCCCGCCTCGGGGCGCGTACGATCCTGGACCAGGGCGCTGAGCACTGAGCCGAGCACCATGCCAACCGCGGCGAGCCGCAGCGCTCGACCGCCTTTCCAGAAGGCGAGCGCCAGACACAGGACCATCGCCAGCGTAAGGCCGATTTGAAGGGGGGTATGGAGCCATTCCATGCCGCACCGTGGCCCGCGACGAGGGTGCGCACAAGACCGCCCAGGTCATCAAGCCGCCACCTGAAGCGGACCGGTCGCAACCACGCGCGCAGCCTCTGGCTTTCCCGTCAAGGGTCCCATCAGTCGGGTCTCACGCCCGATCAGCGCCGGCGCCGCCTGTTCGAGGGCGGCATGCGCCGCGACCAGCCGGGCGCGAGCTTCCCCGAGCGCGCGGATCGCATCGGCGGTTTCAGAAACAGCCTGGGCGCCCAGCACCGCCGACAGCCGGTGATCGAGGCGCATCTCGGCCATAAGGCCGATGAGGGCGCTTGCGGCCATAAGGCTCTGATCGGCCTGATCCTCCGCCTTGAACAGGGCGTTAGCGATCGCCTGAGCCATTTCACGTCGTTGCATATCCGCTCCTCCCGCCGCCGACCTCGGTCGCGGCGGATCGTCATTGATGGACGGAAAGCAGGGCCTAGTGGCCGGACAGCAAGCGATCGAGGGCCTGGACCGCCAGCTGGAGCTGGACGCTGCCGCCAAGAAGGGCGGACAGCACGGCGATGGCGACGGCGGCGATCACGGGGATCATCGCCAGTTTACGGATCCTCTCGGCGACGCCGGCGGCCGGGGCGGCCGGGGCGGCCGATCGTTCCCGCTGGGGAGAACGAGCGCGATGCAGAGTATCTCGCGCATCAAATCGAGCGGCGAGAGATAGGGTTGCAGGATCCGTGTCAGGTCGAGCAGCCGTTCGGCCGTCTCCCGTTCCTCGGTCGTCGCCGCCAGATCCTCGAAGATCGCCTCCAACTCCCCCCAGGTAATGGGGGGAAGATGACTTCCCGAGTGCGGCATCCAGACCTCCTTTCCGCAGAGGATCAGAGGGGGCTTCCGGGCTAGCCGGGAGGGGGAACGGCGCCTCTACGGCGTCATTCCGTAGATGATCGGCATAGAGCCTGGCGGCTTGTCGTCGGCTGCCGACGCCAAATTTTCGGCAGGCGTTTTCGATGTGTTTGTCGATCGTCTTGGCCGATCGTCCCAACTCAAGGGCGATCTCCTTGGACTGCAGCCCGTCACGCACCCGCGACAGACAGGCCGCCTCCATCGGCGTCAGCCGCACACGGAGACTTTCAGGCGAGGCTGAGGACACCTCAGACGGCGTCGAGCGCCTTGGCCATCGCCAGAAGCCCTTCGCGGTGGCGCGACGAATGGATGGCGCAATAGGCCTTGAGAAGTTGCACGGCGCCAGGCGTTTGCAACAGCTCGGTGGGCAAAGCCTCGTCGGTATCCTCGGATGTGCGAAGGAAAAACGCGGGCGCGACCTGAAGCGTTTTCGCGATCTGCATCAGACGCGACGCCGAGATGCGGTTGGCGCCGCGCTCATATTTCTGCACCTGCTGGAAGGTCACGCCGATGGCGGCGGCAAGCGTCTGTTGAGTTAAGCGCAGAGCTTCGCGGCGTTGGCGCACACGTGCGCCGATTTCGATGTCATTGGGGTCGATGTCCGCCATGTGTCTCCATCTCCAGACGCCGACAATGCAATCATTGGCGAGGCTTCGCAACGGCGACGCTTCAGACCACCAGAGATTCTGCGTCTTCGACTCTGCGCTCGCCGCGGGCGCAGCCTTTGGGTTTGCCCAGCGTGACCGAGAGAAAGAATTACGCGCCTCAAGTTCGAGTCCTCCGACCGGAAAGGTCCGACCGCGCTGGACTCTCGCTCAGGTTGCTCATACCCCCTTTTGCAGGGGCGGAAATGTCAAAGAACAATGCGGGCTGCGGGGCCTGGATCATTATTGGATTTCTGGTCGTTGCAGCCTTGGGTCAGTGCGGCAAGGAGGACGCGGCTGCGCCGCCCTCGACCTTGGCGAACTTGCAGAGCGAGACGGTTCCGGAACAGTGGCTCTACGTCCAGCCTGGAAGTCTAAACTGCCGGGCCAGCCCGACCGCCACGAGCGCGTCGTTGCGCATTCTGGTGGCTGGCGAGCGTGTCGGCGTGCTCGAAACCCGAGGAGACTGGTCTCAACTGAAGGGCGGCGTCTTGTGCTGGGCCAAGACGCGCTACCTTGGGCCGGAGAAAGCCCAACCGTCCAAATCAAACCCTCGTCGCGAACGCGCCGACGCCAAACCCGCCATCGCCCGGCTGTCAGCCGCCGCCGTCAGACGACGCATGATTTCCGACTCTATCGATCGCTACCCCGGCAACTGTCCCTGCCCCTACAACACCACTCGAAACGGGGCTCGGTGCGGCGGCCGCAGCGCCTACAGCCGAGGCGGTGGGTATGCGCCTCTCTGCTACACGGGCGACATCTCCGCCGCTGACATTGACGCGTGGCGAAAGCAGGAATGAGCCGCCTGTACTTATTGAGAACCCGGCGTTGCGAAAGCCAGGCTTGGTCGCAGCGCGTCCCACTTGAAGCATGAGGCGCAACCTTCCGCTTCGGTGATCATCCCGCTCGAAAAGCGCAAGGGCCTCGCTGATGGCCGCGACTTCACGCTCGGACAGGAAGCGCTCCCGCCGCACCGTCTGGAAGCGCTCGACACCTTTGGTGGGGTTTGTCTTGAGCAGGTCGGTCAGGATCGCGAACTTATAGGCCGCGCCAAGGGCGATGACAGCCGCCGCCGCGACCCGCTTTCCGCCTGTCACCCGCGAGCGCTTGGCCGTCTTCTCCGTCGATGCCGGCTGATGCTTCTCCAAACCTGTCATGATGACCTCGGCGGCGATGGTCCGCACCTAAAGAAATAACATCCTGCAATCCAAAGTTGATCGTTGACGTGCGGCTGAAAAAGGCTTCCGTCTGAAGACCGAACACCGATCCATCAACTGATGGAGGCGGCCTGTTTCGCAGGGTACTTCCTCATGCTCGATTATCTGTCTTTCGGCGACACTCATGGCATCGGTCCCGATCTGCCAGTCGCTCTGCGCGAAGGCAGCGCCACGGGCGACGAAACTGCAATTTGGTACGTCGCGGGCGTGGAGGGGTATTCAGGGCTCAATGGAAATCTCTACAGGCTTTTCCTGGGCCCCGACGGCATGCCGATGCAGGATGCTTGGACCCTGGTTACGACATTGCCGACAATCCGTTTCCGGCCTTCGGTGCGCCAAATCGGGCGCAAAATCTATGTGGCGGGCGGCAACAACATCAGCGGCGTAGCCCAGACGATGCTCGAAATCTATGATCTGGACGTCGGTGCGTGGACGACTGGAGCACCGATGCCTTCGGCCAAGGTTGGCGGCGTCGACTATATGGATGGGGACGGGGCTTGGCATATCGTAGCGGGGTACAGCGGCGCCTCGGCAGACCAGAGCCACCAGGTCTATGCGGTCGCCTCGAATAGCTGGTCTACGCTTTCGGACTGCCCCGTCGTCTCTCCGCTTGACGACAACTCCGCCCAGACCTGCGCCATGGACGGCGCAGTCTATGTCTACGCGGGCCAGCAATTCTGGAAACAGAGCTTTGCCGACCAGACTTGGACCAAGATGCCCAACCTCGCGGGCTGCGTGGTGCCGGGCCCACTTGCTGCGCTAAAGTTCGGCATCGTCATGTTCGGCTATTTTGACGGGACTCAGGCCCAGGAAGCAGCTTTCGAGTTCAACGTGCTCGATCAGGCTTGGAGCGCCCGTCCTGATATCAAGCCCCAGAAGACAGTGGGTGGTCAGTCCGTGCAGATATGGAGGGACGGCGTCACTCATGTGTACGTTGTGGCGGGGACGGACCTGGACAAGGAACCCGGGTCCTCCACCGTTGAACATTTCGGACTTGTAATTGTCCCGCCTGTCCCCACCACCGAGCAGGCACTCGCCCAGGCCGCATTCGCCTTCTTCCCGCTTGATGGCGGCTATGACGACGTACTGACGCCGAATGAGGCGATCACGGCGGCCGGCTGTCCTGTGTTCGTCGATAAATGGGATGGTCGAAAGGCCTGTTCGTTGACAGGATCGTGGTGCCAACTCGGCCTGCCCAATCGCAACTCGTCCGTGGCCGGCGCCTTTACGGTAAGCTTGTGGTTCAGAGCCCAAGCCTTCGACCAGCCAATGCCGCTCTTTTACGACGCACACGGCGTGATGGCGACCGCGACACAGACCGCCATCCAACTTTCCATGGACATCCAAGGGGGATGGGTCCTGCCCGTGCCCGCTCTGGTCGCGGGTCAATGGTACCATTTGGCCGTGGCCGCGCAAAAGAACGGCAACGGGGCCGCCCTTGTGACCTATCTTGATGGCCTCGCCATCGACAGCCGGCAGGCGGAGTCCTTCGGTCAGCCTCTGGTCGGCGCGACGATCGGGCACGGCAATGACCCGGTCGTTGCCTATTGCAACGTCGGCCTCTTCGCGACAGCCATTTCTCCCGCCCAGGCAGCCTATCTCGCATCAGACCTGTTCCACCCGGAAGGGGCCTACGCAGCATCGATCCAGTATTTTGCGCTGTCGCCTGCGGGCGGCCCGCTGACGTGTGGGGATGATCCGGTTCTGGACCAGGCGGCCACGGACAAGGGCATCACGATCACCGCATGGATCGATACCGACGACATTGATGTGATGGCTGATCTCGGGTCGGACGACGATCCCATGACATCGCCCGGCATACTGATCTCGCGGGGCAGTGCGTTCGAGGTCGGGATCGATGAGAGCTGCCGCCCGTACGTGATGGTCGGCCGCGGGTCCGCCACGCAGTGTAGCGCGCTCGGCGCCACGGCGATCGGCGCATCCAAATGGGCGTTCATCACCGCCACAATCAGCCTGTCCTCCATTGCAATCTACGTTGACGGCGTTCTTCAAGCCGAAGCCTCGCCGACTGCGTCCGCAGGTCTCGAATCCGGCGACCTCCTGCTCTGCAACAACTGGTATCCAAGTGTTTACTCGGCTGCGATCTTGGCCGGCGTCCTGTCGGCCACGGAAATTCAGGCTCAGGCTCTGCTCGACGAGCCAGTTGTGATGGGCCAAGGCAACCTTCTGGTTCACTACGACCTGTCGGTTTCTCCGCCTAAGCCGACATCCAGCACGCCAGGCCTAGCCGTACCAATCACCGTGCCCGCAGGAGCCAGCTACCAAGAATACGCGCGTGGCCTGATGCTCCACTCGAACGCTTGCGTGGATGGCGGCTACGTTACCGACACCTTGCTTGATCCCCAATCCTCCCGGGCGCCCGCTCTGCTTCTGAACGGCTGGATTTCGCCTAGCGACGTCCGAGGCCGCCAAACGATCGCGTCGCGCTATAGTCCGGGCAAGAGCGGATATGGCCTTCACCTCATCGATGGGTTTGTCGAGGCGATCCTCTCCACAGCCGATGGATCGGAAATCACAGCACGATCACCGTTCAGAATTCCCGCTAAGCGCTTCACGCAAGTGGCGGCGTTATATGGCGTCCAGCCCGGCGGCAGCCAGTATTACGTGGTGCTTTGCATCAACGGCAGGCTCGTCGCCGAGCAGACCTTGTCGCCGACAAGTCCAGCCGACGGCGTAGGCGATCCTCTCGCGCCATTCCTTATCGGCGCGCGGTCCGTCATCGATGACATGGCGCCTGGTGAGTTCGCCCAGTCCGAGGGACTGTTTGGCATGGTCCAGTCGTTGCAGGTCTATCGTGACGACTATCCATCCTGGTATTCGCTCTTCTTCGACATTCCGAACATTGCCCAGACGCCGGTCGCGAACTGGATGTTCGACGGCTATGTCCCGACCGACACAACGGGGGTCCACGACGCGGTCGCGCTGAACGGCGCGGCCATTGATTATGTTTCAGCACCAGATGTTCCGCTGGGCCCTCTTCCATCGGAATCAGCCCGATATTCCCGCACGCTCGCCGATACAGCGGCCGATATCTCAATCCTAATTCCCGACGCTCACAGGTTCATCCTCGACGGTCCGCTAGACGGCGTGCCCGCTGAATACTGGTCCTACCACGTAGATGGCGTAGCTTACATCGTATGGAAACCGATCGGGGCTGACGCGCGCTGCGTAATGGCGGCAGATGATATCGATCCGGTGACACTGATCTGGATCACAGCCGCGATCACGCTTCTCGGACTATTGGGGAGCTATCTCCTCAATCTTACTTTCGACGGCGGCAAGGGCGCGACGATTGTCACAAAGGCCGTCACCGAAGGGGTGAAGGTCCGGGACGCACTCTTCGCCTTCGCCAAGGCCACCAGCGGCACGATGGGCGGACTCGTCCTGACGCTTCTTATCGAACTCTACGAGTTTGGGGTGCTGCGAAAGCTGCTGCAGTGCTTTGCGATGTCGTGGTTCTCCGCGCTCAAGTTCCTCGGCTACCTCGCGCCTTACGCGGGTCAGATTATCCTCGCCGAGCAACTGCTTGAAGCCGGCGTCAAGATGTACCAAGAGTTTCAGAAGACGCAGCCGAAGCTCGACGTTAAGCCGCCCAGTCCGCATGCCGTCGCGTCGGCCAGCAGCATCACCGTCAACGGAGACCCGATCACGGTTGAGGTCGCCCT
>Ga0157371_10004362_pt1 | contig 12386 bp, 7 predicted proteins | sample C45metaG_FD_113462 | JGI IMG/M metagenome (GOLD analysis project Ga0157371, IMG submission 113462) | Corn rhizosphere microbial communities from Kellogg Biological Station, Michigan, USA - C4-5 metaG | ecosystem: Host-associated > Plants > Roots > Rhizosphere > Soil | place: USA: Michigan... | reverse complement strand
GTTATCGTTGTTGGTTATGGTACACAAAAGAAAGCCGTTGTTTCCGGTGCGGTGACAGCCGTAAAAGGTACCGAACTCGCGAAAACGCCAACGGCGAACTTATCCAACTCACTGGCCGGCCGCTTGCCAGGCGTTACGGCCGTTCAGGCTAGTGGTGAACCGGGTTATGACGGTTCAGCGATTCGTATCCGGGGCGTAAACTCCCTTGGTAATAACAATGCATTGATCGTCATTGATGGTGTGCCAAACCGCGCAGGGGGTCTGGAAAGGATCAACCCAAATGATATCGAAAGTGTATCTGTTCTAAAAGATGCTTCGGCGGCCATTTATGGATCACGTGCGGCAAACGGGGTTATCTTAATCACGACCAAACAAGGACAAAGCGGTAAGCCGCAGGTTTCATATGATTTTGGCTACGGTTTACAGCAACCGGTGCGAATTCCGAAAATGGCCAACTCTTCGCAGTATGCTGAGATCCTGAATGAACTGACCATATTTGGTTCTGATCTTCCAGTGAATCAATGGTCTGCTGCCTGGAATGCTTTCAAGACAACAGGTTCCTACACAAGAACTGATAACAATACCGTATTGAACCCGGCCTACCGCCCCGATGAGCTGCAGAAGTTTGCGGATGGTTCGGATCCATTACGGTATCCAAACACCGATTGGTACGGAACCACATTGAAAACCTGGTCTCCCCAACAGCGTCACAACCTGCAGGTGAATGGTGGTTCAGAAAACACCAAGTATCTGGTCTCCATGGGATATCTGGACCAGGATGGGTACTATAAAAAATCTGCAACCGGATATAAACAATATGATTTCAGAGTTAACCTGGAAAGTAAATTTAATCAGTATGTAACCGCAAACCTGGGTATTACAGGTCGTGAGGAAGTCAGACACTTCCCAACTGTTGGTGCAGGCGATATCTTCCGGATGTTGATGCGCGGACGTCCGAATGAGATTGAAGTCTGGCCGAATGGCTTGCCGGGACGGGATATTGAATTTGGATACAACCCGTATGTAATTGCTACGGACCTGACTGGTTATGATCTGGACCGAAGAGACTACTTTCAGTCTACCGGCCGATTGGAGATCAAAATTCCGGGGGTAGAAGGTTTGAAAGTTACCGGTACCGCATCTATCGATAAATTCTGGGGTAAACGGAAGCGCTGGCAAACGCCATGGACTTTGTATGACTGGGATAAAAAGACGTTCGAGGCAGACGGCGTCACACCAGTACTGGTGGGCTCAGTCCGCTCCGAAAGAACCGATCCGAGTCTAACTGAAACCGTGGGTGATCAGCTGGCGATCAACCTAATGGGTATGATCAATTACGATAAAAAGATCGGCGAACATCAGTTTAATATCATGGCGGGCGTCACCCGTGAAAAAGTGGACAACAGCGGCTTTTCTGCGTTCAGAAGGTATTTCCTGTCTACAGCCTTGCAGGAACTTGTTGGGGGAAGTGATAAAGAACAATCGATCAGCAATCCAACAGACGAGCCTTACAACCTATATCGCAGAGCCAGGTTAAGCTACTTTGGAAGGGTAGGGTACAACTACAAAGAGAAATACCTGGCAGAATTCCTATGGCGGGCTGATGGTTCCTACATTTTCCCGGAAGATAAACGTTTCGGATTTTTCCCTGGTGTATCCCTGGGCTGGCGTATCTCTGAAGAGCCTTTCTTCAAAAACAATGTTTCATTTGTAAACAACTTGAAACTTCGTGGATCCTGGGGTCAGATGGGTGCGGAAGCCTATTTCGGAAACGCACTGGCGGAGTACCAATATTTGAGTACCATGGGTTTTAGCAACTATATTATCAATGATCAGGTTTCACAAACCCTGTTTGAAAATCGGGTGCCGAATCTGAGCTTCGGCTGGGAAGTTGCCAATAATGCGAACATCGGTTTAGATGCTTCCTTCCTGAATAACCGTTTGACCCTGGAACTTGACGGATTTTACAATAAACGTACAAATATCCTGATCTCCAGAGGAAACTCCATTCCTGGAAGTTCTGGTATAACTGATAAGCTGCCTCCGGTAAACCTGGGTAAGGTGGATAACAAAGGTTTCGAGTTCAAGCTGGGTTATGCAGATCATGCCGGTGATTTTGGCTACTCAGTGAGTGTGAATGGTGGATATTCAAAAAACAAGATCGTTTTCTGGGATGAGACACCGGGTGCTCCTGAATGGCAGCGCTCAACCGGAATGCCGACCGGAACGCAACTATCTTATGAGTACATTGGTGTATTTAAAGACCAGACGGAGATTGATGCGAACAAAATTGATTATAGTGGCTTAACAAACCGTTTAGTGCCTGGTGACATGAAGTTTAAGGACGTAAATGGTGATGGCAAGATCAATGGAGATGACCAGATCAGGCTGGATAAGACGAATGTGCCGACATTCACCGGTGGTCTGAATATCAATCTGACCTATAAAAACTTTGATTTTTCTGCTTTGATTCAAGGTGCAACCGGTGGTGTTCAAACCGTTGGCCTAACTGAATCGGGTGATATCGGTAACTTCCTGGAATGGTCATATATTAACCGTTGGAGCATTGATAATCCGAGCAGTGAATATCCAAGGCTTTCGAACCGTGGTCAGACCTACTATACCGACGGGAACAACGCGGCAAGAAATACCTACTGGATCCGAAGCAACAATTACGTGCGTTTAAAGAATGTGGAGCTGGGCTATACCCTTAACTCGGAGGTTAGCAAGAAGATCGGCTTACGTTCACTGCGGATTTATGCAAACGGTTTGAATTTATTCACTTTGGATAAGATCAAGATCTGGGATCCGGAGTCGACCAACTCCAGCGCACAATATTATCCACAGGCGCGGGTGATCAACGCAGGTATTAAAGCTGTATTTTAACAATGAGAACCGAAAATTAATTTGATATGAAACCGATATATAAGAATAAATATTTATATGCACTTGCACTCTTAGCCACGGTTACGCTAAGCTGCAAAAAGGACTTCCTGGCTGTTGAGCCGCCAAATCAAATCTCTGCGGAGTTGGTCTGGCAGGATCCTGCGTTGGCACAAGGCTTTGTAACCGAGATTTACAACGGTCTTGGCGTAGGTGGATTTAATGAACAAATGCTTTCATCCTTATCGGATGAGTCGATGTTCACCCACCCCAACCGTGGAATTGACCTGGTTAATGCAAGTACGATCAACCCCACAACGTTAGGCTGGGTAGATGACACCTATGGTTATAACGCAATGTACAACCGGATTCGTTCCTGTAACATGGTCATCGAGCGGCTGGATGGTGGTCAGAATGGTATAGCCGATCAGGCTACAAAGGACAGGCTTTTGGGAGAAGCGTACTTTCTCCGGGGATATTTTTATCAGCAGTTGCTCCGGTATTATGGAAGCGTGCCGCTTATCTCTAAAACTTACGGCCTGGATGATGATTTTGCAGTGAAACGGGCTACTTATGAGGAGTGTGTTAATTTTATCCTTGCCGACTGTGATAAGGCCGTTGGTTATCTTACCGGAAAAACTATGGACAAGGGACGTACGACTGCGCTTGCAGCCAAAGCCCTTAAATCACGTGTGCTGCTTTACGCTGCAAGTGATCTGCATGACATTCCGACCGCAAAAAGCAAGTCTGCGGTGATCGCCAGCTATGGAAATCCAGAATTCCTGGGCTACATTTCAGGTGACCGGACACAGCGCTGGAGAGCTGCACAAACAGCTGCGAAAGAAGTTATTGATGCCGGTGCAGGTTATAAGCTAAACCTTACTGCACCGGTACCGGCACAGGAAGGTCGGGCCAATTACAAGAGTATAGCCATGGGTGGAGGCAGTAAAGCACCAGGGATCGATGCTTCTGCCGCATCTGAGCTGATCTTCGCCCGCTATTTTATAGATCGCAGTGATATGCGTTATGGGCGGGCCAACGGACCGAATGGATACCACAACTGGGCGGGAAATACACCGGTAGGCTTGCTTGTCGATGATTACGAAATGGCTGACGGAGCTCCTTTCAGCTGGACCAATCCAGCCCAAAAAGCAGCTCCTTACCAAAATCGTGATCCACGTTTTTATGCAACGATATTGTATGATGGTGCAGATTGGAAACCAAGGAACAAGGTTTCCGGCAATGTCGACCCTGCAAACCAGATCCAAACAGGTGAGTATGACCTGTTGGATGATTCCAAGACCATCACGTTTAAAGGTCTGGATACCCGGGGCAGCTCCATTGAGAACTGGAACGGCAGCTGGACCGGTTATTACACACAAAAATTTATCGATCCGGATCCAAACATTGTAGAGGCCTCCAATCCGCAGTTTGTGCCATGGCCTTTTTTCAGGTATACTGAAGCTGTTTTTAACTATGTAGAAGCCAGCATTGAACTTGGGCAAACCAGCGAAGCAATCTTATGGCTGAACCGTATCCGTTTCCGTTCCGGTATGCCGGCCATTACAGCGACAACCGTAGCTGCATTGCGTGAAGTTTATCGTCATGAACGTCGTATTGAGATGGTTTATGAAGAACAGCGGTATCATGATGCACGCAGATGGATGATTGCGCCGGAGACATTAGGGCGTAAAGCGACCTATATTAAAATCACCGGTAAGTTTAAGCCTGGTAAAACGCTTGCTGCACCATACCGCCACGACACAGATATTTATAATTATACCTATACGCCTACTGTAGAGACCGCCCAAGAAAATCGTAAGTGGGAGGACAAAATCTATTTCAGGCCTTTTAGCCGCGATGAGATCAACCGAAACAATCAACTTCAGCAAAACCCTGGATACCAATAAGACGAATTTGCTGATGAGAATACAAGCATGCGGCGTAATCACGCTCCTATTGGCTTCCTCTTTCTGCTTTGGACAGCAGAAGGGGAAGCCATATGTGCAAGAAATTAATGGAACCAAGCTTTCCTTCTCCATGCAGCCGGTGCCCGCCGGTGAATTTTTGATGGGCAGCAAATCCGGGAACCCGGATGAGCAACCCGTTCACAAAGTGAATATTAGTGCCTTCTGGATGGCTACGTATGAACTGACCTGGGATCTTTATGAAGCTTTCCTTTACAAAGACTATGAAACCAGCCACAGTACCGGTGCAGTTCCGGCAAATGTTGATGCCATTACGCGGCCAACAAAACCTTATCTGGACATGACGTTCGGCATGGGTAAGGTCAATCATCCGGCACTCGCCATGACAAATTACAATGCGATCCAGTATTGTAAATGGCTGTATGCCCGTACCGGAGTGTTCTATCGCCTGCCAACAGAGGCAGAGTGGGAGTATGCAGCCCGGGCTGGAAGCACCTCGGCATACGCCTTTGGAGATGACGAGAAAATGCTAGCCGATTACGCCTGGTATAAAGAGAACAGCGGTGGCAAGACCCAGGAGGTCGGAAAAAAGAAGCCCAATAGATGGGGGATCTACGATCTTTATGGCAATGTAGCCGAGTGGACTTTTGATCAGTACCAGGCTGACTATTATGCAAAGGTGAAAGATGGAGCTCAAGATCCAGTGAATGTACCGGATAAGCTCTATGCACATGTGATCCGTGGTGGCTCTTATGAGGACACCGCTAAAGACCTACGGTCATCAGCGCGCCTGGCCTCAGATCCCGCATGGAAACAGATTGATCCACAAATACCGAAAAGCAACTGGTGGTTCCCGGAGGCGCCATTCATTGGTATGCGCCTGGTTCGTCCAGTCGTTCAGCCCACTGCGGAAGAGATCCAGAAATATTATGATACCCCTGTAATTCCTGATTATTAACCCTGAAACCAAATATAAATGGAAAATGAAACACTACTAGGCCAACGCAGAGACTTCTTAAAGGCCGGCGCATTACTTACCGGCGGGTTGTTACTTAACCAGTTCGCATTCGCAGCCGGACATTCCGGTGTAGATGATACGATCAAGATCGCTTTAATCGGATGCGGTGACCGGGGTACCGGTGCTGCTTTCCAGGCCTTGAGTACCAAAGCCAACCTGAAGTTGGTGGCTATGGCAGACGCCTTCCAGGACAGAATGGATCAGAGCCATAAACTGCTGAGTGAAAAGTTTAAAGATAAAGTGGATGTTCCGGCCGATCGCCGTTTCATTGGCTTTGATGCATATAAAAAGGCCATTGCCCTGGCCGATGTGGTATTGCTTGCAACACCTCCGGGATTCAGACCCATGCACTTTGAGGAAGCGGTAGATAAAGGGAAACATGTTTTCATGGAAAAACCTGTTGCCGTAGATTCACCGGGAATCCGCAAAGTTCTTGCTGCGGCTGAGATTGCCAAAAAGAAAAAACTGAATGTTGTGGTCGGCTTGCAACGCAGATACCAGACCAACTACCGTGAAGCCATGAAGCGCATCCAGGATGGTGCCATCGGTGATATCACTGGTGGTCAGGTGTATTGGAACAGTGGTGGCGTTTGGGTGAAAAAACGCTTGCCATCCCAAACGGAGATGGAATATCAGATGAGAAACTGGTACTACTTCAACTGGTTGTGTGGCGACCATATCGTGGAGCAGCATGTACACAACATCGATGTGGCCAATTGGATTAAAAACGCTTATCCGGTTTCCATTGAAGGAACGGGCAGTCGGGCCTGGAGAACAGGAAAAGACTACGGAGAGATTTATGACAATCATTCCGTCGAATTGACCTATGCAGACGGTGCGGTGATCAACAGCCAATGCAGACACTTTGAAGGCGCGTCCAACCGCGTAGACGAATCCTTCCAAGGTACCAAAGGGCGGACCTACCTTTCTGCTAATAATAAGGCGATCTTATATGATTTAAAAGGTAAGGAGCTGTTCAGTCACCCTACAAAAGGAAATGCCAATCCATACCAGACGGAGCATGATGAGTTATTTGCTGCAATCAGCAAAGGCGAATACAAGTTCAGTGATGCGGAGCGTGGTGCAAAAAGCTGTCTAACAGCGATCATGGGGCGTTATGCGACCTATTCTGGTCAGACCATTAAATGGGACGATGCTTTAAACGCAAACAACAGCTTATTCCCGGATCAACTGGCCTGGGATGCTAAACCAAAGCTCCTGCCGGATGAAAACGGATTATATCCGATACCCACACCTGGAAAAACCAAAGTCATCTAAACCCTGGCTTTGTGGTCACCTTCAGGTATCTTCCAATTGCAGTTGTAGCGCTGTTCACCTTCTTTTTTCAGGAAGGTGAACAGGAGCTACATACGATCGATGGTTTTGCACAAGGCACAGAGTACAGCCTGCGCTATTATGCCAACAGGCCGATGGTGTCCAAGAACGAACTTGACAGTATTCTGCTGGAGATTGATGCCTCCATGTCGCTCTATAAGCCAAACTCGTTGATTAACCAGTTTAACCAATCTGAAAAGGGCGTCCGGGTAGATGCCGGTTTTCGTGCAGTAATGGAAAAGTCCATGGAGATCTTTACTGAAACGGATGGTCGATTTGATGTGACCGTAGCTCCGCTGGTTCAACTTTGGGGTTTCGGTCCAACACCGATCGGTACCTTTCCGGATAGTGGACAAGTTCGGGAAACCTTAAAGCAAGTGGGCATGAAGCAACTGAAACTAAGCGGGAACATGCTTAAGAAATCAAATCCGAAGGTACGGATTGACCTTAATGGTATTGCCCAGGGCTTTAGTGTGGATGTACTCGCTGCATTCCTCAGGCGTAAAGGCATTCAGTCCTACATGATCGAGATTGGTGGAGAGGTGGCCGTCAGCGGTAAAAAGCCTGATGGCCATGGATATCGCATCGGAATTGAAGGTCCCCCACCAGCTGGTACCGGATCCGCAGCCTCGGTGTCATCGCCTTTCCGGCATGTGGTCGAACTCCGCGGCGGTGCAATAACGACCTCGGGAACTTTCAATAAATATTTAACATACAAAAAAGGCAAGATCAGTCATTTAATAAACCCCAAAACAGGATATCCATTAGATAATGCGATGGTCAGCGTAACGGTATATGCCAAAGATGCGATTACCGCTGATGGATATGACAACGCCTTGATGGCAATGGACCTTGCAGAAGCGATGACCTTTGTAAACAGCCGCAAGTATTTAGAAGCATATTTTATTTACCGCGCTCCGGATGGAAGTATAAGGGATACACTGACCACAGGATTTAAGAAGCTGCTGGTAAACTAACCAATAACAATCATGATGAAAAGAGGAGAATTTTTGAGAAATAGCCTGCTTGCGGGTGGATCGCTGATGGCTGGTTCCATCTTGTCCGCGGATGCTGCAACAATGAATGAAGCAAGCAACCCAGCGGGGATAAAAGGGAAGGTGTTTAATCTGGATTATGCCCCGCACGATGGGATGTTCAAGAATAGTGCAGGTAAAAACTTCCTGGATCAAATTCAGTTTATGTACGACCAGGGCTTTCGCTCGATCGAGGACAATGGCTTCATGCAGCGGCCCGTTGAGGAACAAACTAAGATTGGAAATCTGCTTGCCAAACTCGGCATGCGTATGGGTGTGTTCGTCGTGGATGCCGGCGACAACTGGAAGGTTTCTCTAACGACCGGGAAAAAGGAGTTTAAAGATCGGTTTGTAGAGGTATGTAAACAGGCAACTGAAGCTGCAAAGCGATGTAATGCAAAATGGGCAACCGTTGTACCGGGTTTTTACGAGCGCAAGCTGCCTTACGGTATTCAAATGGCGAACGTTATTGATGCCATGCGCGCAGGTGCAGAGGTCCTGGAGCCTGCCGGATTAATCATGGTACTGGAAACGCTCAGTGATACACCGGAACTGTTCCTGCAACAAACGCATGAGACCTACGCGGTTTGCAAAGCCGTGCAAAGTCCTTCCTGCAAGATCTTATACGACATATACCACATGCAGAAAACAGAAGGGAACTTAATAACGAACCTGGACCGTTGCTGGGATGAGATTGCTTACATACAAATCGGCGACAACCCTGGCCGCAAGGAGCCGACAACAGGAGAAATTAACTACAAGAATGTATTTAAGCACCTTCATGAAAAGGGTTACAAAGGCATTTTAGGTATGGAACATGGAAATTCGAGACCTGAAGCCGCAGGAGAGCTGCGCGTTATACAGGCATACAGGGAAGTTGATCAGTTCATGTAAACGCTACCTGTTAATTGGTTGATTTTGCTGCAGCGGATTTCGTCTTAACGATGATCACTCCGGCTGTATTGCTTATCCCTTCATACTTCTGGCCGGGGGATCCTTTAATGATATCAACGCGCTCGATGGTCTTCGGATCCAGCTTTTGAATCATCTCTGGATTTGTTTTCACGCCGTCGATAATATAGACTGGCTGTCGCGTAGCTGTTTCTGCAATGCGAACAGTTGACAATGCATTTTCCGGTGCGGTGGTCTCCTTTTTGAGGAGAACCACCTTATTTATTTTTCGGGAAGGGGGAGTACTACCGCCCGAAAGGGTGAAACTTATAGGCATGTGGTACATTACGCGTACTGGCTGCTTATCCTTAGTCCCAGGTTTCCATGCTGGAGAGGATTCCAGCACTCTTAGCGCTTCCTGATCCAGCTCGGGGCTTAAGCCTTTATCTACTTTAACATTGCTCAAACGACCATCCGCTTCCACAATAAACTCCAAAAACACTTTTCCCTGAATGTTGTTCTTTACCGCTTGTGGCGGATACTTGATGTTCTTGCCAATAAATGAATAGAATTTTTTCAATCCTCCTGGAAAGACGGGAGGTGTATCCACAGAAACAAAGTCAAAGACCTTGGGCTGAGCAGCAGCGGTCGTTTCTTCTATCACCTCCAGAGGTCTGTCCAGTGGGATGCGGTCAGCTGCTTCAAGGATCGTTTCATTCGTGCGGATGGTTGCTGAAGAGATCAGCAGTGTTAATGCAAACAGCGGTAAAAATAAGCCGTATTTTAGAATACCTCTTTTGGTCGACTTTTCCTTATGTAGCATGGCTATTCGTTTCTTTAGCATCGACTTACCCGCAAAGTTGTTCGTCAGCATATGCAGGTCCACATCAAAAGCTTTGCTTAGCAAGAGCATGGAATATCTGGTCTTGTCACCCTGGAACCTGGCGGCTTCTTCATCAGCCAGATATTCGTGAATGTTTTTTATCGATTGCTTGTAGAAATAAATGACCGGGTTAAACCAGGTTATGATGCCCAGCAACTCAAAGAAAAGCACATCCAGCGAGTGCATTTGCTGCATATGTATCTGTTCATGTTGTTGGATCACCTTCTGGTGGGGTAGCTGCGGGTGGACAAACATCCTGTTGAAGAACGAAAAGGCACTGCCTTCGGGAATGTGCTTCATGTTCTTCCGGAGCGAGAACAGCTGGAACAGGAAGCGGGAGAGAAATATCCCTGCACCAATAACATAAAGCAGAGCGATGGCGTTACCCCAGGTAAGCCCGGATGCCTGTTGATCGCCGATCCCCGCAATCATGTACAGCTGACTAACGCCAACCGAGACGTTCTGACTCAGCGGCTGGGCACTAAACCAATTCACATGTATAAATGGGATCAGCAGTGAAAACAAGCCTGCAGCGACCAAATAAATACGGTTCAGGGTGAAATAAGTCTCCCGATCTAAAAGGAGCCTGTAAAAGCCATAAAAAACCACCAGGTAAATATTGACTTGCAATAAATAATGCGCTACGTTCATTTTGCTTTGTTTTTAATGTTGCTGATCATTTTTAATATTTCATCCACATCACTTAAGTCGAGTTTCTCCTCTTTTACAAAGAAGGAGAACATGCTTTCTACCGAGTTTTCGAAGTAGTTCCCCAGCAGTTTTTCCGTTGCATGACGCTTATAATCGTCCTTGCTGATCAAGGGGTAATACTGGTGCGACTTCCCGATCGCTTCGTGCCCGATAAAGCCTTTGACCTCCAGGATCCTGATTATGGTGGATACTGTATTGTATGCGGGTTTTGGTTCGGGTAAATGATCCATGACCTCCTTGACAAACCCTTTCTCTATTTGCCAGATTATCTGCATAATCTGTTCCTCCGCTTTTGTTAAATCCTTAATTTCCATAATATTCTGTTTTAGTGTAACGCTTGCAAGCCTACTTATATAAACCTATAACTAAATATTTAGTTTTTAAAATTTATTTAAAAATATATTGTATGAAAAACGAGAACTCAGAAAAGACATGCTAAACTTACCTGTCGGTGGAAACGTAATATCTGCACAACAAAAAGCCCCCGGCAAGCATAGCTTGCCGGGGGCTTTCTTTTGAATAAAGAATTATTATTTCGCTGCCGCGGCAGGAGCTGCTGGCAACGCCTTTCTAGGTATTTGCGCCTGACGCTCTGATGTGTTGTAAACAAAGGCAGCAACAATCGTTGCAGATCGTTTCAAATCTTGTTCAACCAAACGATCGTAGGTATCCATATTGCTGTGGTGTGTACGCGTTCCGTAGTCCATTGGATCCTGAATAAACTGGAATCCCGGTATGCCCACGGCATCGAAGGCCAGGTGGTCTGTACCGCCCGTGTTGTTAATGGTCACTGTGTTTGCATCGATGTCTTTAAACGGCTCAAACCAGCTTTTAAAGATCGGCGCTGCAGCAGTATTCCCTTGCAGGTAGATTCCACGGATGGCACCAGTACCGTTATCCAGATTGTAGTATGCGGTCACTTTCTTCTGATCCGGAGTCAACGCCATTGTTTTTGGATCACCAAAGTGCTTCTCTACATAACCGCGTGAACCATATAAGCCTTGCTCTTCTGAACTCCATAGCGCAATGCGGATGGTGCGTTTGTTCTTCAATCCACTGGCTTTTAAGATACGCATGGCTTCCATCATGACGGCAGAACCTGCAGCATTGTCGGTTGCACCCGTAGCCGAATGCCAGGAGTCGTAGTGACCGCCGATCATCACGACTTCATCTTTCAGTTTTTTATCCGTTCCCGGGATTTCAGCGATCACATTATATCCTTGTGGATCCTGATCGAAGAAAGCCGTCTTGATGTCTGCTTCCATTTCTACGCTTTTTCCTGCTTTAAGCAAGCGAAAAATATGTAGGAAGTCTTCTGAAGAGACTTCCAGTTCCGGAGAAACTGCCGGTGCATCCAGTGCGTACGAAGCACCGTTGCTGGTGAAGAACGTACCATAGCTTCCGCGTGCATAGGTCAGGATCAAACCTACTTTTTCCTGCTGGAAGAAAGATGCCATCGCATTCCGCATCTCACGCATTTTCATCATGGCTGCCATTCGATCATTATTGCCGGTTGCAGGCCTTGCCTGAGGGGTTCTCAAGGTGTCTTTCGCCATGCGCTCCAAGATCTCGTCGGTATGCCGAACTACATCTGGTCTATAGTTGTTTTCCAGCGCACGATTTGTACTCAGGTCAAACATCACAATTTTGCCTTGTAGCTTGCCTTTATATTGGGCCAGCTGAGGCAGTGAATCTGCTTTAAT
>Ga0157371_10004361_pt1 | contig 12389 bp, 10 predicted proteins | sample C45metaG_FD_113462 | JGI IMG/M metagenome (GOLD analysis project Ga0157371, IMG submission 113462) | Corn rhizosphere microbial communities from Kellogg Biological Station, Michigan, USA - C4-5 metaG | ecosystem: Host-associated > Plants > Roots > Rhizosphere > Soil | place: USA: Michigan... | reverse complement strand
TGAAAGACCGCGCCCCGGCTTAAGGGCCGCCCGCTGGTGGTGTTGCCCGCTTTGGAGGTGCGCACGCGCGAGACGATGCCGGCCTTCATCTCGCGTTCCAGGGCGTGAACCGAGCCAAGCTCCAGATATCGGCCGTGACACCAACGAACGGTTTCCGCTTCGCTGGGCTCGATCTTCAAGCTGCGACCGTCCGGAAGGTATCGGCCAGGTCCCAATGTCTCTTCGTGACTCTTGACGGACATCCGTCTGGTCCGCTTTACGCCAACCTCTCGGTGGATGACGTTAGACCTTTGGCTGAAGGGGGGAGGCCGGGCAACATGTTCCGAAATTGACGTAAGACCTCTACGACATTCAGACGAAGGCTGGACCGTGGCTACCACTCCCGACTGTGTAGCGTTTTTTGCGCGGATGGCCACAAGCATGCGCGGGAGCTGAACTGGCCCTACAGTATGTCCGAGAGGGTGAATCATGCAGCTTGCACTCGTGGGCGCTGAACGGCTCGAAGCCTCTGCGGGCGGGCGCGGCCTGTGCCCAACCTGCGGCGCGGCGATGATCGCCAAATGCGGGCCCCGCATCCTCCATCATTGGGCACATGCTGGCCGGCGGAACTGCGATCCGTGGTGGGAGAACGAGACCGAATGGCATCGGGACTGGAAGAATCTCTTCCCTGAGGCCTGCAGGGAGATTTCTCACACCGCGCCAGATGGCGAGATCCACCGGGCTGACATCAAGACCCCGACCGGCATCGTCATCGAGGTCCAGCACTCCGCGATGACCGACGCTGAGCGTCAATCGCGAGAAGCCTTCTATGGCAATCTGGTCTGGGTGATCGACGGGCGGGGGTTCCGCGATAATTTCGACATCTACCATTTGCTGCCCGCTCCAGAGTCCGAGATCGCGCAGGACATCGCTTGGGCGAAGGCGACCCGGCCCATGCAAGGCGCGGCTGCCGGTATGTTCTTCCGCTTATCGGAGACGCAGCGCGACTACGCCGACCGGACGATAACGAAAGCGACGTTGACGTATGGGCGGATTTACGGCCTTCGCGACATCCAGGCCGAGGTCGAGCAAGCCTATCGCGGCCATCACCAATACGACTGGGTCAGGCCACGGCGGACATGGCTGGATGCCGCCTGTCCCGTCTACATCGACTTCGGCGAAGACTATCTTCTGAGGCTCGAAATTTACGATGAGTCCAACCTGCCGTGCGTCCGCTATGTCGCGAAGGCGAAGTTCTTGCACGACGTCATGGTCGAGACCGACGCAAGGGCGATCGCGACACGCTTTTATCCGATCGGAAAAGAGGCGTGACGGGGAATCGGGGGGAGAAGGTGGTGGTCGAGATCAAGCAGCCAAGTCGGCTCTATAAGTATCGCAGCTTCAGCCACCGGACCCTGACGATGCTGGTTGGGGACGTGGTCCATTTTGCTGATCCGACCACGTTCAACGATCCCCTGGATACGAAGCCGACCCTCCACACCGATCTCGACGCCAACGCGCTAGAACTCATCCTCGCTCAGCTCATCGAGCAACGCACCACAGCGGAAATGTCCGCGGCCGCGGCCACGATCAAATATCGCGGACCCAAGACCATCGACCATATCGCTCGTCATAGCCGCAAGAGGGCTGAGCAACTCCTGGCCGACATCCGCTACAATGCGACCAACCCTGAATATGAGGTCAATGATCCGGCCCAGTTCCTGCTCGGTCAGTATGTGCAGGACGAACTGCTGCGACGGTACGACAAGGGCGTGTTTTCGCTGGCGGAGCGCGCGAACTGCCCGCTGATGTGGAGCCATTACGGCGATCAGCATCGCGGCATTTGCCTCGGCTATTCAGTGCCGGAGGCCGCCACCGGCGACGTTCACAAAATCAGCTACGGCGGCAGTCGCCTGGTCGAGGCCAGCGCCGTGTCAGCGATGCTCAGGGGTGACGACGGCGCGCGTCGTAAAGTCGATGACGCCGTCCTGCTGAAGAAGGCCAAGCCATGGGCCTATGAACGCGAATGGCGCCTGATCGGGCCGCGCGGGGAGCAGGATTCCCCATTGGAACTTGAAGAGATCGTGTTCGGGACGCGGTGCGCTACGTCCGTGAAATATGCCGTCGTCAAAGCCCTTGAGGGACGGGACCGGGCGGTGCAGTTCTTCGAGATACGGGAGCAACCGGGGAGTTTCCTTCTGAAGAAGCGGTCGCTCGACACCGACGAGCTCTGCGTGTCTTTCCCGCGCCGGTGCCGATCGTTCGATCACATTTTCGACGACCTCACCGAGGGTTGAGGAAATGAAGGCCTTCAGCCAGGATCAGTTAGAGGCCATCGCCGGCGCCCTCGGCGATACCGACCGCGGACTCACGAATCCCTCATCCGCTCGGCGAAAATGATCGATGCCGGGCCGACGACGAAGCGGCACCGAATCTATAACGCGTTCGTGGAAAGCCAGGTCAGCAAGCGTAACCGAACGCATGTGTTGCAGTTCATTCGCCTAGCGATGAGTCCGGCGCGTTACAGCCGAGAGCCGCACAGATTTGAACCCATGCGCGCTGCGTTGAATCAGGCGCTCGCCTTCGCTGGGTTGGTTGTCGATGAAACCGGCGCCTTGGGGTCTGCCGCCGCCGCCAAGACGTTACCCGAGGCACAACGGCGGGCCCGAGATTGAGGGCCGACCTGGAAGGCCGCGGCGTGCATCCCGACGTGCTCGCATTCTGCCGGGCTGAGCTTCTCGCGGACAACTACTTCCACGCCGTCCAGGAAGCCGTGAAAAGCGTTGGCGACAAGATACGAAACAAGACCGGCTTGACCGACGATGGCGGTGTGCTGATTGATCGCGCGTTTGGCGGTGATCCTCCCCTGATCGCGATCAACGCGAGGCGGACGGCGAGCGAGAAGAGCGAGCAGAGTGGGTTTGCGAACCTCGTCAAAGGCGTCTTCGGCATGTTCCGCAACCCGACTGCACATGGGGCCCGCATCCACTGGGAAATGAGCAAGACCGACGCCGAGGATTTGCTGACAATCGTGTCGCTTATCCATCGTCGCCTGGACGCAAGCCACATGCCCCCAGGGTCTGACGAGCGGTCGCAGCTGGGGGCCTAAATCACCACTGCCATGCAGTGGGTGGTCGACGTCGACCGGTCAGTTCGGCGAAGAGACAGTCGCGATCGCGCGTACTTCGGCGAGCAAGAGAGGGGAAAGCCCCAGCGCTTCCAACGGCCGCGTACGCAGCCATTGCAGCGCGCCGGCGGTGTCGAGGTCCTTACGCGCCGACATTTCGTTCAGTTTCATGGCGGTGACCCGCGACAAACCGAGCGCGATAAAGCTGATCATCGTTTTATCAGATGCGCCGATCTCCAGGTAGAGGGGCAAAGACGGGATGCTCGACACCATGTCGACTAACCCCGCGCTGTCGAGGGCGTAGACAAGAAGGGCGCTATAGCAACCAAACAGCCGAACAGCCTGGAAACGGATGTCGCCCTCGATTAAATCTAGGGTGGTTCTGATCGTCGTCCGAACAGGCTTCGACGCATTTCGGGAAATTTGTTCGTCGATGATCTGAGGAAGCGGCAGGCCGAGCATCCAGCGTCGCGCGATCAGAGCGTGGAACCGATGCAGATTCTTCGAGGTGTCGATGCCGAGAATGATCTCGTGGCAAAGCTCCAGGACATCCGCATAGGACTGGAAAGCGTCACTTTCCCGGGGATGCAGGGGGATGAGCGTCCGAGCGACGTCGGGACCCTGCGCCACTTTGGCGCTTATCCGGTCGTAGAGCCGCTGTTGTTTGTGCGCGGATATGTTTGGGGTCCGGCGGATAACCGCTGCCGGCAGGGTGAGTTTTTCACTGGCGGCGGCGAGCGCGGCCTCTAGCAGGCCTGACTGAGCATCGCCCGCAGCGACGCCTGCTCGTTCGAATGTCTGACTGAGACCTCCGCCTTTGAAATCGGTGTAGAGGCGGACGAAGGTTGTCTCGAGATCGGTTTCATCGCTGCGGCCAGCGCCGGAGGTGCCCGCGATGACGGTCATGAGCTGATCGTGATGGTCGTTCAGGCTGGTTTCGATTGCCGGAGTGATGACCGCGTCCTTTGGCCCGTCGAGCGGCTTCTTCTTCCACTTGTCGTAGTCGATGAGGAAGATGTTGCCTTGGAATTCCCGTTTGAGTCTGCCTGCGCGACCGGCGAGGTTCCAGAAGTCGGTCGACTCCAGGGCCTTGGTGCGACCCTTCTCCGGCGCGAACATGAAGATGTTTTTGGCAGGCAGATTGACCCCCTGAAGCAGCGTGCTCGTGCACACGAGGAAGTCGACCTCACCGGAGGATACGGCCGCTTCGATAGCGCGTCGAAGCTGGGTGGGGATGTTGGAATAGTGAAACGCGACGCCGTATTTGACGCACTCGACAAGAGCGTAGTTGGCGTGGACCGCTTCTTTCGCCAGGTCCGACAAAGCCAGGCGCGGCACGGTCGGCTCGCGATCAGACATCAGTTCGGCCAGTTGGAGCGCAACGCTTTCGGCCTCCGCCGCGCCGTTGGCATAGATGATGTTGGAATGGCCGCGCCCGAGTGCCGCCGGGATATGGACGAGTTTCTCTGTTCGGCTCGCGACCGTTCGATCCAGCTGCAGCGTCGCAACTGACCGTAACGACTTTGATCCGTCCCCGGCGGTTTTGATCGAAAGCTTGCCCTTGGTCGCTGACTCGATGGTGGTGACCAGGAAGTTCTGGGCGACGGTCGGCTCGACGGACGAGAATTCGATCACGTCGTCCAAGCCAAATAGTCGGCCGAAGACATCCAGATTGCGGATCGCCGGGCTGGCGAAGAGGATCTGGGATGCCGGATTGCGGACGAGCAAATCGTCGATGACCCATTGCAGCAGAACACCGCGCGATCCGTCCGCAATCGAATGCGCCTCATCGACGATAATGACGCTGGCGCCAAAGTCCGGATGGGCACCGAGAGCGAGTTGCACCCTCTCTTGCGTCATCACATAGATGGCGCGCTCGGCAAGCGTGGTTTCGGCGTCGATCGGCACCGTCACGATGTCGGGGACATCGCGGGTCGTTCCCTCAAACTGGTCCTTCAGATCCTCCGCGACCTGGGCGATCAAGGCACGGGTCGGGACGATGTAGACAACCGATTTTGCCCGGTCGTTGTCGAAGAGCGCCGAAAGATACCCCTGCAACACGAAGGATTTCCCGGCCGATGTGGGCGCCGCCAGCGCAATTCGGCGGCTCTGCATAAGGCTAAGCCATAGCTTCTGCTGGAAGTCGGTCAGCAGTACGGTGTGACCGTTGATCGACACCTCGTGCGCATCGGCCGACGCGATTTCTTCAGCGACTAGCGCGAAGGGGAGGCTGGGCTGCGCGGACTCGACGTCTGCCCGCGTGCCGATGGATGGGAAATTGCCCAAACGCATGAGCACGACGCGCAGGGCCTGATCCAGGGGCACCTGTTCGGTACCAAACAGATCGTATGCACAAGTCGCTACTCTAAAGGCCGCGCGTCGATGATCGGCTGTCTCCGAGCAAGCCAATATAGCCGCGGAGCGCATCAGCCGCGTGGCATCGGTGATATCTGCGGGGCCGTCCTCTACGCCGCCGATCTCTTTGGTGAGCCATGCGAGCTCGATCCGATGCGCTGCGTCGTGAAAGCCGGGATTCCCCCAAACTTTGTCAGCCAGTTCCTGCATCATGGCAGCCAGCCAATCCGAGCCTGAAAGAGGTCGCGGAACTCCTGAACGGCTGGAAGCGGGAAGAAGAAGAGCTCCACATCCTGAGAATCCAGTCCTGCCGCCTTGAGCGCAGCAGCTACCTTGGGGGCTACCGCTTCAAGATGCTCCTTCGCCAGAGCTCTGAAGGCATCCTCGGCACCTTGGTCACCAACGGCGCTGGCCTTTTGAAAGCCGTCGAAATCGAAGCCGATCAGACAGGTGATAACGTCCTTGCGCTCATTATATTCTTCCTCATGCGGGTCCAGATATCGCAGAAGGGCTTCCTTGCCGTCCGCATCCAACCCTGTGAAATCGATATTTCGCTGAACAAGCTGCAGTTCGTGGCCCAGCTCGTCGGGCTTCAGAGATTTTGCGATAGATTTCGCGGCGGCGGTGATGGCTGCACCGACGTCGCCATACATTTTCGACTCTCCCCAATAGAGAAAGAGCCGCGCGGTCTCAGGGCAGTAGCGGACATGGACCCCGTCCGCGCCGTGAACCGGCATCTGCGGATTGGTTTTCAAGGTCATCTTCGCGATGACCTGGGGGGCGCCTAAAATCCATTCCGTCAGCAGATACAGCAGGAGCTCGCCGGCCTCGCCATTCCGGTTTGTCGCCTTGTGCGCCTTTATGAAAAGCTTGGCGGCAGCATCATTAAGCTGCGTGGTTTTGACCAGGAAATCGTCGAACGGCAGGGTCGACTGCAGCGCTCTTACCGCATCGATTTCCTTTCGCGTCAGCGCGAAAGGCGTCAGGTGAAGCCATGCCAGCTCCACCAGTTCGTGAATCGTGGTTTTGCCCTGCCGGAATGCCGGGAAATGCAGTCGAAGGGTGACGCCTGAGCACTCGCACAGCACTTCGTGCTGTAGCTCTCTTATCCTCGGTCCTAGTTTTGAGTAGTCCCGGCGAAGAGCCGCGAGAACCGCATCCAAGTCGGGGCCTTCGGCTTTTTCTGCGCTCTGCTGGCTCAACTTACCCCCGGTCGATCTGCCCCACCAACAAGCCTAGCGTTAGCAAATGCAAATGTAAGTAGAAATCTGCCGTGGCCGGGACGTCTCGGTGTTAGCAAGTCACCCCGACCGGTCGAAGCCAGTCACGTCGACCGAGACCTGCCAAAACTGCTTCCGAGCCGTGAGCCAATGTTTGCATCCGGCGGAACGGCGAGGTGGTCGCCCTGCAAAGGGCAATCCTGACACAACGATGGTCGCGCATAGCCCGCCTTCCTACGTCTTCTCGATTAGGTGCACTTCGACCGGGTAACCCATCAGCTGGATCCGACTGGCGGCGGCTCTAAGACTAACCTTGCTGAAGAACGGCAGGCCCAGCGTCTTCGACGCCCTATAGCGGTGCCTCATGATGCCATAGACGACCTTATACTCCGCAATCATCGGCTTTGACCGCCCATCGGGGAGAAGAGTCTCAAATCCCGCCTTGCCCGAGGCCTTCTGCCGCGTGACGGCCGAGGCGCGCATCGACTTGCGGAACACCTCGTCGCGCACAAAAGACTCGGCCGAGACCAAGCCCTGGTTCCAAAGGTGACTGATCGGCGCCGATCCGTGGCCATCTTTCAGGTGGATAAATTCCTTCTTGCGAGAGAAGAAGTCGCACGGTTCCAGGTTAGCTCCCGCCGCGCCTGAGGGCGACGCCTTGACCCGATCGAGGTTGAGCAGATCGGGGTCCTTATCGAGCTCGGCAATCAACTCCTGCTCGTTCTTCGCTGTGGTGGATGCAATGACGGGCGTGGCGGAGAGCAGGGACTGGAAGTCGGCGTCGACAGCCTTGAAAAACTTGTCCTCGACGCAGTACCACTCGCCAGAGAACAGCACATAGATTTGGGTCTTGTAAGCCGTTTCGTAGACAAAACAGTCGTAGATTCGACGCTTCTTTTCCTTTTCTCCTTGGCCATCGACTACCACCCGAACCTCGTGGCCGGACTTAACATCTTCGATCGTTCTCAACTCCGTCGGGTGGCCCGCCTTCAGCTCAGCGACGTAGTCTTCGATTGCCAACTCAGCATAGCCAGTCTTGGTGCCAGATCGGAACCCGACCCCGAAATAGCCGATGTCGTGAGTGGCTTCCGGATCGATGACCTCAGGCAGCGTAATGTGCAGGTCTGACGGCTTGCCGCCCAAAAGCGTCTTGATCTCGGCAAAGATTAGGTCGTCGAGTTCTCCAATCAGGGTCCGATCGCGAACAGGTGTGATCAGATCGATGAATGCGTAGTCCTTCTTGTAGTCCGTCCCCCCGAACAGCTGGAGCGCCTGAAGGCATTTGTCGGCGATGTCAGCGGCGGCGACCTTAGCGGTGATGGTCAAAGCATCTTTGCCCGAAAGTGACTTGGCGAATGAGGTGTCTGCGGGAACGCCGCCCGCGAGCCGGAGCAGCTCGCGCTGGACGTCAATGCCAAAGCCTTGGAGGTCGGCTTTCCGACTGGACTGGATGCGCTTCTGAAACGAGGTCGATTCCAGGGTCGCGACGTCGAGGTTGCGAAGATCTTGGCGGGCTATCGAGTTCAGCGCCACTTTGAGCCCAAAATTGCGCTCGATTGCTTCCTGATCGAGACCATGATGGCCGCCACCGAAGGCCAAGGCGAACGTGCGTTTCACGATGCCCTTTCCATTCGGCGTAACGTCCAGAAACAGGACCGCCGCACAGCTCTTGTTTTCGAGCTTCGGCTTGGGATCGGTGGCAAACTGATTGACTAGACTCAACCAGCCCGGAGCCGTGGCGACTGATTGGTCTGTGAAGAGCCGGCCGCCTGTGGCGTCCGTTTCAACCAAGCCACTGCCATCGCGCACAGCGTCCTCGACCGATTTGCCTTCTCGCAGGAGGCGCAATGACAGTGTCATCGTCGATGCGCTTCCGGGAACCTTTGCTTTGGGGGCCATGGTGGTTCTCTGTCGGAGCGATGCAGCACCCCAATGACGCCAAGCTTAAGACACGCCTGGGTCGAATTCTAGCACTGAGCACAACTGAGATCCCTACGGCTGTAGGCATCTTTGTGTCAGGTGCCGAAGTCGAGAACGTCTTCCTGCTCGACCGACGCTGCCCCGCCGAGCGCTTCGTAGCGGCGCTCTGCAAGCCACTGAAGCCGGCGCGCCTGGGTCTTAAGCACGCGCCGCAGGCCGCCTTGGACCTTCCTTTCAGAAATAACTTGGGCCAGCCGCGAGATGACCAAGGCTCGCCTGGCGATGCGGAAGTCTGGATGGGAGCGAAGTTCGAAGACCCGATCCGAAACGATGCAACCGCGGAAGGACGGCGGCGCTTCGACCGCCAAAACCCCCGGCGGAGGGTCCTTCTCGTTCAGGATTGCCTTGAACGTGGACCGTTCCACCGCCTGCTCGGTGATGAGGCGTTCTAGCGCATCCAGACGCCGCCGGGCCTCGATGTCCTTCCCGCTCACCATTTGCAACTCGGGCAGCGGCCACACCTCGATCTCGTAGACCTCGAATGGATCGAGCACTGACATGGCCACCGCGTCCGTGCGCTGATTGGTCAGATGCCGACGAATTCGCGTGCGCAACATCTCATTGGTCTGGCCGACATAGATCGGCTCGCCGTCGTAGTCGAAGAAGGCGTAGACGCCCCACTTGTAATGGCCGACCCGCATCGGCAGGCCAGACGGATCGTCAAACGGCGTGTCGAGAAGGGCCGCTAGATTGGCGCGCAGATCCTCGGTCTCAAACGGCGGAAGGTGCGAACCGTCTTGATTGCGAAGCGCATCAGCCATCTGCGCTATGCGACCTGCCGAAACGCAGAACGGGACACAAGCAGCGGCTCAAAGATGTGCTGGGCTAGATGGCGCACGACAGGGGCGGCGACGCCGTCCCCCGTTAGGTGATAGGCCTCGTTGTAGCGGCTGGGCAGAATGTAGGTGTCCTTTAGGCCCATAAGACGCGCGGTTTCTCGGGCCGAGATCAGCCGGGACCGCACACGCGGGCCGTCGATGACCAAGATGATCTGGCGGCTGGATCCTCCAGCCGGCGTCCGTAAGCACCCCGCCACATCGTCGAAACGGACTTCGGCGCGCTGCACCTTTGCGCCGGTTTCGTCGGGCCGCGTCCGCCGGTAAACGCCACCGACCATGCGTCGGCCTGCGCGCTTGGCAGCCTCGACCTTGGCCAGGTTCACCGGTGACATCATGTCGAGCAGTTTTTTGGTCTCGGCTTGATTGTGCCAGGTGATGCTGTCTGGCTGTTCTTCGATCAAATCAGCGAAGGTGTTCGCGCGCCGTTCAGGCGTGGGCACGTTCCACCAGACCAAGCTTTCCATGATATCCGCCGGCAGATTGGCGACCGCATGGCGAAGCGCTCGGGTGTGGAATGGCTCCAGCGGTTCAGGGGAGACCATCTCTGGCGCAATGGCGACGTCGGCGCGCACACCGATGACGAACAGGCGCGGACGCGATTGGGGGACGAACAAGTCAGCGTTGATGACCAGTGCCCCGTAGCGATAGCCGGACTCCGCAAAAGTGCGGCAGATGGCCTTAAAGTCGGCTCCGCCATGCGAGGTGAGGGCACCGCACACGTTCTCAACCGCGACCAACTCAGGTGCGCGGCCCTGATCGATAAGGCCCCGAATGAGATCCCAGAACGGATAGAAGGTCCCAGATCGCTCCCCAGCGAGGCCCGCGCCAGCGCCGGCCAAGGACAGGTCTTGGCAGGGGAAACTGCCCCAGACCAGATTGGGCGCGCCGGGCAGGGCGGCCGCATCCAAGGCGCGGATGTCCCCGACCGTCAGTTCACCGCCAGTGCCCCAATTGACTTGGTAGGCGAAGCCCTTTTTGGCGTCGAAGTCATTGGCGAATAGACAGGTCCAAGCGTCACCCAGACCGGCGCGCGCCATGCCGCCACCGGCGAAAAACTCATAGAAGGACTGTTGTGAGCCGTGCCCGGCCATCGTCGTCTCCAAGCCGAGCTCGCGCGCAAGACCACGCCGACGAGATTCGTCTGCCGAATCTGGCGCGTCTAGATCGGAGCGTCCAGTTCTTTGTTTGTTCGCCTAGCAGGTTGCGGTGCTCAATCCGAGCTCAATGTCCGTAACCGGACTGGGCTCCAATGTCCGCTTCTGGCGCGTTGCGGACCTCGGTGAACGTGAAAGGGCAGGGCGCTTTGCGCCTAAGCGGCATTCTTGAACATAGCTTGAGGGTATCGAAGCCTCGCTTTGCGTGAGTGCTCAAGCATGATGTGTCAACGAAGTGACACGTAGGCGCCAAATCCCTATTCGATCCGCGCGGGGCGAACACAAAGCGCATCCAGGTCTTGTCGTTCTGCGAAAACGCGTGCCACCTTTTGATCATGGGGGTATCGGACGAACGGGCGCTTTGGCTGGCGGGCAAGGTTATGCCGCACGAGCCCGCCGTTCGCGCGTGGTTGCGCCGGGGGGCGGCCAGCGCCGATGTCGATGACATCATACAGGATGCCTATGCGAGGTTGGTGACACTTCCCGACATCAGCGGCATCACCAATGTTCGAGCCTACTTCTTTCGGACGGCGCGATCGGCGGCCATCGATCGGTTGAGACGTCAGAGCGTGGTGGCGATCGATGCTGTCGCCGACATCGACAGATTGCAGGTTCCGCTCGACGCCGTCACCCCCGAGGACGAAGTCGTCGGGCGCAACGAATTGCGGCTTCTGGCCCAGATGATCGCGACGTTGCCAGAAAAGACCCGCCGGATTTTCGTGCTTAGCCGTATTTCCGGACTCTCGCAGAAAGAGATCGCGCACCAGACCGCAACGCCTGAAAGCACAGTCGAAAAACACATCGCCAAGGCATTCCATCTGTTGATGGCCGCCTATGCCGATGGAGGATATGATGCCCCACGTGCGTCAAGGGTGCGGGATGCACGCAGCAGGCGAAGGGTTCATGGCGGAGACGGGCACGGCTGAGGCGATAGACCGGCAGGCCGCCGCGTGGGCGGCGCGGCTGGATCGCGCGCCATTGACCGAAACCGAACAGCAGGCGCTGGACGCCTGGACCGCCGATGATCCCCGCCATCTTGGCGCCTATGCGAAGGCGAGGGCGGTCGCCTTGCACAGCAAAAGGGCGGCCGGCTTGATCGTTGCGCCGCAAGTCACCGTCGCGCCGCAGATCGAGGCGCCGAGGATGTCGCGCCGGGCGCTGCTTGCGGCGAGCATTGGCGTCGCCTCCTTGGGGGGCGCCGGTCTTGCGGCGGCTCATTTGCGGAGATCCCGGCGGATCGACACCGCGCGAGGCGAGACGCGAAGCGTCACTTTGGACGACGGCAGCGTCATCAGCCTGAATACCCTTTCGCGCATCGAGGTGCGCTTCAACCAGGATGTTCGAGAGGTGGTGCTGAAGTTCGGAGAGGTGCTGATCGACGTGGCGACGCGGCGAGACCGCCCCTTCCTGATCCGCGCGGCGAACGCCACCATGACCACACAGGGGGGCATGTTCCTGGTCAAGCGGCTGGACGCCTCGCCTTTACAAGTGACGACGCTGGAGGGCGCTCTTCAACTGGTGTCCGACCAGGATCAGGTGATTCCGGTTTCGGCGAACCAGACCTTCGCTCTTGGGGACGACAGGATGGCGTCACCGTCGGCGGGGCCGACCTTGTTGGAGGCGGATCGGGCGGCAAGCCTATTGGCGTGGCGTGACGGCAAGCTGGCGTTTCACGACGACACCCTGAACGCTGCGGCTGCTCAGTTTTCGCGTTTTCGCGGCGCGCCGATCCAGT
>Ga0157371_10004360_pt1 | contig 12389 bp, 6 predicted proteins | sample C45metaG_FD_113462 | JGI IMG/M metagenome (GOLD analysis project Ga0157371, IMG submission 113462) | Corn rhizosphere microbial communities from Kellogg Biological Station, Michigan, USA - C4-5 metaG | ecosystem: Host-associated > Plants > Roots > Rhizosphere > Soil | place: USA: Michigan... | reverse complement strand
TCGGTGTAATTGCTGCGGAATATCGACTGCAACTCCCTGAAGCCGGAAAAGCCGAAACGCTTGGCAAAGCGCACCACCGCCGACGGGTGCACGCCGCTACCCTCGGCCACTTCGCTGATGCGCTGGACCATGATGTTCGCACGCTGCTGCTCAAGGTAGCTGGCGATGTTCTGCAGCTGGTGCGGCAACGTTTCGAAGTCGCGCGCGATGCTCAGCAACAGTTCGTCGACTGTCTTCTGATGGCTCATGGATTAAGTCGCCGAGTGAGTGTGGTGCGTGGCAAGTGTATCAATCCGCCGCCGCGCGGAGACCTCAAGAATCGAAGCCGTCGGCGTCGTTGCGCGCGAGGGCATCCAGGCGGCATGCATGCCGGTCATGGCTTGGCATCGGCCGCGATGGCCTGCGCCCGCCAATCCGCCGCCCAGCGCGACGGTCGCGGCCCCATCACGAAGTCCAGCGTGCCGCCGGCCATGATCTGCTGGTGGCGGATCACCGGCACGTCGAGCGGCTTGCCGTTGAGCGTGGCCGACTGGATGTAGACGTTGCCGGAGGAGTTGCCCTTCGCGTTCACCGTGAAGGTCTTGCCGTTCGCCAGACGCAGCGTGACGCGGCTGAACAGCGGGCTGCCGATCATGTATTCGGCGGAGGCCGGATTGAGCGGGTAGAAGCCCATCGCGGTGAATACGTACCAGGCGGACATCTGGCCGCAGTCTTCGTTGCCGAGGATGCCGGTGGGAGTGTCCGAGTAGGCGTCGCCGGCGATCTGGCGCACCCGCGCCTGCGTCTTCCACGGCGCGCCGACGAAGTCGTACAGGTAGCCGTAGTGGTGGCTGGGTTCGTTGTCGTGGTGGTTGTGGCCGCCGTTGAAATGCGCGTCCAGCTTCGCCTCGGCGGCGGCCGGCCCGCCCAGCAGCGCCACGGTGCCGGGGATGTCATGCAGCGCGGCGAACAGATAGACCCACTGGTCGCCCTCGGTCCATCCCTCGCCGGGCGAGGCCCAGGAGCCGTCGGCGTTCCTGGCCTGCATGAAGCCACGCGCCGGATTGAACAGCTTGCGGTAGTCGAGCGAGCGCTTGAGGAAGTGCGCCGCGTCCTGCGCATGCCCGGTGGCCTTCGCCACCTGCGCGACGGCGTAGTCGTCGTAGGCATCCTCCAGCGTGCGCGAAGCCGATTCGGCCACCTTGTCGGCGGGGACATAGCCCAGCTTCAGGGCGTAGCTCAGGCCTGCACGCGCCTCGTAGGGCGTGTACGGCTCGCGGTCGAACCAGCGCCGCGTGGTGTCGCCGTCCGGCGGCACGGTGGCGTCCTTGCGCACGGCCGCGTAGGCGCGTTGCCAGTCGAAACCCCTGAAGCCCTTGGCGATCGCTTCGGCGACCAGTGAATCGGCGTGCGTGCCGATCATGATGTTGGTGTAGGACGGATTGGGCCACTTCGGCATCCAGCCGCCTTCATCGGCGTCCTGCAGCAGCGCCCTGACCATATCGTCGATGCGCTCGGGGGCGAGCAGGGTCAGCAGGCTGTTTTCGGCGCGGAACGTATCCCAGATCGAGTAGTCGGTGTAGGAGACGCCGTCATGCACCTTGTCGTCGAAGGCGCTGTAGTAGCGCCCATGCTCGGAGAACAGCCGCGGATACAGCAGCGCGTGATACAGCGCCGTATAGAAGATGTGTCGCTGCGCCGTGTCCGCGCCGTCGATGTCGAACATGCCCAGCTTGCGGTTCCAGGCCGCCTTGAGTGCCTCGCGGGTCTCGTCGAAGTTCCACGCCGGCAACTCCGCATTGAGGTTCGCCTGCGCCTGCGCCAGGCTGATGAACGAGGTGCCCACCTGTGCTTCGACGGGCTGCCCCGAGGAGGTGTCAAAAGAGACGAAGGCGCCGACGTTGTTCCCCTCGACCCGGGTGTTGCCCGGCCGCACCAGCACGCCTTCGTAGACGCTCTGCGCCGAGAACGGCTGCTTGAAGCGCACCACGAAATAGCCCTTGAAGTTGGGCAGCTTCAGCGGTCCGAGATTGGCGTCCTGGCGGTCGGGGTTGTAGCCGCGGATCTCGTGCTTCTGCGCGTCCACCTCCACATAGCCGTGGATGCCCGGGCGGGTCGCCTCGACCAGGATGCTGGCGTTGGACTTCGCCGGGAACTGGAAGCGCAGGTAGCCGCAGTGATCCGTCGCGGTCATCTCGGCGCGGATGCGCCGGCCCTCGCCCGCATCCATCGTCACCGCGTAGCCGTACGGCGTGGCCACCTCATCCTTGCGCGAAAACGACAGCTGCCGCGCCTCGGGGGCGTACTTGATGTCGTCGAGCTCCGGCATCAGCGTGACGTAGCCGTAGTCGCCCATCCAGATCGCCGCCTGGTGCGTGCCGGTGAAGCCCTGGATATGCGTGTCGGCGATGTTGTACGAACTCACGCTGACCCGGCTCTGCCGGGTCTGCGGCGTCCAGTTGGTCATGCCGAACGGCGTGGTCGCCAGCGGCATGGTGCCGCCGTATTGGGAACCGATGCCGGCGGTGCCGATATAGGGATTGACCCAGTCGACCGGCGTGGCTTGCGCGGGCGGCGCAGCGCCGGCTGGCGCCGCCATCGCCATGGCCAGCACGAAGGCGCCGGCCAGAAGATTACGGGCACGCTTGCTTGGCATCTCGGCATCTCCTCGGTTCGGCAGGGTTTTCGCGGGCGTCGCCCTTGGCGGCATCGTGGCATGCCGCGCGGCGGCAATACGCGATCGCTGGCGTGGTCATGCGTGCGTCTCCATGAAGCGGGCCACTTCGGCGGCATCGGACATCGCCGCGAACGAGCCGTGGCGCGTCACCGCCAGCGCGCCGCAGGCGCTGGCGTAGCGCAGGGCGGCGTGCAGGTGCGGCAGGCTGCCGGTCCATCGATCGAGGTCGCCGGGTCCGATCGCCTGGGTGGCGAGCTGGTGCAGCAAACCGCCGACGAAGGCGTCGCCGGCGCCGGTACTGTCCACTGCGTCGACACGGTAACCCGGCAACTCGCCGCTGGCCTCGGGGCGGAACCAGCGCAGCGGTAGCGCCGCGTCGGTCACCACCAGCAGGCGCGTGGCGCCGCGCCACAGGCGATCCAGCACCGCTTCGCCATCGTCGGCGAGCCAGGCGAATTCCTCGGCGCTCAGCTTCACCACGTCGGCCAGCTGCAATGCCTGCCAGGAGGGCGCGCGTGGATCGCCGTCGTGTGGCCACAGCGCGGGTCGCAGGTTGAGGTCGAAGCTGACCAGGGTGCCGGCGTGTCGCGCGCGGCGCATGCCTTCCAGCGTCGCGGCCGCCAGCGCCGGATCGGTCAGGCTGTTGGAACAGGCGTGGAAGACGGCGGTGTCGTCGAACGCTTCCGCGCGGAAGTGCTCGGCGCGGAACAGCAGGTCGGCCGACGGCGGGCGATAGAAACTGAAGCTGCGTTCGCCCTGCGCATCCAGCGTGACGAAGGCCAGCGCGGTGTTGGCGGCGTCGGTGCGCGCCACGTCGGCGGTGTCCACGCCGGCCTGCTGCAGGCTGTCGAGCAGGAAATCGCCGAAACGGTCCTGCGCCAGCATGCCGGCGAAACGCGCATGGCCGCCGAGCCGCGCGACCGCCACCGCGGTATTGGCCGGCGCGCCGCCGGCGAACGGTCGCAGCTGTCGCGCGAAGCCGCGGCCGTCGAAGTCCTGCGCATGCATGTCGATCAGTGCCTCGCCGAAGCAGAGGATGGAACGCGTCATCGGAAACACCCTGTGGTCCTGGTGGGGAGAGGCAGGCAGCCGCTTGCCGCATGCCGGCGCGGCCATCGCATCGGCGGCTGGCGCCCGCGCTCAGTCGGCATTGATGTAGATCGGATTGCCCACCAGCAGCAGTTGTCCGGCGGCGCCACGCCCGTTGGCGCGCAGCCAGTGGCGCTTGCCGTCGCTGGTCCAGTCGAAGGAGATCGACTGCCTCGCATCGCGGACGGCCAGCTCGACGCCGGGATGGATCGGCTTGCCGTCCTGGAGGATCTCGATCGTGCCGCCGGCAAGCGCCGCGACGTCGACGGTGAAGCGCACGACCTGGCCTGCCGGCACGGCCAGCGCATCGCCCATCTCCGCCGTCCGGCTTCCGGCGCGGGCGGTCAGGTTCAGCAGGCGGTCGCGGCTGCCCTGCACATCGATGAACACATGGCCGGCGCGAATCGCCGCGAGGATCGCCTGCATGGACAACGCGTCGGCGTGCACCACGGTGGTCGGCGTACCGACCACGCTGGCATCCGGTAACGCCAGTGCCCGGCTGGCGTTGTGGTTGTCACTGCCGCCGATGGCGGTGAGTCGGTAGCCCTGATCGAGCTGGCTTTGCCAGAACGGGATGCCGGAGTCCGGCAGCATCGCGTCGATGCCGTTGACAGCCTCGATCGCCTGCACCCGGCGCATGTCGATCGGCGGTCGCGCGCTCCAGCCGCAGCCCATGCAGGTTTCGTCGTTCGGCCGGATCGGGTGATTGATCGTGAGCAGGCCGTGTAACGGGGCGATCTGTCGCAGCAGGGCGTTCCAGTCCTTCACCTGATGGCCATCGATGCGGAAGTCGACGGGTGCGGTAGTGCCGAACAGATTGGCGTGGCCCTGGAAGGTGGTGATTTCACGCGCTGGAATCAGCAGCAGGCGGTCGAAGTACGGCTGCAGCTCGCGCATCACGTTCGCCTGCGACATCGCGTTGTGATCGGTGATCGCGATGAAATCCAGCCCCCGTTTTACCGCCGCCTCGACGGTGAGGAACAATGGGCACGGCACCTCACGCCCGCTCTGGCTGTCGCAGCCGCCGTCGCTGTGCGCAGTGTGCATGTGCAGGTCGCCGCGGTACCAGCCGGCTTCGCGGCGCAGCGGCGGATTGAGCACGGCCGGTTCCCACGCCGGGTCATTTGGACGGCCAAACCAGAGCTTGGCGGTGTAGTGCGCCCGGCTGTCCTTGCGGATGTTGGGAATGCCCAGCAGCAGCGTCCAGCGGCCCGGGGTGATCGGGCCGGGCAGGTAGGAGGGCGTGGCGTCGGTGGCGGACACGGTGAACAGTCGCTTGGTGCCGCCGCTCCAGCCGCGAAAGCCGTCCCGCCCGTGAAAACCGTCCGGCCCGAGCAGGCCCAGATCGATCGTGGTGTGCCGGTCCTCGTGGCCGTTGTAATCGAACTGCACCGTGATGCGGCTCGTTCCGGCGGGCACGACGAACGGCAGCATGTGGTAGGTATGGTTGTCCGCGCCGTTCAGGGTGCCGCGCAGCACCAGGTCGGGCTGTTCGCGCGAGATCTGCATGTCGGCGGCGCGTGCCGCGCCGGGCAGCGGCATCAGGCCGGCCAGAAGCAGGCCGGCCAGGAGACGAATCAGCCGATGGCGCGGACTCATGGATGCTTTCCTGCAGCAGTGGCGTGACAGGCGGGGGCGCGCAACGGATTGCAGCGTGCCGCCGCCTCGCCGGGCAACTGCACGCGATAGTCGCCGAAGCGCGGGTCGGGCCACAGGTAATCGGTGGAGATGTACTGCGCGCCGCTGGCGAAGGCGGCCTCACGGCGGCGCGTGTCGTGGCGACGTGCCTCGACCGTATTCGCGTCGGCACGAGTGCGGACCAGGTAGCCTGCGGCGACGTCGCGCGCGATACGTGCGGCCTGGCCCTGCGGATCGTTGAGGGTCAAGTAGGCCGCCGCCGGCGAGGCTTCATCGGTGTTGATGAACATCACCCGGCCTTCCAGCGAACGCCGCGCGCCGCGATACAGCGCGACCTTGGGCGGATCCTCGTCGAGCACGAAGAATTCCTTGCCGCGCGCTGCGCCCAGGGTCGGCCAGTGCCCGGCCCGCACCGCCTCGCGCAGGGTGGGGTAGCTGCCCTGAACATCGTCCGGCGTGACCAGGTCGCCGGGAGACAGCACCGTGCGGATTTCCGCATCCAGCGCATCGAAGGCGGCCTCGGTAAAGCGCAGCGGGGTGACCGCGCCGGGGCCGCTGTGGCCGTCCTTCGCGTTGATCAGCAGCATGATCGGCACGTGCCGCGGATGTGCGTGCGACCAGTCGCGGATGATCGTGAGGCAGACGACGAAGGTCTGGCAGCTGCTGCGGAAATCGATGTCCGCCATGTGCATCACCTTGAAGCCCGGCTGCTGCATCTGCCGGGTCGCGGTCGGCGACCATGGCGAACGGGCGTAGCCCTTGCGCAGCGCACCGGGCGGGTGCGCGTAGTAGCCGCCGTGCGGGTCGTAGTAGACGTCCAGTTCCAGTGTGCGCGCGCCGCGGTCGAGCTGTTCGCCGAGCGGGCGATGACCGTAGTCGATGCCGTCGGCCCTCGGATCGCGGGCGCGATGGGCGGCCAGCTCGGCCGGCGGCATCGCCTGCTTGTAGCTGTTGTGGGTGCCGACCGCCTGCAGGTCGTTCATGTGCATGGCGCGGTCAAGCGACACGGGATCGCAGCCGGGCGCCGGCCTTTCCAGGTCGCAGCTGGCCCGGGCCGTGGCCCACGGCGGCATCGCCAGCGCCAAGATGAGGGCGAGCCAGCGGGATGGATATCGGAAGGATCGATGGAAGATGTTCATGTGAGGGCGGCGTGGGCCGGGCGACGAACCGCCCGGCCCCACGACTCAGAACCGGTACATGATGGCGGCGCGGTAGGCGCGGCCCAGCAGCGGTCGGGCGATGAAGGTGTTCGCCCCCGCATCGGCGCTCTGCAGCTCGCCAGCGCGCGGGTTGCCTTCGGTCAGGCCCAGCGAGTTGTTGATATTGTCGGCATACAGGAACACCGAGAACATCGGCGACACGTCGTAGCGCGCGCTGGCGCTGAGCACGTCGTACGCCGGCAGCCGCACCGAGTTGGCGGTGTCGACGAAGCGTGCGCCCTCGTGTTCGTAGGCTAGCTGCAGGCGCAGCTTGCCGTCCAGCAGGTTCAGGCCGGGCACCACGCGGTAGCTCGTCTTCGGCACGCGGATCAGCTGGTTGCCGGTGTAGTTGATGAGTACCGGGCCGGTGCTGCTCTTGTCGGTGTAGCTCAGACCCTTGTACTGCGGGTCTTCCCAGGTGGCGGTGACCTGCACATCGAACCAGTCCACCGGAAACCAGGTGCTTTCCAGCTCGATGCCGGTGGTCTTGGTGGTGGCGTAGCCCTGCTGCGCAGTCGACGTGCCGTTGTTCGGGTCGAACACGTAGTTGTTGAAGCCGACGTTGTCGTACTTGGTGTAGAACGCGGTGGCGTAGAGGTCGAGCCAGCGGTTGGAGAACTTGTAGCCGGCTTCGCCCAGCTTCATGGTCTGGATGATCGGCTTGGCGTTGGGGTTGGTGATGTAGCTGCTCAGGTTGGGCAGGCGGAACGCCGAGGTCCAGCGCGCGAACACGCCGGAACGTTCGGAGAACTGCCAGTTCGTGCCCAGCGTCCAGCCGAGCTTGTGGAAGTTGTGGTCGTAGGACACGGTCTGGCCGGTGCCGGCCTGGATGGAGGACGTGGGCAGCGTACCCTGGTTCAGCGTCTGCTTCTGCTCGACCCAGCCCTTGGTGTTCACGTGCTCCCAGCGCACGCCGCCATCGATGCGCAGCGCGTCGGTGACCTGCCACTCGTCGGACAGGTAGAGCGCATTCGTCGCCGAGCTGCCGTTGGCGTTCTCCCACTCGTAGCCGTAGTGGTAGATGCCGTTGTCGGTCAGCGTGCCGAGCGGGTTGCCGCTGGCGTCCACTGCCACCAGGTCGAGCAGCTTTGCGTTGTCCCGCACGTCGAGCAGCGCGGTGGAGGAATAGCGGCTGAAGCCCTGGTTGAAGTGGGCATAGTAGTAGCCCAGCGAGATGTCGTGGGTCTGTCCGCCGATGTCGAACTTGCGCAGCAGCCGGGTGTCGTTGATGAACTCCTGCAGCGGCATGGTGACGCCGCGCAGGCCGCCGATCACCATCAGCCCGTTGCCGTTCTGGTTCTTGTTGTCGAACACCTGCGAGGGGTCGTTCGCGTAGCGCAGCTGCATGCCGGCGGTGCCGGCTGGCAGGTACGGCTGCCACGCGGCGAGGTTCGCCGCCGAGTTCAGGAAGCTGTCGGCGCTCATCAGCGTATTGGGGAACATGCCGTTGCGCTGGGTCTTGGTGTCGTCGTAGCGCATCGACTCGGCCAGCTTCCAGTCCGCACCGAGGTCGTAGTCGAACTTCAGGGTCAGCTGGTCGCGCTTCACGTGCGTGCCCTCGCCGTTGTCGAAGTCGTACAGGCTGCCGTCGCCTTCCTTCATCATCACGTGCTCGGTCTCCGGCCCGGCCAGCGTGCCGAAGTTGCCGTCGAAGCCGGGTACCGCCTTGATCTTGCCGTTCGGGTAGGTGCGCATCGGGATGCCCAGGAACAGTGCAACCTTGTCGTCCATGTGCTTGTAGTCGACGCTGAAGCGGCCGTGCTCGAAATCCTTCGACAGGTTGACCCGTACCTGGCCGCCGTCGTTGGCGTGGAAGCCCGGGTCGCGGATGCCGTCGTCGACGCGGTAGAAGCCGCCCACGCCGAGTTTCCAGCCGTTGCCGACCGGGGTGCCGTACCAGAAGTCGGCGCGGTTCAGCCCGTAGTCGCCGACGGTGTACTTGAACAGGCCGTCCGGCGTGTCGCCGACCCGGCGCGGGATGAAGTTGATCGCGCCCGCCGGCGCGTTCGAATAGAACACCGACGAGGGGCCGCCCCGCACCACCTCGATCCGCTCGATGGTCTCGTCCAGGCGGAACGCCTGATCGGCGTTGAGATAGCCCAGTGCCGGATCGTGCTGCACCGGAATGCCGTCTTCCAGCAGGGTCACCGAACCGAAGCCGTCCACCGGGATGCCGCGCGCGCGGATGTTGCCGCTGGCCTCGCCGCCGGAGGCCTCGACCCAGAAGCCGGGCACCGACTTCATCGCCTCGGTGACCGACGTGGGCGCCTGCATGCGCAGCCGGTCCTCGTCGATTGTGGTGATCGAATAGCTGGTCTCGGCCTTGGTGCGCGTCTCCACACCGGAACGAGCGGTGACGACCACGCCGTTGAGCGTCTTGGCCTTGGTCTTGTCGGCGCTGGAGGTCGCCGCGTTCGAGTCAGGGGTGCTGCTGTCCTGGGCGAAAGCAGGCGCGGCGCTGGCGAGAAGCATGCTGCCTAGCAAGGCAGTGCGAATCGCACGGCTAACAGTTTGGGGGCGCATCGCAAATCTCCGGTTGGGTTGTTGGGACGGCTTGACGTGTGGACATGAGACGGATGGGGCGGATGACTGATGTGCGTTGAAGCTCACGACGTTATGGTTGTTCCGACCGATGGCGTCGGTGTGACAGAAGCGGGAGCGTGTGTGCTTGCATCGGCGTCAGCCTGGCGCGCTGCCGAACGAAGGCGGTCGGTCGGCCAGCGCAGCGCCGAAGCGCTCGTTGGGCGCCGCGCCCATTTCGAAAGACAAGGTGCCGCCGGCCATCAGTTCGGCATGGCTGATCCAGCTGCGCGTCCATGGCTGGCCGTTCCACGAGATCGACTGGATGTACGGGCGGCCCGGCCCGTTGCCCCGGCTCTTCACCGTAAGCACGCGGCCCTGGCCAACATCGATGTCAGCGTGGTCAAGCAGCGGGCTGCCGAACACGTAGTGGGCGCTGACCGGGTCGACCGCGTACAGGCCCAGTGCGCTCATCACGTACCACGCACTCACCTGGCCGCAATCCTCGTTGCCGGCAAAGCCATCGGGTGCCGCGCTGTACATGGTGTCCAGCAGCATGCGCACGCGCGCCTGGGTCTTGTGGTGCGCCCCTGCGTAGGCGTACAGATAGGCCATGTGGTGGCTCGGTTCGTTGCCATGTGCGTACTGGCCGACCATGCCGGCGATGTCCGCTGGCGCATCGGCAGGCAAGCTGGGATCCGCGTTGAAGAGCTCGTCCAGCTTGCGCTCGAAGGCGCCCTCGCCGCCGAACAGGCGCATGTAGGCATACAGGTCGTGCTGGTTGAGGAAGGTGGCCTGCCAGGCGTTGGATTCGGTGAAGTCGCGCCATTGCTTCGAGTGGCCCATGCCGCGCGGGTCGGACGGCTCCAGCCATGCGCCGCTGCTGCCGCGCGGACGCATGAACGAGCGCTCGGGATCGAACAGGTGGCGGTAGTTGCGCGAGCGCTTGCGCAGTTGCTCGGCGTCCGCATGCGCGCCGGCGGCCTCGGCGAGATGAGCCATGGCCCAGTCGTCGTAGGCGTATTCCAGGGTCTTGCTGACCGCCTCGCTTTCCTTGTCGCTGGGGATATAGCCGAGCTGGCGGTAGTACGGCAGCCCGCGGTAGTCGTCGTCCATCGCGCGTTTGCGGAATACCGGCCAGGCACGCGCGTAATCGATGCCCTGGAAACCCTTGGCATGCGCCTCGGCCAGCACCACGGCGGAGTGGTAGCCGATCATGCAGCCGGTCTCCACGCCCTGCAGCGGCCACACCGGCGGCCCGTCCGGACTTTCGGCGGCCATGCGCACCAGGCCGTTGACCAGATCCGGCACGCGCTCGGACTGGTACAGGCTGAGCAGTGGATGCTGCGCGCGATAGGTGTCCCACAGCGAATAGGTGCTGTAGTTGTGCTGCCCTTCCGGCAGTTGGTGTATGGCCTGGTCCATGCCGCGGTAGCGGCCATCGACGTCGCTGAACAGGGTCGGCGCCAGCATGGTGTGGTACAGCGCGCTATAGAAGGTTTGCAGCACGGGTTCCGATGCGGTTTGCACGCGGATGCGGCCCAGTTCGCGCTCCCAGCTGGCCGCGGCGGCGCGCTGCACCTGCTCGAAGTCCCAGCCGGGTATTTCCGCCTGCAGATTGCGCAGCGCGCCGTCGGTATCCACCGCGGAGATGCCGACCTTCACCAGCAGCGGCGTCCGGCCGGGATCGGCGTAATGCAGCGCGGCTTTGAGCTTGTTGCCCTTTGCCGCATGGGCGGAGCGGGGCAGGCGCTTGTCGTCGACATACAGTGCGGCATGCTCGAACGGGCGCGACAGCTTCATCGCGAAGTAGAGGTGTCGACCTTTCGCCCATTCGTGCACCCGCCGGCTGCCGACCAGGGTGTCGTTGCCGACCACCCGCAACTCGGCATCGGTGACCCTGGCGGGCTGCGCCGGATCGGTGTGGTAGCCGTGGGCGAGGTCCAGCAGCAGGTGCCCTGCGCCGGGCCGCTGGAAGGTGTAGCGATGCAACCCCACGCGCAGCGTGGCCGTCAGCTCGGCGAGAATGTCGTGGTCGGTCAGGCGTACCCGGTAGTAGCCTGGCTGCGCGTGCTCCGAGGCACGTTCATAGCGCGACCGATAGCCATGCCCCGGATGGGCGTCGTTGTCCGGCGACAGCAGGGGTGTCGTGCTCGACACGCCGTCGTGTTTTGAACGGTAGTTTTCGTTCGGCAGGCCGCGGCTGCCCGGCTGCAGCAGTACCGGCCCCTGCGCGGGCATCAACAGTACGTCGAGCATGTCGCCGATGCCCGTGCCGCTGAGATGGGTGTGCGAAAAACCCATGATCGAGCCGTCGCCCTGGTGATAACCGGAGCTGGCATCCCATCCGCTGTCGTGGGTGTCGGGGCTGAGCTGCACCATGCCAAATGGCAGCGAGGCTCCCGGGTAGGTGTGTCCGTGGCCACCGGTGCCGGTGAATACGTCGACGTAGCGGGCCCACCCCTTGGCCGTGGTCGCCGCACTGCCATCGATAGCGGCAAAAGCCCGCTGCTGACCGAACCTGCCGCCAAGCAGCGCCAGCGCGGTCACGCCTTGCAGGAATCGTCTGCGGGTCACCATTCGCGCTCTCCCCATACGTAAATCGACGCGAGAAAAGGGAACTGCGCCAGCACGACTGCATATGAGCCCAAGGGCGGTCTGCACTGGTGAAGCAAAGGATGCGTGTGCTCCCGCACAAATTGCAACTTGCATTGCACAAATTAGAAGTAATAGAAATTAACTTCTGAACTGATTAACAATTTGCCCCGGGCCGAACCGAGCTGTTCGAGCCAGTTGAACCAGTACCGCGGACAGCGGTTGATCGAACCCGTCTCCGGCAGTTCTCCGCCCGGGAGTCAGCTCGTTGGCATGGCGAACTGCGCGCCGGTGCCGGCTGTATCGGCCAGCCAGCGCTGGGTGACGGCTTTCTGGCGGGTGTAGAAGCGCACGGCTTCGGAACCGTGGGCGTGATGGTCGCCCATCAGGCTCTTCTTCCAGCCACCGAAGCTGTGGAAGGCCATGGGCACGGGAATGGGCACGTTGATGCCGATCATGCCGACCTGCACGCGATGGGCGAATTCGCGCGCCACGTGCCCGTCGCGCGTGAAGATGGACGTGCCGTTGCCGTATGCGTTCTCGTCGACGAGCCTGAGCGCGCTGGCGAAATCCGGCACGCGCACGATGCACAGCACCGGACCGAAAATTTCGTCCCGGTAGATGCGCATGCCGGAGGTCACGCGGTCGAACAGCGTGCCGCCCAGGAAGTAGCCGTTTTCGCAACCGGCTAC
>Ga0157371_10004358_pt1 | contig 12392 bp, 13 predicted proteins | sample C45metaG_FD_113462 | JGI IMG/M metagenome (GOLD analysis project Ga0157371, IMG submission 113462) | Corn rhizosphere microbial communities from Kellogg Biological Station, Michigan, USA - C4-5 metaG | ecosystem: Host-associated > Plants > Roots > Rhizosphere > Soil | place: USA: Michigan... | reverse complement strand
TGAGCACGATGTCGGCGCCAGCGGCGAGCGCCTCGACGATCGCAGCCGCGCCTAGATACGCATTGGCCGACACGATCCGGTCTTGGTAGGCCGCCACCCGATCGCCCGATTCCTCGAAATGGAAGTCGCCCTTTTGCACGACCTCGAGCACGTCGTCGCCGCTGACAGCGGCAATCTTGAGCCCGCTCAGGCCGAGCGATTGCGCGAGTTGCGCAGCCTTGCGCGCCGCCGCTTGCGGATTGGCGGCGCCCATGTTCGAGATGATCCGGACGCCGTTGCGCGCGGCAACGGGCAGGACGGCGCGCATGCGCGCTTCGAGTAGCGGATCGTAGCCAAGCTCCGGGTTGTTGCGTCGCGCCTGCTGTGCAATCGCAATCGTTCTCTCGGCGAGACACTCGAATACCAGGTAGTCCAGCGCGCCATGCTCGACCAGCTCGACGGCCGGTTCGATGCGGTCGCCCGAGTAACCGGCGCCCGCGCCAATTCGCACTGGGCGACGCGGCGCTTCCCGAGGTTGACTGTTCTTTTGACTCACGGTCATTCCCACGCTGTTGCTCCGTTGACACTCACACCGCAAAGATGCCCAAGACGACGCAGGCGATCGTCATCACGATCGATGCCCCGAATAGCAGCGGAAATGTGAATTTCTGATGCTCGGCCAGATCGATCCCACACAGCCCTACCACCAAAAACGTAGCGGGTGTAAGCGGACTGACGGGAAAGCCTGTCGTCATTTGCCCGAGCAGCGCCGCCTGGCCCACATGGACGGCAGGCACGCCCAGTTGTCCCGCCACTTCCGCGACCACGGGCAACACGCCGAAATAGAACGAATCGGGATCGAACAGCAGGCTGAGCGGCATCGAGAGCAGGCCGAGCGCGACAGGAATATGGCTCGCCATCGACGGCGGGACGAAGCCCACGGCTGCCTGCGCCATCGCCTTGAGCATGCCGCTGCCTTGCATCACGCCCGTAAACACGCCCGCGGCCAGCAGGATGCCCGCCATCATCAGCGCGGCGCGGGCGTGCGCGTCGATGCGCTTTCGCTGCATGTCGACATTCGGATAGTTCACCATCAACGCGATGCAGAGTCCCACCATGAACACGATCGCGGGCGGGATCTTCTCGCCCATCACGACCATCGTCCCCAGTACGATCAACGTCAGTACGATGTTGAACCAGAAATTGCGCGGCCTGCGCAGCGCCTGTTCTTCCGCCGTCAACTCGCGTCGAGGCGCTGCGATTTCCCCGGACGATGTCAGCTTGCCGAGCCGCTTTTCCTCGCGGCGCCCCAGCCAGTACGAAGCACCAAACACGAATACGAGGCCGATCGCTTGCACGGGGATGAGCGGATTGAACAGCTCTGAGACGGGCAAGTGCAGCGACGCCGACGCGCGAATCATCGGGCCTGTCCACGGCAGGAAGTTAATGCCGGCCGCCATCGAAGCTGCCGCCGCCAACACGCGCTTATCCATTTGCAGCCGCTCGTAGAGCGGAAGCATCGCCGGAATCGTCACCAAAAAGCAGACCGCGCCGGATCCATCCAAGTGGATCAGGAGCGCAAGCAACGTCGTGCCCATGACGATGCGCGTGGGTCGCGTGCCGACTGCACGGAGGATGCGATCGATGATCGGGTCGAGCGTACCCGCATCGGTGATCGTGCCGAAATAGAGGATGGCGAACACGAACATGCCGACGACGGGCGCAAGGCTCTTCAAGCCGTCGACGACGAACTTGCTCGTATGCAGGCCGAAGCCGCCGATCAGCGACGCCGCAATGGGCACGATGATGAGCGCCACGAGCGGCGACATTCGCTTCGAGAGAATCGCCCCGAGCAACACGGCAATCGTAAGAAGCCCCAGTAAAGGCAGCATGACGTTCGTCTCCGATCTTGTTTTATGAGGACTTTGAGCGTAAGTTCGTCGGCACGATTAAACAATTGAAATAATGTGATCGCAGCAATCGGAACCGGTTATGGATCTGAACCTTCGTGAAATCCGCGCGTTCGTTGCCGTGGCTCATGCAGGCAACTTCACGCGCGCTGCCGCGCAGTTGCACCTGTCGCAGCCCGCGTTGACCGTGCAGATCCGGCGCCTAGAGGAAATCGTGGGCGCGCGTTTGTTCGATCGCAACAGCCGCAGCGTGGCGCTCACGCAGACGGGGCGCGAGCTGCTGCCGATTCTGCGGCGCTCGCTCGATGATATGGAACGCGTGCTGCGCGATGCCCGCGCGCTCGGCGAGGGGATGGGCGGCACGATTCGGCTCGCGTGCTTGCCGACGTTCGCGGCTAGCGTACTGCCCGATCTCATTCGCGCGTTTCGCGAGCAAGTCCCGCGAGCGGGGTTTCAAGTGCGCGATGCGGTCGCGAGCACGGTGGTTGATCTCGTGCGCAACGAGGAGGTCGATATCGGTTTGACCGGCGGCGATATGATCGATGCTTCGCTCGAGATCCTTCACAGCGGTTCGGACCAGCTCGTCGTGGTCTGCCCGAAAGCCCACCCGCTTGCCCGCAAACGGCGTATTGCGGTGACGGATCTCGCGCGTTCGCCGCTCGTGTTGACGGCATCGGGCACCAGCGTGCGTGGGGTCGTGGATGCGGCGCTCAATGCGGCCGGCTGCGTGGCCGATGTTGCGTGCGAGCCGACCTACATGATGACGGCGGTGGCGATGGTGCGGGGCGGCCTCGGCGTGACGATTCTGCCCGCGACCGCGCGTGAGGTGCGCGCGGAGCCCGATCTCGTTTCGCGCCCGATCGACGATCCCGCGTTCGTTCGCGCCACCGCGCTCGTGAAGAAGCGCGGGCGAACGCTGCCGCGCGTCACGGAAGCCTTCATCGAGCTTTTTTTGAGCCGGCTGTAGCGCATGCTTTATCCTCAGCGGGAGCCTGGCGAGGCGCCATTGTAGATCGGCGGCTGGCCGGCTGGTGGGCCGCTGGCGCTTCTCGTACGTTACGACTTAGCCGGAATAAATCACGCGCATGAAGACATTCCTTCTCTACGTCATCACCGCAATTGCGGAAATTATCGGCTGCTATCTTCCTTATCTTTGGCTTCGGCAAGGCAAAACCGCTCTCGTTCTGATTCCGGGGGCGGCGTCGCTTGCAGCTTTCGCGTGGTTGCTGACTTTGCACCCGGCTGCCGCCGGTCGCGTCTACGCCGCTTATGGCGGCGTCTATATTGCCGTTGCGCTCGCGTGGCTTTGGGCCGTCGAAAGGATTCGACCTAGTGCATGGGATTGGGCCGGGGTGACGCTTGCGCTGGCGGGCATGGCTGTCATTGCTTTTCAGCCGCGGTGAATCGCACCGCCTCCCAATCCAACGGATTGCGCAAAATCCGTCGCCGCGAATTGCGCGATCACGGAGAATGCGATTCCCACGCGTTATCGGGTGGGGCCGCCCTAACGACACTCACCGCTAATCACATAGACTCTATGAAGCCGCTCTTTCTCGCACTCATCGCAGCCGCCTCTTTCGCGACAGGGGTTCATGCCCAAACCAATGCCACCGGCCCTCTGCCCACCCCCGCCGGCACATTGGCATTCGCGCGCGCGGATCGCGGCTTCGCGGGTACGCTCGACAACCAAGTTTTCGATCGCTTCCAGGCAAACGTGCTGACGCATTTCGACGAAGTCGACGATAAAAACGGCGCCATTATGCGCACGCTGGTTCAAACCGATGCCGGGCCCGTCCTGTACGACTTTCGGGTTCGTCCGCCGCTCGTGCAGCGCACGGGCATGCGTATGAATGTCAAGCGCGTATTTTGGCAAGGCGATGAGGTGGTGATGCAAAGCACGCAAGGCTGGTTCCGGCTCGTTCGCGGCGTGCTGACGAAGCTGCAGTCGTCTAAATCGACGTACCGTTGACCGCGCTTTCCGGCAAAAGATCGGATGCCGGAGAGGTGCGCGGTAAGATGACGGCCAATTCATTCTGTTGGAAGCGCCGCCATGCAAGTGCTGGTTGATGCCGATGCCTGCCCCGTTGTCGTGAAGGACATCCTGTTCCGCGCCGCGCGGCGGACGAAGGTGTGTGTGACGCTGGTGGCGAATCAGTATTTGCGTACGCCGCCTTCTCCGTTTATCAAAGCGCTGCAAGTGCCGGCGGGATTCGACGCAGCGGACAATCGAATCGTTGAACTCGTCGAGGCGGGCGATCTCGTCGTAACGGCGGATATTCCGCTTGCGGGGGCGGCGCTGGATAAGGGCGGGTATGTGCTCGATCCGCGGGGAGGGTGGTTCACCCGAGAGAATATTCAGGAGTATCTAACGATGCGCGATGTGATGGATCAGCTCCGCAGCTCGGGCGTCGCAACGGGCGGCCCGACCGCTTACGCGCCGTCCGATAGCAAGGCGTTCGCTGCGCAATTGGATCGGTTTCTTGCTCGGCATGGGCCGGGCCCTGGAACGGTGTGATGCCGCGCCATGATATCGGCTCTCGACCACTGGAAGAGCAGCGACTTAGGCTGGCGCGCCGTATAATCGGCGCCGGTTATCGACGGACGATCGCTGTCGTCCTTCAAGCACGCCATCGCTTATCGCCCATGCCAAACTTCAAAGCAGCAACGATCTGCCTACTCGCGGGCTCGCTATCTGTGCTTGGCGCCACCTGCCAAGCCGCGGGAACATCCGGCAACCCATCGATCCAAAGCGCCACCCTGCACGCCGATGCCCAAGGCCGCGCGCCGACCAACGCAGCCGCCACGTACATCAATGTCCGCTACGACTACTCGATCGACTACCCGCGCGATGTACTCACGCCAGGCCAAGAAGCCGACGACGGCGATGGCCTAACGTTTTCCGCGAAATCGAGCACGGCGCGAATCGCCGTTTGGGGCAAGTACAACGCCATCGGCTACACGCCAAAGCAACTGCTACGTAGCGAAGAACACGATGGCTGCGCCGACAAGCCAGCGACCTATGAAGTGGCGAAGAAAACCCTCATAGCGTTCTCCTGCCAGACACCGAAGAACCAAATCTTTTACGAAAAGATTGCCATTCACGGCGATACGCTCGTCACTGTCCAGTTCGTTTATCCGCTGATCGAAGAGACGAAGTGGGCTCCCGTGATCAAGCAGATGGTGGCCTCGCTACGGATCGAGGACGATCGCTGAAGGCGGGCGCTCACTCGTCCGCAAAGCTCTCCTTCAACCAATCCCGCATCATCCGATACGACCGCGCCGCAGCCTTGGCGTCATACCGGCAATTGCCCGTCTTGGCCGTCGCTTCCGTCTCTGTGAAGCAATGAACGACATGCCCCAGCTCGACGAACTGCCAATCGCTGGGATCGTGTTTCATCTCTTCAGTGAACTGAGGCACCTGCGGCATCGTAAAAGCATCGTCCGATCCGTTCATCGCCAACACGCGAGCCTTGATATTCGACGCGAGCGTCGGATCGTCGGTACCTAAATCTCCATGAAAGGCGACGACAGCCTTAACATCGGCTCCACTTCGCGCAAGATCGAGCACAGCGCCGCCACCAAAACAAAACCCAATCGCCGCCAGCCGGGTGGGATCGATCGGTGCATGCGCCACCTCGGCCTTCAGTTGATCGAAGGCTTTGCCGATGCGCTGACGCATTAACTTGCGATCGTGATAGAGCGGGGCCACAGCGGCCTTGGCTTCTTCGTCGCCCTTCGGCCGCACATTCTCCCCGTACATATCCGTCAGCAAGATCACATAGTCTTTGCCGGCGATTCGCTTGGCCTTCGCGATGGCGATATCGTTGATCCCATACCAATTCGGCACCATCACCAAGCCCGGGCGCTTAGCCTGGGTCGCATCGTCATAAACGAGGAAGTTTTTGAAGGTCGTTCCATCGATCGAGTACTCGACAGGTTTAGCGACCATCTTGGCGAGCGCCGATGAGGAAGCGAGAACGGCGAGCAACGTAAGTGCAAGGCGAACCAATCGCATGGCGGTTTTCTCTCGGTAGGTTGGGCAAACGATGATGCGCGCCATCGGTACGCCCACCGAGCTTAGCTGACATCAGCGAGCGGGCCGTTGGCTTAACCAGATACTGCCGATCACGAATCCTACACCGGCGATTTGAATCGAGTTCAGTGTTTGATTCAAGAACGTCCATCCGAGGATGACCGCCGTCAGCGGGCTGATGAAGAGCAGCGGCGAGACCACAGCCGAATCCAATCGCGCAATCCCGCGGAACCAGAGGGCGTACGTCAGCGCCGCGCCGATCAACGCGAGCCAAGCGAGCCCGGCGAAATTCATCGCTGTCGGAGCCGGCATGTGGGGGGCGAAGGCGAGCACGATTGGGACCAACAGGACGCCACCTGCCGTCAATTGCCATGCCGTGAAGGTCAGCAGCGAGACAGGCGGCTGCCACTTGCGAGTCAGGATATTGCCGACCGCCATGGAAGCGGCGCCTGCAAGCCCCGCGGCGATCCCCACCGAATCGAGCGTGGCCCTAGGTGTCAGGACGAGCAAAGCGACGCCGCCGATCCCGATCAGTGCGGCGACGATCGACAGCGGACGTACCGGCGTGGAGAGCAGCAATCGCGCTAAAAACACCGCAAACAACGGCTGAACGGCGGCCACCGTGCCCGCGACTCCTCCTGGCAGCCGATAAGCGGCGACAAACAACATGCTCAAAAACAGCGAAATGTTGAGTGCGCCGAGTACGAAGACGCGTAGCCACCAGATGCCTCTAGGCAATTCCCGCACGATCAACAGCAGCAGCAGGCCGGCGGGCAACGCCCGCAACATCGCGACCGTGATCGGCGAAAAATTCGGCAAAAACTGAGTCGTGACGATATACGTGGTGCCCCAAACGATCGGCGCGATGGCCGTGAGGAACACATCGGAAGCGTTAGCTTTCATGCGATTTCCAACACCTCTGAAAGCGGCCGGCGCGGCTTCTGCGGCCAATTGCCGGGCGCGCTACGGCCGACGGGAACGAGCATGACAGGCACTTCATCGGCTGCGAGGCCGAATTCGCGGGCCACGCCTTCTGGATCGAAGCCGCCCATGGCGCTCGAGACATAGCCCATCGCTTCGGCGGCGTAGATCAACGCAGCAGCCCCGAGGCTCGCCGAGCGCACCGCTTCGTCACGGGCTTCGCGTGGATCGGCATATTTCGCGCGTGCGCCCTCTTTCCAACTCGTCATGATGTCGGCGCGCATATGCCCTGCTTTGACGAAAGGCATCAGTCTGTCGGGCAGCGTATCCGCGTCGGGCAGTACGCCGCAGACGATGAACGTCACGGCCGCGTTGGAAACCTTCGTTTGGCCATAGGCGAGCTCGCACAATTTCGCCTTGGCTGCCGGCGTCTTCACCGCGATGAACCGCCAGTTCTGCAGGTTATATGCCGTCGGCGCCCGCGTGGCGAGGCGCACGAGTTCCATGATCACCGCCTCCCCCAACGAATGCCAGGCATCGAATTGATTCGCGGAGATGCGCTGCTCGATCACGCCGAGCATGCGATTGGTCTTCATCCCATTCCTTTTTCATCAACGGTTTCAGTAGGATAGGGAATTTACTGACAGATGATAATGTGCGATAAGGAAGAATATTAATTACTGATGGTGAACGATCGATGGATCGCTATACGGCGTTGTTGGTCTTTCGTCATGTGGCGGAACTCAATAGCTTCGCAGAGGCGGCGCGGCGGCTGGGGCTATCGTCGGCGGCGATCAGCAAAAACATCGCCGAGTTGGAAGCCTATGTCGGCATCCGGCTCATCAACCGAACCACGCGCCGGATGGCGCTCACGGAAGAGGGTCGGGTGTATTTGGAGCACGTCACGCGCGGGCTCGATGCGCTGGCGGATGCGGACGAAGCGCTTTCGCCGATCAGGACAGCTCCCACCGGCACATTGCGCGTGTCGGCGCCGATGACGTTCACGCTCCTGTCGCTCTCGGCGCGCATTCCGCGCTTCCTATCGCGCTATCCCGGCGTCAAGCTCGATTTGCATTTGGACGACCGGCGCATCGATCTCGTCCGCGAGGGATTCGATATGGCGATACGGGGAAGCGACGCGCTGGAGGATTCGAGCCTGATCGCGAGAACGCTGACGATCATGCCGCATGTGCTGTGCGCTGCGCCGTCGTACTTCGAGGCGCACGGAAAGCCGCGGACGCCATCGGATCTCAAGGCGCTCAATTGCATTCGCTTTAGCCTATCGGGCCATGCCGACGTATGGGAATTCAAGAAGGGCGAGCGCACCGAGCGGGTGACGGTCGAGGCGCGATATTCGGTGAATTCGAGCCTCGCCGTTCGCGATGCGCTGCGAGCGGGATTCGGCGTAAGCCTAATTCCGTATCCCTACGTCGAGCAAGATTTGCGGGAAGGGCGGCTGCAGCCCGCGTTGGAGGAGTGGCGTACGGTGGATACGACACTCCATGCGATCTATTCGTCGCGGCAACACTTGGCGCCGAAGGTCCGCGCCTTCATTGCGTTTCTCTTGGAAGAATTCGGGCAAGCCGATTCAATTACCCCTTCGTCGCCCCAAACGTAAGCCCCGCCACGAAGTGTTTCTGCATCGCAAAGAACATGGCGACCGATGGCAATGCGGCAAGAATGGACCCGGCCGAGACGAGGTTCCAAGCGGTCGTCCATTGGCCTTTGAGCGCGGCGACGCCCACGGTGATCGGCGCGGCATCGTCCCCTTGCGTCAGGCAGAGCGCCCAGAAGTAGTCGTTCCAGACGAACGTAAAAACGAGAATCGCCAGCGCCGCCAAAGCGGGGCGGATCAGCGGCAGGATGATGCGGAAAAACACGGTCCACTCGTTCGCCCCTTCAATGCGGGCCGCTTCCACGAGCTCGAACGGCAACTGCTTGATGAAGTTCCGGAGGAACAGCGCGCAAAAGCCGGTCTGAAACGAGAGATGAAACAGGATCAGGCCGCCGACCGTGTTGTATAGCCCAAGCTTAAGCGAAAGATCCCTGACCGGAATCATCAGAACCTGAATCGGCACGAAGTTGCCCGCCACGAAGGTGGCGAACAATGTGGAGTTACCCGGAAACCGATAAATCGCCAGCGCGAACCCTGCCATTGCCGCGAGTGCGATCGCCCCTGCCACGGCGGGCAGCGTAATCTGCACGCTGTTCCAGAAGTAATGCAGCATGGGCGAGGCCGTCAGCGCCTCTTTGTAGTTCTCGATCAACGAAAAGTGCTTCGGCCAGCCCCAATAGTTGCCTTCGCTCAATTCTTCCGACGAGCGGATCGACGTCACCATCACCGCGATCATCGGCAGCAGCCAAATCACGAGCGCCACAGGCAGCGACAGCTTGTACGCGCGCCGAGGCAGGGGTTTCCACTTCTCAACCGGCATGGGAAACATAGTCAGGACTCCTTAGCGTTCGTTTCTGAGCAAGCGGCGCAAGTGATAGATGATGTACAGCAGCATGATCGCGAACAGCACCACCGCGATGGCGGCCGAATAGCCGAGCCGGTAGTACTTGATCGCTTGGTCGTACATGTAATAGGCCAGCACCGTTGAGCTTTCGAACGGGCCGCCGCCCGTCATCACCGAAATCAAATCGAAGCTGCGCAGCGCGCCAATGATGGTGACGACAACCGCCATGAACGTCGTCGGCCGCAACTGCGGCAGAATCACGTGCCACAGCAGCGCCCATCCTTTGGCGCCCTCCATGCGAGCCGCTTCGATCTGCTCGCTGCTCAGCGTGGTGAGCCCCGTCAGATAAAGAATCATGCAGTAGGCCGTTTGCGGCCACAGCGCGGCGAGGATGATGCCGGGGGTCGCATAGTGCGGATCACCCAGCACGGGAATGCCATGCCCGACGATCAGTGCGAGCAAGCCGAACGTTGGATCGTAAAACCACGAAAAGATCAGGCCGACCACCACGCCGGAAAGCACGAACGGTGCGAAGAACAACGATTTGACGATGCGTATGCCCGCCACGGCTTGATTCAAGTACAAGGCAATCGCAAGACCCATCGGCGGCGCGAGCAAGAACAGCGCAAGCCAGATGACGTTATTCTTCAGCGCGGTATAAAACGTCGGCGCATGAAACAGCTCGACGTAATTGGCTAGGCCGACGAACGTCGCATCGGTCATACCGTCCCAGTTGTAGAAACTGAGGCGTATCGTCGACAGCACCGGCCAGATCACATAGATGATCATCATGACGCATGCTGGCGCGAGGAACAGACACGCCGCGCGCCGTTGCTGGCGTGCGGTGGGCGATGCGCGACGACGTCCTCGTCCGGTGGGGCGGCCCGCGCTGGGTACCGGCGTGATGCCGTCGCCCGCGCCGGAAGGGCCGGCGCTATCTGAGCGATGAGTGACGAGGTGAGACACGACAGCCTCCTGATCTAACGTCCTGCGTACGCGTGGCATTGAGCGCCCAATCGATACCGGCGTCAACGCCACGCGCCACTTCCTGCCTACTTACTTCTTATAGATTCGCTGCCGAGTTTGCTCGAGCTGCGCGAGGATCGAATCGATCTTCGTCGGATCGGACACGAATTGCTGCATGCCCTTCATGCCTTCGTCGGCCATCTCCTTCGTCATGTCGCGATCGTAGAACTGCGCAATGCCGCCCTTCGTATTCGACAAGATCTGGAATCCGATCTTCGAGATCGGATCTTCCGGCTCGGGCGATTGACTGTTCGCCGACAGCGAACCGAGCCCCTGCGCGAGTTGCGCGCCGACATTAGGCGTTTCCGTGAACGCGAGGAAGGCGCGGGCCTCGGCCTTGTTCTTCGCTTTCGCCGGAATGTTGAGCGTTTCGACAGGGCCATCCTCGGCCGTCGGCACGTTCTGATCGATGATCGGGAATTGGAAGTAGCCCATTTCCGATTTCACGGTCGGCGAGAAGCCGCCGGTGATGAACGTCCCCATCAGCATCATCGCCGCCTTGCCTTGGAACAGGAACGGCTGCGCGGCGTCGAGATCGTACGACAGCGAGTTGTCGATGAAGTAGCCGGCGTCGAGCAACTGCTTCCACGTCGTATACACCTTCTTCACGCGCGCATCGGTGTAGGGTACTTCGCCGGCCATCAGCTTTTGATGGAACGCGTTGCCGTTCAAGCGTAGATCGAGGTAGTCGAACCAACCGGCGAGCGTCCACGAATCGCGGCCGGCCACCGCGATCGGCGTGATGCCCGCGGCTTTCAGCTTCTTGCAGTCGTCGAGGAAGTCGTTCCACGTCTTCGGTTCATTGGCGATGCCGACCTTTTGAAACAGGTCTTTGCGATAGAACATCCCCCACGAGTAGTAGACGGTCGGGGCCGCGTATTGCTTGCCCTTATACGACGATGCTTCCTTCGTCGAAGCATAGGTTTTGTCCCAGCCGTTCTTGCTCCAATCGCTCGAGAGATCTTCGAACAAGCCGCGCTGCGCGTAGTACGCCATGCGTTCGCCGTCGTGCCAATTGACGATGTCGGGCGGCGATGTCGTCAGCCATGCCGGCAGCTGCACCTTGTACGCTTCTTCGTCGACGAAGGCGACCTTCACGTCGGTGCCGGGATGGGCCTTCTTGAACTCGTCGATCACTTGCGTCCAAACGGCGCGTTGGCTCGCGCCCTTGAATGCGATGTTCACTTCGAGCGTGCCGGCCTGCGCCGCGGTGGCGAGGGCGCCCGTCGCCAATGCCGAAGCGATTGCGACGGCAGCGAGCATGGTGCGGGGTTTGTACGTCATGCCTGTCTCCTGAGTTCTACGTCGTTGTCGGTGTTGCATTCGGTTCAATCGCGTTCACTGCGCTTGCGTGCGATAAGCCGCCACGCCTTGAGCTTCAATGGCATGCGAGCCGATGACGAAAGCGTCGCTCGGTATTTCCGCCGCCAATTGATGCGTGTCCGGCCCATAGTTGAAGACCCATGTCAGGCCGCCACGGCGGCTCACCCGAACGGCGTCGCCCAGATGCGTCGGGGCAAGGCCCGCTTCGTTGGCGATCCGCGCAAATAGCGCTTGAGTTGACGCTTCATCGAAGAAGCTCGCCAAGTAATGCACGGCGCCATGTTTGACATAGGCGGGATGGCCATCGCTGAAGACAGCACGAACTTGCATCGATTCCTGCCCTTCACGGCTCGGGTCGATCTCGATCAAATCGCGCCAGTGTCGAGCATAGCCTGATGGCACGCTGCCGCTGAAGGTGACACGCGGGGTCACGTTCGGCCGCATCGAATCGACGCGCCATACGCGGGCGGGCATCAGCGAGGCCAGCGGACCGGGCGGCAGATTCGCGGGGATTTGCAAGTCGACCGTCTTCGATCCCGTGCGCGGCCCGAGCACGATATGCGCGCGCGAGCTTTCGAGCTGGCGCACCAGATCATCCGGTACGACAGGCAGCGATGGCACGACGATGAGCTTGTAGCCGTCGAGCGGCGCATGCGTCGAGACGATGTCGACATCAAAACCGAGTGCGCGCAGCGCCGAGTAGTACTCGACAACAAACCGCGGATAGTGAAAATCGGCCCC
>Ga0157371_10004356_pt1 | contig 12394 bp, 9 predicted proteins | sample C45metaG_FD_113462 | JGI IMG/M metagenome (GOLD analysis project Ga0157371, IMG submission 113462) | Corn rhizosphere microbial communities from Kellogg Biological Station, Michigan, USA - C4-5 metaG | ecosystem: Host-associated > Plants > Roots > Rhizosphere > Soil | place: USA: Michigan... | reverse complement strand
ATTTGCCCAATTACATTTGCAAGCTATGGCACAAAAGAAACTAAAAAGATTTGGAGAGATAAAGACCTTTTCAAACGTTTTGGAATATCCCGAAAATATGAAAAGGAGGTGGAAAGATTTTTTTAAGAATGAGAATCAGCTGGTGCTTGAATTGGCTTGCGGTAAGGGAGAGTATGCAACAGGGCTTGCGCAGTTATATCCGGGGAAGAATTTTATTGGTTTGGATGTTAAGGGGAACCGGTTATGGGTTGGTGCAAAATATGCATTGGAACATCATTTAGAAAATGTGGCTTTTTTAAGAACTCAGATTGACAAGATCACTGCTTATTTCGCCGAGAATGAAGTAGAAGAAATATGGATCACCTTTCCTGATCCACAACTTAGAGTATCAAAAGCAAAAAAAAGATTAACACATCCAAGGTTTCTTCGGTTGTATCATCAAATACTTACACCTGGCGCGAAAATTCACTTAAAAACCGATTCACCGGATCTTTATAATTTTACAAAACTGGTTATCAAATTATATAATTTAAACTTACTTATTGATATTCATGATGTTTATAAAATGGAATCCCTTGCAGAAGATCTCGCAATAAAAACCCATTATGAAAAACTGGATATTGCCAGGAGCAACCGCATCTTTTATGTTTGCTTCTCGCTACCAGGAGAAATACCAGATAAGGATGACATGTTAGATGGTATCTTAAAAGAAAAATAGGAGAATGAACATTATAGAAAGTGTTCATGAAAATGTAAAGGATAAGATAAAAAGAATTTATAGACGAAATAGAAACAGATTGAAAAAAACGCTTCAAATAATTGATATAAACGTAAAAAAGCCGTTCGATGCGAACGGCTTTTACTCTCTCTTATAATCTTTATTTATTGGTTGTTAACTTGACCTCCAGTGCTATTCAAGGGGGTACCATCGCTCGATAAAGTCTGAGTTTGAATTTGTCCTTCTTGAATTATTCTTACAACATAATTGAATTTCTCTGGTTTTGCATTCATGCTAGTGCTGTTATCCATACTATTGTTCATGCTATTATTGCTATTGGTTGTATTGTTGGAACTAGCTGTTGTATTTGTTTGATTCATGCTTGAATCGGTATTATTTTGATTCATTGTAGTTTGACTCGTCTTACTTGAATCATTGTCATGATCCTTGTCCATTGAACTATTATTTGCGGAATTCCAGCTTGAATTAGAATTTTGACTCATTGTATCTTCCGGAGATCTTACAGCAGTGATATCATAAATTTGTCCATTGGGATATTTTTGTTTTGCTTGATCAACAACATTTTGCGGAACGTAAGTTTCTAAAACCGGAAGAGCAGCCTGCTGGGTAGTCATCGCGGTATTATTCTCCATTGAATTGTTCGCAATATTTACTGCGGAATTGTTTGAGTTATTATTTGTTTCTGTATTAATTGTGCTTTTAATAGAAGTGCTTGTATCCGTAGTTGAATTCATATTCGAATTCATGTTGTTATTGTTCATCTTGCCGCTGGTATCCGTAGGGCTGGTATTGTTATTTGAATTGTTATTCATAGTTCCATTTGTATCTGGAGGATTTGTATTATTATTCATTGTACCATTAGTAGAATTATTGTTGTTATTCATATTGTTGTTATTCATGGTACCATTCGTATCTGGAGGATTAGTATTGTTGTGCATCGTCCCACTTGTGTCCGTTAAAGTAGGATTATTGTTGTTATTGTTATTAAGAGTTCCATTATTCATTGTGTTCGTTGTGTCAACTTGTGCGAATAACGACATTGAAGCACAAGTGCAGATTAAAGAGATTATTAGAGTTTTCATAAAATAATTTTTAGCGTTTTTAGATTAATGTTTCATTCAATAGGTCAATTCTTATGCCTTCGCTATTAATTTTTTATTCTTAAATCGTACGAGCACGTGTGAAAACCCTTATTGGCAAAGGGATACAGAAGGTATGTTAAAATACAGCCTTACCAGATTGCAACTTTTGTATTCGGAATAATTGTAGAATAATTTCATCTCAAATGAAGATTAGCGAATTTTTTTCCTATATAGCAAACCAACATATATTTATGATTAGTATTCTGGTATAAGCACAAAAAAAGGGAACCAATTGGCTCCCCGTTCTTATTTAAAAAATTAGGTATTAATAGCTCCACAAATTTTGTTCGTAGTCAAATATTTCGTTCTGAATTTTTTCACCTTGTAACAACTGCAGAATTGGTCTTCCCTTTAATCCTGTCTGGTTGCTTAAGAAATTGTCGAAGGGATTGTCCAGAGTGCTTTTAATAATTCGTCCGTGAAACATTCGTGATTCAAAAAGATCTTCCCAGGTCATGCGTGCACCGTAATTTTTGCCATTATAAACATAATATTTAGCAAAAATCGGCCTCATATCAGGATAATAAACCCAGAAAAGAGGAGCATCACCCAAATCAATGCCTGAAGAAGTAATCACTCTTTTTATTGGAGCAATTCCCAGTATCCTCCAAAACAGCCTGGAACTTTGTTTGTCAAATATTACTTCTTCTTTTATCTGGAATTTATAAAAAGAATCCAGATTTACCTCCTGCATCGTTTCTTTATTACCTATCACGTTTCCTAACGAATCATAAATAGGTACGGAAACACTTCCGCCGGAAATGGCTTTAGCCACTTCTGCTTTTGTCATTGGAGTAGTAAAACGGTCGTCAATGGCGCTGAAGGCGGTAACGCCCCCATTATCCGGACCGTCCTGTATCGCTTTTAAAAGAATGGAAATAAACCGTTGGTTACCATTGTCTTCATTTGCAGAGTACCTGAAGGGAAGATTAATTTTTTCACGCGTATCAATTTCGCGCCAGATCCTTTCATCGTATGCTGCATCTTCTGCCCTCAATTGCTGATAAGGAAGAGGTGTTCTGTCAGTAATTAATCCGTTATGAACATCAAGCGCAGTTTCAGGCCGAAGGGAAGGTTTAATATTAGCAATAGGAAGGCTATCATTAACCGGCGCAACAACTATAGCAGTATCAACTTGAGCAGGGGCAACATTGGCTTTTGTTTTAGCGGTAGTTGTCTTTTTAGCTGTCGTTCTTTTCTTTGCGGTACGCTTTCTGGTCGTCTGTCCATCTGCTAAATTGCATAACAATCCAAAGCAAAGTATCAGCATCAAACTCTTCAACAAAATAGTTTTCATAGCCTTTTATTTATTCATTTTTTAATACAATATAAATCCTGGTCCCGGAATAGTTCTTACTATTCCATCCGGACCCTGCACCTTTACGTTATCGAAAGTGACCGATGTTCCGGGTATTGCTCTTTGAAGGAAAGTTTTCACAGGTTCCAGACTTCCTCCGTGAATCTCAGCTGACTGTACATTTGGAAAGTTAGCACCGGAAAAATACATAGTAGCACTCACAATGTTAAAATGTGCATCAAAGTCAAAGCCTTCCAAATCTGCACGGGCAAAATTCTGATTTTTAAAAACCACAGATTGAATCCTTCCACTTGATGCTGGTCCAACTTTCAAAACCGGATCGGGAATTCGTTTCACTCTAAAATCATAGGTACTTACCTTTCCGTCTGCATTTACAGAAATTGCTGCTTTACCCACCGAATTAACTTTTACAATAAATTTCCCCGGGGCTCCTGAAGGAGACAATGACCCGCCAGACATGGAAACATGAGTCTTATCCCAACCTGTTCCTGAAGAAATGGTAACAGGATTTGGTACACCAATATAAAATACGTTCATCTTGTCAAGCATTACAGCAGCGCCGCCTGGAGTCCCTACAGTATAATTAAGTGTTTGATGAACAGGAACCGGTTTACCATCTTCCCCTATAAATGAACCATTTATCTGGATCGAATGTTCGCCCGCCCCACCTACTGTTGTAGTGTATTCACCCTGTCCATTCACCATATTTATAGGTTGTCCATTAATGCTAATATTACTTTTTACACTTGAGCTGTAAGCTCCCACACCTGCAGTAACTTTTAATTGTTGGCCAGGCATGAGATAAGTAGAATTTGCTCCAACTATAACACCTACCTGGTCCATATGCACTTCAACTGCACCAATCTGTGAATGGCAAAAAGTTACCACCATGTTTTCAGCATTCTTAATGTTGTTCTGAAATTTACTAAGTATAGTTAATGCAGCAATGGTGGGTGTCATGTGAAAGAAAGTCTGTGTGAAATCCTTTTGCTTTCCTTGTTCAGTCTTAGGCGGTATGGTATTCACCGGAAAAGTATTTGCAAACTGAGCCTTAATAGAAGGATCAATGTTCAGCATTGCTGCCTTATATTCTTCAAGCCTGTTCTTTAATCTCGTGCCTTCACCATTAGTTTCAAACATTCTTGTAGAAGCATCAAGATTATCTGTACGAAAATCTTCAATACTGTCTTTACCATCCCATTTCATCCTCAGGTCAGCCGCCTTCTTTAAAGCAAGTTTAAGGCTGTCAAGATAACTACTCATTTCGCCAGAAAGCCTTTTGGCCTCCATCGCTTTAGGTTCCCATATTGCAGCTTTATCGTGCGATTTAGGGTCTGCTAATTTTTCCTCCAGCGATTTGTATAATGTATTATTAGAAGACGAAATATTTGTGTTGGAAGTTTCTAAGCTACTATTTACCACCTTAAAGGCGGTAATTACCTCGTTAGATACATTTAGGGCAAGAATGGCTGTAAGTACCAGGTACATTACATTTATCATCTTTTGCCGTGGTTCTGCGGGTAGTCCCATGTTTATTAAATTTAACTATTGTTAGTTTTAGAATTTTGGATTATCAAATTATTGTCTTCCCTGCATAGCGCTTAACATATTGCCGTACACCTGGTTTAATTTACCAAGATTATTTGCAAGGGCATTGATCTGGTCTTTTGTTGCCTGTGCATCATCCACGGTTGAAATCATAACTTCACTTGCTTTAGCCATTTTGCCATAGAAGCTGTTTAAAGTCTTAAGGTGATTGTTGCTTTCAGTCAGCTCCAGTTCATAAATACTATTTAGTGAACCAAGGTTTTTTGTTAATACCTGAACCTGCTCATGAAATCCTTTTGCACTATCTGCTGCACTATTGAAGTTACTCATAGTGTTTGCAGAATTTGTGTAAGCATCTTTCATCAAGCCGAGTGCATTAGTAGCTTCTTTTGTTTTCGCTGAAAAGTCTCCCGTGGATTTTACAACATCCCCTACTTCGCCGATCTGGCTTACCGTTACACCAAGTTTTTGGAAATTTTCACTGAGTCTTTTCATGTTTGCAGGTGTAATATCTGCGTCCTTCATCATTTTTTCCATTGATTGCAAAGCAGGATTTCCTTCCGGTACATGAGCCACCTGGTGGGGAACATCGTGAGTTTTTGGTTTTACCCATTCAATACATGCATACACGAGGAATATTCCGGTTTCTGTCCACATTCCGACAGTTAACATTGTATCGGCAAAAGGCTGGTGGGTTAATTTGGCCCATGCGGCAAAAATTACAACTGCTGCACCGGCACTTACCAGTACATCTACCAGTGTCAAAAAGTTTCTTTTAGGTTGTTGAATCATAACAGGGTTGGTTTTAATTTTTAGTTTTTGATTTTTAAAATTGTTTATAGGTTCGCACAAAAAATGCCCATATTAATTACTGGAGATAACAATTAATACAGGCAGTAAAATGTTGAACTAAAATTTTTCTATGAGATTATAATTTTATTTTTTATCGATTATTTTCTACCTTTTTTATCGCTCGCAGGTGGCAAGTCAATTACGCAGCGAAATCCTATATAAGATTTTGAAGTATCCTGGTACTCAAAAGTACGAGTGCTTGTTCGCAAATAATACCCAACATCTTTCCAACTTCCCCCACGAATCACTTTACGCTTCATCCGTGGTGCATCCTGATCTTTGGCGTTCCAACGAATATCAGGGTTCATATCATGCTGAAAATTATATCCTCCTTCATAGTAAAGTGAAGAAGTCCATTCAGCCACATTTCCTGCCATACAATATAAACCAAAGTCATTAGGCCAATAGGCATCTGCCCGTACTGTATAAAAGCCTCCATCTTCAGGATAATTACCACGTCCTGGTTTAAAGTTAGCCAATAAACATCCCTTACGGTTTCTTAAATACGGACCTCCCCATGGATAAGGAGATTGAGATCTGCCGCCTCTTGCCGCATATTCCCATTGTGCCTCTGTAGGCAACCGGAAGTTGGTTTCAGTAGATCTCTTTTTACCTATTAACCACGAATTTAGGGTTTGAGTTCTCCATTCACAAAAAGCAGTAGCTTGTTTCCAGTTAACACCTACAACCGGATAATTACCGAAAGCAGGGTGGCTGTAATATTGTTTCGCCATCGGTTCATTGTAGGAGTAAGCAAAATCTCTTACCCAAACCAATGTGTCAGGATAAATAGGAATATCTTTTTTTACTATAAAAGCGCTGCGGGGGACATTAGGATCTTTGTTTCCGGCTGCGGCAGAATAATCAAAAGTTTCAGAATGATAGACCAATTTATTAGGATCGATTTCCTTTTTGCCAAAAATCCTGTTATCGGGTGTAACAATCAAAGCATCAATTTTTTCTAAAGTGGCTTTATCATCCCATTTAATTGTCTTAACTTTTTTCCAATCAAGTATTTCGGTACCATCGGCATCTTGTTTTACATATCCCATAAGCCTGCCTGCTATTGAGTCGCGAACATAATTAGTAAACTGCCGGTATTCATTATTGGTAATTTCTGTTGCGTCCATCCAAAACCCGCTGATTGATACTTGCTTGTTTCTCGCCGTAAAAGTGTAATTGATATCCTCATCACTTGGTCCCATGTGAAAAGTTCCTGGGGGAATATATACCATTCCCGGAGGTTTAGGTAAGATATACCGCCCTGCAGGCGCAACTCCATGAAGCTGTCCATCATCCGGTAAGCCCTTAGATTTACCAAATTTACCACAACCAGACAACAAAAAGGCTGCTAGTAATATTGAAGCGAAAAAAGTGATTTTCATTTTTTTTTACTTTGAGGGTAAGGACAAATGTAATATTTATTTAAAAAAATTCTTCCCTGCTCTACTCTAAATATACTTCAACTTCAATGGTAAATGAAGTGATTAATAATAAACGAGCAAGAGATTTAATTATTGTAAAAAAGAATCAAATTTATCTAAATATCTTTAAAGTTAATGAAGCAGACAAAGTAACTAAGTATACAGTACATTTTGAAAAATGCTTTTCATATAAAAAGTTAATTTGTGGAAGTTAAATCAAAAAATAAAACTACGAAAAAACCAGTACAAAACTCATAGGTAAATTTTTTTTACGAAAAGTATTTTATTAATCATTTACATTTTTAATGACCATCGAATATTTACAAAACTTCAATTTCCATTAATTATTGTGTTACATATCTTTTTACATCTTGTAATATTTTGATTTTTTAAAGTAACAATTATTTTACCAAGAATTTAATTAACGTTAAAATAACAAACGAGAAACCAACCTTTAAAGTTGCTTCACTTCACGCCGTTCTTTTCCAGAGAAGTGTTAATGCAATAAAAAGGGTTACTATTAATTTGTAATTTTGCACCCTTCTTATGGCCATTAAAAAGCAAACAAAATCTTTAGAATTTTATACTGAAAACGAGAATATTGAGGTGTTTGGAGCTCGTGAACACAATCTTAAAGATATTGATATTGCCCTACCCAAAAATCAATTGGTAGTTATTACAGGCATTTCCGGAAGCGGAAAATCTTCACTAGCTTTTGATACCATCTTTTCCGAGGGCCAACGACGTTATATGGAAAGTTTTTCGGCCTATGCAAGGCAGTTTTTGGGCGATATGGAACGCCCGGATGTGGACAAAATTACCGGCCTGTCCCCGGTTATTTCTATTGAACAAAAAACCACTAACAAAAATCCACGAAGTACCGTAGGGACTGTAACAGAAGTATATGATTTTTTAAGATTGCTCTATGCGCGAATCGGTGATGCTTTTAGTTATAATACAGGCAAAAAAATGGTTAAATGGACTGAAGAAGAAATTGTAGATAATATACTACGCAGATTTGAAGGAAAGAAAATTGTTGTTCTTGCTCCTCTTGTTCGTGGAAGAAAAGGCCATTACCGCGAGTTATTTGAAGATGTAAGAAAAAAAGGATTTTTAAAAATAAGAATCGATGGAGAAATAAAAGACCTGGTTCCAAAAATGCAAACGGACCGCTACAAAATCCATGACATTGAATTGGTAGTAGATCGCCTTGCCGCTGAAAAAGAACACAAAGTCAGGTTAAGTGAAAGTGTACAAAAAGGATTACAGTTAGGAAACGGCTTATTATTTTTATTACTGAATGATGAAAACCAACTTGTTCAATATAGCCGTCAACTTATGTGTGAAGAATCAGGAATAAGTTATGAAGAGCCATCTCCGAATGCATTTTCTTTTAACTCTCCCTATGGTGCTTGTCCTGTTTGCAAAGGGCTTGGTAATGTATACCAGGTAAACATGGAAGCAATTATTCCTGACAGAAAATTAAGCATAAATGAGGGTGGTATCGCTCCTCTCGGAGAAGAAAGAGATGCATATACTTTTAAACAAGTGCAGCAATTGTCAAGGAAAAATAAATTCAGTTTAGATAAACCCATAAAGGACTTGCCCGAAAAAGTAATGAACCTTATCTTGTTTGGTTCTGAAAACAAAACTGACGAAGATAACAGTAATCCTTATACGCTATTTGATAACGCAACTGATCATGAATATTCTTCAGATGAATATGAGGGGATTATAAATATGATAAGCCGTTGGTTTCATTCTGATAATACAAATGAAAGTTTGAGAAGTTGGGTAGAAAAGTTTATGATCCTCGAAAAGTGTCCTTCCTGCGACGGGAAAAGGTTAAAAAAAGAAAGCCTTTGGTTTAAGGTGGATGGCAACAACATCGCCGATTTATCAGAGATGGATCTGGTAAAATTGCTGACATGGTTTGATGGAATTGAAAACAGGCTATCACAAAAACAAAATATAATTGCAAAAGATATTCTTAAAGAAATTAGAGAACGTATCCAATTTCTACTTGATGTGGGTTTAACTTATCTTTCTTTACACCGGGCTTCAAAAAGTCTTAGTGGTGGGGAGTCGCAACGAATCAGGCTTGCAACTCAAATTGGTTCCCAGTTGCAGGGTATTACTTACATTCTTGATGAGCCAAGCATAGGTCTTCATCAACGGGACAATCATCAATTAATAAAAGCTTTAAAGAACTTAAGAGACATTGGCAACAGTGTTTTGGTGGTAGAACATGATAAGGATATTATGCTGGCAGCTGATTATCTTGTTGACATCGGCCCAGACGCAGGCAAACATGGCGGCCAGGTAGTTGCCAAAGGAACTCCGAAAAATTTTCTCAAGCTTAATACGCTTACTTCTTCTTACTTGAATGGCGAGATTGAAATTACCGTCCCTTCAAAAAGAAGAAAGGGAAATGGCCACTCTCTCATTCTCAAGGGGGCGTCAGGAAATAATTTGAAAAATGTAACGGTCACTCTTCCTTTAGGTAAATTCATCTGCGTTACAGGCGTAAGCGGAAGTGGAAAATCTACATTGATCAATGAAACTTTGTATCCCCTTTTAAGCATCCATGCTTATAGAAGTAAGATGAATCCCCTTCCTTATGAAAGTATTCAAGGGCTGGAATTCATTGATAAAGTAGTTGAAATAGACCAATCCCCAATCGGCCGTACGCCGAGGAGTAACCCTGCAACTTATTGTGGATTCTTTACTGACATCCGGGCACTTTTCGCTGCAATTCCTGAAGCCAAAATACGTGGTTACAAACCGGGCCGTTTTTCCTTTAATGTAAAAAGCGGAAGATGTGATGTATGCCAGGGAGGTGGTATGAGGGTAATCGAAATGAATTTCCTTCCGGATGTTTTTGTAGAGTGTGAAAAATGCAATGGAAAAAGATACAATCGCGAAACACTTGAAATCCGCTACAAGGGAAAATCTATAAGTGATGTTTTGGAAATGACGGTAGACGAAGCAGTAGATTTTTTTCAAAATGTGCCATACCTGTTTCGAAAAATAAAAGTACTGCAGGAAGTTGGTCTGGGATATATCACCCTGGGTCAAAGTGCAGTAACATTAAGCGGTGGCGAAGCGCAACGTGTAAAACTGGCAACCGAGTTAAGCAAGAGAGACACCGGTCAAACATTTTACATTCTGGATGAGCCTACTACTGGGCTTCATTTTAGGGATATTCAACACCTGGCGGACGTACTTAATAAATTAGTTGACCGTGGAAATACTGTTTTGGTAATTGAACATAATATGGATATTATAAAAATCGCTGATTACATTATTGATCTCGGCCCTGAAGGCGGCGATGCGGGGGGTAGAATTTTATTTGAAGGCACACCTGAAAAATTGCTTGAAAATAAGGAAAGCTTTACTGCAGCTTTTTTAAAAGCGGAATTAAAGCCGAATAAAAAAGGCAAAGCATAATAAACAAAACTAAAAAAATGTGGTGGTTTCAGGGGTTATACAATGCACAAGAGTATGCTCTGTTTTTCCAGTCTTAGCTTTTATTATATACTTTGCCATTCAGAGGCAAAAATCAACATTTTAAATTTTCAAAATCTTGGCGGGCAACGCATTCGTCCTGCAGCATTTCTATCATAGCTATTTTCAAAAATAGGTCCCAGTCTTATGGCAAATTTTAAAAAAGTTGTAAAATAAGAATCATTCTGCTTTGGGTTCCCCCTTTGCGTTCCCGGTGAATTTCTTGTGAGCCCCGGATTTACAATCGCATATACTTTATCGGAAATTTGCCTTGCAATTGCAGCATCATGCGGCGACAAGTATTTATCAAATAAATCCGGATTGATATAAGTTGTACTTACATCATCAATGTAATCAGTTAGGGATTTTCTAAGTAAAATTTCCAAGCTCACATTTACCCTGTTCGAAATATAATATTTTAAACCTAACCCCATTGGAAAATTAATTTGCGAAAGAGAATATTCCTTTCTTTTAGGATATTCAGGAAAGCCTTCGCCTTCCGTATGCAACGGTCTTAAATAGTACCAGGTTTTTTTTCCACTAGCATCGGTTAAAGATCCCTGCGGATTAAAATGCAAATAGCCGACGCCGATGACACCATAAGGTAACAGACGCGGTGCAAAATCCGGCTGATCTTTATATAACAACATAAACGGAAAAACTTCCGCTGCCATGTAAGCTTCTGCAATATTTGATCTGAAATCAAGGTTTCTTTGCTTCCGATATAGCTCATCATTTCCTTTAGTAGTTATTACGCGATCTGCGCCGGAAATTTTTCCATATTGGACTGCAGTACGGATTCCAAGCCATTTATTGGGGTAATAAGTAGCGAAAACCCCTTCCATTATTTGAGTGAGAGGTAAATTAAGGTCTTTAATGAAGCGTGTGCCCTTTCCTCTATGGCCACCTAAATCGCCTAAAAAGAACGATGGGCCTATATTAAAACCTACCTCATATCTTGCCTGTTGCCCATGAATAATTAAAGATTGGGAAAAGCTTTGTTTTGAAATCAATGCAATTAGTATGAAACACGTCAGCCTTAAGGCTTTGATACGTTTTTTCATAGCATTTAATTGTTTTTGTATGGATAAAAATTCATGTAATACCTAAAAACGGTTAGGGCACCGCATCCATAACGCCAAACAATGTGCTTTATTGCTTAATTAATATCGCGGAACATCGAAATATGCTCAATGCCATCTTCCATATAAATTCCGCTTTTTTGAACGAATGAAAAGGACTCGTAAAACCTTTTTAAATAAAGTTGAGCACTGATGCGAATTGGAACTTTTCCAAACAAACTATAAATTTCTTCTATTGAATTTTGCATTAATTGTTTTCCAACATTTTGGCCTCTTACTGACTTTGAAGTCACCACTCGGCCAATAGAAGCAGCATCGTTATATGAAACGCCTTTTGCCAGCAGTCGTGTATAAGCTACTATTTTATCTTCGTTCCAACCGAAATAGTGATATGCCTTTATGTCTTTATCATCGCAGTCCTGGTAAGCACAATTTTGTTCCACAATAAAAACTTCACTTCTCAACTGTAGAATTTTATACAGTTCCAAACTGCTTACTTCCGTAAAAAATTTGCATTGCCATGTGATCATAAAAAATTTTCTGAAATTGGAAGAAGGAAACGTTGGTACAAAATTAGAGATTGAAAAGTCAAGTTTATTTGTATGTTTACTACCTGGTCAAAAAGGATGAGGAAACGGTTGATCGCGTCAAACCTGAAATAAAAATACCAAGTTTTTGCATGTTCATTAGCGTTCTCAATAGCCATATTTTTCTTTCCACCTCGCTTTCAAAAACTTTCTCAATTCCTCTTCGCGTGCATTCTTTCCGGGATTATATATGGT
>Ga0157371_10004353_pt1 | contig 12405 bp, 11 predicted proteins | sample C45metaG_FD_113462 | JGI IMG/M metagenome (GOLD analysis project Ga0157371, IMG submission 113462) | Corn rhizosphere microbial communities from Kellogg Biological Station, Michigan, USA - C4-5 metaG | ecosystem: Host-associated > Plants > Roots > Rhizosphere > Soil | place: USA: Michigan... | reverse complement strand
TGCTGGACGTTGCCCTAGCAGCCGTCAAGGAGGAGAAGGGGGGGCGGTCCTGATGGCGCGGGTCACTGGGCATATCCGGAAGGTCGAGCGCAAGCGCGGGGATCAGTGGTACCTCCGCTGGAGGGACGCCGCTGGCAAGCAGGGACAGGAACTCCTTGGTCCGGCCTGGACGAAGCGGAGCCGGCCGCCCCACGGTCACTTCACCGAGCGGATGGCCGAAGACGCCCTCATCGAAAAGCTCGCCGACCTCCGCCGGGGCGAGGTTCCGGAGAAGGGAGATGGCAGCGGGAAGACCTGGGCCGACTGCATCGCCGAGTGGCTGCGCTACTCCGAGGAGGAGAAAGGGCTGGAGGCATCGACGCTGCGCGACTACCGAAACGAAGCCCAGGGCGACCTCAAGGCGGAGTTCGGGGGCGACACTCCGATCGAGGCGATCGACGAGGATCGGATCGACGCCTACCGCTCCAAGCTGCTGACCGAGGGCAAGGTCTCGAGGCGCACGGCGCAGAAGCGGCTCGTGATGCTCCGCGGGATCTTCAAGAGGGCGAAGAAGCTCAAGTGGATCCCCGCCGATCCGACTGTCGACGTCGAGCCGATCAGCGTCAAGGTGTCCGGCGACTTCAACGTCCTGACGGTCGAGCAGGTCGAGCTGGTCGCACGGGCCTGCAAGGACGAGCTGTTCCGAGTCGCGATCATCGTCGCCGCCTACACCGGCCTTCGCACCGGGGAACTTCGGGCGCTGCGATGGAGGGATATCGACTTCGCGGCCAGCGCGATCCTCGTGAGGACGAACATGCCGGCGGGCGGAGAAGAGAAGGCGCCGAAGTCAGACAAGGTCCGATCGGTGCCGCTCATGGACGACGCGGCCAAAGCACTCGACGGGCTGTCGCGCCGCGAGCACTTCACTGCGCCCGGCGATCGGGTCTTCGCTGGGGCCACCGGCGGGATGCTCGGCGAGGACGCTTTCCGTGATGCCCTCTACGACGCGATGGAGGCCGCGGGCATCGACCGCGAGTCGTTCACCGCCAAGAAAGGATTCACGTTCCACGACCTCAGGCACACGTTCGGCACCTTGGCGATCCGCGTGTGGCCGCTGAGCGACGTGCAGGCGTACATGGGCCACGCCGACGTGCAGACCACGATGCGCTACGTCCACCACATCCCGAAGACGGCGGCCGCGAGGGAGTTCACCGAGGCGGTGCGCCAGTTGCGAGAGGCAGCCGCCGACGATCTCCCGGCGGTCGCGGCCGAGGAGGTTGCGCGGTAGGTTCCGGGGGACGGGGCGGTAGCTCAGTTGGTTAGAGCACGGGACTCATAATCCCTTGGTCGCTGGTTCGAGTCCAGCCCGCCCCATCCCTCCCGCGGCGTGCCTCGGCCGTGCCTCCAACCGTGTACCGAACTGCGCAGTTCTGAGCGCAACTGACGCGAACTCAGACAACCTTTCGTGCCTGGAGACCCCCAGCGCGACCCCCCTTTACCGGACTCATAATCCGTCGGTCCCTGGTTCGAGTCCAGGCTGCCCCATCACCGGCGCCCGGGTTGTATGGAGAGGTACCGCGCCACGGCCTGCGCCCGGTTCGCCACCCCCAGCGCTTTGAGGATCTTGCGGATGTGCCATTTGACGGTGCTCTCGCCTAGGTAGAGGCGGGAGGCGATCTCGGCATTGCTCAGCCCGTCGGCGACGAGGCCGAGGATCTCGATCTGGCGGGGGGTGAGGAGCCTGACCAGGTCCCCCTTGCTGGTCTGGTGGAGGGCCTCGGCCACGGCGTGGAGCTCGGTCACGTCTTGGGCGATGCCGGTCAGCCGCAGCGGCGTGCCGTCTGCACCGTCGATCAGCTCGGCCCGGCTGTGGAGGCGCCGCACGCGCCCGTCGGGGCGGATGATCCGGTATTCGAAGTCGACCGGGGTGCCGGTCTCGAGCGTCTGCCGCATCTCTTCCTCGACGAATGCGCGATCGTCGGGATGCACGTACTTCGAGCTGCCCAGTTCGAAGGTCTCGTCGAAGTCCTCGGCGCTGATGCCGTAGATCTCGAAGAGCCCGTCAGAACAGGTCATCTTTCCTGCGGGGATGTCCCAGTCCCAGCTGCCCAACCGCGCCAGCCGCTCGGCCTCGGCCAGCCGTGCATGGCTGCGTTCGAGCTCTCTTACCTTCTGGATGTCGATGGCCGGGTCCGCCAACGGAAACCCCTCTCAGGGCGGGTGACACCACTCTAAAGGAGGGGTTGCTCCGCTCTACATTCTTTCCGTGCTCTTCCGGGCTGATGATTTGACGCCAACCCCCTTCCGGCGCGAATCGGCCGAACCGGCGAGCACTTCTCCCACCGGGGCGCACGAAAAGCGGCCGGCTGCGAGCCCCCTGACCGCAGCCGGTCGTCCCGCCTCCCTCCTTTTAGAGGTGGAAGCGCTGCTGTCGGCGGACCGCCGGCTTCGGCTGGCGCGGCGATCGTCGGCCGCCGGTGCCCGCCGCATGCGGCAAAGCTGAGCGGCTGTTTGTTTGTCGCACTCAGGGGTACCCCGCCTATAAGCCCGAAGTCGAGCCGCATCGTTCAGGTTCGCGCCGATTTCGGTCCCAGCCAGACCGTGGAGTGGCGGGGCTGACGAGCCTCGGACCTGGCCCGGTCGAGAAGAAGAAGCACGGCTAACGCCGTCGCGCGACCCTGCGCGGCCGCGGGACACGCAAACGAACCGAATCTGGAGGACGAAATGGCTGACGGAAGCGTTGGCGAAGCGCAAGAAAAAGCGCAGGAAGTCGCAAGCGAAGCGCAGGAGAAAGCGCGGGACATGGCCGGCAAGGCTCAGGACAACCTGCGCCAGCAGGTCGACCAGCGCTCGACCCAGGCGGGCGAGCAGGTTGCCGGTCACGCCCAGGACCTGCGCTCAGTCGGCGAGGAGCTGCGCAAACAGGGCAAGGACGGGCCGGCGAAACTGGCCGACCGGGCCGCCGGGCAGACCGAGAAAGTGGGCTCTTACCTGAAAGAGAAGGGGCCCGACGAGATGCTGCACGACGTCGAAGACTTCGGACGGCAGCGGCCCTGGGCCGTGCTGGCCGGCGGTCTCGCCGTCGGTGTGGTTGCCGCTCGGTTCCTCAAGGCCTCGAGCCGCAACCGCTACCAGCAGCGCAGCAGCAACGGGGGCGCCCCGACGCGTCAGCTGCCCCGGGCGACGCCGGTGCCGACTCACCGCTCAGCTGTCGAGCCGGTGGTCAGCCCGCCGCCGCCGACGGCAACTCCCACCCCGACCGCGACGCCGGTGACTCCGACTCCCTCGGCATCCCCGGCGCCATGAGCACCATGAACGGGGAGAGCAACGAGCTGCGCTCGCACTCCACCGGGGACCTCGTCAAGCAGCTCTCCGAGCAGACGACGACGCTGGTCCGCAAGGAGATCGAGCTGGCGAAAGCCGAGCTCACCGAAAAAGGAAAGGTGGCGGGACAAGGCGCCGGGATGTTCGGCGGGGCGGCCGTGGTCGGGCTGCTTGCGCTGGGCGTGCTGACGACGATGATCCTCGCCCTGCTGGACAAGGCGATGGACCTCTGGGTTGCCGCCCTCATCGTCACGGTCATCTACGGCGCGATCGCAGCGTTCATGGCGATGACCGGCAAAGAGCGCATCAAGCAGGCGACGCCGCCCGCACCCGAACAGACCGTCGAAACCGTGAAGGAGGACGTGCAATGGGCCAAGAGCCAAGCCAAATCCGCCAGGAGATAGAGGAGACCCGCGCCGAAATGGGCGACACCGTCGACGCGCTCGCCTACAAAGCCGACGTCAAAACCCGGATGAAGGAGTCGATCTCCGACAAGCGCGACCGGCTGGTCGAGCAGATCCAGGGCACGACCCACAAAGCCGGCGACGCGACGCCGGACACCGAACAGGTCAAGGAAGGCGCCCGCGAAGTCGTCGGCGTCGCCCAGGAAAACCCGCTCGGCCTGGCGATCGGCGGGCTCGCCGCCGGCTTCCTCGTCGGCATGCTGCTGCCGAGCTCGCGGATCGAGGACGAACGGGTCGGGCCGATCGCCGACCAGGTGAAGGAAACGGCGGCCGAAACCGCCGAGGAGGCGGTCGACCGCGGCCGCCAGGTCGCCAGCCAGGTCGCCGAGCAGGCGGTCGAAAGCGCCAAGGAAGTCGGTCACGAAGCGGTGGATACGGCCAAACAGGCCGGTCAGGAGCAGGCCGAGGAGCTCAAAGACAGCGCCAAGGAAGGCGCGCAGGACGTCAAAGAGCAGGCCCGCGCCTAAGGAGCAGCAAGAGCCAAGCCCCCGGCCGGGGGCTTGGCTTTCTGCTCTGTGCAGGTTGATTTGGCCTAGCGACCAGACCTCTGTAGATTTTCCTCAATCAGGAACTGCCAGAGTGCTGGGAAGCACTTTGACCGGGAGCAGTGGGGAGGAGAGCTGTGAGCGAGCTTGACGTCGACCTGAGTGCGTTGTTGCCGGCCGACCTGCCGGACGGGAGGGAAGCGGTCGAGGAGGGGAAGGCGATGGCAGCGGGAATCGACCGCGGCCGCTCGCTGTTCTGCGAGGAGAAGGGGGTCGGCTCGGAGCGGGAGTGGCGCGAACGGGCCCGCAACGAGGGCATCTCCTGCACCTGCATGAACATCGGCCTCAACACCTGGGGCGACACCCGCGAGGCCCTCGGCCAGATCTACGAAGACGCGCTCTCACGCGGCGTCCGCCCGCCCGACCGCTTCAACCTGATCGCCGAGCGCCGGCAGGGCCTGCCGAAAGACAAGCGCGCCGAAGCGCCGCAGGAAACCGGGCCGGCGATGATGACCGAGCAGGACTGGTTCGAGCTGGCGCACACGGTGCCGATCGAGCCGGAGGCGGCCGACAACAACATCGGCAGCCCGGCCTCGATCGAAAACGCCACCGACGCGCTGCAGGCCGGTGTCACCTCGATCGGCGTCCTCTCCCAGTACTCCTGGCGCTGGCCCTACTGGGACGACGAAGTCGGCCAGACGATGGTCTCGCTGAAGGCGGCGGGCCTGCTGGCGGCCTTCAAAGACGAGGGCGTCGTCTTCGATTCCTATCTCGAGGACGGCTACCCGGGGGTCTTCCACGACTACGCCAACTACATCGGCTGGGCGATGGTCGAGCGCTACATCTCCGAAGAGCTGATCGGCGCCGCCTACTCGCCCTCCTGGGGCGGCCTGACCCAGAACCCCGTCGTCAAGTCGGCGGTGACGCTGGCGCTCGAGGCCGTCAACACCGACCGGGTCCCGTTCCTCTACACGCAGGGGGACACGATCGGCAACACCCCCGATTTCGACGCCAACATGGCCGTGCTGAACACCGACGTCCTCTTCATGAAGATGGTCGACCGGCGCTACCGCCTCGGGACGGCGCCGATCGCGGTCCCGGTCACCGAGACCGAACGGATTCCCTCCTGGGACGAGGTGGCGACGGTGCAGACGATCAGCCGTCGTCTCGATCACTACGTGCCGCTAGTCGAACCGGTAATCGACTGGGCGAAGATCGAGGCGATGCGCGACCAGCTCGTGCAGGGCGGTCGCAAGTTCTACGAAGCGGTGATCCACGGCCTCGGCAGCGCCGGCATCGACGTCCGCGATCCGGCCCAGATGCTGCTGGTCCTCAAACGGCTGGGCTCCGAGCGCTGCGAGGAACTGTTCGGGGCCGGCGATCCCGACCCCGAGTTCCCGCGTGGGCGGCGGCCGGTGCTGGAAACCGACCTGGTCAAGAGCACGATGGAAGAGCGCGAGCGGATCCTCTCCGAGCTGCACGGCCGCCACGAAGAGGAGGCGATCCGCGGGATGAAGGTCCTCGTCACCTCGACCGATGTCCACGAATTCGCTCCCTTCCTGCTCTCCTCGACGCTCTCGGCAGTGGGGACCGAGGTGATCGACTTCGGCATCAACCGCGATCCCGAGGACATCGTCAAAGCGGTGATCGAGACCGATGCCGACGCGGTCGTGATCAGCACTCACAACGGAGTTGCCCGCAACTTCGGCCAGCTCCTGATGCGCGAGCTCGACGGGGCCGGAGCGGGGGAGGTGCCCGTCTTCATGGGCGGGGTGCTGAACGAAGACGTCGACGGATCCGACGTGCCCCGCGACGTCAGCGCCGATCTCAACGCCAACGGCATCCAGACCCCCGGGACCATCGACCGCCTCGTCGACGCGCTGATCGAGCGGCGTGCCGGGGGCGTGGCCGTCTAGCCGGGGCGAGACGTGCGCGCGGTCGCGCTTGCCGACTTCGGCAGCACCTACACCAAGCTCAGCCTCGTCGACCCGGAGGAGGGGAGGCTGCTGGCGCGGGCGCAGGCGCCGACCAGCATCGGCACCGACCTGATGGACGGCTACGCAGCGGCGTTGGGGTTGGCTGAACAGGAGGCGGGCGGACCCGTCGAGGTCGAAGAGGCGCTGGCTGCCTCCAGCGCCGGCGGCGGTCTGCGGGTGGCGGCGGTGGGCCTCGTCGCCGACCTCACCGCGGCGGCGGCCCGCCAGGCGGCGCTGAACGCGGGGGCGCGGGTGGAAGCTGTCCTCGCCGGCGAGCTGAGTGACGAGCAGCTGGACGAGCTGCGGGCCGCGCGGCCTGAGATCGTCCTCTTCGCCGGGGGCACCGACGGCGGCCAGGCCGACCTCGTGCTCGAGAACGCCCGCCGGCTGGCGGATGCCCGGATCCAAGCCCACTTCGTCGTCGCCTGCAACTCCGCGGTCAGCGAGGAGGCGGCCGGGCTGCTGCGCGCGTCCGGCGCACCGGCCTCGGTTGCCGCAAACGTGATGCCGAAGCTCGGCGAGATCGCGGTCGATTCGGCGCGGGAGGGCATCCTCCGCGCCTTCCTCGAGCACGTGATCGGCGGCAAGGGCCTCAGCGCCAGCCCCGACTTCGAGCGGATGATGCGCATGCCGACGCCGGAGGCGGTCCTCGAGGCAGTTCGCCTGCTCGCGCAGGGGACCGAGGCGATCCCCGGGGTAGGCGACGTGGTGGTGATCGACATCGGCGGCGCGACCACCGACGTCCACTCGAGCCGGGTGGAGGAGGCTGCGAGCCCTGGGATCGAGGACCCACTCCTGCCCCCGCCGCCGACCCTGCGGACCGTCGAGGGGGACCTTGGCCTGCGCTCCGGCGCGACCGGCGTGCTGGCGGCTGATGCGCGCTGGTTGACGGCGGAAGCGGGTGGGGGCGAAGGCGCTGTTGGACAGGCTGTCTCTCTCCGTTCAGGAGATGCGAAGTGGCTGCCGGAGGATCCCGAGGACGCGCATCTGGACCACCTGCTTGCGGTCAGTTGCGCCACCCATGCGCTGCGGCGGCACTGCGGGACGATGCTGCTGAGCCGTGGACAAGGAGGACCGCCAACCCTGGTGCGGGACGGTCCGGACCTGAGGGAGGTTTCGCAGGTGATCGGGACCGGTGGCGTCTTTTCCCATCGAGGCGACGGCCGCGAGATCATCGCCACGGCGCTTTCACGCCGCGCTTCCCATTCCTTGGCCCCGCTCGACCCCGCCCTCAGAGTCGACCAGAACTACATCCTCGCAGCGGCAGGCTTGCTGGCGACTCACGATCCCGACGTCGCCGCCCGCCTCCTGCAACGCGAGCTCGACCTAGTTGAGGCTTAGACAACGTGTCTATTTCAGATATGGGTACGGCGCCGTCCTCCGTCCTCGAAATGCCGCATGATCTAGGCGGGGAACCGGGGAAATGATCTTCAGAAGAGGTCAGAGAGAAAGCATCGTCAGGCTCTTCTACGCCGGCGACGTGCATGGGTCGCGCGTCTGCTGGAAGAAGTTCGTCAACGCCGCTGCGCACTATCCGGCGGACGCCCTGATCATGGGCGGCGACCTGACCGGGAAGGCGCTGGTTCCGATCGCCCGGGCGAGCGACGGCTCCTACCGGGCCCGCGTGATTGGCGAGGAGCGGGTTGCGCGGACCGCGCAGGAGCTCGACCAGATGCAGCAGGCGATCTCGACCAACGGGATGTACCCGCTGATCGTCGACGAAGAGGAAGCGATTCTGCTCGAGCGGGACTCCGAGCGCCGAGCCGAGGTGTTCGAGCAGGCGCTGCTCGACGAGCTGCGCCTCTGGGTGGAGCTCGCCGACGAACGCCTCGGCGACAGCGGCACGCGCGCCTACGTGATTCCCGGCAACGACGATCCCTGGTCGATCGACGAGGTGCTGGCGAGCGGCGAAAGCGTCGTCGCCTGCGACGAGCGGATCGAGATCGTCGGTCCTCACGAGATGATCTCGCTCGGCTACTCGAACCGCACCCCTTGGCAAACTCCGCGGGAGCTAGGCGAGGAGGAGATATACGTCCGGTTGAGGCGCCTGGCTGATCAATTGGAGAAGCCCGAGCGGGCGATCTTCAACATCCACGTGCCGCCGTGGGAGAGCAGTCTCGACACCGCCTTCGAGGTGGACGAGGAACTTCGTTACGTGACCAAGGGCGGCCGCCCACACGAGGTCCCGACCGGCAGCCGCGCGGTCCGGCAGGTGATCGAAGAGACCCAGCCGGTGCTGAGCCTTCACGGTCACATCCACGAGAGCAAGGGCGTGACGAAGATCGGCCGCACGGTCGCGATCAACCCGGGTTCGGATTACGGCAGCGGTCACCTCGACGGCTGCCTCGTCCATCTCGGGCCCGAACGCGTGGTTGGCCAGTACTTGGTGTCAGGCTGAAAAACGGGGAAAGGGGAGAGGGATGACCGAGCTAGGGGAGAGACCAGCGCCGCAGAGCGGTTCGCCGAACGTCTACGCGCGCAAAGCGACCGGCCTCGTCCGGGAAGTGTCGCCGTTCTCGACCTTCGTCTTCAACATGGCGGGGCAGCCAACCTCGGTGTTGCTTGCAACCTCGGTCTTCTGGGTCCTAGGGGTGTTCATAGGAGGATCGCTCTGGCTGGGGTTCGCGATGACCCTGGTCGCCGCGATCATCATCTCCGTCTGTTACGGGCTCTTCACCTCGGCGATTCCGCGCAGTGGCGGCGATTACGTCCTGGTGGGACGGGTGACGCACCCGATCATCGGCTTGATCTCCTCCTTCTTCTGGACCACGGGGGTGATCCTCTCGATCGCTTTCATCGCCCTGGCCTTCGTCACCGTCGCCCTGGGGCCGTCGCTGACGGCGGTGGGCCTGGTCAGCGGCCACCACACCCTGGTCACCGCCGGCAACACCCTTGCCACCAGCGAAGGCTGGCAGTTCGGGCTTGGCGCTGGGATCATCGTCGGCTCCTCGTTCCTGCTCGCCGGCGGCTGGCGCTGGACGACGCGCATCATGAACAGCCTTTGGGTCCTGATGATGCTGGGGCTCGCCACTGTCTTCTTCGTCCTCCTCTTCAAGAGCCAGGGAGGGTTCGTCCACAGCTTCAACGACTTCGCCCGCTCCATTACCGGCGAATCGGACACCTACCACTCGGTCATTCGCAACGCCCAGAAAGAAGGCATCGAATTCAACCCGGCCTTCAGCATGAACAACACCTGGCCGGTGTGGGCGGCAATCAGCAGCCTCTCGCTCTACGCCTGGCTCTCGGTCTACATCTCAGGCGAGGTGCGGCGCGCCCGCGACACGACCCAGATGAAAATGATGGGGCTCGCCAGCAGCGTTCACATCGGGATCGCCGTCGTCCTCGCGATCCTCTTCTTCAGCAAGTTCGGCCACGACTTCTTCGTCGCGATCAACGCGCTAAGCATCAACGAATCGGAAAGCTATCCGTTCGCAGCGCCGCCCTATTACACCTTCCTGGGCTCGATCGCAGGCGGCAACACCGTGCTCACCTGGTGGCTGGCGATCGCCCTCGCCGCGGCGTATCCGCTCTTGATGATCCCCAACATCACGATCGCGGTCCGCACCTTCTTCGCCTGGGCGCTCGACGGCCTGCTGCCGAGCCGGTTCGCCCGGGTCTCGTCGCGGACGCACGCGCCGAACTACGCGATTGCCCTCACCGTCGTCCTCAGCGTCGCGCTGCTCGGGTGGGCGGTGAAGAACGGGGAAACCTTCTACGAACTGCTGATCGAGGCGGTCCTGATGCAGTTCGTGACGATGATCCTGCTCGGTGTCTCGGCGGTGCTGTTGCCCTATCGCCGACCCGACGCCTGGCAGGCCTCGGCGACGACCCGGCGCTTCCTCGGCATCCCCGTCGTCGCCCTGGCCGGGGCCTTGGCTGCGATCCTGCTCTCGGGCCTCTTCTTCATCTGGATGCACTACTCGGGTCTCGGGCTCGACAAGGGTCACTTCCTCCGCGACGCCGCTGTCGTCTTCGTGGCGGCGCTGCTGGTCTTCTTCGTCGCCAGAGCGGCCCGCTTGCGGCAGGGTGTTGACGTGGACAAACTGGCGTCGGAGATCCCGCCGGAGTAGTGGCGGGCCTGGGGGTGGAACCAGTCACGGATCCCGTTGCCGAGGGGCGGCGGATCGTCGAGGCTGCGGCGACGCAAGAGGTGCCACTGCGGGCGCTCGGCGGCGTCGCAGTTGCAATCACATGTCCCAGCAGCGGCCGCCCTCCGCTGGCGCGCAGCTATGCCGACATTGATCTCGCCACCACCAAGTCCGCAAAGGACCAGGTGGTCGATCTGCTCGAGTCCCTCGGTTACAGGGGTGACAAAGAGTTCAACATGCTGCACGGCCACCGCCGGCTCTACTTCTGGGACGAGCGTGTGCAACGTCAGGTCGACGTCTTCGTCGATGAGGCAAACCTGTGTCACCGGATCGAGTTGGGACGCAGGCTCGAGGCCGTACCCCTGACCCTTTCGCTGGCTGACCTCACGGTTTTGAAGCTGCAGGTGGTCGAGACGAACGAAAAGGACTACCTCGATCTCTGTGCGATCTTCGCCGACCACGAGTTCACCTCTGACGACAGTGGCATCAACCTTCCCTACATCGTCGAGTTGACCTCGGCGAACTGGGGGCTGTGGCGGACGCTGGGGATGGTGAGTGAGCACACCGAACGGTTCGCTCTCGAGCTTCCCGGCTTCGAGCCTGCCGACACGGTGGCTGAACGGCTGCGGCAGCTCCGGGCCGAACTGGATTCGTCGCCGAAGTCCCGCACCTGGAAGCTGCGGGCGCGGATCGGCGATCGCAAGCGCTGGTACGAGCTTCCCGAAGAGGTGGAATGAGGTGGGTCATGTCACTTGCTTTGGATAGTCTCGCCCCTGTGAAGTCGCTGACCAATCGCGATCCCAAGGGCCAAAGATGACGCGGCCCAAGCGTGGGGAGCCGCGCGCCCGGACGAAAATCATCGAAGCAAGCCGGAAACTGTTCGCTCGCAGAGGGTTTTCCGAGACCTCGATGGGTGATATCGCGAAGGTGGCCCAAGTTGCGAGGGCGACCGTCTACAACAACTTCGACGACAAGCAGGACATCCTCGCCGCGATCATCAAGGACTACATGGTCGGCTACGCGCAGATCCCTCAGAAGCTGCGCGAAAACGCCCGCTCGGGCCAGACCTCTTTCGAGCTGGTCGAAGAGATGGTCCGTGAAGCGCTCAGCTGGAGAGTCGCCAACGCCGACCTGCGGCCGATCGTCGCCGTCGCGCGGAACCTGCGTGGCAGCGGCTGGGAGGAGGCGAACAAGTCGGCTGACGACGCGATGCTGGGGTGGGTGATGGCAGTGCATGCGGCCGACGAGTCCGCGGGCCACATCCGCGAGGGGATCGACCTCGAGTTCGGGGTCCGCGCCACCTACGCGATGATCGAGGCGATCCTCGCCCAATTCCCTGTTTCCTCGGATGAAGACGAGATCAACCGCGTCGCTCACCAACTGGCGTTGCTGCACTGGTACTCGATCTGCTCGGTTTCCCCGGAAGAAGCCCCGCGCAGTCCTTTGGGAAGAAAGTCACCCGCTGACGTGTAGACAGGCTGTCCACTTTCGATAGTCTGAGTGGAGTGCCTGCATCAAACCATGTCACGAGTGACCTGCGGCACTTAATCCACCCGCTCACCGATCACTCCCTCCTGCCGCAGGTCGGCCCGCTGGTCATCGCCGGGGGCGAGGACTGCGAGCTGGTGACCGAGGACGGGCGCCGCTTGATCGACGGGATGTCCGGCTTATGGACCGTCAACCTCGGCCACGGCCGGCAGGAGCTGGTCGAGGCTGCGGTTAAGCAGCTGCGGTCGTTGCCGTACCTCACCACCTTCGGCGGGGTCTCCTCGCCGCCGGCGATCGAACTCGCCGAGAAGATCGTCGAGCTCGCCCCGCCGGGGCTGAGCGGCGTCTTCTTCACCTCGGGAGGAAGCGAGGCAAACGAGACCGCGATCAAGCTCGCCCGGCGGCACTGGGTGTGCGCAGGCGAGCCCGAGAAGTCGATCGTGCTCGCCCACGACCGCGGCTATCACGGGCTGACCGGGGTGACGACCACCGCCACCCGGCTGCAGCCCTACCGCGGCGACTTCGGGCTCGACGCACCTGACGTCCTCGAGGTTCCGGCCCCCTACACCTACCGCTGCGTCGCAGGCCCGACTTGCGAGCC
>Ga0157371_10004349_pt1 | contig 12407 bp, 14 predicted proteins | sample C45metaG_FD_113462 | JGI IMG/M metagenome (GOLD analysis project Ga0157371, IMG submission 113462) | Corn rhizosphere microbial communities from Kellogg Biological Station, Michigan, USA - C4-5 metaG | ecosystem: Host-associated > Plants > Roots > Rhizosphere > Soil | place: USA: Michigan... | reverse complement strand
CGGGGGTCGACGTGAAGTTTAACTAGCATGGGATTTTGCGAAAATCCTGAATCATATTAAAGAACATTTTCCTACTATCAGAAAAGAAAAGGATCTTGTAAATTCTACTTCATATAATTATAAAATACCTGGATTTAAAGGGGATATTGGAATTATTGCAGCTTATACAAGGTTGTTTTGTGGTTCCTGTAACCGTATTCGTATTACCCCGACGGGTGTACTAAGGGTTTGTCTTTACGAATCCGGAACTTTAAATCTGAAAGATGCAATGCGTGAAGGAAAGACTGATGAGGAATTACAGGAATTAATTCTTAATGCCATCAGAAAAAAAACTAAAGATGGCTGGGAAGCTCAAAATATGTTGTTGGCCCAGCATCGTGAACATGATTCTATGGCAACAATTGGAGGGTGAGAATGGAAATGATTAATGTAATTGAAGCTGAACGGATAATACAATCGGAAACCATAAATTTTGGTGTTGAGGAAGTTTTCTATGAGCATGCTCTGGGAAGGGTTTTGGCAGAGCATCTATATGCAGACAGAGATTTGCCTCCATTTAACAGGGCAACTGTGGATGGAATAGCAATTGATTTTAATGCTTACAGGGATGGTTTACATTCCTTCAGAATAAAGGCAATACAGGCTGCAGGTGAAACCCCAATTGCTATTTCCAGAATAGACGAATGTGTAGAAATAATGACGGGAGCAGCTTTAGATGAGTCAGTAAATACTGTTGTGAGGTACGAAGATTTATTAGTAGCAAACGAGGTTGCCGATATCCGGATTACCGGAATTAAAAATGGACAAAACATTCATTTTAAAGGAAAGGATAAACAAAAGGGGCAAATTCTTGCGGAAGCCAATCAAATCATAACGCCATCAATGATTGGAGTTGCAGCTTCTGTTGGGAAAACAAAATTATTAGTGAAGAGAAACCCAAGAATTGTCATTATCTCTACCGGTGATGAGATGGTAAGCGCAGAGGATGTTCCAACCGATTTTCAGTTGCGACGCTCTAATGGGGTTACCATAAAGTCTGTTTTAGAGAAATATAAAATTAATGCAGATTTATTGCATCTAAACGATGACTTCACCCTGATTAAGGATGAACTTACTCGTTGTTTAGAAGAATACGATGTTTTGCTTATGAGTGGCGGTGTTTCGATGGGGAAATTTGACTATGTGCCGCAGGTTTTAGATGAATTGGGTGTTGGAAAGTTATTTCATAAAGTAAAACAAAGACCTGGAAAACCTTTCTGGTTTGGTAAAAGCAGGAATCAGAAACTTGTTTTTGCTTTTCCGGGAAATCCTGTTTCTGTTTTTATGTGCCTGCACCGTTATTTTATTCCCTGGCTGGAAGCTTCGTTAGGTTTAAAACCATTTTCGCAACAGTATGCAATTCTGGAAAATGACATTTATTTTCAATTTCCATTACAGTTTTTTGCGCAGGTGAAGCTTAGATTGAACGATCGGGGAATGCTGATGGCAAAATATGTGGAAAGTAATGGTTCAGGTGATTTTTCGAATTTAATTTCTACAGAGGGATTTATGGAATTGGCTTTAGAGAAAAATGAATTTAAAAAGGGAGAAGTACATAAGGTTTGGACGTATAATTTATAAAATTAATGAAGTCAGAATTTACTCATCTAAATAAAAACGGACAACCAGCAATTGTAGATGTTGGAGAAAAAAAAAGCACAAAACGAAAAGCAGTAGCACAAGCGGTTATTTCTTTGCCTTTAAATGTTTTAGAAATATTGCAGAGAGACGATTTTAAAACTAAGAAGGGTTCAGTATTTCAAGTTGCCATTATTGCTGGAATTATGGGGGCAAAAAAAACGAGTGAACTCATTCCACTTTGTCATCCAATAGGTTTGGATAATTGTAGCATACATGTTGAACTAAACGACCATAATGAAATTGTGATTGAATGTACTGCGAGTGTAGAAGCTAAAACAGGAGTGGAGATGGAAGCACTGACCGGGGCATCGGTGGCGGCACTGACGATTTATGATATGTGCAAGGCATTGAGCCATGATGTTGTAATTAAAGAGCTAAAATTAATTGAAAAAACAGGAGGGAAAAGTGATTTCAAACGGTAATGTGAAAATTAATGGGTTGGTTCTTGCCGGCGGGAAGAGCAGAAGAATGGGAGCTCCAAAGGATTTGCTGAACTGGCATGGAAAAGAACAGCGCTATTTTGCTGCAGATTTACTTACCTCGTTTTGTGATGAGGTTTTTATTTCTTGCAGAGAAGAACAATCAATTGATTTTGATAGCAATTACAGTGTTTTGACCGACACGTTTCTGGATATGGGACCTTTTGGCGGAATCCTTTCTGCCATGCGTTCGCAAAGAGACAAAGCATGGTTGGTTGTTGCATGTGATTTGCCTTTATTGGATGAAAAATCATTAAGGTTTTTAATAGAATCGCGAAATCCTGAAAAAATAGCCACTACCTACAAAAGTCCTTTTGATGGTTTGCCTGAACCATTAATTACTATTTGGGAGCCAAAAAGCTACCCGCTTTTATTGAATTCTTTAGGAACAGGAAATACCTGTCCGAGAAAGGTTTTAATTAATAATGATGCCTTAATTTTAGATCCCCAAAATTCTGATGCTTTAATGAATGTTAATACACCGGAGGAAGCTATTGAAGCACAACGGGTTCTGAACCTGAGAAAATAGATAATTCATCTACTTTTTTATAGACTTCCGGATCATGCTTTTTAATCTTTATTTTAACATACTTAGAGGCTGGCATATTGCTTTCTTTGACCACGTTGTTTACTGAAACCAATACATTTGTTTCGGGGAAATAAGTTACCGTATTTTTTTCGGGGATCTGATAGGGAACAATTATAAACAAGGGAGCTATTCTTTCTATCTGATCATCATAATTATACAGATCTACTTTATCTCCTGCATTAAAGCCTGCCTTGTCAATATCATTTTGGTTCATAAAGATCACCCTTCGTTCATTCTTTATCCCACGGTATCTATCATCTAGCCCATAAATAGTTGTATTGAATTGGTCGTGGGTACGGGTGGTTGCCATCATATATTCGTCATGCGCAAGTATATTGTTTGGTATCTCCGTTAAGGTAAAGGGAGCACGCCCATCCAGTTCTTTAGAGAAGTATTGCTTATCGCGTGCAGCATTTGGAAGGTAGAAGCCTCCTTTTTGACGAACGCGAACATTATAATTTTCAAAACCTGGAATACATTGTTCAATGTCGTCTCTTACTGCATCGTAGCTATCATGATATCGCTGCCAGTTTACAACAGATTTTTCTCCTAAAGTAGCCATTGCCATACGGCAAACAATTTGGGTTTCATTGATCAGGTTAGCTGAAACCGCATCTAGCATTCCTTTTGAACTCTGAACAACTCCCATTGAATTCTCTGTGGTTACAATTTGTATTTCGCCATTTACAATATCTTTATCGCTTCGACCATAAGTTGGCAGGATAAGCGCTTCTTTTCCATGTACCAGATGCCCCCGGTTTAACTTGGTTGAAACAGATACAAGTAAATTAAGTTTTCGTAAGGCATTAGCTGTATAGGTTGTATCGGGAGTTGCCGATATAAAGTTACCACCCATACAGAACATTACTTTTATTTTTTCCTGGTGAATTGCTTTAATGGCCCTTACTACATCATAACCATGTTTACGCGGCATTTTGAAACCATAAAAATTTTCAAGACGGTCAAGCTGCTCATCTGTAGGTTTTTCATCAATCATCATTGTCCTGTTTCCCTGTACATTGCTGTGGCCCCTAACCGGGCATACACCTGCTCCGGGCTTACTTATACTTCCTTTAAGTAAAAGGATATTGAGAATTTCACGAATCATGTCAACACCATTGGGTTGCTGTGTAAGTCCCATGCCCCAACTAAAAATGATTCGTTTCTTGAAGGCTATGGTTGCTGCTGCTTCATAAAGTGCTTCTTTGGAAACTCCGGAAAGAATGGCCAGTTCATCCAGTTTGTAATCATCAAACTGTTTTAGGAAATCATCATATCCGATGGTTTTTTCTTTGATAAAACTGCTGTCGAATACAGTACCGGGATTTTTCTTTTCAAATTCAATTAGTAAAAGTTCAATGGCCTTTAACAATGCCATATCTCCGTTAATCTTTACAGGAAGATAAAGGTCTGCGAGTTGGGCACCCCCGTTAAGGACATCCCTAATGCTCTGCGGATTTATAAAACCCATAAGGCCAGCTTCGGGCAATGGATTGATTGCGATGATTTTGGCACCGTTTTTTTTTCCTTTTTCCAAAGCACTCATCATTCTTGGGGCATTGGTTCCGGGGTTTTGTCCTATGATTACTATAACCTCGGCATCGTAAAAATCCTCTAAAGTTACTGTCCCTTTGCCAATTCCGATGGTGGGACGCAAGGCTGATCCTGAAGTTTCATGGCACATATTTGAACAATCAGGCATATTGTTGGTTCCAAATTCTTTTGCGAATAACTGATAAACAAACGAAGCTTCATTGCTGGTTCTTCCGGAGGTGTAAAAGGCCGCCTCATCCGGAGATTCGAGTGCATTGAGGTGTTCAGCTATTTTTTTAAAAGCATTATCCCAGGTAATGGGTTGATAGTGGGTAGCTCCTTTTGGTAAATACATAGGATCCGTAAGCCGGCCCATTTTTCCGATCCGGTGATCGTCCAATTTAGCAAGATCAAACACCGAATTTTGTTTAAAAAACTCGGGAGTGACTCTTTTGGTTGTTGCTTCTTCGGCAAGTGCTTTAGCTCCATTTTCGCAATACTCACCAAGTGGTGAACGCTCATCGTCGGGATCTGGCCAAGCACAACTGGGACAGTCAAAACCACCCATCTGGTTCATTTTAAACAGAGCCTTCGTTCCACGAACAACAGCCTTTTCTTCAATTAGATCACTAAAAGCTGCTAATACAGCAGGAATTCCGGCCGCTGATTTTTCTACATGCGTCAGTTTCAAATTAAGTAACTTAAAAGGGTTTTCGGCACTGGGCTCCTTTTTAATTTCTTCCTCTATTTTATCTTTATTAATTTTTTCCATGATCTTGATGTTTTTGGATCATTAACATTTAAGATTGGGGTTTGGGTAGTTGTCGCTTTGATCTTCAAGTGTATTGTCAATACAGACAAAATCTTTTTCAATTAATAATTTTATCAACCCTGTTTGTCCTTCAAAGCCTACCGTGTCTGTTGATACAAGCTCTTCGACCATTTTCTGTGGTATTTTTATTGCTATTTTATTCTCAATAAATGATGCAGAGAGTTCCTTATCTTCTGTTTGTTCTATCGCATAAATAAAAGGTCTGTCAATAAATTGTGTGTAACTGGAAACTATTCGTTTTTTTCCTAGTTCCAGAACTTCAGACTGGGTTAATCGAAATCTTATTGAGTTATCCTTAATTCTTATTTTCATAATAAATCTTCAATATTAAAATTGCTACCTGAGTGGTAAACATTAAATCGGTTATCTCTGAGAAACCCTAACAGGGTGATATCAAATTCTTTTGCCAGATCAATAGCGAGACTAGATGGAGCTCCTATAGCAGCTACAATAGAAATTCCTGCCATTGCTGCCTTCTGTATAAGTTCAAAGCTGGCTCTTCCGCTTAATAACAAAATTTTATTTTCTAGTGGCAGCAGATTCTTAAAAAGGGCATGTCCAATAAGTTTATCAAGTGCATTATGCCGCCCTACATCCTCCCTTAAAGCCAGTAGGTTGCCATCTAAGTCAAAAATACCTGAAGCATGAATTCCTCCTGTTGCATCGAAATTATTTTGGAAAGACAGTAGCTTAGCAGATAGTTGATACAAGGTTTTGAGAGATACTTTACTTTTTTCTTTTTTAAGACCGGAAAAGGCACTTACTACCCGTATTGATTCAATAGACCCTTTTCCACATACACCACAACTTGAAGTGGTATAGAAGTTCCTGTCGACCTTCATTAGTTGAGGAATAAAACCTTCAACAAGCTCTACGGTTATTATATTTTGACTGTTTCTGAAACATTCAGCCTGGGAATGACTTGCATTTTTTACCTGTTGATACCCATTAATAATACCTTCTGTAAATAGGAAACCTACTGCAAGCTCTGCGTCGTTTCCAGGCGTTCGCATGGTAACGGATATTTTTTTGATTATTTCCTGGTATTGAGGACCATAAGAAACTCTTATTTCCAGGGGTTCTTCTACAGAAATCGTATCAGTATAAGGAAAACTTCCGCTATCCTTAACTTTAATAATCTCTACTTTCTGTAATGACTTATTTTCTAATATCTCGGCTTTCATTCCTAAAAGAACTGATATAGTAAATATACAAAAAAATGCTGTTTAAATTAAGGGTGGGCCGAAACCCATACTTCTTCATCTTCGAAAAACTCTTTTTTCCAGATCGGGACTTTCTGTTTTATTGTATCAATGATATATTGACATGCTTTAAAGACAGCATCTCTATGCCCGTCACTTACTACGATTATTACAGCGGCCTCGCCAGGAAACAAAATTCCGATCCGGTGATGAACAACTATGTTACGTACAACAAATAAAGAAACGGCACTTTCTATGATTTTTTCTATTTCTTTGATTGCCATTGGTTGATAGCATTCGTATTCCAAACGCAGAACCGTTTTATCTTTTGTTTTGTTGCGAACTGTTCCAATGAATGTTGCAACACCTCCACTGCCCAAATCCCTGGCGATTTCAAGGCATTCAACTATGCTAAGTACCTCTTGTGTTATTTTTATATCAATCATTGTTTTAACCTCCGCTAACTGGGGGGATTATTGCTATTTCGCTTGTGCTGGTTATGATCTGATCATCCTCGGCATAATCTCTGTTCAATGCAATAAAATAGGTTTTCAGTTTTTTTAGTTTCGGAGAATCTTCTTCGAGTATATTTTTTAATTGCCTTACATTTAAATCATCCTTTACATCGATTTCAATTTCTGATGCTCCGAAAATGTCTTTAGCTATTCCAAATGTTAATATTTTAAGTTTCATTTTTAATCTAAAATAAATGCGGTATATATTTAATTAATACATTAGTTCCTGCGAATAAAACTAAAACTGCTGTTATACGACGGATTAAGATTGGATTCCAGTTAACAGATATTCTTGAGCCTAGCTGACCGCCAATAAAAACTGCCAAACATAATAATGCTACCCTTGTGAAATTGATATTTTGAGGAAGTGTGGTTAGCTGGCCGACAATGCCGGAAATAGAATTTACCAGAATAAACAGACTGGCGGTAGCGGCTATTTTTTTTGGCGTGTCCCATTTCATTAAATTGAGAAATGGCGAGAGGAAAATACCTCCACCAATTCCTACCATTCCTGATAGAAATCCAATAGAACCACCAATTGAAGTGTTTTTCAGAAAAGACTCATTTTCAGATTCTTTTATTTTTTCAGTGTTTGAAGAATCATTTTTTATCCATAGCAGTATAGCAGCAATAATTAGACTGCAGCCAAGGAGGATAAAAAAAGTAGTTTGGCTGAGTTTTAAAATTGCTCCAAAATATGCCATTGGGACACTCAAAATTACAAGTGGAATTATTTTCTTCCAGTTAAGTAGCTGGCTTTCTGCATAGATGTATACGCCACCTGTAACTACAATAATATTACAGATTAGAGCAGTTAATTTCATTTCTTGAAATGGAAGTGAATACATAGCCAACAATGCCAGATAACTGGAACCTCCACCAAATCCAACGGAAGAATAAATAAAAGCGATTATTAAAAAAAGTAAAAATATTTCCCAATGTTCCATTAGATATAAGTTAAGGTATAATTGAGCCTATCCTGCAAAATCTTTCAGCATATTTATTGAAGGGCAAAAGAACAGCGTTCCTGTTTTGGCAGTGCTGAAATCGAGCAGTCTGTCATAATTGCCCTCTGGTTCACCAATAAACATACGGGTAAGCATTTTGGTTACGGTACTGAATGTACTTGCATAAGCAATGAAATAAGTGCCCATTTCATTACTGGCTATATTACCAAAAGGCATATTGTCGCGCACTATTTTCAGATCGTCGCCTACATTTGCCAGTGCAGAATGTGAGTTGGATGGTTTTACATCATCAGACATTTCAATATCGCCGGTTTTAGTTCTTCCAAACACTTTCTCCTGCTCTGTAATGGGTAATGCTCTCCATGCTACAAGATCATGGATATATTTCTGAACAAAGAGATAGCTTCCGCCTTTATAATTTTTGTCTTCTTCTCCAATGATACCAAAGTAAGCTCTGTCTGCACCATTTGGATTTTCTGTGCCATCCACAAACCCTAAAATACTTCTTCCGTCCCAATACCTGAAACCATGAACTTCCTCAATACAGTTTGCAATCTGAGATAGAATAATGGAAATATCGGTAGCCATATCAATACAATAACTACTTTCGTCAGCTCTTATATGGAAATGCAGATCGCCGGGTGTAACAATAGCTGTATGTTTCTGTCCGGCAATGGGAGTAAATTCAACAAGCTCTTTTGGAAGTGGTTCAGGAAGTTCCAGTTTTTTCCAGGCCTGATGGCTAATCCCCATTACTACACTTGCCCTGGAAGTAGTTGTACGTACTTGTGCAGAATTATTGAGGTTGTTTATTAAGCTGCATATTCGTTTAAAAACAGGTTTCTCATTTACATTATTATTAAAATTCCATACCATAAAAATGGTATTGTTATTCGGATAATCTACAACGTTTTGGGAATTAATATCCATAAATATTAAGCTTGTAATCTATTTTTTAGCAAGATGATAAATTGTAAAATCAGCGATATGCTGTTTGTAACAAATTTAATGATTTAATATAAGCTATAAATAGAGAGTTTCATATTGTTTTTATAAATGTGTCGCTTACATTTGAGGCTAACCAAAACTTTTACGGAGGATCTAAGCTTGAAAATTTATTTAAGAAATACGCTACTCATTTTTTTACTATTGCCTGTTATAGTTAAAAGCCAATCTCCTGATAATAACAAATTACTGATGTGGTACGATAAACCTGCCGGGATATGGGAGGAAGCGTTGCCCTTGGGAAATGGAAATACCGGTGCCATGGTGTTTGGAAGGATTGATAAAGAAAGATATCAGCTAAACGATAACACTTTATGGTCTGGTTACCCTCAGGATGGGAATAATCCGCAGGCAGCTTCATTACTACCAGAGCTCAGACAGTTCCTTTTTAAAGGAGATTATGCCAGTGCGGAACAAACATGGCGCAAGATGCAAGGTCCTTATTCTGCGCGATACCTGCCGCTTGGAGATTTGTGGTTAGACTTTGGCCATAAAGAAAAGGATGTAAAAGCATATTCCAGAAGTCTGGATTTAAAAACAGCAGTGGCTTCAGTTAAATATACTATTGATGATGTGGTATATACACGCTCTACCTTTATTAATCATCCATCAAAAATTATGGTGGTTGTTATTAAAGCGAGCAGGAAGGAGATGGTGAATTTGAAAGCTGCTTTGAGTAGTAAACTTAAGTATACAACCCATGCAGATGGTGATAAACTGTTATTAAAAGGACGTGCACCGAAATATGTAGCAGCAAGGGACTATTTTCCTGAACAAGTGGTGTATGATGAACATGAAGGGCTAAGTTTTGAAGTTCAGGTAAAACTTGAGGTAAAGGGTAATAAAGCTAAAGTTCTAAGCACTGATAGCTTATTGGAAGTAAGTGGGGCAGATGAAGTAAAGTTATACCTTACTGAGGCTACTAGCTTTAATGGTTACGATAAATCGCCGGGTAAAGAAGGAAAGGATCCATCATTACAAAACAATAAAAATTTAGCCGGAGCAATTAAAAAAGGAGCAGACTTTTTAGAAAAGGAGCATATAAAAGATTACTCGTCATTGTTCAGCAGGGTTTCTTTTGAATTAGGTGAAGTGAAAGATAAAGCTAAACTACCCATTAATGAACGCTTAAAACAATTTTCAACCGACCCTACAGATTTAGGTTTACAGAGTCTTTATTATCAATTTGGGCGTTACTTATTGATCTCTGGCTCCAGACCGGGTGGCAGACCTACCAATCTGCAAGGTTTATGGAATGATCATGTACAACCGCCATGGGGTAGCAACTATACGATAAATATCAATACTGAAATGAACTATTGGCTGGCAGAAAACAGTAATCTCTCTGAATGCCACACCCCGCTGTTTGATTTTATAGGAGAATTGGCTGTGAATGGGGCCAAAACGGCTAAAATTAATTATGGTATTCAGGAGGGCTGGGTTGCCCATCACAATTCTGATCTGTGGGCAAAGACTTCGCCAGTTGGAGACTATAATCGGGATAAAACGTATTACCCTGGTGCTTTTTGCTGGCAAATGGGCGGTGCATGGCTTAGCACCCACTTGTGGGAGCATTTTCTTTATACCAGAGATCAGAACTTTTTAAAAGATAAAGCTTATCCTTTGATGAAGGGAGCTGCTCAGTTTATGTTGCACTGGTTGGTTAAAGATCCTGAAACAGGGTTGTTGGTAACAGCGCCTTCAACTTCGCCAGAGAATGTATTTAAAGCTGATGGGAAAGCATACAATATCAGCAAGGCCTCAACAATGGATATTTCTATAATTCGTCAGTTATTTCAGGATGTAATTGGTGCCTCAGAGGCTTTGAATGAGGATATGGCTTTTCGAAATGAGCTAAAGCAGGCACTTGGCTCTTTATATCCTTACCACATAGGTAAATACGGGCAGATCCAGGAATGGTATAACGATGTTGATGACCCAAAAGATACTCACAGGCATATTTCTCATCTGTATGGTTTATTTCCGGGCAATCAGATAAGTCCTGAACGTACTAAGGATCTAGCTGAGGCAGCTAAAGTTACTTTAAAGCATAGGGGTGATGTAAGTACAGGATGGAGTATGGCCTGGAAGATGAATTGGTGGGCAAGACTGAGAGATGGAGAACATGCTTATAAAATTTTAGCAAAAGCCTTTAATTATATCAATCCAAACGATAAGACCTTTAAAAGTGCAGGAGGTGGGGGTACTTATCCGAATCTTTTTGATGCTCATCCGCCGTTTCAGATTGATGGGAATTTTGGCGCAACTGCAGGAATTACAGAAATGCTGATGCAAAGCCATGAAGGGAAAATATCATTATTACCGGCCCTGCCCCAGGAGTGGAAAGACGGTACAATAAAAGGAATAAAAGCGAGAGGGAACTTTGAGCTGGATATTACCTGGGAAAGAGGTAAATTAAAGGAGGCCAAAATTAAATCTATTATAGGGGGTGCTTGTAAGGTTGAAGCAAATGATTTACTGAAAGTAAAGGAGTTATCTGATGCGAATCAGGTAACTGAAGGAAAAGTGTTATCCTTTAATACCCAAAAGGGAAAAGTATATACGTTGATTTTGAAGTAAAACAAAAGACCGGATGATTAAAATGTATAATCATCCGGCCCTTCAAAACTAACTCCCCCTATAGAGTGCGAATAAAACTGAAAACAGTTGCTAGTTGCTTAGATAAGAATTGAGTTGTATCACCAAGAACAGAGTTTGCAGTTGCGGTAACATTGCCTAATAAAGCACTTAAAGAGCTCCATACGATACCACCACCATCAGTTTTAGTCATTTCAACCGAGTTCATTTCCTGAACACCTAAATTGTTTAGTTCTAACTTTTTCATAATTGTTTACAATAAGATAATTTCCTTACTCGTTAAAGGCCTTTCAGGATATGCCTGATGCTTTTAAAAAGCATTAGAACTAATTTAACTATTAATCAAATCGGTAGGTTTATTCAATTTGTTCAGTATTTTGGGAGCCGAATGGGCTAAAGGTCTAATGAACAAATATTTTACTGTGTCTTTACTCAGATGAAAGTATGGTATTACTCTCTTATCTTTATACATATGAAAGCTATTAATTTTAATCCGGTTGATTTTGAACCTGTAAGGCAAATTGCGTTGCAGTTTCCTGATTCCTCTGATAGCTTATCACATTATGACACACCCTCTGTAAAGATTAAGAAGAACCTGCTTTGCAGACTACATGAAAATGGAGAATGGATTGCGATAAGGACAGATTTTGAAAGCAGGGAGAGATTTTTGGAGGAATATCCGGAAAGCTGTTTTATTACACCTCATTACAAAGATTATCCCTATATCTGTTTATATGTTAACAGTTATAGTAAAGAGTTGCTAAAGGAGGTACTGGAAACAGGTTTTAACGCTATTAATGAGAAAAAGAAAAAATAGCGCTATATTTACGTAACCCTAAATTTTTGGGGAATAGAGTATTATAAACCTAAATTACGCCTCATGAGTACCTATATTTTGTTTAAAACAATTTTTATTGTTCTTATTTTAAGCTGTCTTGCTGTTCTCTTAAGTTTCTGTGTGTTGTAGTACCTTTTTTGGTAAAGGTTTTATTTAGTTTTGTATATG
>Ga0157371_10004348_pt1 | contig 12409 bp, 11 predicted proteins | sample C45metaG_FD_113462 | JGI IMG/M metagenome (GOLD analysis project Ga0157371, IMG submission 113462) | Corn rhizosphere microbial communities from Kellogg Biological Station, Michigan, USA - C4-5 metaG | ecosystem: Host-associated > Plants > Roots > Rhizosphere > Soil | place: USA: Michigan... | reverse complement strand
CATCGCCTGGACATCGGCATGGTGTTCCAGAGCTTCAACCTCTTCCCCCACCTCACGGTGCTGGACAACCTGCTGCTCGCGCCGCGCTATCACCGCCTGGATACGCCCGCCGCGCTGAAGCAACAGGCCTATGCCCTGCTCTACAAGGTCGGAATGCTCGACCACGCCTGGAAGTTCCCGCACCAGCTCTCCGGCGGCCAACAGCAACGGGTGGCCATCGCCCGCGCCCTGATGATGCGGCCGCAGATCATGCTCTTCGACGAGCCCACCTCGGCGCTGGACCCGGAGAAGGTCAACGAGGTGCTGCAAGTGATCGAGGCCCTGGCCCAGGAGGGCATCACCATGGTGATCGTCACCCACGAGATGAACTTCGCCTTCAAGGTCTCGGACCGCATCGTGTTCATGGAAAAGGGCCGCGTGGTCTGCGATGACGCGCCCCAGGTACTGCGTAACGGCCAGCATCCGCGCGTCGAGGCCTTCCTCAAGGACGTGTCCCTGGCTTGACCCCCCACCCTTCGGCTTCTGGAGAACCCCTATGATCGAGCAAGCGCAAATAGACAGCTTTCACCGAGACGGCTACCTGGTCGTCGAGAACCTGCTGACGGCCGAAGAGATCGCCGCCCTGCAGGCCGATTTCGATGGCTGGGTCGAAGACAGCCGTCGTCATACCGAGGCCTGGGGCGAGACCCAGGATGGCCGCGCCCGCTTCGACGTGGAACTGGACCACCGGCCGGACCATCCGTCCCTGCGCCGGGTCAGCTCCCCGACCGAGATCTCCGCGGCCTATCGCCAGATCGCCCTGTCGTCGAAGATGGCCCAGGTGGCCGCGCAGCTGATCGGCGGCAACGGCACCCGCTTCCACCACAGCAAGATCAACTCGAAGCTGCCGCACACCGCCACCCAGGTGAAATGGCACCAGGATTTCCTCTTCACCCCGCACAGCAACGATGACGTGGTCACCGCCCTGCTGATGGTGAGCGAAGTGACCCCGGAGAACGGTCCTCTCACCGTGATCCCCGGCAGTCACAAGGGTCCGCTGTGGTCGCACTGGCAGGAGGGTCGCTTCAGCGGCGCGGTGGATGACGCCGTGGTCGCCGAGCATTGTGGCCAACCCACCGCCTGCTTCGGCCCGGCCGGCTCGGTGTGCTTCATGCACACCCGCCTGCTGCACGCCTCCAGCCCCAACCAAACCGAACTGCCGCGCACCCTGTTCATCAGCGTCTACGCCGCCGAGGACGCCCTGCCCTTCGGCGAGAACCCGCTGCCCAGCGAACACGCCGGGGTGCTGGTGGCCGGCCAGGAAAGCGGCCTGGTGCGCAGCGTGGCCAACAGCGTACGCCTGCCGCAGAAACCGCGCGGCGCCTCCTTCTTCGTCCAGCAGGCCGGGCTCGACCAGGCCGCCCGTTGAGCTTTCCATACCTGTCCAGGAGCATCGCCATGCAAAGATTCAGCAGCGCCTCGATTCGAATCCTCACCACCGTGCTGGGCAGCGCCATCGCGCTGACGGCTACCGCGGCCGGGGCCTTCCAGCAGCCGGGCAAGCTCATCGCCGGTTCCGACCTGACCTTCTTCCCCTACGAGTACATGCAGGACAACAAGCCGGCGGGCTTCGACATCGAATTCGCCGAGGGGCTGGGCAAGATCATGGGTCGCTCCGTGGAGACGATCGACACCCGCTTCCCCAACCTCATCACCGGGCTGCAGGGGGGACGCTTCGACATCACCAACTCCTCGATGTACATCACCGCGGAGCGCCTCAAGGTGATCGACATGATCCCCTACCTGAAGAGCGGCGAGTCGATCATCTCGCTCAAGGGCAGCAGCTATCAGCCCAAGAAACCCGAGGACTTCTGCGGCCACAAGATCGGCTCCATGGGTGCCACCTCCTGGTTGCAGCAGTTGCACAAGCTGTCTGACGAGTACTGCGTGAAGAACGGCCTCCAGCCGATCGCCGTGAGCGAATACGGCACCGACCCCCAGACCACCCAGGCGCTGCTGTCCAAGGCCGTGGAGGCGCAGATCACCGACGCCGCCGTGGCCCGTGGGGTGGTGGAAAAGCTCGGCAATCGTGTGGTGATCTCCTCGGACACCCTGATCTACCCGGTGCTCAACGGCTTCGGGGTGAAAAAGGGCAACGACGAGGTGAAAACCGCGCTGGTGGATGCGCTCAAGCAGTACAGCGCCACCCCGGAGTACGCCGCGCTGCTGAAGAAATACAACTTCCAGGCGCCCACCGAGGCGGATATCGCCGCCCTGATGCCCAAGCCCTAAGAGCCTGTTCAAAATCTGCTGCGCGTCGGTCAAACCGCGTTGAAAATGCCTTCGGAATGCTCATTTACCACTCGTAAACTCCGCTTCCTCAGGCCTTTTCGCCTTGTTTGGCTCTAGCTCGCGAGATTATGAACAGACTCTAAGCCTGCAACGGTCGTCCCCGCGGGTGGGGACGACCCCTTTGGAGTCACGACCATGGCACTTTCTCACGAGGAATGGCCCCACGAGGAACGGCTGCGCATCGATCTGGCGGCGACCTTTCGTGTCATCGCCCACCTCGGCATGCACGAAGCCGTCGCCAACCACTTCAGCGCCGCCGTCTCCCCCGACGGCAAGCAGTTCCTGATCAACCCCAAGTGGAAGCACTTCTCGCGCATCCGCGCCAGCGACCTGCTGCTGCTCGACGCGGATGATCCGAGCGGCGCCGACCGGCCTGACGTGGACACCACCGCCTGGTCGATCCATGGGCAGATCCACCGCCGCCTGCCGGAGGCCCGGGTGGTGCTGCACCTGCACCCGGTCTACACCACGGCGGTGGCCTGCCTGGCCAAGCCCGAGGTGCCGCCCATCGACCAGAACACCGCGCGCTATTTCAACCGCATAGCGGTGGACGAACTCTATGGCGGCATGGCCGACACCGAGGCCGAAGGCGCGCGTCTCGCCGGTCTGCTCGACGGCAAGCAACGCCTGCTGATGGGCAACCACGGCGTCATGGTGATCGCCCCGACCATCGGCCAGGCCTTCGACGACATCTGGACCCTGGAGCGGGCCTGCCAGATCCTGGTGACCGCCTGGTCCACTGGCCAGCCGCTCAAGGTGCTCTCCGCCGAGGTCGCCGAGAAGACCGCGCGAGCCTGGGAAGGCATCACCGACTTCTCCGAGCAGCACTTCGCCGAGATGAAAGAACTGATGATCCAGCAGGACCCTTCCGTACTGGACTGACCGCCGCGGAGCACCCTTGCTCCGCCCTCTACTGCTTAGATGACGGCCGCCTCCCCGCGGAGCGGCCGAAGGGTACTCTCATGTCTACACTACCAACCGCGATCGACACCCTGGTGATCGGCGCCGGCCAAGCCGGCGTCGCCATGAGCGAGCACCTGGGCCGCCTCGGCATCGAGCACCTGGTGCTGGAAAAGAACCGCATCGCCGAAGCCTGGCGCACCGGCCGTTGGGACTCCCTGGTGGCCAACGGCCCGGCCTGGCACGACAGATTCCCCGGGCTGGAATTCCAGACGCCGCCGGATGGCTTCCCTGGCAAGGACGAGATCGCCGCCTACTTCGAGGCCTATGCGCGACAGATCGGCGCCCCCATCCGGACCGGCGTCGCCGTTACCCGGGTGACCCGCCAGGCAGGCCAAGGTGGTTTTTTGGTCGAAACCAGCGCCGGCACTCTGAGCGCGCAGCGGGTGGTGGTGGCCACCGGGCCCTTCCAGAAACCGGTCATCCCGGCCATCGCACCCAAGGACGAGGGGCTCTACCAGATCCACTCCGCCCAGTATTTCAACCCCCAGCAACTGCCCGACGGCGCGGTGCTGGTGGTGGGCGCCGGTTCCTCGGGGGTGCAGATCGCCGAGGAACTGCTTCGCGCCGGCAAGCGCGTCTATCTCTCGGTAGGGCCCCATGACCGGCCGCCGCGGGCCTATCGCGGGCGGGACTTCTGCTGGTGGCTGGGCGTGCTCGGCCTCTGGGATACCGAGACCATGCAACCGGGGCGCGAGCACGTGACCATCGCCGTGAGTGGCGCCCGGGGCGGCCATACCGTGGACTTCCGTCGCCTGGCCCAGGCCGGCATGACCCTGGTGGGCCTGACCGATACCTTCGTCGATGGCGTGGTGCGTTTTCGCGCGGACCTGAACCAGAACCTGGACGCTGGCGATGCCAACTATCTGGCCCTGCTGGACGCCGCCGACGCCTACGTCGCCCGCCATGGCCTGGACCTGCCCGAAGAACCCACCGCCCGCGAGCGGGTGGCGGACGCCGCCTGCATCCGTGCCCCCCTGCAGGAGCTGGACCTCAAGGCCGCGGGCGTCAGCTCGGTGATCTGGGCGACCGGCTACGCCACCGATTTCAGCTGGCTGCAGGTGGACACCTTCGGCGACAACGGCAAGCCCAAGCACCAGCGTGGCGTCGGCGCCGAGCCGGGCATCTATTTCGTCGGCCTGCCCTGGCTCAGTCGCCGCGGCTCGGCCTTCATCTGGGGCGTCTGGCACGACGCCCGCCATGTCGCCGACCAGATCGCCATCCAGCGCCGCTACCAGCAGTACCGTCCGGGCGCAGCCGTCGTCCCGCCGGTCCAGCGCTCGCGCAGCGCCTGACGCCCACCCCTTACCCAAATACCAGGAGCTCCGCCATGGCCGCGCCCACCCATACCCGTATCCGCATGTTCAACACCAAGGACACCTACCCCAACCAGACCCTGGACAACGACCTCTGCCAGGCGGTGCGCGCCGGCAACACCGTCTATGTCCGCGGCCAGGTGGGCACCGACTTCGAAGGCAACCTGGTCGGGCTGGGCGATCCCCGCGCCCAGGCCGAACAGGCCATGAAGAACGTCAAGCAGCTGCTGGAAGAAGCCGGCAGCGACCTCAGCCATATCGTCAAGACCACCACCTACCTCATCGACCCGCGCTACCGCGAGCCGGTGTACCAGGAGGTAGGCAAGTGGCTCAAGGGCGTCTTTCCCATTTCCACCGGCCTGGTGGTCGCGGCCCTGGGCCAGCCCCAGTGGCTGATGGAGATCGACGTCATCGCCGTGATCCCTGACTGAGGCCGCGCCATGACCTTTTCCATCACCGCCCGCTGCGCCGAGACCGGTCAGTTCGGCATCGCCATCAGCTCCTCCAGCATCGCCGTGGGTGCCCGTTGCCCCTGGCTGCGGCCCGGGGTCGGCGCGGTCTCCTCGCAGAACATCACCCTGCCCGCCCTGGGACCCCGCACCCTGGAGGGTCTCGCCCAGGGCCTGGCACCCGCGGCGGCCTTGGCCCAGAGCTTGGCCGGCGATGGCTTCGCGGATTATCGCCAGGTGACCGTCATCGATGCCCAGGGCCGCAGCGCCCATCACAGCGGTGCCCACACCCTGGGCGTGCACCAGGCGCGCAGCGGCCAGGACTGCGTGGGCGCCGGCAACATGCTGGCGAGCCCGGCGGTGGTGGAGGCACTGGTCACAAGCTTCGAAGGTAGCCAGGGCGCCCTCGCCGAGCGCTTGCTGCTGGCGATGCAGGCCGCCATGGCCGCCGGCGGTGAAGCCGGCCCCGTGCATTCGGCGGCATTGCTGGTGGTGGGCGAGCCGAGCTGGCCCATCGTCAATCTGCGCGTCGATTGGGCCGAGACCGATCCCATCGGCCAGTTGGCCGACCTCTGGCGCGCCTATGAGCCGCAGTTGCAGGATTATCTCGACCGGGCGGTGCGACCGGATCTCGCTCCGGGTTATGGCGTACCAGGGGACGAGCGATGAGCGCCAGCCGCGCGCTGCTGGCGCGGCTGGTGGCCTTCGACACCACCAGCCGCGCATCCAACCTGGCGCTGATCGACTTCGTCGCCGGCTATCTGGAAGGCTTCGGCGTGCCCTATGAGTTGATCCACAACGCCGAGGGCACCAAGGCCAATCTGTTCGCCACCCTGGGGCCGGCGGACGTGCCAGGCATCGTCCTCTCGGGTCATACCGACGTGGTACCGGTGGACGGCCAGGCCTGGACTCGCCCGGCCTTCGAACTCAGCGAAAGCGACGGCAAGCTCTATGGCCGGGGCACCGCCGACATGAAGGGCTACCTGGCCTGCCTGCTGGCGCTGGTGCCCGAGGCCAGCCGCGCACCCCTGCGCCGTCCGCTGCACCTGGCGCTGTCCTACGACGAAGAGGTCGGTTGCCTGGGTGTGCGCAGCCTGCTCGACCAACTGGCACAGCGCCCGGTCAAGCCCCTGCTGTGCATCATCGGTGAACCCACCGAGCTGAAACCCGTGCTCGGCCACAAGGGCAAGGTGGCCATGCGCTGCCAGGTGCACGGCGCAGCCTGTCATTCGGCCTATGCGCCCCAAGGGGTCAATGCCGTCGAATACGCCGCCCACCTGGTCGTCGAACTCGGCCGGCTGGGCGAGGCGCTCAAGGCGCCGGAGTACCAGGACCCCCGCTTCGATCCGCCCTTCTCCACGGTGCAGACCGGACTCATCGGTGGCGGCCAGGCGCTGAACATCGTGCCCCAGGACTGCACCTTCGATTTCGAGATCCGGGCCCTGCCCGCCCAAGACCCGTACCAGGTGATCCGCCAGCTGCGCGACCATGCCGAGCACAGCCTGCTACCGGCCATGAAGGCCATCAGCGATGAAAGCGCGGTGAGCTTCGCCGAACTTTCCAGCTATCCCGGCTTGGATACCGCCGCCGAGAGCGAGGCCGCGGAGTGGATCGCCAGTTTCTGCGGCTCGCGGGACTTCGGCACGGTGGCCTTCGGCACCGAAGGTGGCCTGTTCGCCGCCGCCGGTATTCCTACGGTGGTCTGCGGCCCCGGCAGCATGGCCCAGGGCCACAAGCCGGACGAGTTCGTCAGCCAGGCGCAACTCGATGGCTGCGACGCCATGTTGGAGCGGGTGTTGGCCTTTGCCTGCCGCGCCGTCGATCATTCCAGTTTGCGGAATGATGAACTGCCGAGAACGCCCATTCCCTCGGAAAGGATCTGATCCCAAGCTGGTAGCACGAATCGGGACCACCCTCGGGCCCGATCCCTGCCAGGAGTTGGATCATGAAGATCTACCACCTTCCATTGTCTGGTCATGCCCATCGGGCCGTGTTGTTCGCCTCCTTGCTAGGCCTTGCGCCCGAGCTCGTCGAGGTCGACCTCGCGGCCGGTGAACATCGCACCCCGGAATTCCTCGCCCTCAACCCCTTCGGCCAGGTGCCGGTACTGGAAGACGACGGCGTGGTGGTCGCCGACTCCAATGCCATCCTCGTCTACCTGGCGAAGAAACTGGGCCGCACCGACTGGCTGCCAGAAGATCCGGCCGGTGCCGCGGCGGTCCAACGCTGGCTGTCGGTGGCGGCCGGGGAGCTGGCCTATGGTCCTGCGGCGGCCCGTCTGATCACGGTCTTCGGCTTCTCTCTCAATGCCGAAGAGGTCATCGCTCGCGCTCATGTCCTGTTGAAACGCCTGGAAGCCCATCTGGCCGACCGGCATTGGCTGGCGGCCGACCACCCGACCATCGCCGACGTCGCCCTCTACAGCTACCTGGCCAGTGCGCCGGAAGGCAACGTCGACCTGGCGCCCTATCCGGCGGTACTCGCCTTCCTGCAACGGGTGGAGGTCCTGCCGGGCTTCGTGCCCTTCCCGCGGACAGCTGCCGGGTTGCGCGCCTGACGAAGCCGGATCATCCGCAGCCCCCACCCGCGAGGAGATACGTCGATGAATGCGTCCCTGACCGCCCTGCCTACCTGGCACGCGGGCGAAACAGCCCTCCAGGATCGCGTCGGCGTCCGCGAGCGGATGGCCGAGGTCGGCCCACGGGTGATCCGCCCCTTCATGCCTGATCAGCACCGTGCCTTCTACCAGCGACTGCCCTTCCTGGTGCTGGGCAGCGTGGACGCGACGGGCGCGGCCTGGGCGACGATCCTGGAAGGCGCGCCGGGTTTCGTCGCGGCGCCCACCCCGACCCGACTGGAGATCGCGGCCCGACTGCCGGACGACGATCCGGCCGGCGCAGCGCTGGGCGACGGCGCGGCGGTGGGCCTGCTGGGTATCGAACTGCACACCCGGCGGCGCAATCGCGTCAACGGCGTGATCGCGCTGACGCCCCAGGGCTTTCACGTCGCGGTCGACCAGAGCTTCGGCAACTGTCCGCGCTACATCCAGCTGCGCGACCTGTACCCGGCCCAACCGTCGAGTACGACGGCCACCCCGGTCGCCGAGCGGCTCATGACCCTCGATGGCGAGGCGCGGCGCCTGATCGAGGACGCCGACGCCTTCTTCGTCGCCTCCTACGCGGATCAGGAGGATCGGCGGCGGGTCGACGTCTCCCACCGCGGCGGCAAGCCCGGCTTTGTCCGGGTGGACGCGACGGGTGTACTGACCATCCCCGACTTCAACGGCAATCTCTTCTTCAACACCCTGGGCAACGTCCTCCTCAACGGTCACGCCGGACTGTTGTTCGTCGACGACGAGAGCGGCGACCTGCTGCAACTGAGCGGCGTCGCCGAGGTGTTGCTCGACTCGCCGGAGATCGCCACCTTCGCGGGCGCGGAACGCCTCTGGACGTTCCGCCCACAGCGTATCGTCCGCCGTCGCGCCGCCCTGGCGCTGCGCTGGAAGGCGCAACGCGGGGGCGAGTCGGACAGCAGCCAACTGACCGGCAGTTGGCCGGAGGCCGAGCAGCGCCGGCAGGCCCGGCACTGGCGGCCGCTGCGCATCGCCCGGATCGTCCAGGAGAGCGCGAGCATCCGCTCCTTCCACCTCGAACCCCTGGACGGCGCCGACCTGCCCCCCTATCAGGCCGGCCAATTCCTGCCGATTCGGGTGACGCCGGCAGAGGATCTGCCGCCACTGGTCAGAACCTATACCCTGACGTCCCTACCTGGGGACAGCCGCTACCGCATCAGCGTCAAGCGCGAAGGCCAGGTGTCCGGCTGGCTGCATGACCACCTGCGCGAAGGCGATCTGATCGAGACCGGGGCGCCCGCGGGTGACTTCACCCTGGCAGCCTCCGTCGCCCGCCCGCTGGTGTTTCTGGCGGCGGGCATCGGCATCACCCCGCTGCTGGCCATGCTGCGGCAGGTGGTGCTGGACAGCCGCCGGACCCGACGCCCGCGCGCGGTCACGCTCTTCTATGGCGCACGGACCCGGGCGGAACGGGCCTTCGACGCGGAACTCGCCGAACTGACGGCCATGGCCGCCGATTCGGTGCGGGTGATTCGAGTGCTGAGCGATCCCGCGGATGCCCTTCCCGAGGTCGACTATGACGTCGCCGGGCGTATCGACCTGGCGCTCCTGGCTCGCCATCTGCCCTTCGGTGACCATGACTTCTACCTGTGTGGTCCTGCCGCCTTCACTCAGGGCCTCTACGCCGGCCTGCGGGGTTATGGCATCGAGGACGCTCGCATCCATGCCGAGGCCTTCGGGCCGGCTGGCCTGGAGCGTACCCAGGCAGCGATCACTCGGCTTGAGCGCCCGGCAACGTCAGCTGAAGCCGTCCCGGTGCGCTTCTCGGCGTCCGGCCAGGAAGCGCAATGGACGCCCGCGGTCGGCAGCCTGCTGGAGCTGGCCGAGGCCCAGGGGTTGGCGCCCGCGTTCAGCTGCCGCGAAGGCCACTGCGGCAGCTGTCGCACCCGGTTGCTCGAGGGCGCCGTTACCTACCGCCAGGAGCCTGCCGCGGCGGTCAGCTCCGATCAGACCTTGCTGTGTTGCGCGCTGCCCGCCGCCGGGTCCGCGCCGCTGGAACTCGATCTCTAGGCTGCCCAGCCTGGCCGGGTCGACTACCATGGACCTCTTGCCGGAGCGATTCGGCTCCATGAGGAAGACCCCGCAGATGGATCGTTGGCAGGCGATGCGCGTGTTCGTGAAGGTGGCCGAGACCGAGAGCTTCGCCCGCGCCGCCCGAGCGCTGCACCTGAGCGCCCCGGCGGTGACACGCCTGGTGGCCGGCCTGGAGGAACTGGTCGGCGCCCGCCTGCTGGTGCGCACCACCCGCTCAGTGAAACCCACCGAGGCCGGTGCCCGCTATCTGCAGGATTGCCGGCGCATCCTCGGCGAGATCGCCGACGCGGAACTGGCCGTGGCCGGGCACCAGGCCAAGCCCTCGGGCACCCTGGCGATCACCGCGCCCATGCTGTTCGGCCAACTGCACGTGCTGCCGCTGGTGTTGGAATTTCTCGCCCGTTATCCGGAGATGCGCGTCCGCACCTTTTTCGTCGATCGCCAGGTGAATCTGCTGGACGAGGGCATGGACGTGGCCCTGCGCATCGGCCAGCTACCGGACTCCGGTCTTACCGCGATCCAGGTCGGCCGTATGCGGCGGGCGGTCTGCGCCGCCCCGAGCTACCTGGCAACCCAAGGCACGCCCACCACCCCTGCCGCGCTCAAGGAGCACCGCATCCTCGCCTGCCAGGGCGCCTGGGCCTCGCCGGAATGGCGCTTCGCCCGTGGTCAGCGGGTGGTGGTGGATCCACTGCTGCTGTGCAACACCAACGAGGCCGCCATCGCCGCCGCCAAGGCGGGTTGTGGCCTGACGCGGGTGCTGCATTACCAGATCGCCCCGGCGCTGGCCGAGGGCAGCCTGCAGCTCGTGCTGGAAGACCATGAGGAAGCGCCGCTGCCGGTGCACCTGGTCTATCCCCAGGGCCGCCAGGCCGCCGCCAAGGTCAGGGCCTTCGTCGAGCTGGCGGTGGCTGCGTTGCGCGGTGATCCGCTGTTCGGCGAAACGCCAGGCTGAGCGGAGGACCCAGGGGCCACCGCAGAAACTGCGGCCAGGCCGCGCCGAACGCGTTCGCCGACCGCTCGGCGCGGGTCAATTCGGCATCCACCGCCGCCTTCGCTCCCTAGACTCAGGGCCTGACCTGACCCTGGGAGCGCCACCATGCCGCTGCACCTCGATTTACGAGATCCCCGCCTGTTCAAAGAAGCCGCCTATGTCGACGGCCACTGGATCGCCGCCGACGATGGCGCCACCTTTGCCGTGGACAACCCTGCCACCGGCGAAGTCATCGCCCAGGTGGCTGCCCTGGAGGCGGTGGAAACCGCCCGCGCCATCGCCGCCGCGGAAGCAGCCTGGCCGGCCTGGCGTGCGCGTCCGGCAGCCGAGCGGGCGGCGCTGCTGGAGCGCTGGCACGCCCTGATGCTGGAACACCAGGAAGACCTGGCTTTGCTGATGACCCTGGAGCAGGGCAAACCCCTGGCCGAGGCCCGCGGAGAGATCGCCTATGGCGCCAGCTTCGTCAAATGGTTCGCCGAAGAAGCCCGGCGCAGCTTTGGCGAGATCCTGCCCGCCCCGGCCAGGGATCGGCGAGTACTGGTGCTCCGGCAACCGGTAGGGGTCGCCGCCGCCATCACGCCCTGGAATTTCCCCAACGCCATGATCACTCGCAAGGCCGCGCCGGCGCTGGCAGCCGGCTGCCCGGTGGTGATCAAGCCCTCGGACCTCACCCCGCTGTCGGCCCTGGCCCTGGCCGAACTGACCGACCGCGCCGGTTTCCCGCCCGGGGTCTTCAACGTGCTCACCGGGATGCCTGCCGGCATCGGTGGCGAGCTGACCGGCAATCCGGCGGTACGCAAGCTGTCCTTCACCGGCTCCACGCGCATCGGCCAACTGCTGCTGGCGCAGTGCGCCGCCACGGTGAAGCGCACCAGCATGGAGCTGGGTGGGAATGCGCCCTTCATCGTCTTCGACGACGCCGACCTGGACCTGGCCATCGCCGGGGTGCTGCAGAGCAAATTCCGCAACGCCGGCCAGACCTGCGTCTGCGCCAACCGCATCCTGGTGCAGGACGGCATCCATGACCGCTTCGCCGCGCGGCTGGCCGCCGAGGTGGCCCGGTTCAAGGTGGGTAACGGCCTGGAGGCCGGCGTGACCCTCGGCCCGCTGATCAATCGCCAGGCAGTGGACAAGGTGGCGCGCCATGTCGACGACGCCCTGACCCAGGGCGCCCAGGCGCTGTTCGGCGGCCTGCCCAGTGGACGCGACCGGTTCGTCGCCCCCACGGTGCTGACCGGCGCCACCGCGGACATGCTGCTGGCCCGCGAGGAAACCTTCGGCCCGGTGGCGCCGCTGTTTCGCTTCCGCGACGAAGCCGAGGCCCTGGCGCTGGCCAATGCCACGCCCTATGGCCTGGGTGCCTATTACTACACCCAGGACCTGCGTCGCGCCTGGCGCGTCGGGGAGCAGCTGGAATTCGGCATGGTGGCGCTCAACACCGGCACCCTGTCGATGGAGGTCGCGCCCTTTGGCGGCGTGAAGCAATCCGGCCTGGGCCGCGAGGGTTCGCACCTGGGGCTGGACGAGTACTTGGAGGTCAAGGCCTGGCACCTCGGCGGCCTCGCCTAGGCTTATCTGAAAACTGCCTGCGCTCGGCCATGCTGCGTTGAACATCAGCTGGGTCGCCAGTCCGATCGGAATGCTCATTTACCACTCGTAAACTCCGCTTCCTCACTGATTTTCGCCTTGCCTG
>Ga0157371_10004346_pt1 | contig 12414 bp, 15 predicted proteins | sample C45metaG_FD_113462 | JGI IMG/M metagenome (GOLD analysis project Ga0157371, IMG submission 113462) | Corn rhizosphere microbial communities from Kellogg Biological Station, Michigan, USA - C4-5 metaG | ecosystem: Host-associated > Plants > Roots > Rhizosphere > Soil | place: USA: Michigan... | reverse complement strand
TGAACAAAGGTGTAACTAAAAATAGTAAAATGGTAAAACAGCATTTAAATTTAAAAGGCGGAAGAATGAAGAATACTACTCCAATCCCGCCGGGCATTGTCTCACCTGATAAGGTAGAGACCCGCCTCGGCACGCTCAATTTCTTCGATGGTTTTCCCGATGATGAAAGCGTGAAAATATTGTACGACAACCTGGATTTCCAGCGGGCGGTCCAGGCCTATTTGCTGGCTCTGCCAGCTGTAAGCCAGGTGGGCATGCAAAAGGCACTCCTCCAGTGGGGACCGCCAAATTCCACCCTCCTGATTTGGGAAAACAGGATCACACCCAAAACAATTTTCTGGATGACCCAAAATGTTACGCCTTACAGCAACGTTTGGATCGATCTTAAGGAAGGACCGCTGGTTGTCGAGATTCCACCCAGGGTGCTTGGTATGATAAATGACATCTGGGGCCACTGGGTAGAGGATGTAGGTTATACCGGACCCGATAAAGGAGAAGGCGGCAAATACCTGTTGGTTCCTCCGGGCTATGAAGATGAAATACCCGAAGGCTACATTGTCTTACGGCCCAAAACGTTCGGGATGTTTATCTTTTGGCGCAGTTTCCTGGATGAGAAAGGAGATCCAAAACCACAGGTTGACGTAATCAAACAGACGACCAGGATCTATCCGCTCTCTAAGGCTGATAGCCCCGCAAAGCCAAACTTCATCGACGTAACCGACAAATACTTCTGCCTGGTACCTCCGGCAGACTACGCGTTCTGGGATTACCTGAACCAGGTCGTACAGGCAGAGCCCGCCGATTCGCTCGATCCGTTAACCCTTGGTTTCTACCGTTCAATTGGTATCAGGAAAGGTAAGCCTTTCGCGCCGGATGAGCGGATGAAAGGAATTCTAAAGGAGGCTGCAGCGGTAGGCGATGCAACCGCCCGGGCGCTAACCTTCCGGATGCGTGAGAAAGAAGCCTACTTCTACGAGAACAGCGCATGGCGCAACTTGTTCGTGGGCAACTATGCAATTATGGAGGACGGTGTCCTTGTCCTTGACGCTTACACCCAGGCTTACTTCATCGGCGGAGCGGGCTCCACCCCGGCTGAGGAACAGAAGATGGTCGGCCAGGGTTCACAATACGCAGCGGCATTGGTAGATTCGGAGGGCAAACCTCTCGACGGGGCAAGGAACTACAAGCTTCACCTGCCGCCAAACATCCCTGTTAAAAACTTCTGGTCGGTAACTGTCTACGATAACCAGACCCGCTCCCAGCTACAGACTGACCAGCACTGGCCTGCCTTGAACAGCCATGACAAGGGATTTCGGCTAAACGAAGATGGTTCTGCCGATGTTTATTTCGGGCCGAAGGCTCCTGCAGGTAAGGAGAACAACTGGATTCAAACCATCCCGGGCAAGGGTTGGAACACTGCCATCCGTCTTTATGGACCACTGGAGCCTTGGTTCGATAAGACCTGGCGTCCGGGAGAGATCGAGATGGTATCATGACGCAGGCGCCTGGGATACGAGTGAAGCGGTTGCAGGGTACGACTTGGCGCCGGATGCTTCGTGTACTGAAGCTCGACGGTTCGGTTTACGCAGAGATTGAGCGTGATCAGAAAGGCACGCGGCAGGCAACGTGGGTGGTCGCACTAGTCGCCACTTGCGCTGCTCTTGGAACAGTGATGCTGACCTCCTGGCAACAATGGGCGATTCTGGGCGCCGTTCTGGCTGCCCTGATCCATTGGCTGCTCTGGAGCGGTTTGGAAGCGGCGATTGGCAGAATACTGTTCCGGCGCCCGGTGTTCGGGGAGCGCCATATCCGCACTCTTGGCTATGCGCAAACTCCCGGGCTGCTCGCCTTCTTTGCCTTCGTTCCGGTAATGGGCCCCTGGCTCGTTGTGGGCAGCCGGGTTCTGACGATGCTCGCTGGCAGCCAGGCACTCAGAGCTTCCCTCGGATTGCACCGGCGCCAGGCGCTGGCGATCCGGGTTGTAAGTTTTGTGGCGGCTCTCGCGGCCGCAGCAGGTGTGCGCGCGGTGCTGGGCGATGTCCCGTTCCTGACCGCCTTGCTTCGCCCCTGATCATAGAAAAGGAGTTGTTGTGTTCTTTCCCGGAAGGCGTTAGTGATAGACAAGATGAAACTATTGTATAAATAAAATAGGAATTGCTATGTTCTCGGAAGGCGATCTGATCATATTGGGACGCGCTGCGCTAGCCGCCGCCCTTGGCTTCGCTATTGGTTGGGAGCGGCAAGTTACCGGTTCGGTGGTCAAGGCACGGACAATCGGGTTGGCCGCATTGACAGCAGCCTGCCTGACAGGGCTGGGTCATGAGATCTTCGCCATCGGCACTGATCGCATCATCCAGGGCATCATAACTGGCATCAGTTTCCTGGGTGCAGGCGTAATCATTCATGGTGGTGCCGGCGAAGTGCGCGGTCTCACCACTGCAGCCAGCATGTGGGCAATGACTGGCATTGGCGTGGCCATTGGTTCCGGACATGAGTTGTTCGGTATTCTGTTGGCTGCACTTATTTACCTGATCGCAGCATGGGGAGACTGGCCGCTGTTAGCCGAGTTGCGCCGAGGTTCCAGGCGACCAGCACCCGGAACGACAAGCGATCAGCCTGGCGATACTTTGTCCCCGGCCGAGCGTAACAAGCGCGCTGATGAACATAAGCAATCCGGTCTCTAACTATTCAAGCGAATAAATAAACTTTAGTAAATTTTATTTTACCATCATTGAAGCGTATAGTGCTTGCCATAGTATTTAAATCCAACTATGCCCGTGTTATCAGCAAGAAATACCGAATCAATAGTATCCTCCCATCCCCTGTTATGAACGATTAATAGAACGTCCGCATATGTTTTGTTTCCGATACGAAAATTACTCAATCTTTTTATAAGAGTATCGCCTGATGATTTATCAAAAATATTACAGTAGCCCATATTAGAATTATTGTTACTCCTGGCTACTAAACACAACCAACTGCCGGTTGACAGACCAAAATAGATAGAATCATGCGCAGCCGAATCAAGATATAATGTTGCAGTGATGTAATCAATCAGAAAAGTGCCTGATTGCGTCCCGTGCCGGTTGTGTCTACTCCTTTAAAAGCAAAAGTTGTAACATGGTTTGTACTGTCGACAAACGTCAATTTAGATTTTCCTTTTACCGGCAGCCAAGTTCTTGACTGTAAATGTAAATGACCCCCGCTATGGCATTTTCCACAGGAATATATCCCAATCAAAATCAGAATGAATAGCAGGCAGGTTAACATTGGTCTCATTCAGCTAAAATATTATTGCTTATGTTTTATTAAAGCAACCATTTCTTTTATAGCGTCAACGATAAGGCCAGGTTCTTCCAAATGAATATGATGTCCACTATTTATAGCAACGATCTGTTTAGAATTGTGCGATAATAACAGTAAGTCTTGTTGCGCTTTTTTTCTTTCATCTTCATACTTCAGATCTGTACTATCAATTTTTCCCCTGCTTATTACCGTCACTGGCATATTTCCCAGTTCATAAGGGTGATTCGTTCTTTGATAAAAGGCCTTTGCTAATTCCTCAATAATATAATCATTATTAACTGCATAGTTCTTGATCTGGCCACTGGCCCAAAGTTGAAGCTTCTGTATGTCAGTAGGTAGTCTGTCGTAAGGAGGATCAACTTCTTTTGCTGGTAAGCCAACTTGTTTCATAAAAGTTTTAATGGCTTTCTGCCCTTCTTCCGTTATTTGATTATCCTGTGCTGTCGCTTTGGTTTTTGGTTCAGGTATAGGCAATCCTTTGGCATCTTCAGGGATGTTCACTCTTTTTCCATTGATGAATAATTTACCTGTTTCGCTGCCTCCATCCACCAGCATTAATCCGGCAACTTCCTGGGGATACTTTTCCGCAAACATTCGTACCAACAAACCGCCGAGACTATGACCAACCAAAATGTACGGGCGAGGAACATTTGCTTTATTAAGAAGAGTATGTAGATCATAAACCGATTGAGCCATTGTATGCGGTGAAGGGCCAATGTCGCTCCACGCTGACCCTGCTCTGTCGTAAGAGTACACTCTTGCAAATTGAGCCACCTTTGGCTGAACAAGGCTCCATACAAATGAAAAATCTCCTGCACCGGCTTCTAAAATCACAGATGGCCCTTTAAACCGGCGTCCTTGTTCATATAAATGAAGTTTCCAACCACCAATATCTATGAGCTCACCTAAAGGTTTCGGATCCGGGGCGGTAGCTGTTTGCCCAAACGCATAAAAAAAAGTAGAAAAAAGAATGAAAATTAAAGCACGTATTTTTTTCATTTTGAATTTGTTTTTTACCAGTTGGCTATCCTGAAGACTATTATTCCAAAAGGAAAAATTAGCAGCTGTCCCGAGTTTCCCGAATTACGGGACAGTGCCACTCAGGACATATCGTTCTTCGGATAGCCGGCGAGCAGTCTGTAATTCTTTGAATACATTTTACGAATAGCCGGCGAAAATGGCACCCCAGATATTTCCAAAGAGCTCAAGGCAATAGATTAAAGCCGTGCTTCAGGTAAGACAGGCTCAAATAATTCAATGGGATTTCCGGAAGGATCATCAACAATGATTTGTTTGCCGCCAACGCCGCTAACGATGTTGTTTCTGAAATGCACGCCCGCTTTTTCAAGTGCTTTTACAAAAGCTGCAATATCTTTCACTTCAATTGCAAAGCGGTTCCAGCCTCCAGGTGTTTGTTCACTGCCATCCGGCATTGGCTGACCTCCTCCGGCCGACGGATTTGGCGAACTCAATACGAGCCGCAACTCATTTCGCGACAACATTGCAAAGGGAGGAGCCGGATGCATCTCTAATTTAAAACCTAACTGCTCTGTGTAAAATTCAATCGCTTCATCAACATCGTTTACAATATAGCGAACCTGAACTTGAGCCATAGTCTTTATTTTAACCCGTCCTTTATTCTAATTCAAAGATACAGTTTCAATCGATTCGTTTTGTTGGTGAAGCACCCGCACTTTTTCCTCCGCAACAGGATAATCAAACGTGAACTTCTTAAAATGTCCCAACACGTCACTTACATTACTTTCTTGGGCAGAAAATGATCAGATGAACAATTAAAAGTTCATTGTTATTCTCTTAAGCGAAGTTTCTTCCGCCGTGAACGTCGACAGCAGCTGGCCGAATATTGAGACCATCCGGTAGGCCGATAAATAATTGACATTTTTATATTGCAATCCTTACCTTCAGCCGTTTCTCTAAGTCACTTTCGTTTTTCTTCTTTCGTGTATGCGTTCCCGTAAGGTATGAAAAAATAACCGGCGGTCCCTTTCGCTTATCTCGCTTATCAGCATCGATTTTTTGAGCAATATTTTGAGCGTCTCAAAGGTATAATTAGTAAATTCCTGCTTATTGGTCATGATATAGTTAATCACGCTGTGATTAAGAAAAACCATTTTTTCACCGTCCAGTTCAACAATAATAGTATTATCGCCTAGGTTAAATTCATTGATATAAACACTGTATTTTATTTTATTTTCCTGTTCCGGTTTTCCGGGTGGAAATTTATAGCCATACTCTACTTGCTTCTCAATGTGGTTTACCAGCTTTTCGAGACAATCGTAAACATTTTCAATATCCTGCTGTGATTTAAAAATTCTCGTTTCCCGGTAATATTCAATTTGCCTGATCGTGGTGTTAATGCAATCGAGGTTCCATATCTCAACCGAAGGAATTTGTAAATACAGATCAGAAATTTTTTTACCGGTGGTATTGAATATATCAATGTAATCTTCTATCAAAAACTGGTCTTTATTGAACTTTGCATAATCCAGATCGTAGCGGCCCCAGAAATAACATTTAAATGCAGCAAGTTCAGGGAACATAAAGTGATGAAAAATAGGAATGTCCATATTGAGGTAGAACATCTGTTTTTGTGTAAAAGAAATAAAATATTCCAATTGCCGAACGATGCCCTGTAAATATTTTTCAAAATCAAATGTAATACGGTCTATATTTTTTCCCCAGAAAATCAGTGAATCGCTTTCCAAATGCAGAAAACTATCCAATGAGATTTTATAGTGTGAAGCGAGAATCTGAATTTCATCGAACGTCAAATGCTTCTCTCCCCTTATTCGCCTGTAGGCACTGTCATTGCTCAAATTCAGCTGTTCTGCAATCGCGTCTACCAATGCCAGGTGAGGCGGAAGTTGATTCTTGATCTGCTTTAAAAAAGCGGTTTGAAGTTCTGCGGCATTCATTGCATATAATTATTATTTAAATATAATAAGGAAAACCGGGATATAACAAAGAATAAATTACGGAAGCTGAAATAGTTTTTAAACCTTCTTCAAATCGTTTCTGGATTTTTCTTGCCCAATAATGTATATTTCAATGTCCAACTGCTAATATGTGTTTATGTTTCGATGTGGTTCTGCGTAAAAACAGGTGGTGGCGTTTTGCAGAAATTCCCAATCCACTAAAGTGAGCCTTCTCTTCTTGCAGGAAATACAAATCATAATTCCGCCTTTAGATAACATCGATTATGATTCGGCTATTGGCCAGCTGATCTTTACATCGTAAAACAAATTTTATGAAACTGATTATTTTTTTCACTGTTAGTTTACTAATAGCTACAACAATAAAATGCCAGTCATTTAAAAACAGTATTGTCAACATTGATCAAAATGAATCAAAAAAAGAAGCTGAGCAATTTAGTAAAACAACTACTGGCCGGATAAACGTTTTCATATTCACACGGGAAAGACATAAAAAAATTGATCTGCTTGCTTTTTATACATTGTTAAGAGCAAGAGTAAAAAGTTTATTTCATCACAAAGAATTTTATGTCATAAATGCCCGGTCTTCTAAAGATGCTGCTTCAAAGGTCGAGCGCATCGTCCATAAAAGAAGAAAGCTGATAGAAAATCTCTGGTTCGATTCTCATGGTCATTTTGGTAATCGTTATTCATCATTTCGCGTTGGCACCGATCAGTTTTATTATAAAAATATTCATGACACTTCTACTATAAAATATTTACAAACCCTTGCTAGATATTGCGACGACAAAACAAAAGTGGGATTAGATTCCTGTTACGCCGGCGCTGATTTTTATTTCCCCGCAACAGATAGCACTCCGGCAACAAGAATGAACGGTGACTCTCTGATGATGGGACTGGGAAACATTTTTGAAAAATCTTCCATCTATGCAAGCGAAAGCTGGGTGATGGCCAAGCCTGGAATTTTCACTAACAAGTTTGGCTTTGCAGGCTACCCATTGCAGAAAAGATTTAAAGACAGCGTATATGCACCGGTTTGGCAACGCATCGGCAAATGGAGAGAATACTCAAAGGCAAAGGGCGAATTAAAAAGTATTGCAACTGTTGCATTGGACAGGAGGGGTAACATACACATACGGTACCGTGACTATAATAATTTTTATAAATCAAGAAACAGTATTGCAAAAGCACTAAAAAAATTAAAGCCTGCATTGGCAAAATTTTAATTGGCCACTCTTAAAAAAAACAATATGATAGCGAAATTATTTTTAGGCCTCACAGATTATCCTGCCTTTCGCCGCATCATCTGGAAACCAATATACGAGACAATTGCCAAAAGATTCAAAGTAGCGGACTGGCAATTCATGAACTATGGCTATGCACCCGAAGCGCACGAATTACCATTAAAGTTACAACCGGAAGATGAGGTGAACCGGTATTCCATACAATTATATCATTACCTGGTATCGACACAGGAACTTTCTGGCAAAGAGATACTTGAAGTAGGTAGCGGCCGGGGCGGAGGCGCTAATTATATCAACAAATACCTGAAGCCCTGGAAAATTACCGGACTGGATATTGCTCATAATGCAGTAAAACTCGCTAACGAAAAACACGCTGCTGGCGGCTTAAACTTTGTGCAAGGCAATGCAGAAAAACTGTCTTTTGCCGATGAAAGTTTTGATGTGGTAATAAATGTGGAATCATGCCACGCTTATGGTTCTGTTCCTACATTTTTAAAAGAAGTAAAAAGAGTATTACGCCCCGGCGGTTATTTTCTATGCACAGATATGCGTTCACCAACTGGCATGCAAATGCTAAAAAACAACCTGCTTGCAACCCGAATGCAAATAACAATCGATGAAGATATCACCCGGAATGTTATCAATGCAATTGAAATGGAAGAGGACCAAAAGCAGAGGAGAATTTCAGACAACATTCCAAAATGGATTGCAAAACCCTTTAAAGAATTTGCCGGTGTGAAAGGTTCCCGGATTCACGAAGATTTGAAACTTGGTTCATTGGTATACCGCCGGTTTATTTTACAAAAACCATCTGCTCAAAATAAAGTATCATAAAATTTATCAATTATGAAAAGTACAATCTGCCTCCTGGCTCTTTCATTTATTTCAATGGTTACTACGGCGCAAAAGAAAAAAGAAATAAGTGTCGCTATCGTAAACACAGCGAGCGCTTATCCATTCTCTCAATTCGGCAAACTCTTTTCAGGCATTGAACATCCGGGTGTAGAGTTAGGATATAGATTTAACTGGGAAACAAAAAACAAGCACGACTGGTTCCAGGAGATTAAACTTTCTTACTTCTACCACAGGTTTGTTCAACACGGTATCCCATTGTACACTGATGTTGGATATAGGTACAAGTTTTCGCAAACGTTAAGTGCCCAAGTGGCTCTGGGTGCGGGCTATATGCAATCAATACCTGCTACCGCTAAATTAAAATTAAGCAACAACGGAGAATATAAAAATGACAAAGGCATTGGCCGTGCACAGGCTTTGGCCGTAGCCAATCTTGGTGTTGGCTACGCTATTCATCCCGCATCAAAAAAAACAGCAAAAGTCTTTATAACCTACCAGCAATTTATACAAACACCTTTTGTAAAAGCGTACGTGCCCGTACTTCCTTATAACAGTTTGTTGATTGGCTGCACTATTCCATTACCAATACATAAAAAATAGGATCATGAAAAATTATATAATCTTCTTAAGCATTTTGGGTATTTGCTTTTCATGTAAAAAAGCACAGGTACAACCCACTCAACTTTCTTCCATTGAAACACCATGGCAGGATAGCAGTAACCTACATCCGAAAAGTGCTGCTTTTACCGCACTACTTAAAAAATATCACAATAAAGGTTTACCAGGCATTTCGCTGTTAGTGAAAGATGCTAACGGTACATGGGTAGGTGCAATTGGTAAAGCCGATATTGAAAAAGATATACCGTTTGAAGTGGGCCAGGTATCGAAAGTGGCCAGCATCACCAAATTATTTATCGGCACTTTGGTATTTAAACTTATTGAAGATTCCGCAAAAACGGGGATCGGCTATAATGCACTGAATACAAAAATAAAAACCTGGCTTCCTGGTTCAATTACTGATAAACTACCAAACGGAAATAAAATTACGCTGGGCCAATGCTTGAAGCATGAAACCGGCGTACCGGATGTGATAGAACAGGATGCTTTTTACCTCGCTGTTTTAAATGATCCCAACAAAATATGGAAGCCCGAAGAGTTGTTGGAATTTACTTATAATAAACCGCCCGTTTTTTATCCGGGAGATACCGCAATCTATTCCAACACCAACACTGTACTTGTAATTATGGCAATCGAGGCAGCCACTCATAAAGATCACAGCGCACTTTTGAAACAATATGTTTTGAATCCGCTGCATCTTACCCATACATTTTACCAGCCGCATGATGTGTTGCCCAATACTGTCGCACAAGGATATTTTGATTTGTATAACAACAACACGATAGTGAATGTATCAAACCTGGTTACCGGCAGTGGAAATGGTTATGGCGGGATTTACAGCAACGTTTTTGACCTGTTCAAATTTGAAAATGCACTATTTATTGACAAGACTTTCCTAACGCCCAAATCGCTGGCCGTAATGGAAACTTATGGTAAAAAAGATGACACCAATTATTACGGGTATGGGCTGCAAAAATCTTACATACAGTCCAATGGAGATTATGCAATAGGCCACAAGGGCCGCGATCTGGGCTACTCAGCGAATCTATTTTATTTCCCTAACAATGGGGTGACACAAATATTCTTAATCAACTATGGTACCGATGCCAAAAGCAACCTGCAGCAGGTGTTCTTTGATTTCCAGAACGAATTTTTAAACCTGGCTTTGCATTAAAACAATCAAATTAGTAATAACCAATTTCAAAAACTAAAATGCAAAAAGTATGAAATCAGTTCCTATTTTAATGACGTTAATGATTCTCTTAACGGCATTTGGTCTATCAGCGCAAACAATAATCGGCATTAATGCCGGTGCTTCTTTTTCGAATGTAACAATAAAGTCAGGTTTTATCTCGGCGTCGCCAAAATCAAAAACCGGCATTACACTTGGCATTGCAGTCGATGCACCATTAAGTTCAAACTTCAGTTTTCAACCTGCATTGAATTTCGTCCAAAAAGGCTACAGGATAAAAGATGAAACAGGTAAAGAAACTGTAAACTTTGACTATCTTGAAGTACCCCTGAACTTCGTGTATTACACTCAAAAAAATGAGGGATTTTTTATAGGTGCGGGACCTTCTATTGCTTATGGCCTTTCAGGCATGGATAAATATACTGCCACCGGAATGCCTGATGACAATCAAAAAATAAAATTCGGAACAGGCCCTGATGAAGTTAAAACTATTGAATTCGGCCTAAACGGGCTTGCCGGTTACAAATTAAAAGGTGGTTTTATGATTTCCGGAAATTATAACCTTGGACTAAGCAAGATCAATAATGATGATGGTAGTGGCGACGCAGGTACCATTAAGAACAAATATTTTTCTATAAAAATCGGCTACTTCTTAAACCGGCGCAGACATAAATAAAACGTTTCGGAAAGCGCTCACAAATAAGATTGCCGACCAATCAGGAGTTGGCAATCTTATATTCTCACCAGTTTATTTCCGCATAAATCTTAAATCATGCAAAAGTTATACAATAAGCAGATTTCACTTTTGAAAATGCTGGCAACAGCTCTCGCTATTTTTACTTTTTCTTCCTGCATCAAAGTGAAGAACCATTGTGAAGAATGGAAAGTGACTGACGAAAACACACTCAATGGCAGTTGCCCTTTGGATTTGTGCAGTGATGGCAGCACTTCCAATATTGTATTTTGCGGGGATGGTTTGAAAGATGCCAAACCCGGAAATACTATAATTATAAGCAATGACGGATGCTGCACTTTAACACGCACTTTCATACGGATGATTCGTGCCTTTTAATGTTGAGAAAACTTATCTTATTCAACTTGTAAATGTTGTACTATGACAAAGAAAGTTTCAATTAATGCGTTTATAATACTATTGTTCTGCTTCCCATTTGCAAAGGGCCGCTGTCAATCAATTGAGGATTCTTTAATGATCGCCAATAGCGAAAAGTGGAATGTTGCTTACAAAAAAGGGATAGTAACACTTTCGCAAGCAGGGTCCAATCAAACATTTTCCATGAATTTAATAAAGCTTCATTCAGGAAAGATAAAACAGAAAGTGAAAGACAGCGCTGATATAGAATATTCCGGCGAGGGAGGATTGGATCAACATAAATTCATGAAGATCACTAAAAGCCGGGTTTACCAATTGCAAGCCGGAACTGACGAAAATTCAACAACAGCTTTATTTGCTATCACTGATGAATCGAAATTAAAAAGACAAACGGTTTTGGGAAAAATAATAAATAAAAAAGATGTAGGCGATGATGAACCATTAAGTTCGGTTAATACGATTCACGGAACGATAAAACGCAACAACGCTGCAACAGGCTGGAACTTTAGCATTACTAATCTTTCATTAACTAAGATGCAGAACTCTTTCCTTCCATTTTTTTCACTACCTCCCGATGGATTTTTAAAATCTGAAAAAGATTCATTGTTTTTTATAGGCCCATCCTTTAAAGCTGATCTAGTACTTGTGGATAATCATGGCGAACATATAGCTGCGGCTAAATACAGTAAAAAGCCATTTATAATCTGGGTTCGAAAAGATATTGATAATTCTCTTCAGGATGCTATTGGCGTTTTATTTGGCGTAATGATCAGTGCCAAATGAGCAATGGATACACCGCACAAGCGCGGAGGCTTGCACCAGTTAGACGACGGTGCTCTTTTTCTCATTCTTACTTTTTATTGTGTATTACAGTAAACAAGCAAATAAAGGGATTTGGTGTTTTGCCGGGATAATTACCCAACCATAAACCATTTTGCCTAATGAAGTAGTTTAATGAATCAACAATTATATCCCTGTAATCTTTTCTTGAAAAAATGTCGATCCAATGTATTGCGGAAAATGTAACAAAATAACAGCCTGACTTATCACTGATTAATTATAGCAAGCTAATAAATATCGCAGTTATTTAGTCCTCGTTGCAAACGAGGACTACTTGGGGAAATAATGGGGATT
>Ga0157371_10004345_pt1 | contig 12417 bp, 12 predicted proteins | sample C45metaG_FD_113462 | JGI IMG/M metagenome (GOLD analysis project Ga0157371, IMG submission 113462) | Corn rhizosphere microbial communities from Kellogg Biological Station, Michigan, USA - C4-5 metaG | ecosystem: Host-associated > Plants > Roots > Rhizosphere > Soil | place: USA: Michigan... | reverse complement strand
TCTTCAGAAACCATTTATTGAAGCAAATACAATTGAAGTGAATTTAAGCCATTTAAAGAATAATTGTGTAATACCAGTATTCTCTAAGGACAATGAAAGAACAATTGCACATCAAGAGTTTATAGAGATTGTTCAAGGATGTACAAGTAGAGCTTTTCCTAACCATGTTTTTGATAAACCTGAAATAAGAGTTTCCCATGAAATAAAAGGTAGAATTCCCGAAGCAATACAAAAGCAAGCAAAAGATTTATTAGATCACGAGAGAACTCAGTATTTTGAGAGAATGGCTTTCATTATAAGAATCCCTAGTATAACAGAAATAATTAATGGTAATGAAATGAGCTTGGTAATAGGTGGGGTTCGAAGTTATAATCTTGAGAATTTGTACAGCAAGAAGTCCTTTGAGAAGTTTAAGTTTTTTATTGGGTTTCAGGTAAAAGTTTGTTGCAATTTATGCGTAAGTACAGATGGTTTTGCTGAAGAGATGAGAGTTACTAGTTACGTGGAATTGCAGTCAAAAATTATGGAGATACTTCAGAATTATAATGCTGAAAAACATTTGAAAGAAATGATGCAACTTTCCCAGTACTCTCTTTCAGAGCATCAATTTGCAACTCTATTGGGCAGAAGCAAGCTCTACCAATATATGCCAAAGAAAAATAGAATAAATATTCCTGCATTAAATTTTAATGATGGACAACTCAATGTTGTGGCTAAGGACTATTACGAAGATGAACACTTTGGAAGAAACTCTGAGGGGGATTTGAATCTATGGAATATGTATAACCTATTCACGCAGGCTAATAAGAGTAGTTATATTGATACATTTTTAGATAGGAATGTAAATGCCTTTGATTTTTCAAGTGGTATTTCAAAAGCACTAGATGGTAATAATAATTATCATTGGTTTTTGAGTTGAGAGAAAGCCAACTCCTTAAATTGGAGTTGGTTTTTATTCTTTTCGGATCTAACTTACAAGTTTATTATGAGATTTTAAGTATTCAATATTTGGATATAACCCTTTGTTACGAGGTAATGTAATTGTTCTATTATTTAAAGATGAGACTATTAGTTCATCAATATCAGTTTTTACTAGTACTCTTCTATTAAGTTGAATGGTGTAGGAAGTATCTATAATTAATGTTCCTGTATCAAAGAGACAATGATGATTAGCACAAAGTAAAAGTCCATTTCTAATATCTAATTTTTGTGAATCATTACATAAATTCCAAGGTAATATATGTGCTGCTTGAAGTATTGACTTGAAAGATACACCACAGAAACAACAACTATTGTTGTAAGCTTTCAACAATGCTTTCCTAAATATTATTTGTGACATTCCTCTCGATTTTATTCTGCTAAAAATTTCTTTAGACTTTTGAGGGGACTTTAGTAAAATATTGATTATTTCATCTTCATTAGTTCCGTCAATTGCAAACTTGAAAGGGTTTTCTAGACGGGACCAATCATACTTATGTACTTCAACCTTACCTTCTTCAATGTTACCTCTGTTCCATGCTGTGAAGCCTTTACCAGGAATGCCATCTGCATCACCAATTAAAATTGTGATAGGAGGTAGTTTGTTTTCGACGCAATAATCTTGTATGATAGCTAATACAAAACGAACTGCTCTGTAATGAATGCCTATTTTATCGCCTAATTCCTTATATCTAATTGTTTTATTTTTATCTTGAGTTAATTTTACTAAAATATCCCAAGCTAATGATGCCCTCTGTTGATGGTTTTTAAATTTCATCTTTAAGATTTAAAATGATTTATCTTCTTAAATTTTGATAAAGACCAAATAAATAAGCATCGGAAGCATTATTTATTAAAAAATCAATAAATGGTATGTAGACAATTGAACCTGCAACAGCTTTAAGATCAAATGTACTTTTCCAATGTTCAAAATTAGTTTTAAGTTCATCAATGCTATTTGCATGTTCTAAATGTGGATGTTTCTCAATGTATCTTTTGTATCTATTCTCCCACATTAAAAAGATGTTTTTTCTCAGATAGCCTAAATATCGAGTCTTTATATTTAAAGTTGCATCCCAGCTATTAAAAATCTCAATTTCTAAAGGATTTGTAGGATCAAGTTTAAATTCCCAATCTTCATCTTTTATTCCTGCGATTGATGGTTCATTAATGAAATTAAAAGAAGTAGATATACCTGAGTGATTCATATATGGATAGTAGGCTTTTACTCTATTTTTGGGAGAGTTATTATCCCATAGTATGTTTTTTGTTCCTTTTGCAGGTCTTTCATTACATTTTGCGCCAATTGGAAATAAGTTGTTGAAATTTACAGAAGCCATTGGAAACAAATCTTTACAAAGCCAATGATCAAGTGCTATTCTTGATTGTCCTTCTAAATTTAAAAAACCTTCAATTCCACATAGAGGACAAACTTCTAGTTCATTATTAAGAATAAAAGCATCTATAGATTCTTTTAAAGTCTCACTAACATGTGTTTCGAATATATGATAATTTAATGCTGTATTGTATAAGTAGAGAAATAAGTTATCAAGCTCTTTCCTTATTTTTTTTGGAAGTTCTTTAAGTTCAATAATTAATAAACCTGTTTGATTATTGCATAAGTTTTCAATTTGATTACTGTGAACAAATGAATTTATTATCTTTTCTCTTGTTGTTTTAGTCTTGATAGATTTATACTTGTTATAAACAAGTTCAAATTTTTGTTTTAAAGATGTTGCTCTAAAAACAGCATTTGTCCATCCAGGAAATAAATGATCACCAAAAGAAGTAGAATCTTCTATTTCACTAAAAAATAATTCAGGTATTTCTTGGATTATTTTTAATTTTGTTTCGAGTCTTTGTAGTTTAGTTATCATCTCTTTTTTCCATTTTTTCGAAGATTTTTTTAAAGAGAAATTGTTTCTCGCTCGACTCTCCGAAATCTTCGACAGCTTTCCTTAATTCATCAATGTTACCAGTATCAATTATTTCCTTTAGTGCTTTAAAAGACTTATTGGAAATTAAATTAGTTTTAAAAAAATTTTTGAGAATGTAATCAATGCTAGAGCCATAAGTCTTCAAGCCCAATTCGGAAGCTTTTTTTACTGTGAGAATATCATTTTCTATCATTTTATTAAAAAAAAGAACATTATCTGGCATGCAATCTGAGATAACAAATGGTGAATGTGATGTTAATAAGATATCCTTTAGTGAATGAATGTTTAGTTTGTTATTACTTCCTGCTGTGATACTGTCTTCTAAAATTTTAATAAATTTTGATCTCCAGCTGGGGTTAAAATGAGTTTCTGGTTCATCTAGTAGTAATAAACTTCTTCTCTCTTTTAACATTAGACAAATTCCCATTGTATGTAAAAATTGGTGTTCCCCATCTGAAAATTCTCTTAATAATAAAGGCTTTCTTTCTCCGTTTATATCTTTTAGAATAAAATAATCTTCAAAATAAAATACATTCTGACCTGGACCACTTTTTGGGATTTTCCAATCTGTATAAAATCCAGATGATTTATAGACCTCCTCTTTCGTGTCATCACCAATGGCATTTGAGTTTAGTTCGTATAAAACTTGAAAAAATCTAAATAATTCAAATGATGTTGAAAAGTATTCCTTAAATAATCGTATGGTTTCTTTAGTAATTTTGAAATCAAGTGTAAGTGTTGAAAAAATATCTTCAAATTCCACTTTCATACCATTTTTACTCACAAACCAAAAACTAGCGCATTTTTTTAATTCTTCTATTTTTTCTTTAATGTGAAGTAAGATAGGGGTTTGTTTAGAATCTTCAAATAACATTGGATTTATGTTTAATGTCATTCGAAAGCTTTGCAACTCTATAATCCCTAGTTCGTCTTTAATAGGCTTTATTGTGTCTTCATCTTCATATAATAAGCAAGACAGTAACACTGCTTGACTCATTTCATTATCAATATAAATTAAACTATTTTCAGGTTCTTCATAAACATAGCCCCTCCTGTAATCTTCCTTGTATTTGTCAAAATTAATTAACCGAGTTTTTCTAAAAGGTAAGCTTAAAATCTCATTTTCGCCTGATGAATATCCAATAACAATATCTGGTAGATATAATTTGCCTTCTGCTGATTCGGGAAATTGTTTGTCAAATCTTGGTTTTAAGGAAACTAAAATCTTTTTTTCATTTTTTGTAAATGGATATGACTGACGATACATTATAGGACTTTCATTCTCCTCTTTTATTATTATTATCTTATCAAAGTTTTTAAAAGAATATGAGTTACTGTCAGCGGGACCTATTAAATACTCTAATGTAAAAGAGTCAACATTACATACAGCAGGATTAAAGTTTTGTTCAAATGATTTGGGTTTAAATTTTGCTACGCAACTTTCCATATGAAAAAATATATTAGCTAGTGCCTCTAATACATTTGACTTCCCTTTTCCATTTAGACCAGCTAAACAAAAAGGACTAAATTTGTTCATTGCTAATATACCTTCATCACTTAAATCAGTTAGCTTTTCATTAGCATATAATTTGTGAAACTCAATTTTAAAACCTGAATGGAGGCTTCTAAACTGTTTTTCCACAGGTAAATTTCCTATTTCTAACTTAAGTAACTTCATACTAATGATAATCTTATACTTTGAGTTTTTTCTTCATATTCTTGAGTAACCTTTCTAGATTCTTCTTTTTCATTCATTAATTGAAGGGCAACTACTTTAGCTTTGTCATATAAAACCTGTTCTTTAAAATCCTGATTGTTTAGTTTGTCAATTAATCTTTGTAAGTAAGCAATGTCTTGTTCTATTTTTGATATGTCATGATGCTTTTTTTGAAGGTCTATTTCATTGATTAAAGCATCCAGTTCAAAATCTACATTAAAATTTAATTGCTCATTAAAAGCTCTTTGTAAAATAGATCCAAATAAATTATTTAATTCGTCAAGTGATTTATGTATTCTTTTTCTTTTTGCATTTACATCAAGTACAATTTTTTCAAATTTTTGTTGTATTTTAAGATTGGGTAATGGAATTTTTAAACTTAATAGTTTCTCTTGAGAAATATTAGGCATGGATGCAGCAGCACCATTTCTTAATTGTTGTATTTTAATTCGGAAATTTTTATCATTAAACAAAAAACAAAGGAAAATCCCTGATGCTTTATTTATATCATATCTTAAGTTGAAAATTGTATCGGGTAATAATAAATTTTCATAATCCTCAAATAAATAAACTGTTGAACCAACCATCTCTTTTGTGTTTTTTCGAGAAAAAAGTAAATTTCCTTTTTCAGCTAATACCTTTTTTTTAATACGAATGCTGTCAGGTAAAAGTTTGTTTTGTGATGAGTCAAAAATCCTTTTTGATACAGCTCCTTGTTTTAAAACAGCCAATTGATTGGAATTTTCTCTTGGAATTTCTTCACAAACTGGACTCCAACCTGCATCTATTTTTGAAATTATTTCTTTGAGAGGTTTTAATTTCCACCCCTTTTGATTAAAAACAGGGTCTGAAAACATCTCTAAAAAAGTGTCTATTAAATATTTGTCTAAAATATCTAAACTATTTTCTCTTTTGTTTATAATTGAACTTGCCTTATCAAGTACTGAGACAATTTTATTTTGAATATGGAGGGCTGGCAGATCAACCTCAAAGGATTTTATATCATTAATAGATACATTTTTGATTGTGGCTTCTTTAGCAGTATTTGAAATTTTACGAATTGAATAAGACAATTGATAGTAAATCCAATCTACATTTACCACCTCCTCATTTTGTGGGGTTATTTTTAAAATTCTTTGATTAAGTAAAGCCTCGGGACCATTCCATTTGAAGGTCTTAATGGTGCCAGAAAGGCTTAGAAGTAAATCATTTTGCTTAATTAAATATTTTTTATCGTAATATTCCTGCCAATAAACAAATTGATTATCGGAGGTGTTCATGTTGTTTATTCTAATAATAGGAATGCCATCTTCTTGAAAAGAGCTTGCTTTCCATGGATATCCTGATAAAAAATTACAAATATTCTCTAATTTTACTATCATCCTATTAAATCATTTAACTCTCTAATGTCATTTAAAATCTCTTCCTCCAACAAAATTAATTTTGCTAATATTTCCTTTGGAGGTTCATAAGTCTGTTCTTGATACTCATATTCTCTGTAACGATTATAACTTAAGTCTAAATCATTATCTTGAATCTCCTTGATCTTCACAAAAAAATGAGATTTTCGATCTTTTACTTTTGATTTATTTCTTTCCTCAAAAAAAGTAATTGTTTTTGGCAAGGGAAAGTCTTTTAATCTTCTACGATTGTCATCTAGAGAATAGCCATCACTTTTTAATTCATAAAACCAAACCTTTTTAGTGTTAAAAATATCGCTGTTTTCTTTAATCTTTGTAAAGACTAAAATTGCAGTTTTGACGCCTGTGTATGGTTTAAATGCTCCACTTGGAAGTGAAATAACTGCTTCAAGATGGTTGTCCTTTAATAGAATTTCTCTAATCTGTTTTTGAGCATTTGAACTGCCAAATAGAACACCTTCTGGGATAATTACAGCTGCTTTCCCTCCAATCTTTAACATAGATGAGATTCTATCTAAAAAAAGTAGTTCGCTAGACCCTGTCTTAATCCTTAGATTTGTATTTAAATCATCTTCATCTAGTTTTCCTGTAAAAGGTGGATTTGCAAGGATAATATCATAAAAATTGGACTCATTATATGATTTACTTAAAGTGTCTTTATAGTTAATCTTAGGGTTATCAATTCCATGCATTATTAAGTTCATTAAACCTAAACGTACCATTGTAATATCAATATCAAATCCATAAAAACTTTGGTCAATGATAGCTTTTTCTTTGTCCTCTAGAATTGAGGAAAATGAACTTATTTCAAAACCATCTTCGTCTTTTTCAATTACAATATTAGATTTTTTTCTAGCTAAATCAGTTAATAGGTACTGATATGCTCCTAAGAGAAATCCGGATGTTCCGCAAGCAGGATCAACAATTTTATCACCTAATTTTGGTTTAACTAATTCTGACATTAGTTTAATAATATGCCTTGGAGTTCTAAATTGCCCATTTTTTCCAGCTTGAGCTATTTCACTTAATAGCATTTCATAAACATCTCCTTGGATATCCTGAAAATTATGACCACCTTCCAAAGCATCTTTCTCAATAACTATGAAGATATCGTCAATTTTATTAATAGCATCTGCTAAAAGAGAAGGTTTTTCAATAATGAAAACTGCATTTGTCATGTATTTAGTAAATGATGAGCCCTCCCCATTTAAATTTTTAATGAACGGAAAAACATTATATCTCACATGATTTAATAAATCTTCATTAGTTGAAATTTCTTTAAAGTAACTCCAACGCAATTCAGATTTTGGTCTAGATTTTTTTTTAGAAATATTCTTATTTATAATAAATTCAGGAAAGTAGTCTCCTGTAAATTTTGATACATATTTTTTCCCTTTTTTATTATTTTCATTTTCACGTTTATTTTCAATTTCATCTAATCGCTTAATAAATAGTAAATATGTTATTTGTTCTATTGCTGAAAGAGGATTTGATATTCCTCCACCCCATAGAGTTTTCCACAGGCTATTTATTAATGATTTTAAAATAGGATTATTATGTAGCATTTATTTGTTTTTTTAAGTTCTCAAGAAGATTAGAACTAATTTTATGTTTGTTTTTAATTTTAAAAAGAGATAAACATAATCAATTGTTATTTGATTAATCTACATCACTAGTTCTTTTAATTTGACTAAGAACATACTAACATTAACAGTCAAAATCTAGAGGATAAATATATTATTTTAAATTATAAGTTTTACACAACTAGGGTAAAACTGTGCTTGAAAACTGCTGGCAAAGTTTATTTTTTTGTTTTTTTATAAAAAATAAAATAAAAAAAATAAAAATAGTTAAATAATCACTCAAACGCACTCCTCCTCTCAAGTCTCCGCCCCCTCTGCAAAACCCACAAAATACCCCCACTTATTCTGAGCAAGAACAAATTTTTTTGCTCCTGATTTAAAAACAATTTTTTCATCCATAAAAATTCAAGTTGAAAGCTGTGATTTTTTTAGAAGAAGTAATGTTTTTTAATCAGGTTATTATCAACTCAAAAAAACATAAACATGGTACGAATTGTAAACTATCAAAAAAGACAAACAGAGGAAGGGAAATCATTCTTTGTGTTAGAAATCCAAAGTGGAATTGAAATGGTATTAAGCACCAAAACAGGGCAATATTACGCGACAGCTAAAAAGGCAAATATCTCATCTACGTTTGATGAGGAAACCTGTAAGGCATTACTAGGAACAGATATGCCCGGAAACATTAGAAAAATGGATTCAGAGCCTTATGAATACACTGTTAGAGAAACAGGAGAAATTATAATGTTAACTCATAGGTATGTTTATCAACCAGAAGTGAATAGTCCTAATTCCACTAGCTCCAATAAGGGGGTGTTTGAAAATGATTTTGCCACAAGAGTAGAAAACTTTTCTCGTAGCAGTCATTTAGCTGAAATGTCTATTTAATAATTCAAAAAGTGTTAGTTCTTATGTGGTTTGTTCTATATAAGCTCTAACACTTGTTTTTTATGGAAGTAGCAGAAATAAAAGTATCCTATTCAAACAATAACATTGAAAGGATAAAAGTAACTAATAGCCAAATTTTGTATAATCTCATTTTAAGACAGTGGAATTTAGATCTTATAGAATTTCAAGAAGAAGTTAAAATTGTACTTCTTAATAGAGCTAATATTGTTTTAGGAATTTATGAAATGTCCAAAGGAGGTACCTCAGGAACTGTCGTAGATATTAAAATAATTCTTGGTATAGCCTTAAAATGTAATGCTTCGAGTGTTGTAATAACTCACAACCATCCAAGTGGAAGTTTAGAACCTAGCTACTCTGATAAAGAAACCACAAAAAAGTTAAAAGAGGCTTGTGAAATTTTAGATTTAAATCTTTTAGATCATTTAATTATCACAAGTGAAGGATACTTTAGTTTTAGTGATAATAATATATTGTAATATTCCTCTATCATGTTGGCAGTTTAATCAAAAATAAAGTAAAAGTGTATGGATGTTATCTCTTGATTGCATTTAACATAAAATGCACTTTTTACTTTTGTAGTTATACATATATAAATAGCCAAATTTTATTTTTTGTCAGGATCAAGTTTAACCAATTCTTCTAATGACACTTCTAGTGCTTGGCTAATTCTATACAATGTAAAGATTGTAGGATTGGTTCTCCCTGATTCAATTCTAGAAATATTTGTAGTGTCTATATCTCCCTGAATTTTGCCCACTAAGTCAACTTGAGACAAACCTTTGCTCAATCTTAAGTTTTGGATTCTCTTACCAACATTTTTAAGTAAATCTGACTTTTCCACACTTGACATATTTGACAAGTCAAATCAAGTGGTTATATTTGTTTTAATTAATGCCATATATGGCAACTTTAAAAGATTCGTATGGGAAGATTGGAGCACATTTTACAATATCAAGAGCATCAAGGATTCTATGAAAACATGAAAGATCATTTACAGATTGAACCGGAGTTTAGAGATCTTATTAGTTATAGGATCATTGCAACTTCTATGGAAGAAGTAAAATCACTTTTTGAATACTATAGAGAAGGGTGGAGCTTATTGGGTAAAGACACCTCAAATTATTCTGAAGTTTATGATGAGTTTTTTAATGTAGAGGATTCACCGCCACTGAGGAGTACGGAAGAAATATTAAAAGAAATTGATATGATAGTAGAGAATGCTAAAGACCCCAATTTAATAATAGATTATAGAAGACAAAATACTAATGCTTTTGATGTTAATGAAGAGGATCCAAAAGCAAAACCACGTAGATGTATTAAATGTAATATGCTCTTTAATACAGTAAGTAATGACACATGTGATAGTTGTAAAAAAGAAGAGGATGATTTTAAATGGTTTGACCCTTTTTCATTTAGAGGTATCTTGTATCTAGGGATATTAGGAGCAGTGCTTTACGTTTTGTATAACAATGTTTCAATCTCTTATACAAGCTTTTTAGTCTTAGGAGGATTAGTGCTTTTTGCTTTTCTGTATTTTGATGATAATTACAAAAAGAAATGAGATACGAAACTTATCTCTGTGAACTTCAAAACGTATCTCCAACTCTCAATATAGAACATATTCAAGATTGGCTTATGAAATATGACAAAGAGTTTCATATTGCTATTGCTAATTGTGAATGCAGAAAATGGAGTAAATGGCTCAATACTAATGAAGAACCATTTCCATGTGTCTGTAGTACGAGACTACAAAATTGCATATTTATTGAAGCTTATTACAAGTTGAATAATGCTTTAGATCTTTATAAAAAGCAAGAATACTTTACTGATCTAGTGGTTAAGTATCAATCAATAAAGAATAGTAAAGAGGAATTTAAAGCATTTACTTCCGATCTTGATGTACTAGGGTTTAATTTATCTTTTAGCCCTAAAATAGTAATAAGTCTAAATTCTGAGCCTTATGAGAAGATAGTATTTAAACTCAATGCAATAGAGTTTAGAGTTGTTATTGAATTTCAAGAACTTCTATTAAACCATATTAACCTTAATAATTAATTAAAACAGAATCTATGAAGAAAATAATTACTCTTTCAATCTTAAGCTTGTTGCTAGTTTCTTGTGCTACAACAAAACAATACAAAAAATTTACAGCGAAAGATGAAGTACCACAAGACAAAGCAAGAATATATCTAATTCGAACAGGCAATTTTGGAGGCTTTGTAAAGTTTGATGTTTATCAAAACTCTAAAGAAAATCAAATTGGTGCAGTAGGTCCAAAAAGCTATTTATGCTTTGATGCTCCAATTGGAGAAAATAAAATTATTGTAAAAGCTGAATCTGAGAAAACCTATACTATAAATGCTGTTGCTGGAAAAACTTATTATTTGAGATTAGTTCCTAAAATGGGCGTAAATAAAGCAAGAGTAAATTTTGAGTTGCTAAGCAATGAAGATGGTATAAAGGAAACTAGTAAATTAAAGTCTCCAAAAATGTATTACACGGAATAACTAAAGTAATTTCAGAGTTTTAATGAGATTCTTTATAAAACTAAATATTAAACTGAACTTATTTTGTACTAGGAGGAGGTATTAGAAATGATTATAAAATTTTTAATTGTCTATCTATACTAATCTTTAAGTGCTAGTGCCATGGGTAAATTGAAGTGAGAAGGGGTTTTTATTAAAAGAAAGGTATACAAATAGGCATACCTAAATTTGTAAGCTCTGTAATGTATTGATATTGTTATCAGGAGAGTTGAGAAAGAGAGCCCAGGTGGGACCACTTCTTTAGAATAGAAAGCCTTTACAGAAATGTAGAGGCTTTTTTTATGTTTGGTTATTAAAAAGATTGTGTAAATCTAATTTCTTTAGAAGAATAGTCTGTTTGGGATATGAATAATATCTTACAAAAGAATGTTTTGCAGGATATTTTTCTATCTTTGAAAAGCAGATCCAAAACAGCTTTATATTTGAGCTTTTAGGGAATTTAATACTATTATGGAACAGAAAATACATCAGGGAAGAAACGTAAAACGTTTTAGAGAAATGCTTAAAATAAAGCAAGAGGCATTGGCTTATGATTTAGGAGAAGATTGGAATCAAAAGAAGATTTCTATTCTGGAGCAGAAAGATGTAATCGAAGATAATCTGCTTAAACAAATCTCTTCAGTTTTAAAGATTCCTGTTGAAGCTTTTCAGAATTTTGATGAAGAACAGGCGGTGAATTTAATTTCATGTAATTTCTCGGATAATGCTATGTTCAATAACAGAATAGAAGTTTTTAATAACAATCCAATTGAGGAAATAAAAAACTTCACGAAGAAAAAATCGTTTTGTTCGAGCGAATGCTGAAAGAGAAAGATGAAATGATACAAAGACTTGAAAAACTAATAAATAAATAATTCATTCAAATTAAGGCTCAGCTAATAAGCTGGCTTTTTTTTGATCTATTCTTTTTGTGTAGTATTATTCTTTAAAATATTTACTTTTATATTTTTCTTTTAAAGATTGATTAATAAAGCAAATCATGAAATTAGATCAAAGAGATAACGGTTATTTCATAACTTCAAAAAAAACATTTGAAGGAAAACCTGTTGATGCCGCTTTTGTAAAACAAGCTTTTGATTTTGCATATGAAATGGTTTATGGTGATGGATTTCATAGAATTAAAAGATCGGGCGGGCAGTTGAATCGTACAAATGCAGAAATTTTTCAAAACACATTTCAAGGGAAATTAGCAGAAATTTTATTATACGAAACTTTAAAACTTCAAAATATTGAAGTTGAAGTTCCTGATTTTAGTATACATGGAAAAGGAGTCTGGGATGAAACCGATTTAAAAGCAAACGGAAAATTTATTTGTGTAAAGTCGGC
>Ga0157371_10004344_pt1 | contig 12418 bp, 8 predicted proteins | sample C45metaG_FD_113462 | JGI IMG/M metagenome (GOLD analysis project Ga0157371, IMG submission 113462) | Corn rhizosphere microbial communities from Kellogg Biological Station, Michigan, USA - C4-5 metaG | ecosystem: Host-associated > Plants > Roots > Rhizosphere > Soil | place: USA: Michigan... | reverse complement strand
TCCTGCATGTCTTTGTAATGCTTTTCCAGCTTAGCCTGGTAATTGTATAGCTCCTTATATAGCGCCGGCATCGATTTTTCCAACGTTTTCAAATTCTTGCTTTGTGCGTTTTTCGAATATTCATTCACCGGTGCGGGAGTTCTGGTTCCGGCCACCACATCTTCACCCTGGGCATTCACAAGGTATTCGCCATAAAATTTATTTTCACCGCTTCCGGGATTTCTTGTAAACGCAACACCTGTGCAGCTGTCATTTCCCATGTTGCCAAAAACCATGGATTGCACGTTTACGGCGGTTCCCCATTCTTCCGGAATTTTTTCAATGTGCCTGTATTCTTTTGCACGCTTCCCGTTCCAACTGCTGAATACCGCGCCTATTCCTCCCCACAACTGCTTTTCAGCATCATCAGGAAACTCTTTTCCCAAAACTTCCTTCACTGTCTTTTTATAATCAACAACCAGCTCTTTCAAATCTTCCACCGTTAGCTCTGTATCGATTTTATAACCTTTCTGGTGCTTTACTGCTTCAAGCTTTTCATCGAGCATTTTTCTTATGCCTTTTCCATTTTTCACTTCCGCGCCGGCCGCTTTTTCCATCACTACATCCGCATACATCATGATCAGCCGCCGGTAAGCATCATACGCAAATCTTTCATCGCCATTTTGAGCAATAAGGCCTTTGATTGTTTTTTCTGTGAGCCCAACATTGAGAATTGTTTCCATCATTCCCGGCATACTTTTTCTCGCACCCGAACGAACAGAGACCAACAGAGGATTTTTTTCGTCACCGAATTTTTTTCCGGTAAGCTTTTCCATTTTGGCAATTGCTTCCGCAGCTTTTTCGTTTAATTTTTTGGGATATGTTTTGTTGTTTTGGTAATAGTATGTGCATACTTCTGTTGTAATAGTAAACCCCGGCGGAACTGGCAAACGAAGTTTAGGGTGGCCGGCCATTTCAGCCAGGTTGGCACCTTTTCCACCTAATAAATTTTTTAAAGATTCGTTTCCGTCAGCTTTACCGCCTCCAAAGAAGTAAACATACTTATCACTCTTTGCATTTTTTGACATGGTATAAATGTTTTTGGTATTACAGTTACATAGTTACGTTTTGTATCTGTAGTATTTCAAAACATTCATCAGGAAATAAGTTGATTTCTATCAGCTTATGCGAAGGGATATAAAGTTGTTTCAGGAGATTTAATTTATTAAAAACCCCATTTTCTCATTACTTGCAAATCATCTTTTGAGCAATCTAGCGGCGATTTTCCCTGGTAAGATTCCTGTTCAATAATGAATTCCGTAGTGCCTCCCTTTTGCTGAAATACATCTACAATTTCTTTCACCGGCAAAATGCCTTTTCCCAAAACAGTACTTTCATAACCATCACCCATTTCTCCGGTTTTCGTCGCTTTTATTTCATCTTTTACATGCATGCTCTGGAATCTTCCCGGATGTTTTTTTACAATCTCCAAGGCCCTTCCTCCGGCGCCATACATATTGCCAATATCAATTTGCTGCAACACTAAATCAGGATCAGTTTTTTCTAAAATGATATCATATATCTGTTTGCCATTCAAAGAATATTTGAATTCAAAATCGTGGTTGTGGTAGCCAAATTTTAATCCTGATTTTTTGCACAGTTCACCTGATTTATTAAATACATCCAAAAACTTTACAAGCTCATCATAATTCTGACGAAGACTTTCATCCAGCCACGGACTGATCACATACATTTCTCCTACAGTCGCAGCATCTTCGACTGTTTGCTTCCATTTGTCGGTAAAATCATTTTTGCTACTGTCCCAGTCTGCGCCTGACATTACCGTATGGCCACTCGGCATATTCAATCCAAGATCATCTAAAACCTTTTTAAAATCCTTGGCAGAATAACCATAAAACTTCCTGTCGATATAATTGGCATGTTCTACATTTTTGTAACCCATTGCTGACAACTGTTTCAGCGTTCCCAGCGGATCTTTTTTCATATCATCGCGCACAGAATATAATTGTATTCCAAGAATATGATCGGAAGCTTTTTTATGGGCAAAAATAAAGTCAGGCAATAGCATCGTTCCTGCAAGCGCCATAGAACTGTTTACAAGAAATTTTCTCCTGGTGAGTTCCATATCAATTGATTTTTGTGATGAAAAGTTGTGATGATTTTTTTGAAAATGCAATACGATTTGTTGCAATAAATTTAAAGAAGAAATTCTAATAAACGGCTTTTCATTTTGAATGGATAAATAATAAAACAAAAATGTTTATTTTTTATTGGTTTACTGAATCGTTTACACTTAGCCCTAAATATTTTAAACGCTTATCTAATCCTGCATAAATACTTAGTCCAGAACTAAAATACTTTTCAAATAAATTGTAACCCTATTCCACACCAAAAAGAAAAATCCTCTGCAATGCATTATTTTTGAAAATAAACTTTCTAATCGTCATCATGAAAAAAATTATTACTTTTTTAGCCGTTATAACGTTAATGGCTACACGAAGTTTCAGCCAGGCTAATATCCATTACAAAATTTCTTTTCCGAATTACCGTCATCATGAGGCACAGGTGCAATTGATAGTTAACAATCTCAGCAGTGCTCCGGCAACTTTTCGGATGAGCCGCTCGTCTGCCGGAAGATATGCTACCGCTGAATTTGGAAAGAATGTGTATGACGTAAAAGCTTTCGGCAACAATGATAAGCGCCTTGCAGTAGAAAGAGTTTCAGGAGATATTTATAAAGTAGCAAACCATTCTTCAACAATAAAAATCACTTACACATTATATGGCGATTATGCTGATGGAACTTACGATGATATTGATTCTTCGGAAGCGCATTTGAATATGCCGGCAACTTTTATGTGGATCGAAGGACATGATGCTGATCCCATCACCATTCAATTTATTATGCCGCCATCACTTGATTGGAAAGTGGCTACACAACTGAAACCCTTAGACGGAAAGAACACTTACTATGCACGCAATTTTCAATACATGATGGATTCACCGACAGAGCTGAGCGATTATCATTTGCGTACATGGACGGTAAAAAATCCGGACGGCAAAACGGAGGAAATGAGATTAGTGATGCATGCAAAAGCATCGGACAGTTTGATGAATGCTTACACAGCAATGGAACAGAAGGTGGTAAAAGAAGAACAAGCCGTGTTTGGGGAATTGCCTGATTACGATTACGGCACTTACACTTTTATTGAGAATGTAAATCCGTTTGTTCACGCCGACGGGATGGAACATCGCAATTCTACGTTTATAACTTTTTCTCGTAAACTGGAAAACAATGTAATTGTGATCAACCTGCTAAGCACTTCTTCACACGAATTTTTTCATTGCTGGAATGTGAAGCGCATTCGTCCTCGCGACATCGAACCTTTTGATTTTAAAGAAGCCGATATGAGCAGCAGCCTTTGGTTTGCCGAAGGTTTTACCCAATATTACGGAGAGCTGGTTTTGCAGCGCGCAGGTTTAAAAGATTTGAATGAGTATTGCAACATTCTTGGTGGCATGTTGAACTATGTTTTGAACAGCCCGGGTTCCAAAGAGTTTTCACCGGTTACGATGAGCAACCAGGCGGTTTTTACCGACGCAGGCGTTGCTATTGATCGCACCAACTATCCAAATATTTTTACCACGTATTATTATTATGGAGCGGTTACCGCGCTGGCTCTTGATTTTAAGTTGCGCAATGATTATCATCTTACATTAGATAATTACATGCAAGCAGTTTGGAAAAAATTTGGCAAACCTTATATTCCTTACACCAATGACGGACTTGAAAAAGTTCTTGGGGAAGTAACGAAAGATCCTTCGTTTGCTAAAAGCTTTTTTGACAAATACATTTATGGCACTCAAAAGAATGATTATAAAACACAGTTGGAAAATGCTGGTTTGGATTTGGTAAAAGCCAATGCCGGTAAAGCATGGATGGGAAATTTCAGGACAGAAGCTGTAGATAATGGTTTGGAAATTTCATCTAATACTTTAAAAGATCAGCCCATCTATAATGCAGGAATTGACATTGATGATGTGATCACACAATTAGACGGAAAGACGGTTGCGAATGCAGATGATATTCAATCTATAATGTCCGCTCATCAGCCCGGCGATAAAATCACTATGAAATACATTCATCGTGAAGTGCCGAATGAAGCAGTTATTACTTTACAGGAAAATCCTTCTTTAAAAGTTGTGACTTATGAAGATGAAGGAAAGCCGGTAACACAGGCCATTCAAAACTTTAGGAAATCATGGTTGGGAAGTAAAGTTGGTAAATGAAGATTGCAGGTGAGTAAACAAACAAATAATGCCAATCTTTATTTAATTAGAAATTATTAAAACGATTGTGTGGACAATCTTTGAACCATCGCCCGCGATGAAACCGTGGGCGATGTTCATTTGACCGATCCGGATGCGTTTACCCGTTAGTATTGTTACAGGAAAGCTAACGCCAGCCTGCTGTTTCAGATATTATTTCCCATACAACTCTTCTCCCGCCTTCTCATATTTGTCACCTTTTATCCACGTAGGTTTTGTCGGATCATCAGCAATATTTTTTGCAGCAAGAATATAGGACTTGATGTATTTCATTACATAATCCAAATTCATATTACCTACCTCATCACTTACATGGTGATAGTGCTTCATTGTTTCTGCATCAAATTTTGTAAAACCCAAACTGAAAGTTGGCGCAGGAACTCCTTTCTCCGCAAGGTTTACATTATCGCTTCTGTCAAAGAGATCCTGCTCAGGTGCCGGATCAGCAATCGCTTTTAATCCAAATGCATTGCAGCCTTTTTGAATGTCTTCATCAGCTGAAGTTCTTCCCAGGCCTACTACCGTGATGATCGATGTATCATTATAATCACCATTGTCAATATTCATGTTATAGACGATTTGCTTCAGCGGAATTACAGGATGTGACGTAAAATATTTACTTCCTATCTCCCCTATTTCTTCACCCGTGTAGGCAATAAACATGACTGATCTTTTGGGAGGATGTTGTGTAAAGTAGCGCGCAGCATCCATCACAGCAGTAACACCCACTGCATTGTCTCTTGCGCCATTGTAAATCGAGTCCATCTTTCCATCTTCCATTACCGGTGTGTTGGCCACGCCCAAATGATCGTAATGAGCTGATAAAATAAGATACTGGTTTTTCAATTTCGGATCAGTGCCTTCAACATATCCCATCACATTTTTGGCGGGAATTGTTTTTTCCAGTGTACCCGTTACCGTTAGTTTCGCAGTAAAGCTGTTGTTTTTTAATAATTGCTGTAATGAATGATCTGTATCCTTTACCAGGAAAACCGGCAACGTATCGGCCGGATCCTGCCTGTCTACACGTTCGTGGGAAGAATAGTTTTGAAGCGGCTTCCATGGCACATCAGAGCCGGCAGCGAGTTCTATCAATGCAGCGGCGCCTTTCTCTTCAGCCAGTTTACGCTTGTCTTTTACTATACGAAAGGCTTCCCTGAAGTGCGAAGTGTCCTTTGTTCCAAAAGTTGTAATTACAATTTTTCCTTTTACATCCGCTTTATCAAAATCCTCTTTAGACCCAAAGCCTGCAAATACGATAGACGCATCCAGGTTCACATTGGAACCGTTTAACTGGATCAGGTCTTCACCCAATTGAAAAGTATGATCACCAATTTGGAATGTTCCTGTTTTCGCCGGCGTAACCATTTTAATATCGAAATTTTGAAAATAGTCTTCAGTCCCCGGGCATTGTTGTAACCCCATGCTCCTGAATTTTTCGCTTATATAACGTGCTGCAATTTGAATCTCCGGTCGTGCTGTTGCTCTTCCCTTCAATTCGTCAGAAGCGAGAAAACGCAAAGGTTCCAGCGCAATGGAAGGTTTTTCGATGCGATTAATTTCCTGCACATCTTTTGACTGTGCTTTCAGAGAAAACGGTGCGGAACAAAAAGCGACGATTAATAAAGAGAGGTGCGGCAAAAAATATTTCTTCATATAATATTTCGGTTAGGCTCGAAAATAAATACAATTAACCGGAACCGCCGTTAATTTCTGTTAGAATTTTATGAACGGAAAAAATGATAGATTAAGAGGAAATCTTCGCAAACCGCACGTTTTTTAAAACATAAAAACATAGTAAGATGGGGAAAGCGTTTTCGGGTGCGTATTTTCTTCGAGCGATCAGGATGAACAACAGGCAAAAATAAAAATTTTCTTTATTTCTTCGTTCACTATCTTTTCCAAACTTATTCATGTTCAAAGTACGGAATCTCATCATGGCTCTCATTTTCTTTTTGTTCCCAATAAGCAAGCGTCACCACATCTCCGTCACGTGTTTTTAAAAGCCTTCCAAAAATAGCATTGATAGGATTGAAAGTATAATCGGTAACGCCCACAGTAAAGGTCTCAGGTAGTTTCGGTTCTTCCGGCGGCGGAGGAGCAGGCTCCTCTCCTTCTTTTTTTACAACAGGTTTTGCAGGTGGTGCTTTCGGCGGCGGAGAAGGAACGGCGATGACGGTGAAACCATTATACTCCAATAATTTTTTCAGGAAATCAACTCTCTCCGCCGCAACTTCTTTTTCTACAATGCCACATTTAATGCCGTCGAGTTCTTCGAATAAATGATTTTTATTGATGGCCATTCTAAATTATTTTAAATGTTGAATTATAAATTTTGAATGAAGAAAATATCCGCACCATCATTTATTTTTTCATCAGGTTAATGATTGAATGAAATCATAAACCCAACTAAATATTCCCACCAAAACAATCCCTGCCGCGCAGAGATACATTCCGAATTTGGTGGATCGCTGCACTTTTATTTTTTCTATCGGCGCTTCGTTTTTATCCATAAACATTGAGCGTATCACTCTTAAATAATAATATAATGAAACGATCAAATTCAAGGCAGCGATAGTGATAAAAAGGTAATTGGCATTGGCGGCACCCGCTTTCAGCAAAAATAATTTTCCAAAAAATCCTGCCGTTGGCGGAATGCCTGCAAGCGAGAATAAAGCCAGCGCCATGATCCAGGTGAGGAAAGGATTGGTGTTATAAAATCCTTTGTAATCGCTAATCTTTTCTTTGCCGGTACGCGATGAAATAGTGGCCGCCACACCAAAAGCCGCAAGGTTTGAAAACACGTAGATCAAAACAAAATAAACAACGGAAGCAAGTCCTTCAGGAGAATTGCCGCTGATGCCGACTAAAATAAAACCTACCTGCGCAATCGAAGAAAAAGCAAGAAACCGTTTGATGTTTTGCTGGCGCAATGCAAAAAGATTTCCCGTGATCATCGTGATGATGGACAGCAACATGATCATATTATACCACACTTCCTGCATCGGTTGAAACACTTTGTACAACGCGGTTATAAAAATAAAAGCGACGGCGCCTTTGGAAATAACGGATAAAAAAGAAGTAGTTGCCATGGGCGAACCTTCATACACATCCGCTGTCCATAAATGAAAGGGAACGATGGACATTTTAAAAGCAAACGCAGTAAATAAAAATACGAATGCCAGGATTTGAAAAGAACTACCGGTGATGAGTGCAGGAAGTTCTGTAAAACTGATCGTTCCGGTGGCGCCGTAGATCAATGAAATGCCAAACAGTAAAATGCCCGAAGAAAAAGCCGATGATAAAATAAATTTCATCGCTCCTTCGGAAGAAACTTTTTTATCAAGATCAAAATTTGCCATCGCCGCTACGGGAATCGTTGCCAGCTCCAGCGATAAAAAGAACATTAAAAAATTTCCACTTGAAATAAGAAAGAACATCCCGAGCAAAGCCGATAAAAGCAAAATGAAAAATTCAGCAAGATGCTCCGTCTTCTTAAACCAATCGGCAAATAACAATGAGATCAGATAAACACCGAGACTTAAAATGTTTTTCTGTACGGCAATCAAAGCATCGGTATGATACATGCCACCGAAAAAATTTCCTTGATGATTAAAAAAGAATCCCGCGACGAAATTGAAGAGTAATAAAAACTGGATCAGGTTGAGCAACGAAGCGGTATTTACTCCCTTACTTAATTTGATAAACAGCAACACAAATATGACAACAGTCAGTATCAGTTCAGGTTTCATCAACGATATAAATTCATTCATTCCGGTTAGTTTATTATCCTCCTGTAATTTTCTGCATGATAATTTCTGCGCCCGGTTTTACCAAATCACTCAACCAAAACGGCGCAACACCTATGGCAATGATGCCAATCAACAAAATAACGGCAGCTAATTTTTCATTCCAGGCAGCATCTTTTAAATGGCTAAAACCAGCTTTAATTGGTCCCATAGCCACTTTAGTCACAGCCCTTAAAATATAGACTGCCGTTACCACAATACTCATACAAGCAAGTATGGTAATAATACGATGTAGCATATCAGTGTGTTCCCATGAACCCATAAAAACGGTTACTTCCGCAACGAAGCCGCTCAGTCCCGGTAATCCCAAAGAACAAAACCCAACGATGAATAATACAGTGATAATGAAAGGAAGTTTTTTAAGAAGTCCGCCCATTTCATCAATCATCCTCGTGTGTGTACGTTGGTAAATCATTCCGATCACTGCGAAGAAAAGAGCCGTCATCAATCCATGACTTACCATTTGTATAACGGCACCAGTAAACGCAGTTTTAGTTAACATTCCTATTCCCAACAACACAAACCCGCAATGACTGATGGAAGAATAAGCATTGATGTATTTCAAATCTTTTTGCATCATCGTTACAAAAGCGCCATATAAAATTCCTATAACAGAAAGTATGATGATAATGTCTGCATATTCTTTAGCACCTTCAGGTAAAAGATAAACAGCAACACGCAAACAGCCGTAACCGCCTAACTTCATAGAGATGCCTGCCAAAAACATAGAACCTGCTGTGGGCGCGGAAGAGTGTCCATCAGGAACCCAGGTGTGAAAAGGAAATAAACCGCTGAAAACGCCAAAGCCGATAAACAAAAGCGGAAAGCAAATCATTTGGATGTTGTAAGGAATATTAGTTGTGGACAACTTTAGTAAATCAAAAGTTCTTTCGGGATTGGTAAAATAGAGCCCAAGCAATCCCACCAAAACCAATGCAGAACCGCCCATGAGCATCAACGCCAATTTATTGGCACTGTATTCTTTATTACCACTTCCCCAAATGCCAATCAATAAATATTTTGGAATAACAGCAATCTCCAAAAAGAAGAAAAGCATGAAAAGATCCAGTGATAGAAAAAATCCATATGCTCCCAAACTTAATAAGAGCAAAAGAAAATAAAATTCTTTCGTCATCTTTTCGATATTCCATGAAACAAGAATTCCTGCAATCACGACAAAGGAAGTTAGCATGATCAATGCAACAGAAATTCCATCTACACCTAAATGAAATCCGATGTGCAATGCAGGAAACCATTCATAGTTTTGTTGAAACAACATTTGCGCTGTAGTGCCCGCTGCCACTTCGTTTCGAAAGTAAACAAACAATAAAAGCGAAAGTATAATTTGCACCGCTGCGCCGATAAGCGATACCCATCTTACCTGCTGCCTTGTCCGCATTAAAAGGACAACAACCGCAGTAACAAAAGGAATTAATATGAGTAGTGTTAAGTTCATGCTTCGTCAATTTTATTTCCACCAATAAATAAACAATACGGCCATTGCAATTGTCGCGACTAAAAAGTACAAGCCATATTGTTGCACTTTACCCGATTGAATTCCTTTTATTTTTGTTGAAACTTTTGTTGTGGTGTTGCCTGTTGCATTAACCAATCCATTCACGACATTTCTGTCGAACCATGCGGCGGGCCTTCCAATTAAATTGAAAATTATTTTCCTTGTGATGAATAAATAAAGTTCATCAAAATAAAATTTGTGATAAGCCGCTTCATAAAATCCACCGAAGGAAGAGGCGATTTTATCAGGCAAACTATTTTCTTTTTTATACATCCGCCGTGCGATGAAAATTCCGATTAAACCCAATGCAACGGGAAGAATAGAGAATTGCCAGTGAGTCACCGGCTCGAATGGTTTTCCATCTGCAGTTACAAAATTTCCAAAAGGAATAAATCCTGCGAAAGCTGCGCCGATGGCTAATAAGATAAGAGGAAGGATCATGGCAAATCCACCTTCGCCGTGTGATTTTTCTGGTAAAGAAGGTGTTCCTTTATTCCAAAAAATACTAAAATACAAACGGAACATATAAAATGCAGTAAGCCCGGAAGTGAACAAGCCAATCCAGTAAATGATTTGGTTATTTTGCCAAGCAGCAAGCAAAATTTCTTCTTTACTAAAAAAGCCTGCAAACGGTGGTATACCTGAAATAGCAAGGCACGCAATTAAAAAGGTGATGTGGGTAACAGGTAAATATTTTCGTAATCCTCCCATGTCTTTCATTTCATTGCTGTGAATAAAATGAATGACAGAACCGGCGCCAAGAAACAACAACGCTTTGAACATCGCGTGTGTAAATAAATGGAACATGGAAGCAGAGTAACCCAAACTCTTTTCTCCGCCAGAACCTGCAACGCCCAAAGCGAACATCATGTATCCGATTTGCGATATGGTTGAAAATGCCAAAACTCTTTTTATATCAGTTTGCGTACACGCAATTACTGCGGCAAACAAGGCAGTAATAGCGCCAACATAAGCAACGAGTTTTAATGCATCAGGAGCAGACAAAGCAAAAACAGGAAATAATCTAGCTACTAAATATACACCGGCGACAACCATCGTTGCAGCATGAATCAGCGCTGAAACCGGCGTTGGGCCTTCCATTGCATCGGGTAACCAAATATGAAATGGAAGCATCGCACTCTTTCCTGCGCCGCCGATAAACACCAAAACCATCCCCCATGTCAAAGCTGACATTCCAAGAAACGAAGAAGCAATTGCATTTTGAAATTGTGATGAAGAAGGAGAAGTTAATCTTTCAATAAGTGTATTAAAATCTAATGTTCCGGAATAAAATGAAAGAATTAATATCCCAATTAAAAATCCAAGATCAGCAAAACGGGTAACGATAAACGCTTTTTTACAAGCCGCAACAGCAGTGGGTTTTTCGTAATAAAAACCAAGTAATAAGAATGAAGAAATTCCTACCAGTTCCCAGAAAATATAGATCTGGAAAATATTAGAAGACATGACCAATCCCAACATGGAAAAAGTAAATAACCCAAGGAAAGAATAATAAGTTGAAAATCTTTCTTCGCCTTTCATGTAGCCCAGGCTATAGATATGAACCATCAATGAAACAAAAGTAATTACGACCAACATCATGACACTGATTGGATCAATCAGTGCGCCCATGTCGATTGAAACTCCATTATTAAATTGCAGCCAGGTATATTGAAACGGAATTATTTTCTGATAAATCCCATCAACTTTTCCAATCCCAAAAAAATATTGGTAAGCAATGTAAATAGCCAACAGCGCTGATGCCAGCAATAAAAGAGTTCCGATTATACCCGAAGCATTCTTAAAATATTTTCTTCCAAACAATCCCAGGAATACAAATCCTGCAAGAGGAAGTAAAGGGATGAGCAGCAAGTAAGTCTCGTTAAGCATTTTGCTTAGTCAGTTTTATAAATTAAAATTTCATCTCCTCAGCTTTTTCCACATCAATTGAATGATGGCTTCTGTATAAATTAATGATAATGGCTATCGCCACCGCCGCTTCAGCAGCAGCAATGGCAATAATAAAAATGGTAAAGAACAATCCGTCTAATCTGCCAGTCCACAAATATTTATTGAAAGCAATAAAATTTAAATTCACACTATTGAGCACAAGTTCTACACTCATTAAAACCGTAATTAGATTTCTTCTTGTAAAAAAACCGTAAACGCCAATAAAGAAAAGCGCTGTGCTGATGAATAGAATGTGGTATAGACCTGGTTGTAACATTTTTTTACTTTTTTATTCTACATTCCTTGTTCAATATTCGTTATTCACTTCTTTTCTTCTAATATCGAACACCGAACAAGGAATAATGAATGTTGAAGTTGACGTCCCTCACACAATAACATCAATTTCCTCCTCATTAAAAATCTCTTCTTTTTCTTCGTTTACTGCTACCGTTATATTCGGTGTTCGCATGGCAATCACAATACAACCAATCAACGCTGCCAACAGTAACATACTTACCACTTCAAAAGGCAATGCAAATCCTTCTTCACCGACGCTTAACATTCGCGTACCAATATTTTCTACTGTTGGTGATACAACTTCACTTACCGGTGAAGAAAAACTATATTGATAAACCTGCACCATCACCAAAGCAAAGCCACAAAAGGCTGCCAGTGCTGAAAAGATTTGTCTTCCTATTTTTTGTTTCGGCATTTTTTCTCCTGCCTGTTGGGTTAAAAAAATGGAGAAGATGATGAGAACAGTAATGCCGCCAACATACACAACAATCTGTACCGCAGCAATAAACTGGAACTG
>Ga0157371_10004338_pt1 | contig 12434 bp, 21 predicted proteins | sample C45metaG_FD_113462 | JGI IMG/M metagenome (GOLD analysis project Ga0157371, IMG submission 113462) | Corn rhizosphere microbial communities from Kellogg Biological Station, Michigan, USA - C4-5 metaG | ecosystem: Host-associated > Plants > Roots > Rhizosphere > Soil | place: USA: Michigan... | reverse complement strand
GGTGGTCTTCTCCGCGTCAGAAATTTTCTTCTGGGCGTCAGCCTTCTTGGCAGCCTTCTCCTTCTGGGCCGACACGGTCTTGCCCAACTTCGCGCGGGTCGACTCGATCTGGGCAGCCATCTCGGGGTTCTGCTTGCGCATGGCGTTGACTTGCTTGCGTAGCGCAGTCACACGAGACTTCTGCAACTTCAACTGCTCGGGGCCGACACCGGGAGACAGCGGGATGGAGCGCCCACCCGGCATCTGACCGGGCTGTGCAGCGACCTGCGAGCGGCCAAGTGCGTTCATCTCGGCAGCGAGGTCACGCTTCTGGGTGTACGAAGAGACGTGGACGGTCTTACCCGTCTTCGACTTGCGGGTGTAGCCGCCTACACCAACCTTGCCTAGGGGCATGTCACACCTTCTTCTTCGGCTTGGGTACGATCACGAGCAGGCACCGACAGTTGGGGTGCAACTGCGGACCGAACAACTTCTTGCCGTAGACGGGAAAATTTCCCACGTCGAACGGCTCATCCCACTCCCGCTTCTGACCTTCGAGATGCGTGCAGAACTTGCAAGGCTTGTCAGATGTGGTCTGCCACATCTTCAGGGTGTCAGTGCCGCGCATCGTGTCGATCATGGCGAGAGAGAAGTGCATCTTCGCAGCAGCCTCCGCCACCATCTGCACTCGGAGCGAGAATCGGCGGAACGCGGCGTCCATGCCGTCGTCGTCACCGTGCTGGATGATGATGTCCCCGATGCCGCTGGGGAACTCAGCAGCGATGCGCTCTAGGTCACCGTGGAGTGAGGTCAAAATTCCGTTGGCCTTGAAGGAAGAATTTCTCCGACCATCCACCTTCGAGCCAAGGAGCGAGCCCGCCAGCGCAGCCTTGTCGACCATGGGATTGACTCGCTGGAAGCCCTGAAGAGCCGCCTGCTGGAGGATGAACTGGACGTCAGGTCGGTCGAACACACGGCCAGCAGCACCGGGGTTGTTCGCCAGCACGACCTTCACGTACGCCTTGGCGCTCTTCACCTCGTCCTCCCACGCCTTCTGCACCGAGTTGCGGTGTCGGTCAGCAGCAGCGGAAGCGGACCGCCCTAGTCGAATCGACTCGGCGGTGAGGTCAGCCATCGGTCAGTCTTCCTTCGTCTCTTCGTCGTCCTTGTCGATCCCTAGAGCATCCTCGGCACCGACGAACCCGTTCTCCGGTGGACGCGAGTTCATCAGCGTCTGGGCAGCGAGGTAGAGTTGGTCGAAGAAGTCGTCGGAGTCGGCTGACATCGCCGCTACCGGAGGAGTAGCGCCAGCGGCAGCAGGCCCCGGCTGAGCACCCATACCGGGCTGTGCGCCCGCTTCAGGGTTGTTCGGGTCTTGACCCATCAACTGCTGCTGTTCGGCCATCAGAGCCTGCTCCTCAGCCGCCTGACGAGCCGCTTCCTTCTCGTGCTTCTCAATCTCTTCGTAGTTGACATCCAAGCCTAGGCGCGTCGTCAACTTCTTCTCCAGTTCGCGGACGAACTCAGGGGTGCAGTTGAGGACGGAAGACGTGACTACGGCAGTGAAGACTTCCTTGACCGCGTCGCGCGCAGTGTCGGAGAGTTGGCCGAAACGGAAGACAGGGAAGTTGTTGGACCCGAAGTTCCACTTGATGTACTTCGGCATCAGGTTGTTCGTCCACGACTCAGCGATCTGGCTCATGATTGCTTCGAGCATCTTGACGTACATGTCAGCAGACGCGTCAGCCTTGCCGTTGTCGATCAGCACCATGCGGTTCTCGGAGTCAGCGAACTGCATCAGGACCGACTTGGCCTGCATGTGGCTGTGGTGATCGATCAACTCAACGAACTTGAAGCCGGAGTTGGCGTTGAACGCATCGACCTTGTAGGTGTCAGGAAGCGCCAGCGAGGTGTTGAAGGCGAACGTCGCCAGAGCGTTGGTGAACTTGTTGACGGCAGGAGTGTTCATGGCAGACGAGGGGTAGTACCCGATACGCCCCGGCACGGCAGCGAACTGCGACGCGACGTGGGCGATGTAGTACAACTTCGTCTTGATGTCGTAGTGGTACCACGCAGTCTCGAACATGGAGACGCCGTAGTACGGGTTCTCCTCCTCGTTGACGGCGTAGTACCACGCCTTGTCCTTGTCGATCTTGACCTTCTGGATTTCGCCCTGCGGGTCACGGAAGGTCTGGGTGAAACCGTTGAAGCCACCCTTGTCATCGACACGGAACTTGATCGTGGAGGAGTCACGGTGAGCCAACTTGCGAAGCGTGATCTTGCCCTTCAGCGGACCGTCGTCAGGAATCTGACGGACCTCTTCGAACGCAGAAAATCCTTCAAGGATCGACAGCAGCGTGTAGCGCATGATCTTGTCGAGAGACGAAGACATGCCACCAGCAGACGGAGGGAGACGGAACATCATGTTCGCGAACTCGACCTCAGCCTCGGCGTCGTCCTCAGTCCAGTCCGGAGCAACCCACTCAGCCTCAGCAAGGCAGGACAGGATCGGCAGGACGAACAGGCGCAGCAGCGCACGGGTCTGACCATCACGACGACGCATCTCGATCAGGTCGTTCAGCGGCACAGCATCCGACTTGTTGCGGATCAGGTAGGAGCCGTTGGAGTCCTGCTTCGCACGACCGTAGGCGAAGTCGTCCCACGTCGAAGCAGGGAACGTCTGCTGGAGACCAATCTCCTCGCCAACCAGCGGATCAGGGGTCGGCTCCGAAGCGTTGCTTGGAGGATTCTGCGCCATCTCAACTCCTGCCGTCACTGCGGCTGAACAGGGGAACGTACTTAGGTCTACCCGTAGTATCGGCTCACATGTGCGTGGGTATGAGTAGACCCCGAGACGTGGGGAGAGGGTGACCGCGTCTCGGGGTCTACATCTAGTATCGGACCACATGTCCGATTTACTCAGGTGGGCTTGAAGTACGTGGGGTGTGGTGCAAGAGGGCATGGCTACTTCCCTCTCCCGTGGCTTCCAGACCTGAAAACCAACACTGCCACTCTGCTCGACAGTGCCTCACTCCGGACCCCATTGTCCGGGGAGGAAGGATTGGGTTCGCCCTCTCCCGTTTCCCACCGCTACCAGCCTCTACCACTGGACCTTGACGTGTCCCGCTAACGAGCCTTTCCCCATCCTGCTGGGCGGCGTTACGTGGACGACACGTGTACGTACGGCACCTGTAGTATCGCCACACTTCTTGACTCGGTGTCCAATCTGCCCTAGCATGAGGGCATGATCTACGAAGCGTTCTCCTTCATCGGCTCAGCCGGGTACAGCATCGAAGAGGTGCTGGACATCAGGGCAGACGGGTCGGTGCTAGTCGTAGCCACGCGCCCGTGCAGCAGTCAGGAGTTCGTCTTGGAGACGGACCTGAAGCACATCACCATCAACAACCACACCTGAGGAGCCGTCGTGATTCGACGTGCCATGCAACTTCTGTGTATCCTGACGGGACACATGGGGCAGTTTGTCGTGTGGGTGGACTGTGATCACTGTGGCGTGGAAGTAGCGCGTCAGGTGGCGCTCTGCCCGAACTGTGGACCCACCTACGAGTACGCCTGTAGCATCTGCCGGAAGGAACCGTAAGAATGAACGCAACTGAGACCCGTCAGCGCTGGGACCAGTACCTGCATGACGCGCCCAACTACGGGCTGTACCACCACCGCATCCCTGAGTACGAGATTGCCACGAACCACCTTCGCAACTTCGGTCTGAAGGATGACGACATCATCGTGGACGTGGGCGCTGGAGCCTGCGACATGGACCACTACCTGCGCACAGGCGCGGGGTGGCGGGGCAAGTACCTCCCCATCGACGGCGCGACGTATGGCATCGACTTCAACGAGCGCCTTCCCTACACCTTCCTGCCCAGCGCCAAGGCAGCCTACTACGTCTGCCTAGAGACGCTGGAGCACCTGTACGACCCCGAGCGCATGGTGCGTGCGATGCAGCAGCGTACCCTCACCGCACTCGTCGTGTCGACCCCCAATCCCGAGACTCACGACGTCTGCGCCACTGACTCCACCCACTTCACGCCGATCTGGCCGCGTGATCTGGAGGAGTGGGGGTTCACCGTCGTGAAGTACACGCTGAATGCCCGTGGCGAGGGAGACACCCTTTTCGGGCTGTGGACACCGAACATGGTCCACCACGACGAAGAATTTCCAGTCGGGTGAAAACTTTCACTGCCGACGTCCTCGGGCTGAAGATGTGCGTTCGCGTACTTCCGACGCCTGAGGACGTCGCGCGGCAGGTTAAGCAGCATGATCCTGAGAGCCCTGACGCGCTGGAAGGCGCGTACCTGTGGGTGAAGGAGCGTGACCGGCATCTGGTGTGGTTTGCTGAAGAGACGCTGAGTCACGCAGTGATCGTCCATGAGGCCGCACACATCGGCCTGCGCAACATGGCCAGCCCCTCTGACAACTACGAAGAGGACTTGGTCTACCGCATCGAGGAAGCCTACGTGCACCTTGCAACAGCCTTGCGTTTCAGAGGTCTCCTAGCGGGCTGACCTGCGCCGATACTCTAAGTATGGGCCGTTTCTCATCCAACTCTCGCCTGTTCGCGGACATGCTCCAGAACGAACTGCAAGTCGAGACTCGCGAACTGACTCCGCTGGAGCAAGTCTTCAACGAGCAGTTCCTTCCGCTTGACCGCTTCATCGCTGACCACCAGTTCATGGACATGGCGTCAGCGAACATCGCGCTGTCCGAAATCCAGATGGACCTGCTCCTGCACTGTGAGCAAATCCTGAAGCCTCAGACCTACATCGAGATGGTGAAGGAGTGGGGCATCGAGTATGCCCCGGTGCGCTACGTCAACGACCTCGTAGCGTGCTGGGGCAAGGGCTCTGGCAAGGACATGTCGATCCAGTTCGGGTTTGCCCGTGCCGCGAACATCCTGCTGTGCATGAACAGCCCTCAGGCGTACTACGAGATGCCGGGTCACACGATCATCCACATGATGAACGTCGCGGCCTCCTCCAAGCAGGCCCACGGCGTCTTCTTCAAGCCGCTCCGCGCTCTCCTGACGAACTCGCCATGGTACGCCGACAAGTTCGAAGGGGAACTGCCGGGACCGCAGGCCACGGAAATCCGGTTCAAGAAGAACATCGATCTCGTGTCCGGTCACTCCGACGCCGAGACCCTTGAAGGAAAAAACCTCCTGCTCGCCGTAGCCGACGAGATTTCTGCCTTCGCCATGGCAGACTCCGCAACTGGCTCCCGCACCGCGCCGACCAAGACCGCTGAAGGTCTGATCGACATGCTGAAGTCTTCAGCCACCACGCGATTCGGTTACGAGCACAAGGTCGTGCAGATTTCCTACCCGCGTGCCAAGGGCGACGCCATCCTGAAGGCGCTAGAGGCAGCCAAAGACGACGAGCGCGAGATGGGTGAGAAGGCAACCTCGTACGCCTCAGGGCCGTACCGTACGTGGGACGTCAACCCGCGATTCAAGAAGTTGGACTTCATCGAAATCCCCGGCGTCGAACTGTCGATCCCGAACCTGCCGTCCATCATCAAGGACTACAAGAAGAACATCGCGTTCGCCCGCGCCAAGTACGAGTGCGCTCCCGATGCAGCGCTCAACCGCTACATCCGTGATGACCTCGCGATCTTCTCCGCGTTCTCGCGCCAGCGTCTCATCCAGCCGATCACCTTCCAGTACCGAGTCGGGCGCAACGAAGCAGCCGGAGAGGTCATCGACCAGTGGCAGTGTGACTTCGCCATCAGCCCTGACTTCATGCCGATCCCCGGTGCCATCTACGCGATCCATGCCGACATGTCCCTCAACGGTGACCGTGCCGGTGTAGCCATGTGCCACGTCTCCGACTACCGCGAGATGACCGGGCTCCAGTTCGAGCGCCGCCCCGTCGTGGATGTGGACTTCGTCAACTTCTGGGAAGCCGACAACACGGCAGTCAACCCGATGACGAAGAAGTCCCTCCCGCGAGAGGTGCAGTTGCGCTGGCTCCGCCAACTCGTCGCGTTCCTACAGGAGCGCCGCTTCCCGATTGGGTTGGTCACGCTGGACGGTTGGCAGTCGGTCGACTCCATCCAGATCATGCAGGCGCGCGGCGTAGAGGCTGAGAAATTTTCTCTCGACCGTACGCCAGAGGGGTACAAGACCCTGCGCGATGTCCTCTACGAGTCCCGCCTTCAGGGCTACACCGTGCCGGACGGTCTCGACGGCACCCACTCATCCACGACCGTCGTCACCAAGGAACTCCAGACCCTCAACCAGTACCCCAACGGGAAGATCGATCACCTTCCGGGCGGTAGCAAGGACGTCGCTGACGCGCTCGCTGGAGCCGTCCGTGGGGCGATCTTGCTGGGTGGGCAGGACGTGGACCCCGGCGACGCCACAGAGGTCGTCCAGAGCGCTCCTATGCCCGAATTTGAGTCCTTCGGGGGATGGGGTCAGTCTGTACCTAGCACATTCGGAACGTTTGGGAGATGAACCACATGTCAGAAGACGAGAAGAAGCCCCGTTACGCCACGGGTGGTCTGGTATCAAAGGGCGACGTTCTGGTACCGAGAAGTCGAGAGGCACGCCTGATCAGAGGGGAGTTCGTCTGCTCCCGAGAATTCCTTGCTCAGAAGCGGGCCTCAGGCAACCCCAACCACCTGAGTGACTAGGTAAAGAGACCGTAAAGACCGATGCTCTAAGTAACCCCTCCACGGCTTAGGACCGGCCTGTGACATTTGGACCTGATTTCGAACACGAGCGACTGCTGAAGTACGCCCGTGCCCTTGGCGTTGCCGACGATCCTGTGACCATGTCGCTGTGGAAGCCCCTCATCGAGCGGGCCATCATGATTGCTGACGAGGAGATTGTCAGCACCCTGTCAGAGCACGCCTCTGCCCACAACCACCACCTTGAACTCTCACGCCGTGAAGTCACCCGGCTAGAGTCCCGTGGACGCAGAGCGGTGCTCGACCACAACTGCTCGTTCTTCAACGAGAGTGCGACCGAGCACCGCGAGGGTGACGTCACCACTCCTCAGTGAGGATGTGCCACTTTCCGTGAGAGCCACCGTTCTTCGCAGCCGCGTTCCAGATGACCTTGTGACTCGACGTACCGTTGATAGACACGGGCTCCATCCACACAGTAGCGCCAGTGCTCTTCTCTATCGTCCAGCCCTTCTTCCAGTCCTTGTCGAAGATGACGGCCTGTGTCAGCCCGATGCCGACGAACATCAGCACGTGGCAGTCAGGAGACCAGTGCTCTGCACTCACCTCAAACGAGTGCTTCCCGCCCGTGCTCGTGTACACGTGGCTTTCCGCAGGAGCAGGCGTCTTTGTCTTCTTGACCTGCGCCGTCTTGGTCATCTTCGTGTACTTCGTGTTGTGGACGTCGTTGAGGTGGTCGACAATCAACTCTCCGGTCAACTGGGACACAGGCTCTGCCAAAGCCCATTCGATGATTGGGCTCTTCGTACCCGGCTTGCTAGAGGCCATGAACTTCTTGGCGTTAGTCCAGCCCTTCTCGAAGATGTAGACCTTGGACGTGTAGTTACCGTCGAAGAAGACCACCTTGCTGTATGGCTTGATCAGGTGAGCCGGGACGTCAACGGTGTAGCCGTTGCCCGTGTACGAGATGAACTCTTCGCTAGCCTTCACGTCCGCAGGAGTCGGCTTCGGAGCCTTGACAGTCACAGGCTCGTACCCCACACCCATGTTGGCCTGTGAGACGGTGGACGTCCACGCCTCTTCGACCTGCGCCTTACCAGTAGCCGGGTCAACCCCCATCAGCAAGAGCGGCATGGTGCCGTCGCTGTAGGTAACGACGGTCGTCGTAGCGAACGTGTAGAACTTGGTCGCCATCTTGTCGACCGGGTGGGCGAGTACCCACTCAGGGATGACGGTCGACTTCGCACCATCAGCGCTGTCGACAGTAACCAATGGACTCTTCTCCTTGCCCAATGCTGTGGCCTCGGTAGAAGTGCTCCACGTCTTGGCTGAGACTGCCGGGGAGGGAGGGTCGACAAACTTGGCAGTCTTCTTCACAGCAGTCTTCTTCGCGACAGGCTTCTTTATGGCAAAAAGGTCACCCGTCTGAAGAATTTCTGGGGCGCTCTTCTTCTTGACCTTCACCGGCTTGCACTCAGTACCGGGGAAGGAACTCGCCTTCTTCACCACGGCAGGCTTCTTGCAGGGGATGACCGGGATGTAGTTGCCACCGGGGTTGTGATCAGCAGAGTGCACGGTGTTCTTAGCACTGTTGATCACGCCAGACTTCGCTCCCGAGAGAACTTCCTTCTTCGGCCCGTCGCCTCCGTAACTGGAAAGGCTCCCGTACCAGAAGTGTCCCGACAGGCCCATCTTCTGCTTGGAAGTCATCGACTCGTCGTAGTCGTAGAGCGTCCCCCAGATTTCCGAACCCGAACCCGAACCGATGTTCGATGACGCGACAAGGAGAGTGGTGGCCGGGTCGTACACCTCTTGAAGGAAGTTAGGGAGAAGGAACGCGTTGCTGTCATCGTCCCCAGCGAACTTGACCCAGCCAGTGAACGTGTCAGAGCCCTTGGTGATCCATGGCAGGCGCACGGCAGAGTAGCCGCGCGCTTCCGACGCGCTGACGTACCCTTCTTCGAGCAGGCCGCAGTCAGCCATGACCCGCATCAACTTCAGGTACTTCTCCCACGGGATTTCCTTGTGGAAGTACAGGTGGCCGTGGCCTTCGTTCGTGGAGGGAATGTACTCACACGGGACGTCGATGTCGAGAACCGGCATGTGCTGGACGCTGTCAGTCAGCGCGGAGGTGACGATTTCAGCCTCGCCCAGCGTCTCCACAAAAAGGTCGTCACCGTCCTCTGCCTCGTAGTCGCTGTCCCCATCGTCGTCGCCTGACTTCGACGTGACTGCGAGTTGGCGACTGCCGACAGACAGGAAGGTCGAAGGAGTCAGGTACGCCGCAGCGAACGTGCGCATGGCACCTTCGAACGCAGGGTTGAGTACCTTGACGGTCTTCGCCTTGTCATCCATAGAAACCCTCTCCTCGCTGCTTGCGTGCAACTTCCAGAATGGTGACGGCCTCGCGCACCAGACGGAAGTGGTAGAAACTGACCTCGTGCCAGAAAGCGTAGGGCTCACGGTACCAGTGATCGGGGTTGACATCCACGAACCACGCGCGCTCGCACACGTCACACACGATGACGTCCTTGTGGTGCCACACCTCCGGACCTCCGGTGATGTCGGGTAGTACGTGACAGGTCTCGGTGTTGAGCGGCAGTGCCGTCTTCTCGACAGCGACCGGCTCAGGCTCGGCGCGGTACAGGTTGGCCGTTCCCAGAACTCGTCCAGCAATCATGTGTAACTCCTCTCCTTGCCAGCAGAATAGCCTACCGGCTAGGCTCCTGTCAACAGCAAAGCGCTCCCAGACGTTGCAGCCGGGGAGCGCTATAGGTCAAGAGTATCGGACTCAGCGGTTCATCTGGAAAATGTAGACGTGCTTTGCCTGATACCCACGACGCTTCCACTTGCGCTTCTCCGGCACAAGGGACTCCTCGTCGTAGCCGTCGATGAACTGAAGTGTCGGGTCAGTGCTATGACGGTAGTGGACGGCGTAGGCCATGCCTCGCTGCTTCCAGTTCTCGACGCACTGGGCTACCACTTTGGGGGTCAAAATTTTCCTCCTAGCGGACAGGGGTGAAGGAGCCAGCCTGCGCTCCGGACAGGAGCAACCAGACGACGAGGATGTACGCGGACGCGACCAACAGGCCGATGATGAAGGTCTTCATCACACGATCACGAACTTGACGTTGCCCTGCATGACGTCCTCGTAGTACATCGACTGGTCGTTGTAGGCGTCGCGGATCATGTCCACGACGGTCTTGGCCGCGTACAGGTCGCAGTAGACTCCTCGGTCCTTGCACTCAGAGCGCAGCGCCTTGATGGCGTTGATCACCTTGTCGAAGTTCAGTTGGGCAGCCATCCCACACTCAGCGAGAGCCGCGACGTCAGCGACGTTCTGTAGGGCGGGTATGGTCACGCCGTACGGAGAAGCGTGTGCGGGGAACGGAGCCTTCAGGTAGACGGTCTTCGCTTCAACCTTCGGGCCAGTGGGCTTCCCCACCTCCGGCACAGGACCGTCCTTCAGGGCAGGGATGTAGCCGAAGAACGCAGCCATTGCCGTGATGGTGTCGTTGGCGGCAGGAGAGTCGCACCCGACGAGCGCGAACATGAGCAGGTCAGCCTCTGCTGCTGTCATGGCCAGTGTGAACTGGTCTCCCTCGATCTTCGCTACCTTCACGATTTTTCTCCTCAATAAGTGGGGCTCCACCCGAGACGCCGCATGAACTTCACGGCCTCGGTCTCTTCGGTGAACTCTTCCTCGTAGGTGCTGAACCCGTACTTCGGGTGACCGCACCAGTGATACATCTTGTACTCGACAATGAACTTCACGCCCTGCTCCCACAGGATGGGCGGCTCAACGAAGGCTCTTGCGTTCATGCCTTCAGAGTAGCGGACCCTTTGTCACACGTCAACCGAATTGTCCCAGTTGCGTCCGATGAAGTCCCACGCCTCGGCCACGTTGCCGTCGTCGTAGAACGGGTTGTACGCGCTCAGGCGAAGTCGCTCCGCCTTCTCGGGGAACGCTGCCGCGTAGGTGTTGAAGAGCGCCTGCCCCTGTCGCCACTCGGGGTTGTCGTCCATGGCCGCGAAGACCACGCCGACGAACTCGGAAAAAGTCACTGCTCGTCCTCTCGGAGGTAGCGCCAGAACGGCGGGGTGAAGTAGGTGTACACCTTGAAGTCCGGCTCCATGAACCACAGGCCACTGCTGTACTTCATCTTCTCGGAACTGCCGTCAGATCGGATGATCACGACGACCTCGTTGTTCGGAGGATCGACAACAGCACGCTCCCCGGTGGCGAACCACCGATCCTGCATCATGTCGCCACCTCCGTGGTGAAGTCGAGCGTGTCAGAAACCTCGGGGACGCGGAAGGCCCACGCCCAGCCGTACTCGAACCCGGTCTTGCCGGTGCTGTAGGTCTCCTCGCGGAACAGGACGTGCTTCTCGTTCTCGTAGGGCGAGGGCTTGAAGGGACGCGTCTCGCGCTCCTGCATCAGCCGCCGCGTGTAGGCGATGACCTCTTCGGGCGAGTTGCCCGTGCACATGACGTCGTCCGTCTTGACGCCGTCGTAGTAGCGGGTGAACATACCGACCCAGTTTCCCATGTCTTCCTCCTCTTAGAGTTGAAGCCTCAGGCTTCGTCCCGAATGTAGACCTTGCAGCCTTCACGCGGGGAGTCTCTGAGGCTCCTTGCCCTTCCTTACGTTCCGAGAATAGCACGGCCTCTTGTCAGGTGTCAACACTTCCAACTACACGCGCTCCCGTAGGCTTGTAGGACTGGAAAATCCCACCCTCGCTGGAGTAGTAGATGTTGTCGCTGAAGTCGATGGTCTCGTGCTTCTTGTACTCACGCCCCTGCGCGTCCACGTAGATGGGCATGGTCTTGGTGTAGTACCCGTTGTCCATCTCCCACGTCTTGCCGGTTGGGTAGATAAATTTCCGCGCTACCACCAGAATGCTGTGGGTGAACCCCATCTCGCACTTGACGTCTACACGCTCCAGCGAGCCGTAGACCGTGATGTGCTTGCCCTCCATGATCTATCCTCTCTTGCCCGTCAGGGCAACAAAACTGCTCAGACGCAGTACCAGAAACCACAGGAGCCGTCAGAGCACTTGATTCCGCCACCCAGCGCCCCGTAGAGCGTGTCCTGACCGCAGTCTGGGCACTGACGCCCACCCTCCTGCTCCGTGCCGGGAGACGGGCTCTCAGCGACGCGAGGAGTGCCTACGGCCTTGATGGTCTCACAGGGCCACGCGATCTGACACTCGTCGCAACCGTCCCCGTACACGGGCGTGAGACCTCGGTGGATGTGATCGACAAGGACGTCAGGCACCTTACGGTGCAGCGCCTTGATCTTCTCGACGATGCTGCTCAGGTTGCGCACCGCCTCGTTGGCCTCAGCGAGGTTGTCGTAGGCGTACTCCCCGTGAAGGTTGCAGGTTCGCATGGACGCCTCTGTCATAGCGCACGTGCAGTCCGGGTCAACCACGGCTGATCCCTCGGCTCTCCTCCAGTGCGGCGTTGGCAGTAGTCCAGAAAGCGTCAGCAGCAGCGTTGACGATGTCGACCAGTTCGTACGGGTAGAACGCGTGACGCGCTTCCTCGGTCGGGTAGCCGATCATCTGGAATGCCTTGTCGGCTTCCGCCAACTTGTCCTTCATGACAGCCAGTCGCTCCATGGCCGACTTGATGGCCTTGTGCGAAGGGATGTGCGGGGTGTCAGCCATGATGTTCTCCTTAGTGGTATGAGGTAAGACTACACCCCCTGCGACAGATGTCAACAGGGGGTGTAGAAGATTTTTCTCAGGCGGTCTGCGCTCGAAGCCACGTCAGCATGGCGTTCCATCGAGCGTTGTCCTCAG
>Ga0157371_10004337_pt1 | contig 12434 bp, 11 predicted proteins | sample C45metaG_FD_113462 | JGI IMG/M metagenome (GOLD analysis project Ga0157371, IMG submission 113462) | Corn rhizosphere microbial communities from Kellogg Biological Station, Michigan, USA - C4-5 metaG | ecosystem: Host-associated > Plants > Roots > Rhizosphere > Soil | place: USA: Michigan... | reverse complement strand
GAAGCGCACACCCAGATCCTTCACCAGGTTGTCCAGGCCCTGGTTGCGGCCGGTGTGCTTGAGCAGGCTGTAGCCCTGCACCGCCGTGTCCATCAGGTCGCTGCCCAGCGCGGTTTCGGTGTCGCGCAGACGCTCCACCAGTTGCTCCAGATCCAGCAGCACCGGCCGCACGACATCCAGCGCGCGCAGGTCGAGCAGGGCCTCGTCCAGGCCCAGGCTCGGCGGCACCACCTGACGATTCTTGTCCAGCCCGCTGATCGCCTGACGGCAGAAATTCTCCGACTTCACGCCCATCTTCAGCAGCTGGCGGCGCATGTCCGCGTTCATGGCGATGGTCTTGGTGGCCAGCAGCTGCTTGATCTGCTCCACCGCCGCCGTCAGCGCCGTCTGTTCCTCGTCGGTAAACGTAATGGAAATGATGTTCTGCGACATCGCACTCTCTCCTTCAAGCTATCCATTGAATGCCCGGCCCGTGCCTCGACGGCGTCCTTCAGACCGAACGATGAGTGCTCCGCCTCGTCCGTGTGGCGGGTAATGCGATCGCAAGCGGGCGACCGGAGCGGGAGAAAGGCTGGCGGATGATCGGGCGAGAGAGTGTCAGCGCCAGCAAGCAGTCACCGTAGGCATCGGCTGATTTGCTCCCGCAGTGTGACTTGGACCAAGAGCAACAAGCTCCGCCCAATCCAAGGCGCTGACTTCACCCCTCCTGCCGAAACTCGCGTTGCTTGATCATCACTGCGGGATTGCCCAAGTACACCCCATACGGTTCGGCATCCCGAAACATGGCCGCGCGCGCGCCGATCACGGCAGCCTCGCCCACTGTAACCCCCGGTCCGATGAATGCCTCCGCAGCCACCCACGCGCGCGCTTCGATGGTTATCGGCCGGGTTACCAGCTGAAAATCCGGGTCTCGAATATCGTGCGTCCCCGCACACAGGTGTGAGCCCTGCGACACAATGGCCTTCTCGCCGATGGTGATGCGACCCATGCAATAGCAGTTCACTCCCGGTCCGAGCACGGCATGAGCGTGCATCCTGAGATTGGGGGGATACCAGACACGAACCGAGCCATAGACACGCGCAGATTGATGCAACTGGGCTCCAAAGGAGCGGAGCAAGAGATTACGCCAGCGGTGCAGTGGGGGCGGGGTCCACGATGCAAACAGAAGCCAAACGATATTCCACGCTGCACGGAACAGACGATGAGAAAAGGAGAAGCTGGGACCGCCTTCGAGCGGCTTGCTGTGTTTGGCATCCAACGCGTTCAATCGAAGGCTCCTTTAGGAGAAGCCGATATTACGCAATCAAGCACGGCGAGAATCTTCCCCACGAAAACTTGCTCCGTGAAGCGTTCTGCGGCTGTCTGTCGGTTATGCGAGCAAAAGCGCGCTATTTCAGCAGGTAAGTCGGCGGCGATCTTGCCCAGGCATGTCGCAAGGGCTTGTGCGTCGCGAACTGGCAATAGGTAACCGTTCGACTCGTTCACGATATCCGGAATTCCAGCGTGAGAGGTCGTCACGATAATATTGCCGGCCGCCATGCCTTCCAGCAAAGAAATGGGCTGGCCCTCCATCGTGTAATACGTAGGCAGCACGACGGCGTTAGCGTCGCGCAGCAAATCCACCTTAGCTTGGCCCTTGACCGGGCCGACGTACTCGACTTCGTGCTCCAGCCGCGCCAGCCGCTGTTCAACCTCGGCGGCAATGCCGGTTTCCATGTGGCCGGCAATGCGAGCGTGGAACGACACCGCCTGTTCCTTCAGCAACAGCAGGGCGTCCAGCAAGACCAGAATTCCTTTCTCGCGCATCAGGTTGCTGAGGTAGAGTACCTCAAGATGTGCAGATGATTTCGTTGCTATGGGCTGGTCGAAAAGGGCATCGCCAGCGAAGTTCTCCACCACAAAAACCTTGTTCATCGGCAACAAGCCGTCGAAGTTGGCGCGCAGCGATTCCGACAACACAATCCCGGCGTCCGCACCGGAAACATAATGGTGAAACAGCCATTTCTTGATCCCGTTGAGTTGCGCGTAATGGTCGCCCAGATGATTGCCGTGAACATGAATCACATAAGGCTTTCGTAGCAATCTTGCAAACGACATGAATGGAGCGTACTTGAGCAGTCCAAAGAAGGTCTGCCCAGGCGTCATGTAGACAACATCGGCGGAGGCGACACGCGGTAAACCGCGGTAGATACGCACGAAATCGAGGGCCTTGCGCCAAGAAAAGCGACTACCCTGCTCCCCAGAAATATACGGAACGCTGGTATCGACAATCAGCATGAAATGTCCGCTCTTAACACAATGCTTCCGGAACACCGCGTTGGCGTAAGAGCAGCCATTCATAGGCTCTGGAAGCGGTCCTGCCAGCAATATCTTCATTGGCGACTCGCCACCCTGCGCGTCGTGGGCTTGAACTCGCCTTCATCAAGGATGCGCACGAACCTCTGGCCCAAGGTGGGATTCGTCAGATTCTGGTATGTCGTAAATGCGTGTTCGCCAATCTTGCGCAACTTCGATGCAGGTAGGTTCCAAGCACGCTGCAGCGATTCAGTAAGAGCAATGACTGGATTAAGGCCCGGCTTGAAGAGGAATCCATTGACACCATCGGCCACGTAGGCCGGTTCCGGACCCATATGCAGATGAATCTCGGAGTGCAGCACCGCTGGCAAGGAAAGGGCGAAATAGTGGACGACGCTGAGCCCCGCGCTACCAGGATAACAGCCTACCCTGCACCTGCTGGAGATTGAGGAGATTTGCTTGCCATCGTAAAGAGATCCATAAAAATGGACCCAGTCGAGATAGGAAAACTCCCTTCTGTACCTCTGTTCGTCTTCGCCGCCCCCGATGACGTGCAGGCATGCATCGGGAAACTGCTTCCGAAGTTCTGAGATGGCCTCGACCGCTATCTCGAGGGAACAGCCATGCCTGAGTCGACCGATAAATAGAACGCCATCAGCAGTGTAATCCTTTCCTTCAGGCCCCACGGGCAAATCGATCTGGGTGGAATTTTCTGCAACGGAAAGTTTGCCCGAATCGCATCCGATCCGGAGCATTGCAGCACGAACGAATTCGTTGTAGCAAACATATCTGTGAGCGAGCTTGCACATCGTCTTGTACATCAGTCTGCGGAAGAAGGATGCCGATGGATGGGCATAGTTACCTTGGCCATGCGCAAACACCTTGACTCCCCTCAGCCTAGCTAGAAGCAGGAGCAGCCAGAAAGAAATGAAACGGGGGTCTGCAAAAATGATCGCAGCGTCACCGGATCTGTATGGCCGAGTCAGAACCTTGGTTTGATAGGAGAGTTTCCCCGAGAAGAGCTTGAAGATTCTGGTGTCGATACGTGACTGGCTCGCCTCTAAAGTTGCTGCACTGAAGCCCTTTTTGCCTTCGCGCATGTGATCGGAAAGCACAACCAGTTGATAGTTAGCCCCAAGAGTCGCCAGAAGCTCGCGCCTGTAGCCTGCGATCAGCGGTTGAATGACGTAAAGTTCTTTATTCATACATTACTAACGTGATAGCGGCCAGATGTAGAGATGCACTTAATACATTTATTGCACAAACCAAATCCTTGCTGAGCCGCAAACAAAAAAATGTCGGCGGCAATAGGATGATAGGTATGTGTTTTAGGTAAAAATTAACACTGCTCCTGCTTGTTAGGACCAATGGGCTGTTTTATTTTGTATAAAGATAATTGCGCTCACCGTCAAAGTGGCGGCACGAGTAGCCGTGTTCGCGCAACAGGGCGTCGATCCGTTCAACCTCAGATCTTGAGGCCCGGCCCGGTTTCCGCAGCACATCGAATTCGACCAGTATCTGGCGCGGCAACGTAGGCCAGGAAGCAATTCCGTCCAGAATGTCTACCTCCGCGCCTTCGATGTCCATTTTCAGAAGGGCAAACTTCTGCGTCGCAATACTCTCTAGTAAAGAAGGTAGGGTCAGTGTCGGCACGATGATGAACTGATCTTCGCCAGCTATTGCCGACTTGAACATGATTGAATGGCTTACATGATTTGTGTTTTCTGGTTTATAGAAGCGGATTGGTTCAGCGTTAATCCACAATGCCTTAGCTTCGAACCTGAACTGGCTTTGGCGGACCTTAGAAAGGTCATAGGATTCGGCCGATTGGAGGCCTCCCGCGGCGTAAGCGATCTCGGCCGTCTTGCCAATTCGCGATGATAACTGTCGAAAATGCACGACTGACCGCGGAGTGGGATCCACGATGACCACATCTGCACCATAGCGGGACGCGAATTCAACATCGAAGCTCGCGTCTTCGCCTAAACCACAGCTGATCGCGAGGCAGCCATCAAGATACGACGCCTCTTCAACAGTCCAGCCGCCATAGGCGGATCCGAGGCGGATGAGGGGGCCATCGGACTGAACCTTGATAGTGGGACGGAAAAGGCGTTTTTCGATTGCACGCTTGGCCCTTCCAAATACCTTCGATATGAGCGCGTTGATCATGATTCTCTCAATTAGAATGTCCCAATCGCCAAGTCCCTCTACTGCACTCGGTGAATCGAGATCACAAGCTAGAACATCAGGAGAAATTTCTATTTCAATTCAAGACCGAGCGAGCAACTAACTGGGTCAGATCCCCTTATGTACGAAAGCGGCTCCGACCCAGTTACGCCGTGTAGCCATCCGGCAGCGCCGCCGCCTGGTAGCGCTGGTGGATGCGCGCGGCCGGCACGCCGTAGTGCAGCAAGTATTCGCGCGCGCGCTGGCCATAGCAGAACACGCCTTGGCAACGCGAGAAAAAAATGCGCTTGAAAACGCCCTTAAGCGCCGATTGCGAGCGATCGTGCGGGGTGGAATCACAGAACGTGCCACGCTTCTTGCCAGTCAGCACGGCGGCCAAGAGCATCGCCCAATGCTCAGGCCGGTCGAATCCCGGGATCAAAATCATATCCGCATCCGAGCGGAAGACCCGACTAAACAGCGTACTGACCACCCTCCATGCTGGCAACTTATCGTAGGCCTCGGGAAACAGCAACTCGTGAGGGTACTGGTGGTAATCGAGTTCCACACCGGACAGCGACACCCGCTCGCCGTCGGTATCTGCAATCTGGAAGAAGCACACCTCGTCCGCACCGCCGTTGGCCAAGCGATGCAGCGCGGAAAGCACCCGCGCCTTGTACCGGGACCAGCAGATGTTGTGGTAGATGTCGATTTTCACCATTAGGGTTTCGCTACCGGGAATGTTTGATCGTGAAATGTGCCGCTGGCTTGCACCCCAGTTTGCGCTCTGGCATCAGAGTAAGTTCTTCCTGTTCCTTTCACAAGAAACCTTAGCATCAGCCCCGTTGCGACTGCATAGTAGAAAGAAATTGAGCGATCGCCGAATGTTCCACCCATGAATCCGAAGCAGACGTAGCCAGATGTGGCCGCGACTGAAAAGAGCGCCGCGAACCTCTCTTCGCCCGAAAGGCCCGCATATTGCCTACGGAGCTTTCGATACGACCTTATTAAAGTTCCGAAAATTACCAAGGCAACCGGCAGGCCGAATACAATGCCGCCGACAAAGATAAGGCCCGTGTAAAAGTTGTGCCCATAACTAACGCCGGCTGTACTTGCGTTTGAGCCAAGTATTGAAACTAGGGTATTGACTTCTTCACCAGACCAATTGATTTTGCCAAGCATGCCGAATCCGAAAGTGGTGCCAAGCGGGCTATTGGATAGCTCTTGCAGTTGGCCCTTTGCTTCCGCAATCCTGGTTAGAGATGTGACATCGACGCCGACCTCTCGGTAGCTGAATATTCTCTGGAGCCATCGTTCACCAAGTTCCGGAAATACGAACTTCAGTACACACAGGCAACCCGCTATTGCAAGCAGCAGGCTGATTGCACGCATAAGTGACCGTTTAGCGTGTGATGCTGGCAACAGCATAATGGCGATCGCACCACTGACGGCGAATATGACAAGGTATGTTCGAGTAACCGAAGCAAAAACGACCCCAAGCGACATGATCATGGCTGGCCACATGTACTTGCGCCCACCGGTCAAGAAGCTGGCCACCGCATAACTAAACAATAGGACGCTTGCTCCTGAAAGAATTTGATAGCGAACTGTCCCTTCAGTAAGCCCGTAATAGCTAAATGCAAAAACCACCTTCCACACAGCTGCAAGGAGACCCGAGATGATCGATAGGCTTATCAGTTGATTAAGTCTGTCCGTGGTTCTCGGGTAAGTGGCGAAGATCACGAATGTCTGTGTGAATATGATTACCGGAACCGCTTGAGCCAAGACGGCATAAAGATCCTGCCCACGCAGTACTCCAATCGTGCAGGATGCAACGGCAAAAATAATGAATGGAACGGCCATCGTTAATACGCGGCGATGATGGTATCGCTCAGTTGCGATGAGGGCCGCACCGAAAACAATATTGCTCAACCCCATGATGACAACTAGCAGATTAGTGTCGCCTTCGGCGCGCCTGAAGTCCGCAACTAGCGTAAATAGTAGGCCAATCAGCAATAATGAGCGAAATGACGGAGCTGCACGCCCCGCGTAGCCACCAAATTTCATCACGAGTCGATTCCGTCAGATATCCGATGCCGACCGCGGCATGCCCAGCAGCTGACCGACCTCCAGCACTTCGGCGCACGCCGCGGTAATGCCCGGAACGGTCCAGGCGATGCATACGGTAGATAGCGCGTAGCGATCGCGGCGAGGCCGGCGAAAAGGCCAACGTTGAGCAGTAGCGCGAAAACAAAGGAATAGAAAGCGGCAGAAACCCAGGAAAAGCATGCGGATTTCGAGACCAGCATGCTTCTTAACATGGCCGCTTCCTCATTAGGCGTTCTATCATGCCCGCCCAGGACCAGTATCGATCCCACTCTTGCGGCAAACCTGGCTCATTCAATCGACCAGAACTTAAAGTTTTCAACGCCTCGATGACTGTCTCTATGCAGGAAACATCGATCACCACCCCGAGTCTATTTTTCCTCGTATGCCAACCAATCAAGCCCTCACGAGTTGCAATTACTGGCTTACGTGCCAAGGTAGATAACACCAAAACGCCGCTCATGGAATAGTGCGCTTTATATCCAAGCCATACAGCATCAGATGCAACGAACACCGCCTGTTGCAGCTCATCGTCCACAAATGCATCAACCACATGAAGTCTGCACTGCTCAATCAATGACTTTGATGTGCTGGACGACAATAAACACTTAGCCCACTGCGACTGCTTCCCTACAACGAGAAGACTGATGTCCGACGGCGCCCCCGGAAGATTCAACGCATTGACAAGTACGTCAAGTCCCTTGCGCTCATCTATTGCTCCATAGCATAGGATCACTCGTGCGTTGAAAGGAATTCCCAGATGCTGCCGTGCAGAGGCGCGCGTATGGCTTCCCACCAACTCGGCGGGATCGGGCACATACCGGATGCGTGAAGCTAGCGATGAATTTCGTTGCGCCACATATTGCTCAAGCAGCTCGTCGATCGTGAAGAGCATTTGCAACGAACGAACCCGCAACAGCCTGAGCAGGAGCGATTGCTTGATACGCGCCAGCTTCGGCGCTGGAGCAATGACGTCGAAATGCGCGTAATGGAATGAGGGTCGCATGCAAATGCCGCCCCATTCAGTCTTCCCGAACGGGCTACCCAGTGCACCCAGTGCATGCAAACAGTAGTCCACATAAGGCAGAAATACGTAATCCACTAACCGCAAATCATATACATGCCGGTAAACGCGACCAAATAATTGTCGCAGAGCCAATTCTCGCCCAGCCTCACCCATCCATGTGCCGAAAGCCGCGTCGTACTCGGCATCCTCAATGACGAAAATCGATACCTGTTTACCATATTTGGTTCGAAGGCGATCGATACAGGTGCTGCCGAGGTCGCGTCGCAATGTCGTCACGGTCACCTCGTCTCCATTATCGAGGAATCCGGACGCGATGCGCTCCAAATAGACTGAGTGATGCCCCGACAGAGCACATTCAAGAATCAGCACATGGCGAGGGGACTTCATATACCAATGCCCCTCACTAGCCGCGAACGGACATCGCGAAGCAGGGCCTTGAATCCCTGTGTTTGATAGGCCACCCCCATCGACCCCGACACACCCCTGATCCTCGGGGTTGGGCACATCACGTAGTCGGCTAGCCGACGGCTCGCCAGCGCCTTCTGATATGCGTGCTCTAAGTAAAAGCCAGACGTGTCATCGACCTCACGATAGGCCTGAGCCAGCACGTCACGATGGAATCCCTTGTCGACTAGGTAAAATCGGGTGTCGATAAACTGCGGGGTGAGTTTGCCGTTGTAATCGAATGCCGCCGTACCATTGAAGCCTCGAAGACATTTGGCAAAGTTGGAAACCCAGAGTTTCCCCGTGCATTTCGCAAATGCTGGGGCAGCCGCGAGAATTCGACTGTGCACGAGCGCGTGATTGACGATTTCACCTTCACCATAACCCTTCCCTCGCGCACGAACCGCATCGATATCGTTGGTAAAGGTCAGTGCCTCGATCTCTACATGCTGATACGCCGATCGTAGGTCGGTGAGAGCCGGGGCGAAATCGAATCCCGAACCATCACATATCACCACTTGGCGGACGCTCGGTGTCGCCACCCAATGCATCAATCCGCTGAGCGTCTCCTGCAGTCGCTTCTGCTCGTCGCAGTAGACAGTCTGCGCCGACGAAACATGCACGGCGGACGTGATCAGCACCGGCATGGCGAGTGCCTGATTAGTGTCAGCCATTAGGTGTTCCGTGCCTTTCGCAGCAAGTGGATGACGGCTGCGCACCCAGCCAACGCAGTCGCCGCAGCCATGCCCATGGCGCCGAACGACACCGTCAACAGTATCGCCAGAGGGCACAGGACTAGCAACTGAATCAAAGTCGCCATGGTCACCACCTGTGGCAGGCCGATTGCCCGTAGATAAGGCGCCAACACGGCAATCACGGCACCAAACAACATCGCAAACGCAAGAACACGCAGCACGCCCACTGCCGGCAACCATTGAGGACCAAGCACCGCATGGATTACTGGTGCCGCGAAAAACACCAGCAGCGTGGCGACCACAGAGGCCATCACCACCACACGCTTCAGCACGAAGTAGAGGTAATGCTTGGCTCCTGACGTGTCCACGCGGTATCTATGCGCAAATGTTGGGTACAGAAATTGGCCGAGTGCAGTAGCGCCATCGGCGAGAGCAAGCTGTGCGATGCGTGAGGCCACCTGGTAGATACCGAACTCGGTGACACCGAGAAACCGGGCGACCAGTACTTTATCGAACTGGTTTAAGGCGAGCGTGACAACGCTGGAGCCCCATATCCATTTGCCAAACGAAGTCAGTCCCTGTATCGACTGCCACCGGACGTTGATCCGCATCGGACACCTGAAGCGCGTCCAGGTTTGCAGCAGCCTTGCACCATCGCCCGCGAGACCTCCAAGCAGAATGGAACTGGCACCCATCCCCAAACGTATCGAGACAAGAGTCATGCCCAAATCAATTGCTGCCGCTAGTGCTTCATAACCAGACAATTTCCGGAAGTTGCGCCCGCGCTGGACGAGGAACAAACCGGGATTGAAACTGTTGCGCAGAAGGGGCGCCAACGCAGCAAGGGCGATCAGGTCCTTGGCCCCTGACACCTTGAAGAAGGACGAAATTGGTAGCGCCAAACCAAGTAGCAGCACCGCGAGTACGACACCCCGTGTCAACTGCAGCGTCCAAACTGCGCCAGCCTCATGACGGTCAATTGCCGCGACCCGCTGCACTACCGCCTGTGACAGTCCGGTATCCGACAGTGACTCAACGATGGCCAACGACAACAACGCGATACCGACCAGTCCGACCAATTCGGGGCCGAGCAGGCGAGCGGCCAGCAGAAATTTGACGGCAACTAGACCGCGGACGGCCACCAGTTGTACACCCATCCACATTGGGTGCCGTGGATCAGCAGCCACCCGCAGGATGAATCCAAATGGGCTTGTCGCTAGCCCATAGCGAGTGTCGCTCCGCACCCCTTGCCTTCTTGTATCAGGCATTACTCAGCCTTCCCTGCCCACCGGGATGGCATATCCATGCGTCTTCAGCAAGGCGTGACGCTGCGCCTCCTCCAAGTCGTTCACCACCATCTCCACGACCATTTCGCGCAACGCAATCTGCGGCACCCACCCCAGATTCGCCTTCGCCTTCGCCGGATCACCCAACAACGTCTCGACTTCCGCTGGCCGGAAGTAGCGCGGATCCACCGCCACGATCACGTCGCCCACTTTCACCGCAGGCGCCTTGTCGCCCTCCACCGCCCGCACCACTGCCTTCTCTTCGACGCCCTCGCCTTCGAACGACAGCGTGATGCCCAATTCCTTCGCCGCCATGTCGATGAACTGGCGCACGCTGTACTGCACGCCGGTGGCGATCACGTAGTCCTTGGCCACCTCCTGCTGCAGCATCATCCACTGCATGCGCACGTAGTCCTTCGCGTGACCCCAGTCGCGCAGCGCATCCAGGTTGCCCATATACAGGCACTTCTCCAGCCCCTGCGCGATATTAGCCAGGCCGCGGGTGATCTTGCGCGTCACGAAGGTCTCGCCACGGCGTGGGCTCTCATGGTTGAACAGAATGCCGTTGCAGGCATACATGCCGTAGCTCTCGCGATAGTTCACGGTGATCCAGTAGGCGTACAGCTTGGCCACGCCGTAGGGGCTGCGCGGATAGAACGGCGTGGTTTCCTTCTGCGGTACTTCCTGTACCAGGCCATACAACTCGGAAGTGCTGGCCTGATAGAAGCGGGTCTTGTCGGTGAGCTTCAGAAAGCGGATTGCCTCGAGCAGGCGCAAGGTGCCCAGGCCATCGACGTCGGCGGTGTATTCCGGCATTTCGAAACTCACGGCGACATGGCTCTGCGCGCCAAGGTTGTAGACCTCATCCGGCTGCACCTCGGCCACGATGCGGGTGAGGTTGCTGCTGTCGGTTAGATCGCCGTAGTGCAGGAAGAAGCGGCTGTTGGCCTCATGCGGATCCTGATACAGGTGGTCCACACGCTGGGTGTTGAGCGAGGAGGCGCGGCGCTTGATGCCGTGGACTTCGTAGCCCTTCTCCAACAGTAGTTCGGCCAGATAGGAGCCGTCCTGCCCGGTAATGCCGGTGATGAGTGCGCGCTTGGTCATGGGTCGTTCCGCAAATCAGAAGATGAATGGTGCTTGCCGGGCTCGGCGGATGCCGTCCCCAGCAATCGGTGCAGTTGTTGTTCGAAGGCGTTCAGTACCGCATCGCGCGACAAGGTAGCCAGCGCTTGTTCCCGCGCAGCATGGCCGAGACGAGTGCGCAGGCCTGCATCCGCCGTCAGTTCGCGTAACGCGGCCACAAACGCTTCCACGTTGCCCGGAGGCGTGACGAGCCCGCACGATGCGACCGCCTGCGCCACGCCGGTGGCTGGCAACGCGGTGGCCAGGATGGCGCGACCGCTGGCAAGCATGCCGGTGAGCTTGGACGGCATCACGAGGTCGGCCACATCGGCGCGTTGCGGCAGCAGATGGATGTCGGCCAGCCCCAGCCAGTCGCGCAGGCGCTCGGTGGGCTGCAGGTCGAGGAAGCGCACGTTGGGCAGGCCGGCGCAGGCCTGCTCCAGCATGGCGCGGGCCGGGCCTTCGCCGCCGAAGACGAAGTAGAGATCAGGTGCAGAGCAAGAGCTCACCCCATCCGCCCTGCGGGCACCTTCCCCTGCCGGGGGCAGGGGAAGGGAAGCGGGGGACAGGGCGCGGGCGGCTTCGCCGAGCAGTTCCAGGCCCTGCTTCAAACCCATGTTGCCGGAGTACAGCGCTACCACCGCGTCGGCGGGGATGGCGAGTTCGGCGCGGTAGGGGCTGGGCTCGATCAGCGGGCGGATCGCATCGGTATCGACCCAGTTCGGGAAGAACACCTGGCGCTGCGGCGGCACGCCCTTGGCGCTGAGTTTGTCGAGCATGCGGCTGGAGATGGTGGACACCCGATCGAAGCGGCGCAGCAGCCAGCGTTCCGTCGCGAGGGCGAAACGGCGCAGCAGGCCGGCGTGGACGATGCCCATGTCCATCGCCGCGTCCATTTCGAAATCCTGGATGTGCAGCCAGCAGCGGGCCCGCGAGAGCCGTGCCAGTGCCCAGGCGCCCGGCGCGCTGGCCAGGGTGGGCGCGATATTGATCACCAGCTGCGGCCGCCACGCGAGCGAATGGATCATCGCCAGCAGCGAGGTGAATGCAAAGCTTGCCAGATGCAGCATGCGGGTCAGTCCGCGCGGCTGCGCGGGGACCCAGATCGGGCAGCGGATCACCTCGACGCCGGCAATGCGTTCGCGGCGGAACCAGCGCGTGCGGTGCCCCGGCCACACTTTCCACGCCGGGTAGTACGGCGGCGCCGTGATCACGCGCACCTGATGGCCGCGCGCCACCAGCCACTCGGCGAGCTCACCGGTGTACTTGCCGGTGCCGATGTTCTCCGGG
>Ga0157371_10004336_pt1 | contig 12439 bp, 12 predicted proteins | sample C45metaG_FD_113462 | JGI IMG/M metagenome (GOLD analysis project Ga0157371, IMG submission 113462) | Corn rhizosphere microbial communities from Kellogg Biological Station, Michigan, USA - C4-5 metaG | ecosystem: Host-associated > Plants > Roots > Rhizosphere > Soil | place: USA: Michigan... | reverse complement strand
TTCGAACCCACGATACCCTTGCAGGTATGCCGCATTTCGAGTGCGGTGCATTCGACCACTCTGCCACCTCTCCGCATGCGCGAACGCTTGCGTTGCGCGCTCCTCATAAACATCAATGGCGGGGGGTGCTTGGCAATTTTCGTTTAGAGGCGGTCAAGAGTGTGGCCGCACTGTGCCAAGATGCAGCGATTGTTTCACACATTTTTCAACTATTACGTCTAAATACTCTCCGCACTCGCTTCATTGCTTCTCGTAGAGTTAGAAATGGAACGCCCTACTGCAGCGGATTCCCCTTATCCATGCGCGCTATCGGAAGAACTATCTATGAATCCATCTGCAGAAAATATTGTCGGCGTCGATGAGAACCCATTTAAAACAAATAAGAAGAAATCGTTTTTCACTTACATAATTCGCTTTTTCGGACTTAAACTACGATCTCCGGGCGGAAAGAAAGAAAAATTTCTCGCAATTTTTTCTGCAGTCGCCATTTTTAGCGTCGGAAGCGTGTCAAATATTGGAGTGTCTAAGTTAATCGATTTTTTCTTTCCCGACGCTACTCAAAGCAGCCTCGTGGCGTTACAAGAAAAAATTCAAGAGAAGGTCAGCAATATTCAAGCAATAAGTGAGTCGATTACTGATCAAATTTCGGTTGTAAACGGCAAGCTGGGTGCAAACCTCAAATCTGATATTGAGCGACTTAAAGAGGCAGTCACGAACTTAGGACCTGATATTGCCCATGTTGGAACTGTTAGCGGAGAGGCTGTTCGTCTTTTCACAGAGTCGAAACAAAACGACATCGAAAAAAGAAACTTTAGTGTTTTAAGTGATTTTGTTGTGCCGTCGGGCCAGGGGGCAACGGTTTGTCCAGACCGCTATACTTTCAGTATGAAAGAAACGTTTGGCACGTCGATTGAGGGGGCACTATCTGGCGGGGGAGACCAAGCCAGGTCGGCATTGGCTCCTGGTGGCTCTGTATCTCTGAAAACTGCAAACGGAAACATCGTTCAAGTTGCCTATCAGAGCAAATACGGTGAAGGAAAAGGTGCGACTTACGGTTTTTCAGTATTTTGCAATTGAGTAAATGGTTGATATTTACTTTTACCGTCACTGGAGACTATGGCACGCCCTGACCATTACTATGCGGCCCTAACCAACTGATGAAAATACGCGATAAGAGCTCGGCCTGACGCTATGCATGAAATGCTGGAACAGCACGTCTACCTTATCTTCCAGGTCGTCGTCATTGTATTTTGAAACCGGTAGGCCAGACTTTCTACGTTGGCTTGCCGCAAAGGGCTATTGGACCGCACCGAGTTCGGCGACTGGCACGATAGGTTCGACGATAGCGATCGATGAAAGATTGTTGCGTGCCGCCAAACATCGGATCGTGGAGATCGTTGCGAAGCGCCATCTGAAAATCGGAGACATGATGGTAGAGATGGGCTTCCCAAAGCTCAATGCTTCGCTAGGCCGAGCATTCCATCGTGGAGACAGGCTCCAGCCTAACGTTATTGCGGCCTTGCAGAAGTGGCTCGCCGCGAACGCAGCCATTTAAGCAGCCACAGTCAAGCGCCACCCCTACTCCACAATTTTCTGAGCAACGACAGCCTTAAGACTGGCGGTTTCGCTCTTGTAGATGCTGTTTAACGTATTCAGGGCATCAACATCTTCCGGATAGCACTTTGAGCCACGGATGCTCGCTTCTGCCTCCCTACGCTGCTGAAAATGAGAAATCACGCCGCTCATTTCCAACCCTGGCACATCCATCAACGTTTCGATGACCTGGCCCTCAAGCATTGGATCAACTGCGATCTTGCAGCTGTCTGAAATCGCCCTGATCCGCGCCGCCGTTGTCGCCAATACATTGACTATGGCGCTTAGTTCATCTGCAGCCCCCGCTGGGCACGATAGTAACGAACTGACGACAGCGAGCACGATGGGTTGCGACTTCATCTTCATTGGCAATACCGTTCAAAAAGGCACCGCACGAAAGGGAAGGGTTCCGTCATAACGAACTAGCGTTCCTACACGTCGCGCTAAGGTATTGATTTCCTTCGGCATCACGAGCGCGGTCAACAGAAACCCCTTGCCGCACAAAAAGGTTCCTTTAAATCAATGGTTTGGCGGGTATTCTGTAGTGAATACCCATCCTGGTTGCAGGATCAGAACGGAATCGATATGCGCAATTTCGGATATGCCCGCGTCAGCACGACCGAGCAAAACATGGACCTTCAACTCACGGCACTGAACGCCGCTGGCTGCGTCAAAGTGTTGACCGACGAGGGCTTCTCCGGCGCAAATTTTTCACGACCCGGACTGAATAAAGTGCTGCGAGTCCTGCGAAATGGTGACACATTGACCGTCTGGCGACTGGATCGCCTGGGTCGCTCGCTGTTCGAGCTACTCAAGCTGGTCCGCGATCTCAACGAGCGCGGCGTCGAGTTCCGATCGCTAAGCGAAAGCTTAGATACCAGCACCTCAGGTGGCCGACTGCTGCTGCACGTCCTCGCATCGATGGCTGAATTCGAGCGGTCGCTGATCAGCGAACGAACGCGTGCAGGCATGGCTGCGGCTCGGGCTCGCGGCAGCCGAATTGGCCGGAGACCAGCGATGACAGCAGAACAACTCATCGCTGCTAGGGCGGCAATCGATATTGATCATCGCTCGGTTGCCGATGTTGCGGGTGAATACCGAATTCACCCGCGCACCCTTGGGCGGCTGCTGCGAGAACAGCAACCTCGTCAATTTGAATCAGGTTGAATGTGGCACGGCGTTCGTCGACACAGCGTGCATTTTCCGTCATGCGACGGGAGCCATGTGCTCCTCCTCTTCTGCAAGCTTCTTGTTTAGCACGGCAACCACGTCGCCATAGGTGCGACGCTTATAACGCCACATGGGGTAGAGCTTGCCGCAGAGCCTGCGAAATTCAGGCTCGTATTCGAGAGGGAAGGGTTCCGGATCAAACACGAGGCATTCGCACAGCTGGCGCAGAGTCAAGCGGCAGCCGTCGTGAACGCCCACGCAGTGGCTGTCACGGATGTAAGCGTAGTAATTGACGCGGTTTCGAAAGAACCGGCGTATATCAGTAAAGTTCATTTTGAATTCCTTAAATAGCAGAAGGCTGCGACCGCGCGCTCCCGGAACGTTCTCTATTTTCGTAGCCGATGGCTGAACCGACTTGCCGGAAGTATATCACCTCGTAATCGTTCCCTATATTTACATCCTCTTTGAAAGAAGGAGCTATAATAGGGAATGATTACATCCCGGCTCGGCGTTTAGTGGCAAGACGTGACCGGAGCGGCACCTGCCTTCCTACGATGGTTCGCGACGTTAATAGAGATCCGCTTCCGGTCTGCGTCCAGAACAGGGGATGCGGACCCGGTGATCTTGACGGTGATATCCATGGCCTCAGCAGATGCGGCGCTACATCTAGCTATTAGCGGGCACAGGTCGCACGGCGCACGATTGACATCGATGGTCTCGGCGATTCCGAAACAGCTGGGGAGTAGATCTGCTTGATCGAGCTTGACGACCGGCCTGACCTCCCAGGCACGATCGTCGGCTGCGGTCTTCGCACGGCACGTAAGTTCTGCGAGATCGGCGTTCGGGGGCGCAAGGGCCAGAGCCTCCTCCAGGGGCAGGTGACGCTTAATGAACACACGGTCTGCGATCTGATCAACCAGCGGCCTGTGCTCGTGCCGCATCTCTGAAAGCATGAGCTCACGAAAATGCTCCTGCGGCGGCAAACCAATGTAGTTCTCTGCCCGGTAGTGCGGGATCTCTGCAACGCTCTTCATGCGGAGCGGGAGCACATCTTCAACGTGCTCGTCGAACAATGCCCGCCATGCCTCTCCATTCTTCTTCGAGGCATGAAGCTGGCCCGGCCTCATGGTCCAGTAACGCTTGCGACGCGACGCAAAGTCAAAGCTGAAGTCGACCAACAAATCGTAAGGGACAAACATCTCGTCCGTCCGAGCGCGTGCGCGCCAAAGTTCGGTATACCAGGGTGCACGGGCAGCGGGGATAGCTCCCTTGATGACTGATACCTTTTCAGCAAGCCCGACATCAAAGTTGCGCCTTACATAACGCCGGAGCCCAGCAACGTAGTGCAGTCCGAAGATCATCGTCGCCTCCACCGGGGACATGAAGCGGTAGTCAAACCAACGCCTCATCATCAGCTGGCTCTCGTCCTTCCAGTCCCTGGGGTGGAGGACAGTCCGCATGCGAACGACATCTTGAATCCGCTTATCAAGCTTTGCTTTATCCATTGGCACAGGTTCTCCTTCGGGCGACAGAAGTCGTCCGGCTACTGTTTTTCGATGGTGAGCGAGCGCTTGCTTATCTTGAGTTATAGCGAGACGGCGAGGCGAGCGCATAAGGTCGCCAAAGAATTTTCAAGCGTCGGCTTGTGCGCTTCGACTCGAGGTTTCGCGTGGGCGCACTCCATTGATCAAAGTGATGAGCTTGCGCCGTCGGGCAGATTATGCTCGCCTGTGGGTCTCTCTGTCGATTTGCGGCATGGGAGGATAGGTCACCGGAACGTCGCCACTACGGAATGCATCCCCATCGTGCAGCTTAATTGCTTCTAGGACTTCGATGTTTGCTCATAGACCAGAGCTCGACCGTTGATCGCCGCAGCCATGGCAGAGGAGGTCCAACGGCACCGGGCGGACATGAAAGAGAGGTAGACGCTCTGCGCTTGATCGCCCACGGCGACGCGGGGCTTTGGTGCCGCTCGACTGCTGTCAGCTTCGTGTCGGGCTGGCGCGAATCCCCATGCGAGGATACGCTGAAATAAATTGATCTACGGCTGCGTCCTGGCACGCCGGTGAATATGTTTTCGCCACTGGCACCTAAGGGGTCGGTAGCGTTGCACATCCGGCTCAACCGTGCGCCGGTCGCGAAATTTGTCAGACACAGCTGGTTGACTGGCAGGAGACGAGGCACCAAGCGACCAACGCAACTCAGGCGAGTTGTGCAACCTTTACACAGACGCCAAAATCGCTCCAAACGGGCAAATCCGTCAAGTTAATGTAAACTTCGTGTAAAGGTCGGCAATGAAAATTCGGCATTTTCGCAGGTCTCAGCAAGGAAATATGCAACCCTAGATTCATATTTGGAGCCAATTTTGCCCGCAACCTTGACGCATACGGCTCTCAGGCAAGGTTGACGTAAACGTTGCGCAAGGCAACGTCGTCAGCCGTAGATGAGTCTATCCCAGGCGCGCGACCAGATCGTCGGCTGATAGATGTGAGTATCGCCTAAGCATTCGGAGCTCTTTATGTCCGCTGATCGTGGAAACCTCCATCACGTTCAGACCGCGCTCGAAGAGACGGCTGACGCCTTCGTGGCGCAAATCGTGGAAGCGTAGCGACTTGATCCCGACCCGGATCAGCAATCGGCGCCATGCCTGTTCCAGCGCCCCAGGCGTCATTGGGAAAACTGTAGATTGATCTACCGAACCGCGTTCTTTCCAGTCCATAAGCGCGTCAAATGCCCGCTGAGACAACGGGACCTCACGACCGCAGCCGTTCTTGGTCAGGGCGAGCGTGATCACACGGCGATTGTGCGAAATGTCGGACCAGCGCAGTCCGAGGATCTCCCCGCGGCGCATCCCAGTCTCGATCGCCAGGATAAGCAGCGTCTTGAAGTATTGCGTCTGCCCGCCGTCGCAGCCATTAAGTAGACGTTGCTCCTCGTCGCCCGTCAGTCTCCGGCTCCGTTCATTGCGGATGACCGGACGGCGAACCAACTTCACGACGTTCTTTGCGAGCGGCAGACCCCAATCACGGATGGCGACCTCGAGGACATGGCTCAGGATCGCCAACTCACGCACCGTGGTAGATGGAGCTACACTCTGAAGCCGCTCGTCACGGAACGACGCAATGTCCTGCTGGCTCAGTCCGATCATCGTCCTGTATGCGAGTTCGTGACGACGAAGCACGTCGATCCGCTGTATCTCTTGGACGGAACCGCGCTTAAGAGGTGACACTTCGCGCTGGTAACGTTCGAGAAGCTGCCCGAGCGTCGTGCTTTCAAGGATTTTCGTGTCCGGAGCAGCACCGAACCGGTCGACCTGGGCTTCCAGATCACGCGCCCACTTCTCAGCTTCGAGCTTCGTGTCGAAGCTCTTGCAGCGCGGCTTCATACCGCGCCTTCGCACCTGTGCTTGCCAGCGCCCTCTGAGTTTTCTGATTGTCGCCATCGTGATCTCCAACGGTTTTCGTCGATCATGCGTAGGATGCCCCGACGAGGCGGCCAAGGATTATCCCGGCGCAGCAATCACACGCTTTAACTGCAATCAAAATCATAGGCGATTTATGATTGAGCGCCTTGCACGCGCGGCGTCAGTATAGTTTGATATGCATGGGTAAAGGGTATTGCGTATGCGTGGATTACTTCGCTTTGTTAGCGCCAGCGTTATTTCATTGGCAACTTTTTCCGGAGCATTTGCCGGAGAGAGAACATTCGGCCCTTTTGCTGTAAGTGACGCAAATCCGGACGTGATCGCATTGAATGGCGATATCGACGTCAATTCAGGCCTAAATTTTCGCCGCGCGCTCCAAGCAGCGCCAAATGCGAAGCTCGTCACCCTCAATAGCCCCGGTGGTAATGTCCAGATGGGTTTGCTCATTGCGGACGATATCAATCAACGTAAGCTGGCGACCTACATTCCCAAAGAAAGCAAGTGCTTATCAGCCTGTTCGTTCGTCTTTCTCGCCGGTAATGAGCGGAAGGTCGATGGAGCCTTGGGTGTTCATCAGATTTCGTCCGACTCGCCGAACCTAGTAGGCGCACAACTCGCGATCTCGGACATTATCGAAGTCCTCAATCGCTTTGGAACGCCAGTAGACGTCATGCACGTCATGTTTAAGACGCCCCCTGATGACATGCATATATTCAGCCAAGACGAGGTGGAGAAATACAAGCTCAATCGAACGGCGCGGGAACAATCAACGACACCCACGACTATCAATGTTCCCGTGGCAGTCGCTGGCCAAGATAGCGACCAGAAACCAAGTGATGCTGACCTTCTGGGAGATAGCCGCACGTCGCCCCCTGCGCCAGATTCAAAACAACAGGCAAAACTGTCGACCCTCGACGAATTTACCCGGCGACCCAATCGCATTGCTATCTACACCGGGCTGGACCTCTTCGGAGATGACATCTCATCGCAGCGGGTCGCCGACGCTAGCGAGTGTGCTCAACGCTGTCTGATTATGAACGGCCAGTGCAAAGCTTTCACATACAATGCCAACCCGAAAATAAAGAGAGGGCCGAACTGCTTTCTGAAATCGAAAGCGGGACGAGCCGATGGCAATAGCGTTGCATTCTCTGGTCGCTTTCTAAGTGGAGCCGAAGCAGATCCATCTGCCATCACGCTTGGAACAATTGACCCGCAATCAGCTCTGTTTGATGACGTCGATTTACCCGGTGGCGACTTGTCCCGGCGTCCAGAACGTTCGGCGAAGAACCCTCTGGAATGTCGTCTGGCCTGCATTGATGAGAAGCAGTGCGTCGCCTTCACATATATCAAATCGAAGAAGGAGTGTTGGCTGAAAGGCGCAGTCGGGACGCCCATGCCGGGCAAAGGAATGGTATCCGGACTGAAAAAACTGGAGCGGTTTGCACCCGCCAAGATCATCAGCTTGGACTGAAACGGAAACAAAAGCATGCTTGCTGTAACGGACCGACCAACACTTACTCAGGTTCAGATCATCCAGTCGCTCGCCGAGGCGCTATCTTGGTTCGAGAAGGAAGTCTGCTGGGGTGTTAGCCCTGGCGAGCTCAATCACCTGACTGGAAGAATTGGCGAGCTTTATGCCGCGATGATTACTCGTGGTCAGATGGCCCTCGATACCAATCAGCGGGGCTATGACGTTGTCTCCGCTTCGAATGAACGAATATCGGTCAAAACCATTACCAGTTCCACCCATGTCGATTTCAATCTAAATACGCTTCATCATGTGGATCGCGTGATGGTCCTCCGAGTCAACATCGATGACGACAAAGGGGTGTCGGTGGAAGAGCTTTTGGACGAGCCAGTAGACGCCGCTCGTCAACTTATGCGGGGACAGGGTGGTAAGCTCGTCTATCCCATCAAACGTGCAGCCCGCGAAGAGCGCCCCCTTAACTCGCTCGAAATAGCTGCAAGAGCCTCTTATTCCGACTTTGAGATTGTAAAATATGAAAACGGTGTGATCTGAATCCTTTGCAACGGAGAACCGCAGCACGTAGTCGTCAAAGAGATACTACGTTCGGTCGCGGCAGAAATCGGTGTTGATTTGTTCAATTCGAAAGGTGGATTGAAGAATACCCAACAGCTTGGTGCCGATGTCATTCGTGCAGTGAAGGCGACATATAGATTTTAAGCGTTTGCACGACTCTGATCAACCGTCTGCTTACTCCCCCCGCTAAGCGTGTGCATGGGCCGCACTGCCCTCCGCCTGAAGAATTAATAGGCAACGATTTATTCCCCCAGCAAAAATGAACCGAACGCCAAGATTTTTCTTCCATAGAGGTTGATTTTTCTTTGTGGATGGTTTCTTCTCATTAATAGAGATTGTTAGGAGAATCGCATGGCAAAGCTCACCCCATTTGGTGTCGAGCTCCGGAAACTCCGGCTCGATAAAGACATGAGACTTTTGGATTTAGCTGCGAAACTTGACCAAAGCACAGCATTTGTTTCGGCCATTGAGACCGGCCGCAAACAGATTCCTGACGGTTATGTCCGTAAAATCGCTCAGGCGATGGAACTGTCAGCCGACGAGATAAGACGTCTGCGTGGCGCTGCCGAAAAGACCCGTAAGGAAGTCAGGGTGGACAATTTGCGCGGAGAGCAGCGAGAGTTAGTCGCAGCATTTGCTCGTCAGCTTGATGATGTTCCAAATGATCTTTTGGAGGCTCTGAAGAAAATAGTTTTAAAGTCGATGGGCGAAGAACTACCATTTTTCAGGAAACGTCGCGGAATTGTGGTGCCGCCGATGTCCACGAACAAGCTCCGCAACTTCGCGGAAAAAATTCGTGACGTTTTCGTTCCCGATGATCAGCTTGAGTTTCCCATCATGGATGTTCTGGAGTTCAGGTTAAACAAAATACTGCCAGATTTTTTCCTCGACGTTGAGACTGCTGAGGTGATGGGCGCCGACGAAGGGCGGGTGCTAGCTGGCTCGAATTCAATCATTTTGAGAGAAGACGTTTACGAAGGGGCGTGTAGGGGTGTCAGGCGCGATCGCTTCACTGCGTGCCACGAGTTTGCGCACTTCTTGATGCATAGAGAAGTTAAATTTGCGAGAGCGCGTGAGGACACTGACAAGATTTACACAGATAGCGAATGGCAAGCTGATGAGTTTGCCGGAACGTTGATGCTATCGTCACGGCACCTCCACTTGTTTGCTGATGCTGACGCTGCGGCAGAGGCGTGCAAGATGAATCCAGCTGCTGCCCGCGTCATGTGGTCAAAATATCTGAAGGAAGGACGAATTAAATGAGCTAACTTCGGAGGACTGCAAACAGATAAGCCCGCTTCACAATCCTCCGAAAAACATCAGTTTCCATGTGAAAACTGCTTCCTGACTTAACAGGGTCTGATCACCCGGTTATTTCAGCAGTCGCCACGAGGGCGGCAATGCCACGGCGCAAGCGCCTTGGCTTAAAACTGCCCTGAAAATGGTTTCAGGTCAGAACAATGCCGCGTAACGGACATCCTAGCAAATTGACCATGATTCATTTCAGGAATCTCGTCAACCGTTATTCGGTCACAGCCTTTCGAGAAAGGAAAGGTAATGCACGACCGTAGAGTAACCCCGGACATGGTTCCGGTCATTAAACTCGCCCGGATCAAAAATATCCCTTACTCGTGGATCTCGGGTTATTACAGAGGCTTGAATTTTGGCCGTATCGCGGATGTTATGAAGGGACGTATGTTCCCGGATATCCCCCCTGCAAAACAGCTACCTCCTGATTTTCCGGCGTCTTAGGCCAGCCTAAGGGTCGTCTTTCGTGTGTCTATTGAAGTTACGAAAGCTTCGGAAGGAGGTGATTCCAGCATGGCAAAGTCGACAAAAATTGGTCGCAGCGCGGTAACAGGCCGCTTCACTAAGGTATCCACGGCCAAATCGAAGCCTCGCACGCATGTCGTTGAGACAATAAAGAAGAAGTAACTATATTCCTCGGACGATCGCCCACCAAAAGGGATAGTCCGAGGTTTTAGATTTGGTCTTAAGCACTTTTGACTCGAATTGTAATTGAACGAACGCGGCATGACTTCGTGCTGCGCCAGCGCAGCAGCGCCGGCACGCTGACCCCGACTTTCGGCAAGTCTTCGAAGTGAAATTCAACAGGAACTTCAGATGGTGTCGAATGCGCCACTTGCACTTACGTTACCCCAGAGCGCAATTAAAAGTGTCGCGTTTTTCAAACTGAGGCTGAAAGTCTGAACAGGCTTGCAATTCTTAATTGACTCAACTCTTCAGTCAATGCAATCTTGCTTCATGGCGTGAAGCCTAGGTGGGGCGCGACTTACCCGATGCTTATGGTGTCGAAGGCAACGTCTCGGGAAACTGAGGCGGTGACGGTGGTCGAAAGTCTACCGGAAACCCTTTACTCTCTGCGCCTCACCGCCGTTAACGGAAATCAAGATATGCGTAATGAAATACGCGCCGAGATTAAGCGACTCAGCGCAAAAGCATTTACTAAAGCGCGCAAAGGCTCTCAGACTGAGCAGAAATATCGAGATAAGTTCGAACGGCGAACAGGAATAAATGCTGGCCATCCGCCAGCTGTGCTAGGGGTCTTTGCGCATCCGCATTTTGACCCCGCGCACTGCAAAAGGCACGCAAATGCGATAGCATCCGGTATATGGCATAAAGTTTTGGGCTTTGACTACCAGCCGCAACCTGCGCTTTACTTTGAACTACCTAAACCGGACGGCTCGAAACGAGGCGTCATGGCATTCGGCATTCCGGACGCGGCGGTCGCAAACGTAGTCTTGCGAAAGACACTGCAACGTAACAAAAAGCGGCTTTCACCTCATTCGTATGCATATCATCCGGATAAAAACGTATTCGACGCTATACTTGCGCTAAACGACGTTGAAAGAGAAGGAAAGCTTTTCGCGGTTCAAATAGATTTCGAAAAATACTTCGATAATATTCCGTCAAGTTATATTAAAAAGAAGATATCAGATAAATCCAATCTCAGTTTAACTCCGCATGAGAGGCACATATTCGAATCTTTTCTCCATCATCGTTACGGAGATGCCGTTGCTCATACTGCTGGACAATTTAAAAGACGTATAAACGGAACTCCACAGGGTTCATCCGTATCACTATTTCTAGCGAACCTCACAAATGATGACCTAGATCGTCAACTGGCTGCGGAATCTGGTAGATTTGTCAGATTCGCCGACGACGTAGTTGCAATTTGCGGGGACTATGACGCGGCTCAGAGACTGGAAAAGTGCTTCGATCGACATTGCAATCAAAGTGGCTTGATTCTCAACCGAAAAAAATCGCCTGGCATTGCTGTATTGAGCGACCATCAGCATGAAATCAGAACAATTAACGATTTTACCTACCTTGGCTACAGCTTCAAAGAGACTGGACTTGCGATGCCGCAAAAGACGGCAAACAAGCTTAAGCAGAAGATTTCCCGACTGATCAACATTTATCTCGTTCATGCGCTTCAATTTGGCTTCAATCCGTCCCGAGCGAGTAGGTTAAATGGTTATGACTGGGACCTCCTTGGTTTAATTTATGAGCTTCGAAGAGGTTTTTATGGAGGGCTTAAGGAACAGAACATATCAGATTTCCTGTATCACGGAGGGCGATTGTCGCGCATGAGGGGACTGATGGGCTTTTATTGTTTGATAGAAGACTCGGCGCAGTTGAAAGCACTTGACGGCTGGACGTTGAACGTCGTCCGCCGAGCCTGCGTGCATAGACGAAATATACTTCTAAGCAATCACGGGCGAGATTGCCCAACGCCGTCCAACCGAGAGCTCGCGTTAGGGACTTGGTTATCGGAAAATGCGTGGCGAGATGAAGGAGAAACAAGTTCACCGGAGGACGTAGAAGCAGTATTTCCGAGCTTGGTTAGAGGATGGCGTGCGGCGCGCAAGCACTTTTTCACGTATGGCCTCGAAGGCGTTCAAGCGCCTGGATATGACTCGTCAATGGATGTTGCTTCCTTGTTCGACAGCCCGGGATATTGATGGTTCAGCAATGCGCCTTCAGCGTGGCCCGGTCAAATTAAGCACAAGCATCGACGGCCAAAGAAACCAGCATATTTCGGGAAAACCTTACGGTCCAAGATTTTATGGCGGAGAGGGTGGGATTCGAACCCACGATACCCTTGCAGGTATGCCGCATTTCGAGTGCGGTGCATTCGACCACTCTGCCACCTCTCCGCATGCGCGAACGCTTGCGTTGCGCGCTCC
>Ga0157371_10004326_pt1 | contig 12452 bp, 10 predicted proteins | sample C45metaG_FD_113462 | JGI IMG/M metagenome (GOLD analysis project Ga0157371, IMG submission 113462) | Corn rhizosphere microbial communities from Kellogg Biological Station, Michigan, USA - C4-5 metaG | ecosystem: Host-associated > Plants > Roots > Rhizosphere > Soil | place: USA: Michigan... | reverse complement strand
TCAATAAGATTAAGCCAAGCATTACAAGTAATATTAACAGCATGAAGCAAAGTCTTATTGCTACCCGCGATAATATTACCGCAACAAATAACAGCTATAATTCGGTTTTACAGGCCGTACCTCAAAAAGAACGGGAGTTGCTTGACATTAGCAGAGAACAACAAATAAAAAGTAATCTTTACTCTTTCCTGCTGCAAAAGAAAGAGGAAAGTGAAATCGCGGCGGCTTCCTCCGCTAGCAATAGTAGGGTCGTTGATTATGCTCAAGCAAGTTTTGACCCCGTAAGTCCAAGGAAACTATTGATCTACGCGTTATCGATCGTCCTTTTTGTAGGGATATGTGGAGCGTTTATTTTTATCAAAGAATTTCTTACGGGCAAAGTTCTATACCGGCATGAAATAGAATCACTAACGTCTATTCCGATATTAGGTGAAATCGCTTTTGATAAATCAAATGATAAAATTGTAATAGAGCAAGGAACGAGGAGTTTCATTGCAGAAGAATTTAGAAAATTAAGGATTTCCTTATCCTTTCTGGGAATTGATTCGGTACACAAGAAAATTCTTGTCACATCCAGTATTTCTGGTGAAGGAAAAAGTTTTGTTTCAGCCAATTTAGCAGTGAGCCTTGCCCTAACCGGGAAAAAAGTGGTCCTGGTAGATATGGATCTCAACAATCCTACAATCAACAAGATACTGAATGTCGACCGCGAAGAAGGAGTTACAGAATTTCTGGAGGGGAATAAAGATCCTGAAGAAATTATTAAACATGTGGAGGCTCACGACAACCTATTCTTTATTTCTGCCGGAACTACACTTCCTGAAAACCCATCGGAACTACTGGCAAATGGCAAAGTGAGCGAACTTTTGAATTACCTGGACAATATTTTCGATTACGTTCTTGTCGACACTTCGCCAATGGTTCTCGTTACAGATGGATATTTGTTAACAAACCTATGCGATGCGACCTTGTATGTTATCAGGCATCATTATACCCCAAAAATGCTTGTAAAAAGAATTGATGAAAACACTCATATTAATCCTATTAATAATCCGGCGATCATTTTCAATGGGGTAAAAATGAGGGGCTTCTTCAAAAATAATTATGGCTATGGCTATGATTATGTTTATGGAAACAAAGACCGTAAGATAGTAGAAAAAAAATCAGTACCTAAATATTAATTCCCATCAATGAAAAGCTATATTTCTCAATACGTTAAGATGTAACTGAGAGTGGCGAAGCCATATTCATCTTATAGTATACGATAGTAACAGTCCTACGAATTGCTGCAAAATTAAATTTAAAAAAAACATTATGCAGAACAATTGGTACATCATTTACACAAAACCCAAGTGCGAAAAAAAGGTCGCAGCAACGCTCAAAAAAAGGAAAATAGAAAACTTTTTGCCTTTGCAATATCGACAAATAAATACTTTTAGAGGGCCGAAAACGCAACAAGAACCTTTGTTCAAATCTTACGTTTTTGCAAAGTTTGCGGAAAATGAAATTTTTAATTTAAAAAATATGGACGGCGCCATCAACTTTGTATATTGGAAAGGAGTGCCTGCAAAGATCACAAATCATGACATTCAGCTTTTAAAGGATTTTATAGCCACACATGATGACATCGGATTAGAAAAATCGACGGTGAACATATTTGATGAGGCAACGGTGATTGATGGCGCGCGCTATAGGGTCGCAGGAAATATAGTGACTATTAAGAATACTGTTTCAAAAGTGAAACTTCCTTCTCTTGGTTTTACTCTTGTTGCGAAGGCCGGTACAACGGCTGCAATACAATCTGAAAATGCATTTGGCGAGAAGGATTTATTGTTGCAATAATTGAGCAAGACGTAGACATAATCGAACTGATCCCCAAAAAAGAAAAATGAACAAACTGAAAGTCAGATTACTCTCTTTAAGGAATGATGGCCGCTTACCATTTTTTGAGACTCACAAACTCCTACCATTCGTGCCTCATTTAATCATTCCAAAATCATAGCTTTGAATTATGAAAACAGCATTAATAACCGGTATAACCGGGCAAGACGGGGCATACCTCGCCGAATTACTTTTATCAAAAGGATACTTTGTGCATGGGGTTAAGAGAAGGGCTTCCCTGATCAACACTTATAGAATTGACCATTTGTACGTGGACCCTCATGAGAACCATGCAAGATTTAAGTTACATTATGGTGATATGACCGATAGTACCAACCTGATTCGGATCGTTCAGGAAACACAGCCGGATGAGATTTACAATCTGGCTGCAATGAGCCATGTCAAGGTAAGTTTTGACAATCCTGAATATACAGCTAACGCTGATGGAATCGGAACCCTAAGACTGCTGGAAGCCATTCGTATCTTAAAGCGGGAGGACAAAACCCGTATTTACCAGGCATCTACATCGGAATTATATGGACTGGTACAGGAAGTACCTCAAAAAGAAACAACTCCTTTTTACCCTAGAAGTCCGTACGGCGTCGCAAAATTGTACGCATATTGGATAATGGTTAACTATCGGGAAGCCTATAACATGTTTGCATGTAATGGAATACTTTTCAACCATGAAAGTCCGTTAAGAGGTGAAACTTTTGTTACAAGAAAGATAACCAGGGCAGTTGCAGCAATTGCGGAAGGATTACAGGACTGTTTGTTTCTCGGTAATCTAAACGCACAGAGAGACTGGGGACATGCAAAAGATTATGTTGACGCGATGTGGAGAATTTTACAACAAGAAGAACCGGACGATTTTGTAATTGCAACCGGCATTACAACAACTGTAAGAGACTTTACGAAAATGGCTTTTGCAGAAGCTGGCATCGAAATTGAATTTGACGGTGAAGGTGCTACAGAAAAGGGATTTGTTGTAAAGTGCCATAATGAAAATTACCAGTTACCTTCCGGCAAAGAAGTTGTGGCAATTGATCCCAACTATTTCCGTCCCACTGAAGTGGATCTGTTAATTGGAGACGCCAGCAAAGCAAAACAGAAATTGAATTGGAGTCCTAAATACACACTTAGGGAAATGATTAAGGAAATGGTTGCGAGTGATCTACAGACATACAGGAGGAGCATGGAAAGGAAGTATTTTATGTAGTGATCAATTTACGAAAATCAAAAAATATTTACAAACTCTACAAAAGTTACAGTTGGGTATCGCGACATTAAAAATAACGTTGAAAGAAAAGGTCGAAAGCCTGCTTTCTATTGTTAACGGATTTATTAATAAAGGACAGGAACGTAGTGTCAAAGCGAAAAAAAACATACTTGCAACAATTGTTCTTAAAGGCATAAGCATAGCTATAAGTTTGGTATTGGTACCATTGGCGATTAACTATATCAATGTATCTCAATATGGTGTTTGGCTCACGTTAAGTTCCATTGTTGTTTGGTTCAGTTTTTTCGATATCGGACTTACCCAGGGATTACGTAATAAACTTGCGGAAGCAATAGCAAAAGGAGAAACGGAACTAGCCCAAATCTATGTGAGCACAACGTATGCTGTTCTTACTATCATTTGTACAGCGCTCTGGCTAATTTTCCTGGTGGTAAATAATTTCTTAAACTGGTCTCATATATTGAACATTCCCGCCCAAATGAGCGGCGAAGTCTCTATACTCGCAATTATCGTTTTTACATACTTCTGTATACAATTTGTTTTAAGAATCATCACGACAATATTGATTGCAAACCAACAGCCATCGATTACTACGTTGGTAACGGTTTTAGGACAAATAATATCTTTAATTTTAATTTTTATACTTGTCAAAACAACGCACGGGTCGTTGCTAAAGCTAGGCACAGTATTCTGTATATCGCCTATTTTGGTATATATCGGCGCAAGCATTTTCTTCTTCAATGGAACATACAAAACATTCAAGCCGTCCTTTTCAAAAATCAAGTTTAGCTACTCAAGAGGACTTTTGAGTCTGGGAATCATTTTTTTTGTGATCCAAATCGCCGGTGTCGTACAATACGAAACGTCAAACCTTATCATTGCAAGAAGCTTTACAACAGCGGATGTTACATCATACAACATTGTGTATAAATATTTTGGTGTACTGGACATGGTATTTGTAATTTTTCTGGCGCCCTTCTGGTCGGCTTCTACCGAAGCTTATCTTAAGAACGATCTTGATTGGATAAGAAAAGGCATCAGAAGATATAACCAATTAAATCTTCTCCTCTTTTTCGCCGGCTGTATCATGCTTTATTTTGCTCATGATATCTATAATCTTTGGTTAGGAAAAGGAAAAGTCCACATCAGTTTCTCTCTTTCTTTTTGGGGATTTCTCTATTTCATGATGACTACATTTGTGGCGACGTACGTCGCTCTCTTAAATGGAATCAATGCTTTGCGCATACAATTTATCGCCTGTTTGATAAGCCCATTTATATTTATAGGCGTTGCAATGCTTTTGATCCATTACTATCATATGGGGCCTCATGCGCTTTTTATAGCTTCAATCGCATGCAATTTCAATGGCCTGATTCTCGCACCGATTCAATATCATATGATAGTAAACAAACAAAAAAAAGGTATTTGGATTAAGTAATAAGAATGAAAATCTTATATGATCACCAGATGTTTTTGAAGCAGAAATACGGAGGCATTACAAAATACTTCTGTGAGCTTATGAAAAATCTGCCCGAAGGTAATTCATATGATTTGTCAGTCCTGTTTGCTGATAACCAACACTTAAAAGACTATAACTTTAAAAAGGTAAACTTTCCACTTCCCCAAAATGATTTCAGGGGTAAAGGGAGAATAAAAACAAGTTTCTACAATATAAACAGGTCATACAGTAAGTTTAAAATATTTTCAAATTCATACGATATTTTTCATCCAACTTACTATGATCCCTACTTTCTTCGAGGCTTAAAAAAACCATACGTGATTACGGTTCATGATCTGATAGAATTTAAGTTTCGATCTCAATATGAAACTGAATCATTAATTCCGGCAATGACAAAGATCATTTCGGAGGCTTCCAGAATTATTTCAATAAGTGAGAACACGAAAAAAGATCTTATTGAAATGTTGCGCATTCCTGAAGAAAAGATTGACGTAATTTATCACGGCTATAATGCTCCGGAAGTAAGATACCCGCAATCTGATCTAGGACGCTATATATTATATGTTGGAGTAAGACGAGGTTATAAGAATTTTTCAAAGCTGGCTAAAGCTTTTCGTGAACTTTCAAGGCAGGACCGCGATTTGAAACTTGTTTGTGCGGGCCAACCTTTTATTAGAGAAGAATTGGAAGAATTGAAACGACTTCAAATTGTACAGAAGACCTTCGTTTTTGGCGCAAGTGAACAAAGGTTGAATGAGTTATACTCCAATGCATTGGCGTTTGTATACCCAACGTTATATGAAGGATTTGGCATGCCTGTTTTAGAAGCATTTTCAAATAATTGTGCTGTGTGTGTTAGCAGTACGAGTTCACTGCCGGAAGTTGCAGGCGATGCAGCGGAATACTTCGACCCAACAAACCAGGACTCAATTCTCGACGCGATTAAAAAAGTAGTGTATGACGAGAAACATCGGCAAAAGGTTGTTGAAGAAGGCAAAAAGCAGTTGAAGAAATTTTCCTGGGAAAAGTGCGCTGCCCAGACAGTTGAGACATATGAAAGAGCCTTGGCATAAAATGCATTTTGTGAGTATTTATTACAAATGACCGAACAGATATATTTGACAGAAGTACCCTTGATTTCACAAAAGAAATTGACGGCCCTGAACATTTTTTGGGGTGGGTTTGTTATTTACACCTTAGCGTATGTCATTAAAACAAATGTTCACTTCAATCTGAAGGTGGGAGAACTTATTCAATTCGGTGGGCTCGTCTTGTTTCTTTCGGCTGGGATATACCTGGCGAATCTGAAAATCAAAAACGGATATCTCCTTACATTTTATTTTCTAAACCTACTTTGGTCAATAATCGTGATTGCCAGGGGAATTCATTTTAATTATGACTCAGTAAAGGCAATGTTGGTGGATGCCAACTTTGGACTTGTGATCTATTTTGCCCCACTCATCCTCTTGTTACCCCAAAATTTCTTTTTCTTCAAGAAATTATTTGACGCTATTGCGATACTGGGCATTTTTTTTCTGCTCTATAACGTAATTTACATAAGAGACCTCCTTGACAGATCAATGGAAACCCAGGATGTGATTGAATATCTCACTAAATTTTTAGGTGTCACCTGCGGCTTTATTCTTCTTACCTATAGATATCATTCAAAAAAAAGAAATTTATTGGCGCTCGGTGTTATGTTACTTGCCTTGTTATTTTCCCTTTATAAAGCGAGGCGGGGATTATCGCTTATCTGTAGCAGCATATTGATTTTTTCTTATTTTCTTTACCTGTTTAACAGCAAGAAAATCGTGATGATAATCTATTTTTCAATATTGCTTCTCATTTCGGGAATTTATTATGCAAGCACAATTTATAATATCAGTAATAATACATTGTTCAGCTTCATTGCAAAAAGAGGCGAAGAAGACACGAGAACTCCAGTTGAGTTATATTTTTATTCAGATTTTAAAAAAGATGACTGGCTGGTGGGAAGAGGAATCAACGGCGAATATTATTGCCCGGATATAGACCAGGATCAGGTTACCGATTACAGGGATTATATAGAAACAGGTTACCTGGAGATAATTTTAAAAGGCGGCATTGTTAGTCTCGTGATATACCTCCTGATTCTACTTCCTGCATTGTTTTTAGGACTATTTTATTCAAAAAACGTGCTTTCAAAAGCCGCCGCAATTTGGATTTTGGTTTCATTAATCAGTCTATATCCATCAACAGTAAATACTTTTACACTTAATTATTTATTGGTATGGATTTCTGTCGGCATTTGCTATTCCAAAAAGTTAAGAAGACTTCCGGATGAGGATATCAAAGATCTTTTATCGTCACCCGAATTAATATGATAGCTATTTTTATCAAGTGCAAACTATGAGGTCCGGAATCAGCGTTATTATTCCTACTTACAACCGGCAAGAATTTATTAGTGCAGCAATTAAAAGCGTTCTCGAACAGGAGTACGACGGCCAGATTGAGGTGATCGTGTCAGATGACGGTTCCACAGACAAAACCGTCGAAATTGCAAAATCATTTGGACATAAAGTAATCGTTGGTTTAAAACCGGCCAATTGGCATTCACGTGGTGTAGCGGCAAACAGAAATCGTGGATTAAGATTAGCCTCGCAGCCCTTAGTCTGCTTTCTTGACTCTGATGATTTTTACCTGCCGGGCCACTTAAAATCAATAAGCGCCTGCATGGAAAAGAACCCCGCATGTGGATTTGCTTTTTGCAGAATGCTTGAGATGAAAAAGATAAACGGCAAACAATTGTTCAAGCCGTGGACTCATTCCAGGATATTTGACAGGGATGTCAGGAACGTTGCTGTTTCCAGAAGCCGGATCGTCCATACGAACGCTTTTATTTTCAGACGATCAGTTTTTGACACAGTAGGCTATTTTGATGAAGTCTACACTAATGGCGAGGATACTGATCTCTGGATGCGTGTAAGTGAAAAATACAAAGGATGTTTTTCTGATCACTATGGAGCGGTGTATACAGTTGAACATGATATGGGGCAGCTTACAAAAAACGCTGCCGAGCATCTAAAAAAATCCTATTCCGAAATTTATGAAAAAGCTATAAAACGTTACCATCACTTGCAACTGACAGATCGTTACAGACTTTTTAAGTTGAAACATTGGTTAGTTATTTTATACTATCGACAGCAAAGATGGCAGTACTATGGACGGTATCTCAACTTAATATTAACTCACCCAATAACATTTATATCAAGTTTACCGTTACTGATGTCTGAGTACCAGGAGAAACGCAACCGAATCAAATGGCGCGAGCTAAATTACTACCAGGAACTGATGAACAAAAAACCCGATCCTGTACTTCGCGAAGAGAAAAATCGGAACAACGACCATAGTAAAGACAAATGACAAAGAAATACATTGTTTACCTCGGTTGCGCCGGATTTCCATATGGATTGGCAGAAATGGAGAAATTACTTTTGATCTCAAAAGGGCTTGTTGCTGCCGGCAATTCTGTTACCGTTATCTCAAATAAAGGAGATCATGACAAAAGAGTGCACCCCGATATAAAAGCGGCAGGTTTTTTTCAGGATATCGAATATGTTTACACTTCCGGAGACCCGTTCTACAATGACGGTTTTGTAAGGCGGAACATTCTCAAACTTAAAGGCTTGGTCAATGAAATCCTTTTTTTGAGAAGAAGAAAACAAACTAAACAACTTGATGCGGCAATATTGTCGACCAACAGTTTTACTTCTGTATTATATTACAGTTTATTGTCGAAGGCGTTTGGCTTCAAAACCATTTTAAATCACGTCGAATATTATTCTTCGATAAAAAAAAAGTGGTACCAGGCCGGGACTAAGCTGAATCATTGGTTGTATGATCAATACGCGCCTAAGTTGGTGAGTGGCATCTTCCCTATCAGTGAGTTTCTTATAGGCCGAATAAATAAAATTGCTCGGAAGAAACCCTATCTGAAAGTACCTACGCTTACTGAATTTGAAAGATATGATAACACAGATCAGCTGGAAATAGAAAAGTATTTCCTGTTCTGTGGCTCGGCAATTTACAAAGAGCTGATCACTTTTATTATCGATTCCTTTACTATCGCGAATAGTTCGGACACCTGTTTGTTTCTAATTATTAACGGAAACGAAAGTGACATTACCGAGGTGAAAGACTACATTCAAAAAAGTCCTAAAAAAGCAAACATTAAATTTTTTAGCCGGCTCAGTCAGAATGATTTGTTCAATTATTACAAAAATGCCATCGCACTTTTAATTCCGTTGCGTCCTACCTTCCAGGATATTGCCCGGTTTCCGCATAAATTTGGCGAGTACCTGGCTTCAGGAAACCCGGTAATAACAACGAATTATGGAGAAGTAAAAAACTATTTTCGCGATATGGAAAACATGTTGGTTGCGGAAACGTACGAAACATCAACGTTTGCAAAAAAAATGGAATTCGTGATCAATAATGAAAAGCTTTCGAAAGAAATCGGATTAAGAGGTCAGCAGACAGCTTTAGAAATCTTTAATTATAGGAGCAAAGGACAGGAAATTAGCGAATTTATTGCATCACTAACCAACTGATAAAATAAAAAAATCAATAAATTGTTCTTCTACTGTCACTTAAAGAAAATTATCTAATCCCAAAGAAAACAATGTATGTGTGGAATTGCAGGTAAAATAAATCTTGACTCTAATAATAAAATAGACGAGTATGAATTAAAAAAGATGACTGACTCGATCCGCGATCGTGGGCCGGACGATGAAGGCTTTTACGTCAACGGAAACATAGGTTTGGGCTTTCGTCGTTTAAGTATTATCGATCTAAGTACGGGCCATCAACCTCTTTCCAATGAAGATGGAAGTGTTTGGATCATTTTCAACGGGGAAATATATAATTACCAGGAATTACAAGACAGCCTAATACAACAAGGACATATTTTCAGAACGAAATCCGATACTGAAACCATTGTACATCTCTATGAACAATATGGTGTAGAGTGCTTGAAGTATTTAAGAGGTATGTTTGGTTTCGCGATCTGGGATAACAATAAGAGACAGCTATTTTGCGCTCGTGACCGCTTTGGCATAAAGCCATTCTATTATTACCTGGACCAGGAAAAATTTGTTTTCGGGTCAGAAATAAAAGCAATTTTAAAAAGTAAAGGAATTGATAAAGGCCTCTCATACGAAGCACTCGATTCATACTTTGCTTTTGGTTACATAAGTAACGACCTATCCATTTATAAAAACATTCACAAACTCAATCCGGCACATTTTCTGGTTTTGGCTCCGGATAAAAATGACATTCAAATAAAAAGATACTGGGACATTTCTTTTGAACCAGATCATTCAAAATCGGAAGCCCAATGGTGTGAAGAAATAGAAGCAACTTTTTCTGAGACTATAAAACTCCACATGATTGCTGATGTGCCATTGGGAGCGTTTCTAAGCGGTGGAATCGATTCCAGCACGGTGGTTGCAATGATGGCAAAAATTCAAATCGACCCGTTAAAACTTTTTCCATTGGCTTTAAAGAACAGGCTTTTAATGAGCTGAAATATGCGCGCGAGATTGCCGCAAAATATGGAACAGAACATCATGAGCAAATAGTTGAGCCCGAATCAATGAGTTTATTACCGAAATTGGTAAGGGCATATGATGAACCCTTTGCAGATACTTCAGCTATACCAACTTATTATGTTTCTAAACTAGCAAGAGAATTCGTAACCGTTGCTCTTTCAGGAGATGGAGGCGATGAACTGTTTGCAGGCTATGACACTTACAGTAAATTTAATAAATTAAAGTCTTCCTCTTTTCATTTTGATAGTCCCGCATTGAATAAAATTATCTGGGGCAACTTGTATAAGAGCCTGCCACAAAGTCTCCCGGGGAAAGGCTTATCGTATCTTCTTTCGCAAAATAAAGAGCATGTGGGCGCCTACTTGTCATTTTGGACGAAAGACGAGAGGAACAAACTATTATTAGATCATCCACCCATAAATTATCATGCTGGTTCAGAGCTCTATAAGGTAGATATCTTAAAACGGGGAAACAAAAACGATTTTATTTCCAATCTTCAATACCTTGATATGCGCTCCTACATGGTAGATGATATCCTTACCAAAGTTGATCGTGCAAGCATGATGAACTCTTTGGAAGTAAGAGTACCGCTGTTAGATCATAAGTTTGCTGAGTTAACCTTTAAAATTCCATCGGAATTAAAGCTACAGGGGAATGACCAAAAATACATTCTCAAAAAATCAATGAAGGCTTTTTTGCCTCCGAATATCTTAAATCATGAAAAGCAGGGTTTCGGTTTACCGTTGCCATTCTGGTTTAAGGATGATCTTAAAGAATACGTAAATGACACGCTAGTTTCTGCAAGTTCGCATTCGCAAAAATATTTAAATAAACAAGTTATAAAAAAGACGATTGAAAATAACCAGAAAGGCTTACGCAATTTGAGTTTAAAAATTTGGTCTTTGATCTTTTTTGAAGAATGGCTCAGACAAAATCAGGATTTATGAAAATCTTATTCTTCATAGATTCGCTGCAAGCCGGCGGCAAGGAGCGAAGATTGACTGAACTCATGAAGGAATTGAGCAAAGATCCTTCAGTGAAGTTTGAGTTGGTTGTGATGAATAAGGAAATTCATTATAAACAAATCTTTGATATTGGCGTTCCAATACATTTTCTGATCAGAAAAACCAAAAAAGATCTTTCCGTATTCGAAAAATTTTATAAGGTATGTCGAGATTTTGGACCAGACATTGTGCATTGTTGGGATAGTATGACGGCCCTATACGCAATTCCCACGTGTAAAATTCTAAGAATAAAATTAGTGAACGGAATGGTGGTCGATACGCCCGTAAAAAAAGGATTGTCTAACAAACATTGGCTGCGTGCTAAAATCACCTTTCCTTTTTCCGATCTGATAATCGGAAATTCAAATGCCGGTCTGGCTGCATATGGTGCCTCACCTAAAAAATCCGCCTGTGTATACAATGGAATGGACTTTAGCAGGTTTGAAAACTTAAAAGATCCGTCCTCTGTATCACGAGACATATTTGGAGATACGACTGAAAAATTATTTATTGCAGGAATGGTGGCGGCCTTTGAAGATCGTAAAGATTATAAAACGCTAATTAAAGCTGCAAAAACTCTCGCTGCCGATTATGATAATATCAGGTTTTTACTTATCGGTGATGGCAGTAATTTCGACGAAATAAAAGATACGGTACCACCGTTACTTTTAAAGAAAATCGTTTTTCTTGGTAGAAGGTCTGATGTTGAGTCTATTATAAACATTTTCGATCTGGGGATATTGCTAACTAATTCAAAAGTTCATGGAGAAGGAATTTCAAACTCCTTAATAGAATATCTGGCCTTAGGAAAACCTGCAATTGCCACCCGCGGAGGAGGGACAAATGAAGTAATTATTGACGGTAAAAACGGATACCTTATCACCTCAGGTAATGAAACTGAAGTAGTAGAAAAAATTACAACCGTAATGCAAAACGGGAAATTAAAAAAAGAAATGGGAAATTGCGGCCTTAGGATGGCTCGTGAAAAATTCGATCTTAAAATAATGGCCCAAAATTACATTTCAATTTATAACAAATTAATTAAGAGAAAATAACAATCAGTGAATATTTTAGTTACCGGTGCAGCAGGATTTATCGGATCGCATGTGTGTGAACATTTTGTGGAACAGGAACACAACGTTGTCGGGATTGATAATTTCGATCCTTTCTATTCCAGGAAGATAAAAGATTTAAACCTCGCGACACTACTTTCAAAAGACAGATTTCGGTTTTACGAATGTGACATACGAAATAAAGGAGCTTTAGGTTCAATATTTTCT
>Ga0157371_10004321_pt1 | contig 12460 bp, 16 predicted proteins | sample C45metaG_FD_113462 | JGI IMG/M metagenome (GOLD analysis project Ga0157371, IMG submission 113462) | Corn rhizosphere microbial communities from Kellogg Biological Station, Michigan, USA - C4-5 metaG | ecosystem: Host-associated > Plants > Roots > Rhizosphere > Soil | place: USA: Michigan... | reverse complement strand
CATGGTGCTTCTCCTTTGGGGTGGTTGGCGTCGGGGGTTGCAGCCCCCGGCGCCGTCTTTTTCCGGCCTGGCCGGTGTCAGCTGAGGCGGTATTGCTTGCCGTCCTCGATCACGTAGAAATTCACGTCTTTCTTGCGGTACACGCCGCCCACGCCGCCGTGCACGATGTAGTCGCCGTAGGGCGCGGCACCTATGCGCACCGGGAACAACTGGTCGCTCTGGTGGGAGTACTCGCTCGACTTCTTGATGACGGCGTAGAGCTGCTGGCCATACGGGCGGCAGCCGTCCGGGCCGTGGGCCGCTTCGAAACCGAGCCAGGCCGCACGGGTTTCGATGTCGTAGAACTGCTGGTCAGCCGGGTTGCGCTGGATGTCGTAGCCGCGAGGCTTGGCCCAGTCTTCAAAGGCCATAGCCAGTTCTAGGTTGAGCATGGTGCTTCTCCTTCGGGTGTCGCCCAGGCGTTGCAGCGCCTGGGCGGTTGGGTCAGTGGGTGAGGTGCAGCAGCAGGTCGGGGGTAGCGTTGGCTCCGGCTGCGAGCAGCAGCAGTGCGATGCCGCTGCCGATCAGGGTGGCGATGACGCTGGTTGGGGTTTCATCGTTCATGGCTCAGTCCTCGACCGGGCCACGGGTACGGCCGACGGTTTGCCAGGCCATGCGGTGCACCTCGGCCTTCGCGGATTCGAGGGCGGTGGTGGGTACGTGGAACAGGGTGTCGAGGAAGTCGAGCAGGGCGATCAGCTGGGCGTGGTTGCGTGCGTCGCGGATAGTGATGTCTGCGTGCACCTGGTCGGCCAGCTCGAAGGCCAGCGCCTCGGCCTTGCCCATGCAGAAAATGGCCATGTCCTGGTGCGCCTTGACGGTGGCCAGGAAGCTTTCCAGCTCACTGAGGTGCAGGTCGTACAGAGCCTGTACGGCGGCGCTGCGCTCGGGCCCCTGCTCGGCGCGCTTGAGCTGCACCTCGACGCTGCGCTGTTTGAGGATATTGGGCCCGGTACCAACGATGACCAGGGCGCCCCGGAAACGCACCGGCTGGCCAACGCCGGCGCGCATTGCCAGGGACGTGCTGTAGCACTCGCGCAAGGCATCCCAGTCGTAGCGCTCGTCATCGCTGGCCACGTCGTCGATTACTACCGGTTCGCTCACCGCCTTGGCCAACTGGGCCAGCAGGGCGCTGAACGTGTGGTTGCGGTTTGTGATGCCGTCCGGATCGGCCACGCCCGACAGCTTCCAGAGGTTATCGACCAGGGTGGTTTTGCCGCTGCCGGCGTCACCGTTGATCTGCAGAATGGGGTAGGTGCCCTGCAGGTTGCGGATGCGCTCAGCGTGGTAGGCGCCGGCCCACCAGGCCAGGGCAACGAGGCCCTTGGCGCCGAATGCGGTGGTGAACAGCTCCAGCCATTTCGGGGTTTGTTGGTTTTGCATGGTGCTTCTCCTTTGGGGTTGTTTGCCTGGGCGTTGCAGCGCCTGGGCGGGGGTTACGCCTTGAACAGCCAGCACTTCACAGATGGCGACTTGAAGGTGGTCAGGTTGTGTTTCTTGGCCTGATGCACCCGCACAGCGCTGGATACGGTGACGTTGCTGTCTATGAACTTGTGGCTGCGCGAGTCCTTGAGCAGGGTGCGCAGCGTGGCGATGTCGGCGAGCTGCTGGCGGTGTTCGCCGGCGAGCTTCACGAACTCGTTGAGGTGGATGGCGATGGTTTCGTCGGGCTTGTTCGAGTGGTTGACGGTGGGGCCCTCGGCATCCAGGCCCTGCAGGTACTCGTACACCTCCCAGAATTCCGCCACGGCCGGGTGGTCGGCGCTGATCGAGGCTTGGCGCTCGATAGCCATAGCCACCAACTTGCGCTGGGTGACGGCGATCTGGTGCTCTGTCAGTGGCACCACCTGGGCCAAGCAGTCGAGCAGGGCGAACATCTGCGCGTGGTTCTTGGCGATACGCTCCACGCGGATATAGCCGCGCAGCGTGTTGCCGCAGCTCGCGCAGGCCTTCTCGGCGCCGGTGGGATAAGCGGTGTCGCACTGCACGCAGTGGGTGTGCAGGCGGCGCAACTTGGCTTCGTGCACGGGCATGCGCTCAAAAAACAGCTTGAGCACGTCCGCTTCCTTGCGCAGGGCCAGCAGCATGAAGTGGCTGAGGTACTCGCCTTCCAGGGTGTTCAGCTTGTCCGCCGCGGCGCGGCTCTCGGGCGTTACCTCGGGGCGCACGAAGTGCAGCTTGCAGATGCGCGTCATGATCGCTTCATGCGCCACCACGGCCGCGTTCTGGCTGATGGCGATGGTGCCGCGAAAGGGGGGCTCATACGTTTCGTTGCCTGCGGTTTTCACGCCCTTGGTGGCCAGGGTGCCGCCGCCGTAGAAGTCCTTGAGCTCGTCCCATTCGAAGGTTTTGGCGTGGGCCTTGTCGTCGCCGTGGCGGTCGGCTTCCAGGAATACCACCGGCATGCCGGACACCTGGCCCATCAGGCGCGAGCGGCCGGCCTTGGTGGACTTCATCGGGTCGAAACCCTCGTAGCCCTCGCGGCCGAGCAGCTTCCACAGCAGGTTGAGCAGGGTGGTTTTGCCGGCGCCGGCCTCGCCGGTCGCCTCGAGGAAGGGGAACGACTGCTGGCGGGCGCGGATCTGCTCGCAGAACAGCGAGCCGAACCAGAAGGTGAGGGCCACCACGCCCTGGGCGCCGAAGCACGTCCACAGCAGGCTGAGCCACTCGTTGCTGTAACCCTTGCCCTCGCGGGCCAAGCGGATGGCCACGCCCTTCTGAAGGCTTTTCAGGCGCAGCTTGCCGAACTCGAAGTAGTCCTCTTCGTTGACCTGGAACACCTGGCCACCCTTGATGGCCAGGTCGCCGTAGACGTAGGCCTGGTATTCCTTGCTGTAGCCCACGTAGTCGATGGTGGATACGGTTTTGATGCCGAACAGCTGGTTTTTCAGGATCTTGTCCAGCTGCTGGCCGCTGCCGGTGAACACGGCGCCGGCGGCCATGCCGAGCAGGCGTTTTTTAAACTCGCTGGCGGCAGCCACCTGGCCACCGGTGAAGGTGTTTTTGACGCTGTCGCCGTCGTGCGGGAAGTCGACGCGGAAGTAGTACCAGGATTCGTCCGTTACCTCATTGCGCTGGAAGTACAGCGCCTGGGGGTAGCAGTTGGCGATTTCCACCACACAGCCGGACATGCGCAGCGCCTTCTCGCGCACAGCCTTGTCATTGAGTTTCTGGTCGTCCTCGCTGTCGCTTTCCTCCATGGCCGTGCGGGCCTTGTTGTACTTGTCCAGATCGAGCTTCCACCAGTACAGGCGGGAGTCGTAGCCGAAATGGAATTCCTCGCTCTCGCGCCACTGGTACATGAGCAGCGCTTTCTCGCTGGCACTCTCTGCGATCAGCAGGGCGCCGTGGTGGCGGATCTCGCGCAGGTCGTCCTCGCGGCGCTGCTCGCGGGCGTCGTCTTCCAGGAACGCCCAGCGCTGGTGCAGGTCGTTCCAGTCCACCTTGCGGCCATCGCGCTGGGGGATCTGCGCCGCCTCACACACGAAGCCCAGCTCGCGGGCCAGCTTCACCCACTGGCGGGTGTAGCGGTGCGCGCCTGGCTCGTTGTCCAGCGCCCACACCAGCTTGGGCAGCCGTCCGCCAGCCTCGGCGCGGGCCTTGAGCAGCGCCTTGAGCGATTCCTCGGGGAAAGCGTTGCTGCTCATGGCGGCGACGGCGGCGATGCCATGGTGCATCAGCGCGATGGCATCGAAGATGCCCTCGACGATCCACAGCTCGGTGACTTCCAGCAGGTCCAGCGCCGGCGGGCACCACCACACGCCGCGGTAACTCTGGCCAGGCTGGAAGCGGGCCTTCTTCTTGCCGAAGCGCGATGGCTTGTCGATCAGGCGTTCCCAGTAGCCGCCTTTCTCCAAGGGGAAGCGGACGGTGGCAGAGCCGATGCCCAGGTCGCGATCCCAGTAGTTTTCCTGGGTGTACCAGCCTTCGATCAGCTCCAGGCGAAAGCCGCGGGCGAACTCCAGATAAGCGCGGGCGGTGGCGGTGGGCTGCTGCTCGGTGGCGGGGGCGCGCTCGCTCCAGGCCTCGAACAGGTCCGGGTACAGCTCTTTCACGTGCCACTGCTGGCCGCACTTGCTCTCGCGGCCGCATTTGATAAACCAGGGTTCGTCCTGGCGGGCGTACAGCTCTTTCTTGTTGCAGGCCGGGCATACGCCCTTGCGCATATAGTTTGTGCCGGTCATGGGCCGCAGGCCGTAGTCGTTCTGCAGGTTGCGCAGCACGTCGGCGCGGATGTCGTGATCCATGGATTTCAAGCGTGTTTCTCCGGCATGGCCAAGGCGGCTTTCAGCGCGCCGATGGTGCGTTTGTGCCCGGCCAATGCCGGGTGGTCTTCCAGGATGCGAGCGCTACGCAGGCCAGCTGGCACGGTGCGGTAGCGGTCGTCGTACCAATGCAGGTCGAAGCCCTGGCGCAGCTCACTGCGCAGCTGCTGTAGCCAGGCCTCGGCGATGGGCTTGGGCAGGTCGATGCGAATGGCGATTTCGGCTTGCATGGCGTGCTCCGGGCGCAACTCGCCCAAACCCACGGCGTGGGCTGGGGGATTCAGGGGTTAGGGGTGCTGCAGGTCGCTGAGGGCCAACTGGGCCAGGCGCGGTGCCATGAACAGCGGCACCTCCAGCGCGTGCACCAGGTGCAGGCAGGTGCGCTCGAACAACTGTGGGTCGCCGCTCAGGTGCTCGGCCTGGTGCTGCTCGATGAAGGTCTGGGCACAGCCCTGCATGCGGGTGCGGTAGTCGGTGGCGTCGATGTCAGTCATACCGCTTCCTCCAGTGCTGCCAGCAGGTCCAGCTGGTCCGTGGCCTTGGCGTTGTCGCGCAGGGCCTTCATGCGCTCCACCGCCGGAGCGACCGGCAGCACCATCAACGGCTGTGCAAGGCCGGACGGGCTGAGCTGGTAATCGATCGTTACCGAGCCGCTGAACGTGGCGCCGCAGGCCACGTTCTGGCACTGGTAGTACGTGGAGCGGAAACAAGGTGTTTGCCCCACGCTGGTACGGATGCGCATGCAACCGTGGCATGCCGGGCATACCAGTTTGTACGTACTCAAGCTGTCTCCCCGCCGCTAGTCGCGGCACCGGCCGGGCCGGTTAAGTGGCGACGCATCCAGCGCCTGATTCATGTCCTGTTGCCTGCCCTGGATTCCCCAGGATCAAGCGGTTACCGCTCGCGCCGGCCTGTGATATCCATGTGCGCCCTTCAAACGCAGATAAGGAATTCACATGACCAAACCGCTGATTAAAGAACTGGATGTATTTGCCCGTGGTGCTCTGATCGACGAGTACCTGGCCATGGCCTACAACGTCGAGCAGTCGCTCATTGCTGCAGGCGGTGTGCCCGGCAAGGACTACACGCTTCTGGATCTGTACAAGCTGGCGCAGCCCCTGGTGATCGAACTGTTCCGCGATGACAGCAGGCAGATGGAGTACGACATTCCGCAGCGGTGACCCGCCTGGCTACTGCTACGCGGTGGTGAAAGCCCGCCTCGGTTTCACGCGGGGATTTGACGGCATCACGCGGGATGTCTATCTCGATCAGGTCCCCACGTTTGTTGCTCTTGTAGACGGTGTAGATGGTCATGGCTGGCTTCCTTTGCTGTGCAACACGATCACGGCGGTAACTTCGCTGTGGCGTGCGGCGATGTGCTGGCGGTGGGCGGCAAGGATGGCTTGCACCTCGGCTTCGCAGATAACGCCGTCATCCAGGGATTTGGCGATCAGCTGGTCGACCATGCCGCGCATTTGGCTGGTGCTGAGGCCACGGGCGTACAGATCCAGGTTGTCGAGCTCGCCCTGCTCGGGCATCGGCACGAAAACGCCGCCGTAGAGGTTGCAGATGTAGTCCGGCAGGTGGGCCGTGCCTGCCTGCTGCTCGAGCTGGTGCACCTGGGCGTCGGTCAGCGGTTGGCTGCCGGCGTTCTCGTACAGGTGGTTATCCAGCTTCTTGAGGGGCAGGCCCAGTCGGGCGGCGGCAGACTCGCGGCCACCCGGGAAGGCAGCAATTACCGCGCTCATGACCTGGCGGCGCGTTTCTAGAACGGGAGCTGGGCGCTTCTGGTTTTTGCTGGGGGTGGTAGCCATTACTGTTGCGCCATCGCTTCGCTGCTATTGGCGGCTTCAGCCAGGATGCCGGGTACCACGTCCGTACCGATTTCACGCGACAGGTCACGCAAAATCGCGAATGCCAGGCGGCCGTTGGGCATCCGGTCGGCGCCTGCCCAGCGGGCTACCACCTGGGTGACGTTGCGCGGCTCGTAACCACGGGCCAGGGCGAACTGACGGTAGCTGCTGCCTTTCTCGATAAGGCGTGCGCGGATCTGGTTGGGCGTCATGCTTGATGCTCCTTTGCAAGGCCCAAGTCGGCGCCGGTTTTTAGCGGCAGGATGACCACCGGCTGAACGTGCAATTGCTCGACCACTGCGGCGAGCTCGCGCCGGTTGCGAGCGATACGGCGCTCACGTGCAGCTGTAGGTTCTGCGGTCAGCACGCAGTCGGCTTGGTGCAGCATCACCACCTGCCGTTGCGCTTCCGAGAGCAGCTGTTGCTGGGCTTCCGAGCGTTGATCTGCAGGCACTGCACCAGCCAGCGCTGTGACCAATGCCTCGAAGTTTTCTTGAAAGCGGAGTAACCGGTGAGTCGCCATGGTTTGAGTGTTCCTGTCGGGGTAAGCTGTACTCAATTGGCTGCATCATTGTACGCCCAAACGGGTATGTCAAGCGGGATTATGAACGAATGGGTATAAATCTTAGGATTCGGTCGGCGCTGGATGCTCTGAACCTCAAGATTAGCGAGGCATCCGAACAATCGGGTGTTCCCTACAGGACGCTGCAGAATTACCTAGATGGATCCCGCCAACCGAAGGCTGAAAATCTTGGGTTGCTTTGTACCCGTTTGGGTATCAATGCCTCATGGCTTCTTACCGGCGACGGCCAGATGCTGGCGGGAGACGTCGCCGCCGATCAGTCAGGCCGGGTCAACGCTGGCGAGCAGGCGCTGCTGAACCTATGGAGGGGGTTAGATGAGAGTGCGCAGCAGGAAATCCAGCGTGCTGCAGAAGAGAAGAAACGTTTGCTTACCCTCGAGAACCGCCTCCGGGAGCTGGAGGCAGTTGTCGCTGATATCAAAAGGCTGGCATGATCTGTTCCTATTGGGAACGATCAGGGAGTGGTCATGAAGGCATTCAACTCTAATTGCATGAGACGCCTAATCCCATTTGAGATACGCGCCCATCGCTGCCGTTTCGCTCCGACCATCAAGTTACAATCCTCCTTCTTCAGCGACGCTCTTTATCTGAGCTCAGCTCTTTTATATCTATTAAATGGGTTTCTATTATTTAGGCAAGTGCTTTGTTTGTATAAGGTCCTAGTCGGAATGCCCGTTCTAATCGTTGTTTTAAAAGTTTGAATTTGTTGATCGGTTTCCAGGTTTATGCACTTTAAATTATGTAGGTTAGGGGTGAGATTTTGGCTAATTTGAGAATGAGAGTGCAGTCACATGTGCTGAAATTATTAGGCGATCAGCTAATCGGTCATGACAGGCTGGCGGTTTTTGAATTAGTTAAAAATTCCTACGACGCAGACGCGGAAGTCGTTACAGTTACTTTAGATCTACAAGCCCCTGAGCCATATATTTCAATTCAGGATGATGGCTCAGGTATGAGTTTGGAGGACATCGAGTCTAAATGGCTTGAAGTCGGTACTGACTCGAAGCGAAGCGCCTCTGGGAAAATACCCTCCAAAAAATTTAAAAGACTTCCATTAGGGGAGAAAGGTGTAGGTCGTCTAGCAATTCAAAAACTGGGCGGAACCGTTCAGCTCGTCACTCGTAAAAAGGGGGAGCCCGAGGTCGAGTTTGAAATTTCATGGGATGATCTTATTGGTGGCGGAAAATACCTAGACCAGGGTCTTGCCGTCTCCGTTAAGAAGAATCTTAAGCCGACGGTATTCGAGTCTGGTACAGGAACGCTACTTACGATCACCGACCTGTCGAGGCCAGAATGGAGTAAGCGAGAGGTAAGAGAGCTCTACCGCCTTATCACCTCCCTCAGCAATCCTATCAATAAAATTGGTTCATTTGATGTTGAGCTAAATCTACCAGGCCGAGAGAAAGATATCGATGATCTTCCATCTGCACACGATATGCTCAATGCCGCGATATGGAGCTTCGATTTCTCCGTAGACGAGTCTGGCAAGTTTTCCTGGGAATATGCGTTCAAACCTCCAGCCTACAAAGGTTTGAAGCATGATAGCGATGCCAATAAGAATGATAAATTAGAACTCGTTAAGGTCGCTGACGAAGATGAAGATGGAAAACCTCCGGCCATTTTTATGGATCCAGACATGCTTGCAGGTATTGGGCCTATAAAAGGAAAGATTTATGCCTATCATCGTCGAACAGAGATTCTCAAGGAAAGCGGCTCGGCTAAGCTTATCGCTGATTGGATTCGCTCACAGTCCGGCGTGCGCGTGTATAGAGACCAGGTTCGAGTCTTTAACTACGGAGAGCCAGGTGACGATTGGCTCGGCTTAAACGTCCGACGCATCAATCGCCCAACGGGCAAGCTCGGTACTGATAGTTTGATCGGTTATATTGATCTGAGTTTAGCCAAAAGCTCTGGTTTAAAAGAGAAAACGAATCGGGAGGGATTCGACGAGAACTCAGCCTATCGAAATCTACAGCGTATCGTACTTAGTGTGTTTGATAAGTTTGAGCGGTTGCACGGGCCTCATAGGAAGGAAATCGACAAGGCCATTAAAGGCGAGTCAAAGATAATACCAGTAGAAGAAGCTTTCGACGCTCTGAACGAGATAGCGAAAAAGAACCATCTCGAGACAGAAATCAAGCCGGTGGTTGAGTCTCTCCAAACCCAGCTAAACAGCTACCGTACTGTAATGTTGAACTCTGGAATGGCTGGGCTTAATTTGTCTTTGGCGTTCCATGAAATGGTTCATGGGGTCGATACACTGACAAGGCAGTTAGAAGTTGATAGCAGCAAAAATACGCTTAAGCAAACTATTGTTCATCTGCGAAAGCTGCTTGATACATTCAAGCCTTTGTTGAATAAAGAGCGAGCTCGAAAAACCACTATTAGAGAGCTCGTGGCTCGTGCTTTAGATATGAATGATGGGCGATTCAAGCGGCATGAGCTTGTATTGTCGAACCGTCTTGGAGAGGGAAACATCTCCTTCCCGGTCAGTGGGCCTTTGAATCTTTTGATGGGGGCAATCAACAATATTATAGATAACGCAATTTATTGGTCACGTTATCAGGCTCAAAAAGAAGGTAAGCAAGGTGCTGTTCTCATAATGGTCGACTGGGACAGCGAGAAACGTTGCGGCTCGCTTGCAGTTATAGACAACGGTCCAGGGTTTGAATTGCCGTTGGATCAACTCGGCACACCATTTATTTCAAATAGGGCTGAGGGTATGGGGTTAGGACTCTACTATTCAAAAATGGTTATGGAGTCCGTCGATGGTAGCTTGGTTTTATGCTCTGCGGAAGAAGTTCGAGACGATTTCAATATCCCCGATGCGTATGATGGGGCTGCAGTTATATTTCAATTCAAGGAAGAAAAATGATTCCTCAGTTTGTACGGGTTGCTGCAATAGATAACGAACAAGAGCATTTGGATAAAATTTATTCAGGCTTGGTTTCTGCTGGGTATTGGGTTATGCCATTTCTTTATGATTTGGGTACCATAGTCCCGACCCCTCCGAAACCTTTCAATGGTGTCAGGATCGTTTTCACCGACATACATTTGCTCGAGGGCGGAATGAATAATATGGCCCAGCAGGCTCTGGCAATTATGTCGAGCTTGAAGAAAATTGTTTGCGATGGGCCATACGCAGTGATTTTCTGGACTAACCACCCTGACGATGCCAAGGCCGTATTCGCAGATATTATGGCCAGAGCGGAATCTAATGGACTAGTCCCACCCGTAGGTTACGGCTGCATAGATAAGAATTTAGTTCTTGCCTTAGATGATAATCCTGAGCGGCTCCCAGAACTTATTGGGCAAGTGAGTGATGCTATTTCCGCTTGCGGCGCGCTCCTTTTATCAATCTCATGGGAGGAGCGCGTTTCTCAGGCTTCAATCCGCTCCACGCACCGGCTGTTTGAGTTAACAAAGCAGCCCGATAACGAGGGCTCCCTCGCTCGCTGGCACAAGCTCCTAGCATACCTATCCACTGAGGCTGTGGGCGATGCTCAGGCACGCTTATCGCCTGTGGCCGCAATGGACGCGGCTCTGCTGCCAATTTTGGAGGATCGGCTTGATGTTTCCGCTGAGTACGTAACGCAGTTGAACGATTTCCTCGCTCAAGAATTTGGGAATAGACCTGAAGAAATTTCAAAGTCTAGTCTGAATACCCACTATTTGGTTTCGAACTTGCAAAACGGGGCCGCTGCATCGCCATCTGGGAGAGGGGTAGTCTCTCTTATTGATCGAGCCAGCTGGGATCAGAACTATCCAGAGCTCTGGGGAGCTAATTGCGCAGAAGTGTTATCCGCCGAGTTCCTATTGCCAGTCCCTAAACCGGATAGTAAAGAGTTTCTAGATTCGTTAGTCCCCTGTGTTGTAACTCTCACGGCCGAGTGTGATGATGTTCAGGGGAAAGTCTATAGTTATCGCTATTTGTTGGGTGTGTTTGTGCCGTTCAGCAAGGCAAATAAAGCTCGTTATTTTACAAGTACGAAGAGCAAATATGCCAATCTGTCGATATTTGAGGTTGGGGTTTTGTCTCTCGATCTTGATGGCGAGCTAAAAGACTATTGCCTGCTTGTGTCGTGCAACAGGTTCTTTGCTAAGCCCACACGAGACCTGCTGCACGTTGAGCCTAAGCTAAGATTGCGGAGGGCAACGCTTGAGGAGCTAAGTCATCATTACACGACTCATGCGCGCCGGCCTGGCGTAATGAGATTTCCTGTTCAATAGCACTTTTTTTCAGGCTTTTGATGATCGCGGCCATCACGGGCGAGCAAACCGCATTTCCCAGTAGGCGAATGCGGTTTCTCTTAGTAACTTCTGGGAAGATATAGTTTTCAGGAAAGCCCATAGCGCGTCGAAGTTCCACTGGTTGGAGCATCCGCATCATATGGCCATTTTCGGTTGGAATTACCAATGCAAAGCGGTCCACGGTTGTGATTGTTCGCAATGGTACGTCTAGAGACTGCCAACCTCCTGCACCATCATTTCCGTAATACACCAAAAGGAATGGCTCCTGCTCGCCTAGTGCTGCGATGCCACGTTCAGCACGCTCTAGCGTTCCTTTAGCGCGACCTTCTTTACGGAGCGGGGTCATTGGCCAAGTACCAGTTGGATCCAAGATTTCCCGTGCTGGAACTTCCCTTCTTCTGCTGCCGGTTACAACTTCAGGCGTGCCCATTAAGTCTGCGATTAGAAACAAGCGTTTGCGTCTTTGCGGAACACCGAATTTAGCTGAGTCTAGGATCTGTTCGCGAAGGGTGTAGCCAAGCTTTTCAAGTTCCGCTTTAAGCTCGGGGTAACGCTCCCAGGGCTTCATGTGGGTGACGTTTTCAAGAACTACCCATCTAGGCTTCATCACATTGGCGTAGCGGATGACCTGTAAGGCGGTTTCTTTGCTTTCTTCTGAGCGCGGCTTACTGCCCCTGGCGCAGGTGTGATGGGTGCATTCTGGAGATGAAAGCAGTAGGTCAATTGGCCCTGTTTCTTTCACGACGTCTGACGGCTCAATAAGCCGCAGATCCCCTGTGAATACTTTAGCGCGGGGGAAATTGAGGCCAAACGCCTTCGTAGCAACAGGCCACATGTCCACCCCACCAACTACTTCTGCGCCTGCTAGCCGAGCCCCAAGGCTACTGCCGCCCCCGCCGCAGAACATGTCGAAAACCCTGATGCGTTCCATAGCTAAATTGCTCTCTGTTGAATGGCCGCCACGTTACCAGGTCAAGCCCGAATCACCAAATTTGAGCGCGCTCAATCCTCCTTCGGCACCGTCCAAAACAGCTGCACACCATCGTCGCGCCAGGCGATGGTGACGTTGTCGTTCTCGCTGACTCGTCGAGGATCCGCGACCAGTCGTCCGGGCTGTAGCCCTCGGCCTGCAGCAATACCGCTGATCGGGATTTTTGCGCGGCCGGTGAGTTGATAACCCGCTGAACACGGGCCCCGAGCAGTTCGTAGGTGCTGGGAGCGGATGCCGTTCGGGAGTTGCCTTTTGCCATGATGGTGACGCCTCGATTACTGTATGTGCATACAGTAATCCGAGAATTACCCCCCATGTCACTCACCATCCTGGGCCGCAACCAGCGGCTCGTTCACCTGTTGCCCGAAGCCAAGGAACTGCGCATTACGGGCTTTCAATCCCCCGCCGAAGACGAGAAGGAAGAAGGGCTATCGCTCGACGCGCTGACCAGTCTGGGTGCGCCCCACGTGTGGGTGGT
>Ga0157371_10004320_pt1 | contig 12462 bp, 13 predicted proteins | sample C45metaG_FD_113462 | JGI IMG/M metagenome (GOLD analysis project Ga0157371, IMG submission 113462) | Corn rhizosphere microbial communities from Kellogg Biological Station, Michigan, USA - C4-5 metaG | ecosystem: Host-associated > Plants > Roots > Rhizosphere > Soil | place: USA: Michigan... | reverse complement strand
TACTGGTGGGGCGACGGCATGCCGACCCGTCCGGTGGAGAACCTGACCGGTTCCGGCGACCGCTCGCACAGCGGCCGGCGCTGGAGCCATGCCTTCCGCAACTATCGCGACGGCTACTGGGGGCCGGCGCCGGTGATGAGCTTCGCCGCCAACCCGTTCGGCCTGTACGACATCAACGGCAACGTGTCCGAGTGGGCGCAGGATTGCTGGCACGACAACTACGTCCGCGCGCCAAACGACGGTAGCGCCTGGATCAACCCCGGCTGCCGTTCCCATGTCGTACGCGGCGGCTCGTGGGGCAGTTCGCCGGACCAGGTGGACTCGGCCTACCGCCAGGGCGCCGACGGCAGCCTGCGCAGCGGCCGCGTGGGCTTCCGCGTGGTGCGGGAATTGTAGAGGGACATGAAAAACCCCGCACAAGGCGGGGTTTTTCATTGCGTTGGTACCGGTGAGAGGACTCGAACCTCCACTGTGTCACCACAAGCGGATTTTGAGTACGCTTGATTTCATGATGTATACAGCAAAATCAATAAGTTAGCAACTGAGTAAGTAGCAAAGTAAGTATTCATCTAACAACCTCGGCGGGCTGTCTCGGGCTTGCCGGAAGGATTGAGCGCAAGGTCCAAGGGCAGGGTCAGCGTGATGCGAACGGCGGTTGGTCGTGACTAATTCCGGTGTCGCGCTGAGGCATTGGCGCACAGGCACGAGAGATGAGCCTCTGCCGCAGCCCCGCTAGCTAGCTCGTCGACACTGATTTTGGGGTTCCGGAAGTATGTGCTTCTGCTTCTTTCAAGACCTCCCACATCCTGCACTTCAGACCGGCGCAGATCCGCTCAAGTGTATCCAGCTGAAGGTTCTTCTCTCCCCTCTCGATGGCGCTGTAGTAGGTACGATGCATCCCTATGGCATCTGCATAGCTCTCTTGGCTGTAGCCAGCAGCTTCACGTCGCGTTCTTAGCGCTCTTCCGAGGTTGTGGAGCAGGTGTTCGGTCATAGCCGACACCCTATGGGTAGTCCCCTTTTGGCTCTACAGATTTACAGGTAGACTACTTTAAAGTTCCATTGGGATCAGGAGCTTGGTGAAACACTTGACTAAGGGGAAGCGCATGAGGATCACTGGTGGGGTTATCGCCCTGATTGCCGGTATTTTCGGGTTTATCGCAGCAATCGTTACGTTGCTTTTTGGCGGTGTGGGAGCGGCATTTTCTGCTCACGGGGCAGATGCCGTTCTCCGGTTCGGATGGGGCGGTATCGCATTTTCCTTTCTCGTGATCGTGTACGGCGCATGCGTCGTTGGTTCCAAGGGGCGGTGGGCTGGCTATCTGCTTATCATTTCCTCGATTGGCGGTGCTTTCCTTGGCGGAATGCTGGTTGCAATTTGCATGGTGCTTGCCTTAATTGGCGGAGTACTTTCGCTATTTCAAGCTCGTTCTGAAGCGGAAATCGCAAAGCAATCCAAGGTTGCCGTTGTCGTGGCGATTCTCCCTTTTTTGATCGCATCGGCTCTCGCTGCTGAATCGGTGTACGAGGCGAAACACCCTGCCGATGATTCGGAAAGTGCTGCAACGGTCGCGGTGCCTGCCACGACTAAGCAGTCAGAGGTGAGTCCTGTAAGTGGCACATCGGTGGCGAGCGGTGATGCAAGCCAAGTCTCCTGCAAGAGCATTCCGGATTCTCTCTGGAAGGCAATCCAAGATTCAGGCGCCATCAGTCGTGGTGTCACAGGTTGCAGCGACGTAAACATCGTAAGCCGTGGTGATATTGATGGAGATGGCAAGGCTGATGTGGCTGCCGTCTGGAGTTCCGAGAGTAGCTGCGCTGACCATCCGGAGGAACCTTCGGGTTCCTGCGGCAACAATGTGGTTCAGTTTATTAGCGTACAGCTAGGCAGCGGAAAAATTACTCAACCGGTCAAGTCGGATGGAGATGCTACCGGGTTGACCGTTGCTCCTGGTGGACTTGATGTGGACGTGAAGTTGTACGGTCCAGACGATCCGCATTGCTGCCCATCACTGACGGCAGTTGAGAGCTTTGCGCTGCAAGGTGATGCCTTAGTCGACACTACTGGCAAGGGCGATGCAAACGAGGGTAATGCAAACCAGAGTCGTGCAGGCGAAGGTCGCACAAGCAATGGTGATGGAAACGAAGATGGCGTTAACCAAGTCGATGCAAACTCAAAAAAGTGCACACTCGTAGCCAATACGGCTTATCAAGCTGCCCAGATTCGTTTCGATCCCTATTCCACGAATGAAGAAAAAATGATGAGACTCATGCAAAATGGCGCAAGTGCAGATCTGTCTGCCGCGCTATTACCCTTCGTTACATTGCGTCCTTCCGACTCAGCAGATCTATTAAAGGAGGTAGTCATGGAGGATTGTCTTAAGGGCGAAATCGAGGCTATCGACAGTGATCCTCGTCTTCATCCAATTTCTCACTGACGCGGCGGATCTATCGCAATCAAGAAGATTAAAAAACCCAGTCGCGTGACTGGGTTTTTTGTGCGCCGGTAAATAATGTTTGACGTTTTTGATACATCGCAGCCGGTCGCCGCACTCGCAACGCTAAATAGTATTACCTTCCGCCACATCGGATTAGTCTGGGAGGAATTTACGATTTACTCAACGGTGCGAGGTGTCAACAATGGTTACGTTTGAACAATGGATTGAATTGATGAAAGTTCTAGGCGATCCCCAAGGAGCTATTCATCGTGACTGGTTTAAGGATGTACGCGATGAAATTATTGAGTATGCAGTGGCGCATTCCCCGCGGCTGGCATACACCGGCGGAATCGTTTACGAGCTAAGGGAGAGCAATGGTGACTGCACGCTGTGGTTGCCCCCTCAGGTTCAGGTTCCTTCGCCTGCATGAGCTCACCGCCCATCCGAAGAGCTCTTTGCGGTTTAGATGGGGTTGGGAAGCTCATCGCAGCGAACCCTTCGAGCGAAGTGTTTTCCCTAGCGATGGCTTTCCCTTGCGCTGGTAGTAGGCGTCGCCAGGAAAGCTCCCGGCAGCGACGTTCCTCATGACGATTTTGGCTTGCGCGAGCCAGCGATGCGCGCCCCGGACATCGGGAAATACGTTCTCGTTCTTGGTGTCGCGCTCCTTGCCTTGAAGCTTGCCCGTCTTCGGGAGGTTGACGTTGCCCGTGCGCTTACCCTTGGCTTGCATTGTGACGCGCTGTTTAGTCAAGCGAGCTTCGTTTCGCCGATATCTATTAAGAAGTGCATCGAGCTTCTTCTTGAATGGCTCGCCATGCATCTTCGGGTCAAGTTCGATTTCAAGCATCCGCTGGTATCGCGTGAGTGCATCCGTGTTCACACGCCCGGTTGCTGCAAACGGAAGCGAGTTCTTGAGGGAGCCAACGGGAGAGTGCTGATTCAGGATATTCCCAATCTGCGGAAATATCTGATCCCGTTTCAATCCGACCGGTACTGCCACCACGACCATGTCGTGCTTCAACTCGATGAATTTGACCTCTTTCGGGGCGGGCGTGAAAAGAGTGGCGCCGCGGAGGTTCCACCACCTATTGAAGCTGAGTGTCGATAGCTCGTCTGGCGTTCCCCATTGCTCGTACTTCTCCCACGCGATGGGTTCACCCGCTCGTATCGCCAGTTGGAGATAGCGGAACCAGACTCGCGCTACGCCTTGCAAAGGGCTGCTTCCCTTCGTCGTCATGATGTATTCGACCGATTGTCACAAATAGCGACATTTACGTTATTTGTCACTCAAATTGCGGCGCTAGTCAAGGAAAATAGGCTCATCGGCGAGTGCTGACCCGGTGGTGAAGTTGGTCGGCGGCTATATACGCAACGAGAGGTAATACTGTGGCAGGAATGAACAAGGAGCAATTTCAGGAGGAGTTGCGTCGATGGATCGGCGGAATGCAGTGGAGCAACGCAATTGCCTTCACTGGGCACCTTCGATCCTCTGTGGCGGATCGCCACATCAGGACGAAGTACGATCGAAACATGGCAGCGGTGAGGCAGAATCGCTTCTTCTGCACCAGGTTGGACCGAGAAATCTATGGTTCATCCGCGAAAGCGACTCGTGGCGGAAAGCGTGTGCCTCGGGTTCTCGTCGTCGAGGAAGGCGCATTGAGAACGCACGTGCATGGATGCTTTGCATTTCCGGAATGGGTTGACGAACCGACCGCCGCGAATGCGTTGAAAGCATGCTGGCTCGCTGGACCGTATGGGTTGAACGACGCCCAGTGTGATCCGATGGTGTCAAGCACGTTCATCACCTCTGCCGACCCTTCTTGGTTTGGCTACATCTTCAAACAGGTCGATGCCGAGTCTTTCTCAGTCGACTATCAATCTCTTGTACTTCCCGGTGCTGACAAAAACTGACTGGTCCCCGGCGTCCTGAGATTCCAATTCAACATTCAAGCCCTCGCCACTTTCAGTGGCGGGGGTTTAAGTGCTTCTGAAAGCAAAGGAGAAAAGATGAAACGAATGATCGACATCAAATTGCCCAAGACCAAAGCCGAACTGATCCAAGCATTGGCTGGTACAACAGTGAAGCGACTGCATGTTGATCTGGTGACTGGAGTGAATGTCACTAGTGACACGTCGAAGAAGATCGCTGAGTGGCGTCGTAACAAGAGCGCTGTCGTGGTCGTCGCGCTTGAGTTGGGCGGTGACCCGTGAGGGATTATCCGATAGCCCTGTCGGTTCGTCTTCCGCAGGAGCTAGCGAGTGCTTTGCACGAGCGAGCAGGGGAGGCAGGGGTTAGTGCTAGTGAGCTTGTCAGGCACGCGCTAGCAGGCTCGCTTCTGGTTACGCCACTGACTACTGGGCGAGGTCGTCCAGCCGCTTGGTCGGTCGTGGCGGTGACGTGTAACTCAGTATGAAATCAGGGTTACATACTGAGTCTAGCCAACTTATTGATTTAATTTGCATTTTATAGGAGAAAACGCTTTACTTCGGTTGCACCCAGTATCAAAATCAACATTACTTCATTTTTATACTGAGTTGATCATGGTCGGTTCCGTTCGTCGTCACGCCCGCGACATCAGCCCGAAAGACGTGCAGAGGTTTCTTCGCTGGGTATCCGTCGAAGGGCGGTATCAGAAAAGAAATCGGGTCATCGCTAGCCTGAGCTTCTTCGCCGGACTACGCGCAAGTGAGATCGCACACGCTCGATGGCGAATGGTGCTGGATGCCGAGGGGAAAGTAGGCGAAGTGCTTCGTTTAGAGAACGAGGCGGCGAAGAAGCTAAGCGGACGGGTCATACCCCTGAAGGCTGAAGTCCGCGAGGCGCTAAGCGCCTATCTCGTACATCTGTCCCCCCCGCCGAGCCGCGAAGATTGCATCCTACGAAGCGAGCGCGGCGGAGACATGAAAGCCCAGTCCATCGTGAACTGGTTCCGCGAGATCTACGCTGATCTTGGCATCAGCGGTGCAAGTAGCCATAGCGGTCGTCGGCACTTCGTCACGATGGCTGCCCGGCGTATCTCGGAGGCGGGCGGCTCGCTCCGGGACGTCCAAGACCTAGCTGGACATCGCGCGCTGTCGACTACACAGCTCTACATTGCTAAGAGCACGGATGCGCAACGCCGAGTCATTGACCTCATATAGCCCAGCGCAATCGCAAGTGAAGCAGCTACCTCCTGTTTACAAGTAAGGACCCGCTCGCAGACGTCGGGCGCCGGCTAGTGCATGCAAACGGGTAGTTCGATAAGATCGGTAATAGCCGACTTACGAGCGACCCATGCCCATTACTCCAGAAGAGATCGACGACAACCCTGCCTCATACGGTTCGAAAGGGCAAAGTTGGAATCCAGCGTTTGTTCAGTACATGAAATCGATCGTGCTTCATCCTAACTTTAATGGCATGCCAGATGCTGTCAAACCGGATGGAAAGATACAGTGGGAGGCACCATCTAACAGAAGCGGTGGCGCATACCAAAATACGCACCATAAAAGAAAGGATTGGTGGCGGCAAAAGGCTTTCGACGTTGAGATCGAGCCGCACGGCAAATGGATCAGTCGTGTCGCAAAGAAGATCCATCCAACCGGATTGAAACCTTGTAAGCGATGCGGACTGGAGCTCCGCATCGCTTACGCCTATCCCAGCACCCAATTGATTTGGCGAGCACGAGCCGCCTTTGGCGATGGCATGACTCCGGATCCACTTGAGGAAATCGGTGTCTATGTCGATCGTCTAGTGGATCAGCTTGGCGTGGAGGCTTTGGATCGCCTACCTGATCTTGTCCGTACCACTGATATCCAGCCCCCAGATATGGGTAGGGACTTGGATGCTTGGCAGATATGGATCGAGGGCGTGTACATCCCAGCCGAACCAACTTTGTTAAGCCCAGGTGCGATGTCGAATGCGCCAGATCGCCTTGACGGATTTCATTCTTTCAATCGCTGCTGTCGGCATAAAGCCGACAGTGGGCGTCATTTGGAAAACTTGCGAAGTTACACAACAGATCGGAGGGTTTTTGAGTATTGGTCTGAAGGTGACTGGATCGCAGCAGATCGGTTGATGGGTTTGGTTCGGGCGCGCTTCGCAGAACATGCGTGCGCCGACGGCGGAAACGGTGCCACGGCAGATCATATCGGTCCTTTATCGCTTGGATTCATGCATAGACCGGAGTTTAGGCTTCTAAGCAAAGCAGCGAACTCTGCAAAGAACAACCGAATGACCCTATGGGATGTGGATTTTCTCGTCCATCGGGAGGCATGCGGTGTTCGGGTTGCGTCGTGGTATGTGGAGTCGGTTTGGAATGCGTTGAAGACTAGTGTTCGCACTGATGAAACGGCTCTGCGTCTATCAAAGGTCATGCGTGACAACCAGCGTATCGCGATGATGGCACTCGCCAAAATATTTGAGGCGGGGCATGCGACGTTCTTGGCAGCGTTGCTAAATCTTCAATTCGCGGATAGCAAAGTGGAGTTCATCAATCCAACCATCACAGATTTCATTACAACATTCGACTCTATTGCCCGTGTACCTAGGAATACGAGGTACGCGGCAGAACAAAAGGCGAGGCGTGTCCGCATTGGATTCGAGGCGCTACGCGCTTATGGAGCCAGATCCAATCGTCATCTGAGCGAGGTAGACGATCCAGATTTCAATCAGGCTCTTGAGCGTACGCTCGCTGCACTGAGAAACGCGCCAAATGGGGTTCTGGAGATGGATCAAAGGCTGTTGAGAACGCTGCAAGGAAGTAGTGAAGGGGTGCGAGAAGAAGAACTGAGAGAGCTATCTTCCGCGATTCCGGCGCTAGTTCATGTCCCAGCGCTCGCAAATGCTATGAGCCACCTCCAAGCTGCTATGGATATAGTTGCCCGGAGTCTCGCTGCGCTATGGAATGACGATCGCTATGTTCGCGCAGAGTTCGCCTTCGATGACTAGTGATGGTGAACGCTTTTTGTTCGGCTCATAGATCGCGTTTTCCTATCTCGATGTCCTCTAGATACTCAGCTGGCGTTATAAGTCCACGCATTAAGCCTTGGTAGGTCGTGCGCGCATGAGTACGGTATGGAAGCGCTTCCCCATTCTCGCCTGACGTTAAGGCGGGGAGGTCGGATATCGCTTCTTCAACCGAAATCCAATGGGCTGAACCAAACAACTCATGGTTCTGACTTTCTGCAGTCGTTCGCTTGTTCGGTGATTGCCAGTCAATCATCGTTTTCGTGCCCACGAGGATGACCCGCTTCCGCCTTTGTGGAATGGCAAACTTTTCTGCAGAGAGGACTGCATCGCTGATGCAGGGCATAACGGCACTAAACGCCTTTTGAACCGCGGCGAAAATCTCTCCGCCTTGCATGTTAAGCAAACCGGTCACATTCTCAAAGACAAAGCCATCGGGCTTGATCTTCTTTAGGAAATTCACGTAGTCCAAGAATAGATGGTTGCGTGGATCGTCCATCGACCGTGCTTTACCAGCCGTCGAAAAACCTTGGCAAGGTGGACCACCGAGAACCCAGAGAGGTTTGCCTTTGATCCTTGCCTTCTTTACCTCAGCGACCAACTTCTTAAAGACTGCTTCATCTGTGAGGCTGCCGACGACAGTGTTGTCATGGACATTCTTGCCATATGTTTCAAGAAAAACGGGCTCGATGTCGTTGGCAACAATCGGCTTCCAACCAGCCCATTTGAAACCCAGCCCCATTCCTCCTGCACCGCAGAATAGATCTATGAAGGCTCCAGGCTCCCCAAGAGTGCGGGCGACTTGATACGCAAGAAGCGGTGGAACGGCATTTCCGATCTGTTTGCAGATCGCTCCTTGGGGTCCCAAGAACTCAAAGCTGTCGGGAAAACTTTGCAGACGCGCCGCTTCACGCTGAGACAAAACTCTGTCTTGTACGTAGTGCACATGACAGCCGTTTCCTGGGCGATTGAAATATGTGTTTATTGTATAGGCGGGGCGGTCGCGTCTTAGTCTTCCGTAGTATGTCGAGCGACTGCCTTCTCCTCTTAGAAAACTTTCTCGGATTTGCTCAAGGCGCTTTGACGGGATGCTCTTTGGAATATCCTTCCAATTGCCTCCCTCGGGTATGGCGTGGACCATGAGCATGTCGACTTCGCTGAGGCGCGCCGACCGGTGATTTGGGATTCTTTGCACACATGCTATCGAATCTTCACCAGCTGACTTTTCAACTGGCGAGATGCGGTCGTTCCTAGTTCCTTTTATGGTCATCATCGGTGTCGCATTCTCAATTGGCGCTCGTACGCGTCGAGGAATGCATCTCGCTCTATATCTGTTAACTTCGCAAACTGGTCCAACACTTCCGAGTATTCGTCGCGGCTTAATCCGTAAACGTTGTGCGCAACGTATGCATCGGCTTCGACCTCCGCGGTTGCATCCCCTTGGATTCTGCGCTGTACGAGTAAAGACAGAGTTACATCGTTCTTTAAGCTTGCCTCACTCGGAATCGCCACCTTCCTGAGGGAGCCAAGTGAGATATGACTTGTCGCGAGATATCCGCGCAACTGAAATTCAAACGTCGTTGACGTCATCACGCCAAGCAGGGCGCGTAGCGCAGTCTCATCGCCATCTTTGAAGCACGCGACGCCCAGCGAGTTTCCCGCTACCCATCCCGCTGGAATGAGTGTTGCAATCATTCGTCGCTTCTGATTTGGTCTGGATACATCCCGCCAAACAATTCTTTGTACCTGACATGATGCAGGCGAAGACCAGCCTTTCTTGCCTACTTTTTGTGCAGGTTCCCTCGTAATGGAGAACCTATCGATCATGCGACCCTTGATAAAGAGCGGACCTTGATGGTGCGAATCGCGGAGCCATATCGCGCTCCCTGTTTCGTCGATCTCTCGTCCTGCCCAAAAGCAACCATTGTTTTCGAGGTCACGCCATCGAGGAAGGCGGCTCGTGATTCGTCCAAGTATTGCGGTCGTATCGACTCCGATGTTCACAGGGAGCACATAGTCGACAGATTCCAACGACTCCTTGTTTAAGCGTAAGGTCGCCGAGGTGTTCTTCGATCTGCTCAGCCTAGAGGTATGGAAAGGAACCTCGTTCGGGGGCGGGCTGTTTATCTCAGCAACTATCGTTATTGATTCCACATCGACTGCTTCGTAATACTTCTGTTCTGCGGTAAAGTGCGCCACGTCGAGCAAGGCGTGCTCTGTTATCAGATGCTTGCGAAGAAGGAATGATTGTTCGTCAGCAAGAATGCTTGCAGGAAGGACCACGCCTACTATTCCTCTTGGACGCGCCAGCAACAGGCTCGCTTCGAGCCCAACGCGAGACAAATTCGTGCCCCAGCCTGCGAACTTTCTTCTTGGTTGAGATAGTGGGTAGTGCTCGCACAGCCAATTGTCGTAATCACGCATCTTGTCAACGTAGTCTTTCTGCCGATCAGTAGGCAGGCGAGCAATTTCCCTTCTGTCTGGTTTCAATAATCCCCAAGGGGGATTGGTAATAACGCCATCGAAATCCCTCTCAAGCCGCTTGGTGGCGACGAATGCGTCACATGCTAGCAGCGTTGATTTGATTTCTATTCCAGACACCACTAGACGATTGATCCGCTCCTCACACGTTCCGAATCCAACATCATCAATATCGATAATAGTCACATCCCATTTGACGGATGGATGACCTTGTTCATGCCAAGCGCTTATCTACCACTCGATTAGACGACCATCACCGCCAAACGGGTCAATGATTTTCAGGCAACTTTTTGCTCCGTGTCCCGCCATCTTTCTTGCGACCAATGCCGCTAATCGCTTTCCGACGACCTCGCCCGTGTAATAGCGCCCCGATGCCCTTTTGATGAAGGCATCAATATCATGAGCAGGTGCATTCTGTCGTAGGTGGTCAACATGAAGCATCTTTAATGCTCGATAGTCGCGCGTGTGTGTCGATTGGAATGTGGAGTTGCTGTTGGTCCCAAGACCTTCAATGCATGGACGTGCCCGCTGTCACGGCGTTTAAAGAATTTGGCGAACGCCAACTGGATCTGCTGGCAGTAGCCAGAGATGCAAAAGTAGACAGTTGAAATATCAAGAGGTGAGACGGCTGCTGCCATCGCAGCGCCCGCACGCAAACGCGCGTAGTTGCTAGCAACCAAATAGGTCACTGGTACCGGTGAGAGGACTCGAACCTCCACTGCATCGCTGCAAGTGGATTTTGAGTCCACCGCGTCTACCATTCCGCCACACCGGCATACGGGTATCATACCGTGTCTAGTCACGGTTTTGCACCCTTCCTGCCTTGGGACCGAAGCTGTGGCGCAACCGCCCCAAGCTTGTAGACGCTAGCGTAATGTTTCTCGATCATCTCCACGCTAGTTCGTGCCCATCGTGCGATGTCGAACACCGTCCCTTCGCCCCGCTGAAGACGCCAACTGATGCCGCTGTGCCGGAGCGAGTACAGCGTTCGCTTGCCGTCCCGTGTCTGCTTCATACCTAGCTCGACAAGCGCCTTCCCGAACAATTTGCCAAGCATCTCAATCGCGTAATTTCGGTTCTCTGTCTTGGCGAAGAAGATGAAACTGTCCTTCGTTGGGTAGCGTTGCAGCATCCGCTTATAAGCCTCTACGGCGCCTTCCATGGTGAAGGTTTCGTAGTCGTATGCCTTGACCTTGGGGTTCGGAGGGCGGATGAACAGTGTTTTCCCTGCCGTGTCTTTGCCAACCTTGACATGCTGATGAGTTAAATACTTGACCTCGGAAGGGCGTAGCAAACTGCTGGTGAGCAAGAGAACTACGTCGTAGACCTCCGCATACCTCGGGTCAGTAGCTGCCTTCTTCTTCAGATGGTCGCGCAGCGTTTTGTATTCTTCAATCGAGAACCCGGTGCGCGGATTGATGCCTGAGGTGCCACCAGCATCGGGAAATTGAGGCAATGATTGGATCACGCCCGTCATGGCAGCCTGCTTGAAAACCTTCCGCAGCACAACGAAATAGTGGCGGATGGTTGCTCTGGATATCTTGGGATTTTGCTCGTATAGGTGATCCTGGAAGTCACCGATACGCTGACCGTCGATAGCGTCAATGAGGTCGTTCTTGAAGAACTCCTCAAGTGCCTTGAGCCTTGGAGTGTCTGTTTTCGCGAAGCGCGGGTTGCGTAGCTTGCGCGTGACCTTCTTTTCTTGCTCGGCTTGGAGCTGCTTGACGTGATGCCCAAACTGCTTTTCGCGTGGGATGGTCAGCGTCTCGCGGGCGGCGACGTGTGCCATCCAAATTGCCTTTGCCTGTTCCGTTGCGTTACGGATGTCTTCGCTCTTGGTGGAGCCTCGCTTGTACCGTGCTTCGCCGATGAGGCGGAAACGGAATTGCCAGAAACGTGATCGCCGAATGCGATAAAGCGTCAGCGATTCGCAGTTCAGAACGCGACGGAGATCGTAGGGGGTTTGGCTAGTGTCCCGGGGCATCGGAACCAATACTAGCTGAGGGCTGAGGCAAAAGTAAGTAAGGTGTAAGTAACACTTTGATCATTCTAAATGATTGATTTTGAACTACTTTCGCGTGCACCAGCGGGTTTTGAGTCCGCCGCGTCTACCATTCCGCCACACCGGCATGTGCGAGCAGGGGATTATGCCGGGTTCAATGCACGCGGTCGAGACCCAGCTGGCGCACGTCGCGGCCGTACCAGCGGTCTTCCGGCAGCGGCTGGAATACCGAGCAGCGGGTCATCGGGCCGGAATAGATGTGCAGGCTGACGGTGACCGCGCTGTCGCTGGGATTGCGGATGCTGTGGTATTCGTGCGGCGGGATCAGGCTGCCGGCGGAGCCGGCGCCGGCCTGGATCGAACCCACCGGCTGGAAGCAGTAGCGCTGCGCGTCGTGTTCCAGCAGTTCGTACTGCACGATCTCCAGCGCCCCGTTCCACACGCCCTCGACGCACCACATGCCGTCGTGGTCATGGATCGGCGTGCCCTGGCCCGGCCCCCAGGTCATCGCCACCACGCAGTAGCCGTGCTCCTCGCTGCGGTACAGCTCGCGGCGGGCGTAGTGCTCGGCGTTCGCTTCGAACACGCAGTCGGGC
>Ga0157371_10004319_pt1 | contig 12462 bp, 15 predicted proteins | sample C45metaG_FD_113462 | JGI IMG/M metagenome (GOLD analysis project Ga0157371, IMG submission 113462) | Corn rhizosphere microbial communities from Kellogg Biological Station, Michigan, USA - C4-5 metaG | ecosystem: Host-associated > Plants > Roots > Rhizosphere > Soil | place: USA: Michigan... | reverse complement strand
GCATGATCCAGCCATCGCGGACCTGCACCTCTCCCGAGTAGGTGGCGACAGCCACACCACCCGGCACTGACCGACCCAGCGAGTAGGTCTCGCGGTCCCACGTTCGGGCCGCGTCCTCCAGCGAGTCACCCTCATAGTGCAGGGTGCCCTCGACGTAGGTCCGGTAGATCGTGTTCATGCTGCGTCACACTCCTCGCAGGGGTCCTTCAGGTGGGGCAGGCAGGTGTACTCATGGTGGTAGCAGAGGTGCTGCGTACCCCACTCTCGGGAGGCTCGGGTGATCGGTGCGGATGAGCCGCACACGTCGCACTGAGGCATCGTTAGCTTGGGCATGAGACGTACTCCGTCGCACGCTCGATCAGGTTGACGGTCGCACGCTTCATGGAGTCCTGGCCGCTGAAGAAGCGCCCGTTGATCCACTCGGTGTCGGTCTCGATGTTGTGGACGTAGCCGGTCACCTTCTGGATGCCGTCGCCCTTCCACACCTCGACCAGCACGACGCCAGCCGGGTAGTTCGTCGGGATGAAGCCGAGCACGGAGCCCTGGCCTATCTCGTGCTGCATCACGCAACCGGCTTGCGGAAGGTGCGGGTGACGGGGTACGTCTTGCCATCGCTCACTCGGGTGGGCCACTTGGCCGTGTTCTTCGAGCGGGCAATCTCACGCTGGTTCGGGTGATTGTTGAGCATGACGTTTCTCCAATGGCTTGAGGTGACTTACATGGTGCGGACAACCGATTCACGTTCGGTTATCCGTGGTGTCATGGGAGCAGGTTGACCGCTGGTGGCGATTGCCACCACGGACCCGGCTTGCGCCCTAAGTCCGTGTACCCATGACCCTTTGTTTCATTTCCTAGCCACCGTGCCGCTCCCCCGTTTCCGTGGGCGGCTAGTCAGTGACTAGGGCGAACGACACCATGCCCCACGCCTCTCCAGAAGTAATGCGACAGGTGGACCTGCCCTTCCGGTTCGCCGCCTCACATGGCAATCCGCTGTCAAAGGTTCCGAATTCGCTAGCGTTCGGCGTTGCAAGGGGTCTCACCCTTTGCGCCTACTTACAAGGCTCTAGTCGCTCCGTCCCGGTTCAAGCACCGGGCCGCTTTCGTTCAAGTTCTTGTGGTTCTGGTGTAACCTTAGCAGGTCGAGCCTGCCCTGTCAAACTTGCACTTTCCGACCGTGGTGCGGGATTCCCCCTCCCCCTAGTGGGGTGCGAACGGGGGAGCAGGTCCGCTGGTCTGTGGTGCTGGTGTAACCGTACAGGGTAGAACTTGCTTTGTCAAACTTGCACGTTGGTTCGGCGTCCGTAGGTACAACCTCGCGTTACCTGCACACGGTCCCTAGTGGGCGCTGGTGCTCAGAATACGGGGTCTGACTGCGTAGGCGGCCATTCCGTGGTGCTGGTGCAACCTTAGCAGGTTGCGGTCTGTCTGTCTAATCGGTGCTGGGTCTCCCCCTCGCCCTCATGGGCTCAAGCGGTGGAGCAGGTCCAACAACTGAAAGGTAGCACACGGTCAAGGTTGCACATGACCAATCGGGGTATCTGGTCGTGTGACCTGCGTCACATGGCAGTGCGCTGCGTAGGGAAACGGCACCCGCGTGTGCCTGATACACCATAGGCAGGCACCCTGTCAAGGTTGCACGTCGTGCCGTGTGCAATGCGCCCTACACCATGACAGGTGCCGTCGTCAAGCCCACGGGGGATGGTGGGGGTATGCACCCTCGGCGCGCTCAGGCCGCACCGTCTTGTGATAGCAGCTCGGATCGAGCGCAGGTTACAAGGTCGCTACGACCAGGGGCCGCACACATGCGAGGCGTCCCGTCTGAGCACGCTGTGGGCCTGCGAGAGCTCAGGTGACATCGACGTACACCGGCACCAAACGCGGCGTTCTCCGTCGCTCCTGGGGGCTTCCTGCTCCTGAGCCGGCGATTTCGCCTGGAGCTGGGGCCGGGACCGCACCCTTCGCCATAGCGAGCTGCGCCTGGAGGGGCCGACAGGCCCCCAACGCCCTGCTGAAGGTGGGCCGGAGGCCCACAGAGCCCTGCGCGAGCGGGGGCCGAAGGCCCCACAGCGTGCTGTGTGCAAGCCTGTGGCCTGCACTGATCCTTCCGCCACCGCCACTCCCGAAGGGAGTGCAAGTCTGCCCAGGAGTAGCGCCAAAACTTTCTCAAAGTCACTTCGCCAGAGCTGTTACACAGGTCGATCTGAGCCCAGTATTACATAGTAGAGAGTAGAGAAAGAGAGCAGCGGAAGAGAGCAAGCGTACTTCGCTGTGCTCCCTTCGGGAGCCTCAAGAGCAGTTCGTACTGCGTTGTTCTAAGGGGCGAAGCCCCTACGTTCAGTGCTAAGAGAAGAGCCAAGTTCAGCCCCCGCGTCAACGCAGCACGCTGCAACCCGGTCACGACCGGGCCACGTTGGCGGGGGTGTAGTCATCGGAGGTGTCCATGTCGCAGTGGGCAAACTCCGACCGGCGCAGTCGCCTACCGGCAGACTGGGCCAAGATCCGCAGGCAGGTCTTCAAGCGTGACAGCTACCGCTGCACCGCGAGGATGCTGGACCGCTCACGCTGTCCCGAGCCCGCGACCGAGTGCGACCACGTTCGTCGTGGTGATGACCACCGGCTGGAGAACCTCACCTCTCTCTGCTCCTGGCACCACGGCAAGAAGAGCGGCAAGGAAGGCGGAGACGCCCGAGCTGCGAAGTGGCGCTCGAACAACAGAAAGTTCCGTCGAGGCGAGACCCACCCCGGTCTCCTACGCGGATAGCGCCGACCATTGGTCGAGCGGGGTCCTCCTCTCCCCCGTTCCCTTTCGGTCGCGCTTAGCTCCATTCACAAATGGAGAGCCCACGGTTATCGACGGATAACGCGGTGGGCCTCTGGATTCTGCTAACCGCATTCGTGCGCTCTGGCGATTGATTTGCTCTGGTTAGGAATGGGTCGCTCCCATTCAATACCGAGCTGCCCCGCCTTCCGAGTAGCACTCGGGACTTGCGGGGCTATGAACTTTGACTTGTAGCTCAGCAGGCAGAGCGTCCGACTGTTACTCGGAATGTCCCAGGTTCGATCCCTGGCAGGTCAGCATGGCCCCTCATTGCAATGGCAGTGGTGAGGGGACGGGTTAGAACAGCGCAGCCCGTAAGCGGCTTAGCCGTATGCGTGAAGTCCTCGGGGCCTGACGGTCGAGCCATGAAAGGCCGTCAGCGCGGGGCACTCGCTTCTCTAGCTCAGTTGGTTTAGAGCACCCGACTCTTACTCGGGGGGTCCTCGGTTCGAGTCCGAGGGGGAGCACGGGGGTATGTCGTCGGTTCGATTCCGACCTGGGCGCATGGCGACCCAGTAGCTCAGCGGTAGAGCAGCCCCACCTTTCCGGCTTATAGCTCAATGGCTCGCTCCTGCTGGGGGCGAGTGGTGATCGCACATCGGCTAGCGCCTCTGCAGAGGGACGGCTAGCGACTTACTGCACAGCTAAGAGCAGCGTCCTCTGGGGCGCAGGTCGGGGTTCGATTCCCCGTTGGCCGACCAACTTGCACACCGAGAGGAGATCACCATGCCCGGTCCCGTACCGAACCGCAGCACCGACCTGAGTCGAGAGCGCGACGCCAACCGTGGCGACCGAGCTCCGATCACCAAGGGTGAGCTCAGGCCCGTCGTCATCCCGCACATGGACCACTCCTGGCACCCCATCTCGAAGATGCTGTGGAAGTCGCTGAAGACCTCTGGTCAGGCCGACTTCTACCAGAACTCCGACTGGGCCTTCGCCTACTCGCTGTGCGAAGACCTGTCGATGTACAAGAACCCGTCCGTCTCCAAGGACGGCGAGGAGTACCACAAGCGGTCGGGGCAGATGCTCCAGACCATCTACGCCTCGATGGAACGCCTGCTCGTCACCGAGGGTGACCGACGCCGCGTCCGCATCGAGCTCTCTGCCCCCATCTCCGAAGAGGAGCCCGCCTCGGTGACTGCCATCGCGGACTACAAGCAAGGCCTGGGGCTCGTCCCGAACGACTGACCCCAGGAGGTGCGCCCGTGACCACAGCACAGCAGATGCTCGCGGGCCTCTCCGAGGACGAGCTCGAAGCTCTCGCCCACCAGCTCCAGACCAAGGTCACCGTCGAGCTGGTCAACACCATCATCACGCCCGTCCGCTACGGCCCCGTCTGGCAGCGCGAGGGCGACGGCTGGTATCTCCCCGAGAAGACTCTCGGGTGGCAGATCGCTGGCTGGGCTGCCGAGTGGCTGCGTGGCGAGGACGGCAAGCCCTGGCGCTTCACGATGGAGCAGCTCCGCTTCATCCTCTGGTGGTACGCCGTCGATCACAACGGTCGCTTCATCTACCGCAAGGGCGTCCTCCAGCGCATGAAGGGCTGGGGCAAGGACCCACTGCTCGCCGTCATGTGTCTGGTCGAGCTCTGCGGCCCCTCTCGCTTCTCCCACTGGGACGCCGCTGGCGATCCGGTGGGCATCGCTCACCCCCAGGCGCTCGTGCAGGTCTCGGCTGTCAACCAGTCGCAGACCTCCAACACGATGATGCTGATCCCCTCGCTCATGTCCGACGCCTTCAAGGCGAAGTACGACATCACCGAGGGCGCGGTCCTGATCCGTGCAATGGGTGGCCGTGTCCGGCTCGAAGCCGCGACGAGCTCGTTCCGTGCGCTCGAAGGCAAGCGGACCACGTTCACCCTGATGAACGAGACCCACCACTGGGTCAAGGGCAACAACGGCCACAAGATGTACGAGACGATCGACGGCAACGCGACGAAGAAGGACTCGCGCTACCTCGCGATCACCAACGCTTACCTGCCCGGTGAAGACTCCGTGGCCGAGCGCATGAGGGACGCCTACTCCAAGATCCTTGAAGGCAAGGTCAAGGACATCGGCTTCCTCTACGACTCGCTGGAGGCCCACCCCAAGGCTCCACTCACCGGCCCGCTTCTGCCACTGGTCCTCGACCGGGTGCGAGGCGACGCTGTGTGGCTGGTCATCGACACCATCATCCAGTCCATCTCGGACACGACGATCGCGCAGAGCCGTTCGCGGCGCATGTGGCTCAACCAGATCGTGGCCGAGGAAGAGGCACTGCACGGACCCGAGACCTGGGACGTGCTGCTGGATGAGAACGCCATGCTCATGCCTGGAGACGAGATCACTCTCGGCTTCGACGGTGGCAAGACCGACGATGCGACCGCCCTCGTGGCGCTCCGCATCAAGGATCTGCTGGCCGTCCCGCTCATCATCGAGGAGAAGCCTGACGGCCCCGAAGGTGAGGGCTGGGAGGTCAACCGCGACAAGGTGGACGACGCCGTTCACCACGCCTTCCGCACCTACAAGGTCAAGGCGTTCTACGCCGACGTGGCGCTCTGGGAGAGCTACATCGGTGAGTGGAACGGCTTCTACGCGGAGGGCCTGGGAGTCAAGGCTTCCGAGCGGTCTCCGATCGGCTGGGACATGCGAGCTTCCCTGCAGCGCAGCACCCGCGCTCACGAGCGATTCATGCAAGGCATCTGGGACGGCAAGCTCAAGCACGACGGCGACCTCACTCTGCGTCGCCACGTCCTCAACGCACGTCGCGCCACCAACAACTGGGGCGTCAGCTTCCGCAAGGAATCCCGCGAGTCCCCTCGCAAGGTCGATGCCTACGCGGCACTGATGCTCGCCTACGAAGCCATGTCCGACTACCGCGTTCGCGGCAAGAAGGTCAAGGAACGCAGCGGGCGCGGCTACTTCCTCTAACCCGAAAGGCAGGTTGCAAGCGTGACGAACGCTCCGCTGGCCCTGGCCAAGCAGCTCCTCGCCATTCTGGCGAAGGATGCACTCACCCTGAAGCTCTACGACGACTACCTGCACGGTCGCCACCCCGACCCCTACATGCCCGACACCGCTGACGCTGAGTACAAGCTCATCGCCAAGCGGTCGGTCTCCAACTGGATGCCGCTGCTCGTCTCGACCCCGTGTCAGGCGCTCTACGTCGATGGCTTCCGTCGAGGTGGCCCGCAGACCGAGGCCGACAAGCTCGGCAACGCGATCAAGAACCCCGAATGGGATCACTGGCAGCGCAGCCGGATGGACGCCCGACAGGGTGCCATCTACCAGGGCGCTCTCGCCTACGGCCACAGCTTCACCGTCACCCTGAAGAAGAAGGGCAAGGCGGAGACTCGCGGCCTCTCGGCTCGCAAGACCGCAGCCCTCTTCGAGGACCCGGCGAACGACGAGACGCCCTACGCGGCGCTCACGATCGACCGCTACCCGAGTGCTGACGGCGAAGTGAAGGGCACCGCCCGCCTCTGGGACGGTCGCAACGAGTACGTCGTGCGCTTCAAGTCCCACACGGACGGCATCACGGTCGCCAACGGCACGCGCCACGGCGCTTCCGAGTGCCCGGTCACCCGCTTCGCTGCGTCTGTCGATCTCGATGGCCGCACGATCGGTGTCATCGGCCCGATGATGGCGCTGCAGGACCGCATCAACCAGACCGTCTTCGACCTGCTCATCACCCAGACGGGTGGTGCCTTCCAAGTTCGCACCGCGACTGGCATGGCTCCCCCGCTCAAGATGCGCCCGGTCTACGAGGACCCGAACGACACGACCTCCGAGATCATCGACGTGGTTCCCATGCTCGACCAGAGTGGCAACCCCATTCCGGCTGACGTGAACCTCAACGCCAAGCGGTTCCTCTTCGCTGAGGACAGCGATGTCGAGTTCGGCGTCCTGCCCGCCTCTCCCCTGGCTGGCTACATCGAGTCCATCGACATGAGCATCCGGCACCTGTCGGCCATCTCGCAGACTCCCCCGCACTTCCTGCTCGGCCAGATCGCGAACCTCTCCGCTGAGGCGCTGACGGCTGCCGAGATCTCCCTGCAGCGCAAGATCGAGGCGTTCCGCAAGGGCTTCGGTGAGAGCTGGGAGCGAGTCTTCCGACTGGCTGCCGAGCTCGAAGGCATCGAGGTCTCCGACGACGACTTCTCCAGTGAGGTCATCTGGCGCGACATGGAGAGCAAGTCCCTGGCTCAGAGTGCAGACGCACTCGGCAAGCTGAAGGACCAGCTCGGCATCCCGGCCAAGGGCCTGTGGAAGCGCGTTCCGAACGTCACCCAGACCGAGCTCAACGAGTGGTCTGACATGGCCGACGAGGACCCCGAGATTGCTCTCGCCCTCGCGCTCAAGCGAGCCACGGTCAAGAAGGCCGAGGCTGAGCCCAAGCCGCCCACCGCACCTGCAGCTCCGAAGGTCACCCCTGCCGGACTCGCAGCATGAGCACCGCGACCACGGCGGCTGAGTCAGAAGCTCAGGCCGCAGCGGTCGCGTTCCACCTCGCACTCACCCAGATAGGCGTCGAGACGATCGACCAGTCTCTCGACCTCTGGGCCGATGTCTCCAGCCAGCCCAGCCAAGTGGCCCCTACTGCGGGTCGCTGGCTGGCGCGGGCGATCAACCTCGTCAGCACCCGTCGCTCCATGAGCCGGGACCTCGCGATGTCGTACTACCGCCTCGTGCGGGCACTCCGCACCGGCAAGACCGTCGCGGACTGGCGCAAGCCAGAGCCCGAGTACGTGACGATGGGCGACCTTCGACGCGAGTTCCGGCTTCTGGTCGAGGAGCAGGGCGTTCCGGTAGCGAAGTCCCCGCAGGCGCAGTCCACCTTGGACCGCAACCTGCCCGAGGGCGAGCTTCCCGAGCCGCTGCCGGACGCGGACGAGGACGATGAGGATCGCATCCTTGTCGAGGACATCGAGGCCTTAGAAGCCGAGGAGCGAGAGAACGATCTCGCTGACGAGGAAGAGCTCGCGAACGACCTCGCCATGCTCGGGGCCAAGCTGCTCGCGAAGCGCCTGCGCGAGGCCGAGGCTGATGCCAAGGCCGATGCTGACGCTCTCCGCGAGGAAGCCCATCGCAAGCTCGGAGCTCGCACTGCAGCTATCACGGAGATGAGCGTCCTCAACGGAGGTCGCTCGACCCTGTGGGGCATCGCACGCGAGGACGGCAAGGCCATCGGCTACGTCCGCGTCTCCCGTACCGGCACCCCCTGTGGCTGGTGCGCCATGTTGATCTCGCGGGGCTTCGTCCCCAAGAGCAAGGCGTACAGCTCGCAGGTTCTCGCTGGCCCGACCAAGGCCCAGCTCGACTCGGGCGAGTACCCCGAGGGCGACAAGTACCACCCCAACTGTCACTGCTATGCGGAACCCGTGTTCTCGCAGTCGCAGGTCGATAGCGATCCGCGCTTCGCGCTCAATCGTCAGTATGCCGCCGAGTGGCAGACGGTCATCAAGGACCAGAAGCTCACCGGCGATGCAGCAATGACGGTGTGGCGCAAGCACATTCGCGACGCACAACCCAGCGCAGTCCCGGTGGCTGCGTGATACCCCCAACGACACGCCCAGGAGGCGTCAAGTGAGCATTCCCAGTACCGAACCCGTCGTGACCCCGCCCGTCGTCGTGGAGCCGGTCTCCCCGCCCGAGGGCACTCCCGTTGTGGAGCCCGTCACCGACGAAGCCAAGGCCCAGGCCGAGGCCGACGCAGCCAAGGCCGAAGAGGGCAAGACCTTCGACCACGCCTACGTCACCCAGCTTCGCAACGAGGCCGCTTCCTGGCGCACGCAACTGCGTGAGGCTCAGGAGAAGGCCGCGAACGCGAAGACGCCCGAGGAGTTCGAGGCAGCCACCAAGGAGTCCGCAGAGAAGATCGCCGCACTTGAGCAGCAGCTCGTGGTGCGCGACATCGCTGCGGAGTTCGAGCTGCCCGCCGAGCTCGCTTCGGTCCTCAAGGGAAGCACTCCCGAGGAGCTGAAGGCCCACGCCAAGGTGCTGCAGAAGTTCGCTCCTGCCGCCTCCCCGGCATCCCTCGGTGGCGGGCTGGACCCGTCCGATGAGGACGACGGCGAGATGGACCCGCGCAAGCTGGCCCGCCGCACCCGTCGCTGATTCATCCCCTACACCCGTCAGGCCAAGTGCAAGTTTGACTTGGCCGCATCGCCCAGAAAGGGCACAGTCACATGGCTGACAAGCTGAACCACATCGTCGTCAAGCCCGAGAAGATCGCTGCTCAGGCCGTTGGAATGCTGGAGCAGGAGCTCCTCATCCCGAACCTCTTCAAGAAGGAGGGCCTGGACCAGTTCAAGGGTGCCGAGGACGACACCTACTCCGTCAAGGTCGAGGGCGTTCTGCCGTTCCACGACTTCGGCTGGCGTACCGGCGAGCAGAAGTCGAACTCCACGACCACTGCTCCCCAGGGCACGCCCACCGTCCGCAACACCGTGATCTTCGATGAGTACAAGGAGCGCAAGATCCCGGTCACGTTCCAGGGCAACGTGTACTCCGCCGTCGAGGCGACCGACGAGCAGCTCGACTTCGACACCGATGGCTGGGGCAAGTTCAACCGCCCGCAGGTCAAGGCTGTCGCTCGCGGTCTGGGCCGTCGCGCTGTCAACGTCCTGAAGGACCAGGCCTACTCGGTCACGATCGGCAACGCGGAGCAGAACCTCCGTGGCGCGATCGTTGAGGCGCGTCGCGTTCTCAACGCCTTCAACGTGCCGGACGGCCAGCGTTACCTGCTCGTGGGCACCGACTTCGAGTCGGCTCTGCTCAACGACAAGGACCTGAACCTCGCGCAGAACGTGGGCGACGGCGAGGCCGAGTCCGCTCTGCTCAACGCCAAGATCTCGCGTCGCTTCGGCTTCACGATCGTCGTGGACCAGACCATCCCGTCCGACGCGGCCTACGCCTTCGCGGACAGCGCGTTCATCTTCCTGAACGCCGCCCCCAAGGTGCCGAGCTCGATCCTCGGTGCGACCACGGCCTTCGAGGGCGTCGCCCTCCGCTGGGTCCGTGACTACGACAGCGCCTCCATGAAGGAGCGCAACGTCGTCAACACCTACGCCGGTTTCCGTTCGGTCACCGACGTGCTGGTGGGTTGGAACGACGCCACCAACTCGGAGTTCGTCTCCGCTGGTGAGCACTTCGTCCGTGGCATCAAGCTCACGCTCGATGGCGCGTCCGACTACCCGGCTGACGGTGGCGAGCTCGCGCTCGTGTCCGGCATCACCGACGCGAAGCTGTGGACCCCCACGGGCCGCGTCGCGACCGAGGCTGACCCGAAGAACGCCTGATCCGACTGAGTGATGAGGGGGCTGGCCTACGGGCTGGCCCCCTCTCCTCTGCCAGCTAGGAGAACACATGGAGCCCTTCGCAACACTGGACGAGCTCAAGGCTCGCCTGGAGTGGGAGCTCGATCCTGGCGAGACTCGGATCGCGACTTCCGCCCTGGAAGACCTCAGCGATGAGGCCCGCTTCTACGGCAGCAGCTCGTGGCTCGACGCCGCGTCTGCCCCGCGCATCGTGCGGAATGTGGTGCTACGCGCCGCGACCCGCTACATGCGGAACCCCGAAGGCTACGAGACCTCTCGCGCAGGCGACGAGATGCTCGGCTTCGGTGAACGACCCGGTGAGACTGCCGGTGCTGCTGCGTTCAACGCGCAGGAGATCCGCACGCTGACGACCCTCATCCGGCCTGTCGGCCTCTACACGGCGAACGTCTCCGTGTGGGGATCGAGCACCCGCAACGTCGGCCCCACGACCGGCTATGTCCTGCCTGACGGTGGGGGCAAGCCGTTCCCGATGTTCGCTGAGGACTTCGTGTGAGCAGCCTCCAGCGCAAGCACGGTATGCCCGCAACGGTCTACGCCCAGAAGCTGGAGACCGACAACCGTGGCAACCACGTCATGGTGGTGGATCTCGAATCCCCCACCGAGGTAGTGGCTGCGTTCATCCCCCAGCGTTCGGCGCGAGCCGAGGTGCCTGGGCAGGCTGAGATCAACGTGACGCGGATGATCGTCAAGCACGGCATCCCCGGCGTTGGCCTCTGGTCTCGCGTCCACTGGAACGGCACATGGTGGGACGTGGTGACGCCCCCGGCATACCACCACGGCACTCGTCACACTCGCCACTGGTCCATCGACCTGCGAGAGCGCCCCTGATGGCGACCCTCTACCGCAACGTCAACGGCAAGCAGCTTGAGAAGTACCTCGCGATCCTCCCCGGCGTGCAGTACGAGCTCGACAGCCAGTGCATCGACATCGGTGCCCGCGCCGAGCACAACCTGCAGCAGGCCGAGGTCCGAACCGGCGAGGCGCACATCGAGCTCCTCAACGGTGGCAACAAGAACCGCGACCGCTACGTGGTGCTCGTGGACTCGAACGTCACGAATGCCGAGTCACTGCAGTCGAACTCCGCGCTGTCCATCGAGTTTGGCCGCGAGGCCTACGTCGATGAGAACGGCGTCGAGCACGGCGGCATGGACGGCCTCGCTGTCCTGACCAACGCAGCTCACCTGCCGAAGAAGGCGCACGCCAAGTCCAAGAAGCCGAAGATCCGCAGCCGACCGAAGCGAGGTGACCGTGGCAGGTTTGCCTGAATCCGTCCGAGCTCTCGCTGAGCAGACGCCGGTCGAGGATCTGATCCTGGCCGTCCTCCGCGACGGTATGCCCGAGATGCAGGTCAAGTCCCTCATCTCCAAGGACCAGACCTTCCCGCTCGTCATGGCTCGGCGTATGCCGAACCTGGGCGACGAGGGAGACACCCGCTTCACCGAGATCGCGACCATCGCGGTCCACGCCTTCGTCCCTGACCCCAATGGGGATGAGGACGCGGCGATCCTCTCCGAGGCCTGTCGAGTGGTGCTGCGCGATGCGTGGCTCAACCACAAGACCTTCCCCGGTCTCGGCCACATCTCCACCTTCGAGATGACCTCCGCCCCTCGTCGTGTCACCGACTGGGCCACTGCGACTGGACCCGTCCAGTTCGCTGACCTGCCCACTGGCACATGGCGATACGAGGCCATCTACCGGCTGGAGATTCGCAAGCCGCGACTCAAGCCCTACACCATCCCGACCCCCTGATCTAGGAGATCTCCTACATGAAGAACGACGACGCCACTCTCGTCATTGGCTCGGCCAACTTCTTCAAGGCGCCGGCTGGAACCGAGTTCCCGCTCGACCTGAAGAACCCCGGCGCTGAGTTCGAGAACGTCGGCCACACCTCGCTGGAGGACATCTTCGGCCAGTCGTCCGAGGGCGGTGAGGCAACGGTCCTCGGCACCCTCCAGAAGAAGGCGCTCCGCACCTCGCGCTCGCCCCGCTCTGACCTCTGGACCTTCATCCTCCAGCAGTTCGATGTCGACAGCCTGAAGCTCTACTACGGCTCCAACGCTGTGACGCTCCCCAACGGCAACCTCGCGCCGGACAGCAGCAACCCTGCTCCGACCGTCTGCGCCTTCCTCGTCGTGTTCTACGACGGCGACAACGCCTTCGCGTTCTACGCGCAGAAGGCCGAGGTCTACCGCTCGGACGACCCCAGCTTCTCGGACACCGAGAGCCTCTCGGGCCTCCCCCTCGGCGTGACGCCGGTTGCCTACGGCACCAACAAGCACGCCTTCGAGATCACCCCGCTGGCTTCGGTCACCCCCTGATCTCACCT
>Ga0157371_10004318_pt1 | contig 12463 bp, 11 predicted proteins | sample C45metaG_FD_113462 | JGI IMG/M metagenome (GOLD analysis project Ga0157371, IMG submission 113462) | Corn rhizosphere microbial communities from Kellogg Biological Station, Michigan, USA - C4-5 metaG | ecosystem: Host-associated > Plants > Roots > Rhizosphere > Soil | place: USA: Michigan... | reverse complement strand
GCGTCGGCGGCGACCTGCCAGCCGCTCAAGTAGATCGCCTGCAGGCCGGCCTTGACCTGCTGCATCGCCTGGTTGCCGGTGAGCGCGCCCAGTGCATTGACGAAGTCCTCCTTGTGCAGCGACTTCCACAACCGCTCGGCGCCGCGGCGAGCCAGCGAGTGTTCGACCGTCACCGTACCGCGCAGGCGTGCCACGTCATCGGCGGAGTAGTTGCGCTGGACGCCGGCCCAGCGGGGGTTGTTGTTCCAGTCCAGCGTGATCTGTTCGGCGGTGGGCAGGTTGGTCTTCATGGCGTGGCTCCGTGGCAAAAGGTGTCTGTGGGGGCGACTTCAGTCGCGATGCTCCTTTCGCGGCTGAAGCCGCTCCCACAGGGTTGGTCGCGTGGTCAGACGAGTTGTTCGTAGGCGGGCAGGGTGAGGAAATCGCCCAGCGTGTCGGCGTGGGTCATCGCGCCGAGCAGGGCGGCGGCATCGTCGGCGCGGTTGGCGCCGGGGTGATGGCTGCCGCGCAGGCGATGGGTGTGTGCGGCGACCGCATGGTCGAACAGGGCAAAATCGATCGGTGCGTGATCGGGGAATTCGAGATCTCCGTGGTGCAACCACTGCCACAGCTGCGCGCGGGCGATCTCGGCAGTGGCTGCGTCTTCCATCAGGTGATGGATCGGCACGCAGCCGAGGCCGTCCAGCCAGGCGGCGGTATAGCGCAGGCAGACCTCGACGTTGTTGTCGAAGCCGGCGCGGGTGATGGTGCCGTTCGGCGCGGCGAGCAGTTGTTCGCGGCTCGTCTGCACGTCGTTGCGCAACACGCTCAGCTGATTCGGTGCCGGCATGTACTCGTCGAAAATCTGCTGCGCCACCGGCACCAGCGCCGGGTGTGCCACCCAGGTACCGTCATGGCCGGCCTGCACTTCGCGCAACTTGTCGGCGCGCACCTTGGCCAGCGCGGCTTCGTTTGCCGCCTCGTCGCCCTTGATCGGGATCTGCGCAGCCATGCCGCCCATCGCGAACGCACCGCGGCGATGGCAGGTCTGGATCAGCAGTTCGGAGTACGCCTTCAGGAACGGCGCGGTCATCTGCACCTGGCCGCGTTCCGGCAGCAGGCGGTCGCGATGGCCGCGCAGGGTTTTCAGGTACGAAAAAATGTAATCCCAGCGACCGCAGTTGAGGCCGACCACGCGGCGGCGCAGTGCGTGCAGGATTTCGTGCATCTGGAACGCCGCCGGCAGCGTTTCGATCAGCACGGTGGCCTTCATCGTGCCGACCGGCAGCTGCAACTCGTCCTCCGCCGCGGCCATTACCGTCTCCCACAGCGCGGCTTCCTCCATCGCTTCGAGCTTCGGCAGGTAGAAGTACGGGCCGCGGTCGCGGCTGTGCAACATGCGGGCGTTGTGGAACACGAACAGGCCGAAGTCCACCAGTGCGCCGGCCATCGGCTCGCCGTCCACGATGAAGAACTTGTCGTGCAGGTGCCAGCCGCGGGGGCGCACCATCAGCACGGCCGGGTTGTCGTTGACGCGATAGCTTTTGCCCTCGGGCGAGCGGAATTCGATCGTGCCGTTCACGGCGTCGCGCAGGTTCACCTGGCCGTCGAGCTGGTTCGCGAAGGTCGGTGCCGAGGAATCCTCGAAGTCGGCCATGAACACCTTCGCGCCGGAGTTCAACGCGTTGATGAGCATCTTGCGCTCGACCGGGCCGGTGATCTCCACGCGGCGGTCGCGCAGCGCGGCCGGGATTGGCGCCACCGTCCAGTCGGACTCGCGGATCGCCCGCGTATCGGCGCGGAAATCCGGCAGGCCGCCGGCGTCGTACCCTGTCTGGCGTTCGCGCCGGGCCTGCAGCAGACGTCGCCGGGTGGCGTCGAATTGACGATGCAGCCGTGCCAGGAAAGCCAGCGCCGCGGGGCTCAGGATGCCTTCGTAGCCAGCGTGATCGGCATGCACCTCAAGGCTGCCGATACCGAGTTTTTCCTGCGGGACTGCCATGCGTTCGCTCCGTGTCGGGATGACTCGAAGCTAGACCGAAGATCGTATATTTGACAAAGCGAATGTTTCAATCATTACTATGAGCATAGTCAATGTAATATCCAACTACATGAAATAGCTCGATGAAAATCCCGGTTGGTGCGATGAACAAGCCCAAAAAACCGCGCCGCAGCACAACAAAAAAGCGCGATGCCGTTGAGCGCGCCGACGACGCGGGCGGCCGTTTCTATTACAAGGGCAATCGTCACAAGCAACTGCGGGCCTTCGTCAGCGTGGTGAAACTGGGTACGCTGACCCGTGCGGCCGAGGCGCTTTATCTGTCGCAGCCCACCATCAGCCTGCAGTTGCAGGCGCTGGAGCGGGAGCTGGGGGCAAGCCTGCTCGAACGTCGCCGCCGCCGCGTCAACCTCACCGATGCCGGCGAGGCACTTTACGAACTGGCGCGGCCGCTGGTCGAAGGCTGGGATACCCTGGATCGCGATTTCCAGGCGAAGGTGAAGGGTCTGCAAGCAGGCCGCCTCGTCATCGCCGCGGGCACTTCCACCATCCAGTACCTGCTACCCGATCTGGTGCGCCGCTACCGCGAACGCTTTCCGGCCGTGCAATTGCAATTGGCCAACGTCACCGGCAAGGATGGCCTGGCGCTGCTGCGCGCTGATGCCGCCGATTTCGCGGTCGGCTCGATGCTGGACGTGCCCAATGACATCGCCTGGGCGCCGCTGCGCCACTACGACCCGATGCTGATCATGCCGCTGGACCATCCGTTGGCGGCGCAGGAGAAGATTGCCCTGGAGGACATCTCGCCGTATGGCCTGATCCTGCCGCCGCAGCGTCTGTCCACGTATCGGCTGGTCGACCTGGTGTTCCAGCAGCGCCAGGTGCCATACCACGTGGCGATCGAGGTCGGCGGCTGGGACGTGATCAAGGAATACGTGGCGATGGGCATGGGCATCTCCATCGTCACCGGCATCTGCATCACCGAGGCCGACCACACACGACTGGCCGTGCGCAACATGAAACGGTATTTCCCGCAGCGCAGCTACGGCGTGGTGATGCGCAAGGGCAAGTTCCTGAGCGCCGAGGCACGCGCCTTCGTCGACCTGGTCCGCCCCGGCCTGCTGACACATCGCGACTACGACGATCCGGGGCATTCGCAGCGGTAGACGAACGAAGCGCGGTGCCGCAGGCACGGTCCATCCACAGCCCGATGCTCGGCTTGCGTTGCAGCAGGGCAAGCCGAGTTGCGCATGCGCCGCGTGCAGCGAGACGAATTGCGGCAGGAAGGCAAGGTAGAACAGCGCCACCTTCGGACTGAGCACGTTGGTGAGCGCGCATAGGCGAAAGGCGGCGGCAAAGCCGGTAGCGCGTCACGGCCGGCGCCTTGCCGGCTCAGCAGCATGCGCAGGCCAATCCAGACCGGATGAACCGGGAGTGATGGCGGATCCTACACGTCGCGATGCTTGCCCTTGAACGACGCGTACCACGCGCGCAGACGGGCAATGTCCGCCTCCATGTCGGTGCTGGTGTCGAACAGCGGGCCGAGCTGGATGGTCTTGTCGGGGTAGTGGAAGGCGACCGGGAACACCGGCACGCCGGCATCGTGGGCGATGTGCCAGAAGCCGCTCTTCCAGCGGGCCACCGGCTTGCGCGTGCCTTCCGGCGCGATGCCGAGCCAGAAGGCATCGCGCTGGCGGAACTGGTCGGCCATCTGCTCGACCACGCCCTTGGCCGCGCCGCGGTCGATCGCCATGCCGCCGAGTCGACGCAGCAGGCCGCCGAGTGGCCCGCGGAACAGCTCCTGCTTGGCCATGAAGTGCACGTCGGCACCGATCGCAACCTTGATCAGCAGGCCCCACACGCCGTCCCACCAGGACGAATGCGGCGCGGCGATCAGCACCAGTTTCGCCGTATTCGGGAATTCACCTGAAAGACTCCAGCCGCACAGGCGCAGCACGCTGCGACAAATGCGGCGCTGCCAGCCGTCGCGCAGACGGGGCATCCGCTTCGGCAACTGGGTGGGAGTGAACAGATGCCGGCTCATTCGAGATCCGGCTTGCGCGAACGGTTCTGCTTGATCCGGCCACGCTGCTGCTTGCCGGCCAGCCGGCGTTCCTTGGAGGCGCGTGTCGGTCGGGTGGCGACGCGTTTCTTCGGTGGCAGCAGCACGCCATGGATCAGTTCGGCCAGCCGCTCGCGCACGTCGTCACGGTTGCGCGCCTGGTCGCGGAAGCGCCGGCCCTGGATCACCAGCACGCCCTCGGCGGTGAGCCGACGGTCGCGCCGGGCCAGCAATCGCGCACGAACCTCCTCGGGCAGCGATGGCGAGTTGAGGACGTCGAAACGCAGCTCCACCGCACTCTCGGTGCGGTTCACGTGCTGTCCGCCGGGGCCGTCGGCGCGCAGGAAGCGTTCGACCAGTTCGGATTCGGGCAGGGAGAGAGTGCGGCTGATCGTCAGCATGCGGGGAAGTGTAGGGGATGGCACGAATCCGTAGGAGCGGCTTCAGCCGCGATGCTCTCCGATCCATCAGTCAAAAGCATCGCGGCTGAAGCCGCTCCTGCATGGGAGTGACGTTTGGCAAGGTCCAGCCGAAGCGCTGAAGCAACCCGACATACGCATCGTCCAGCGGCGCCTCGACCTCCATCGCCGCTCCGGTCAGCGGATGGGCGAAACGCAGCCGCCACGCATGCAGCAGCATCCGGTGGCAACCGAAGTGCTGCTTGTACAGCCGGTTGTGATCGCCGCGGCCGTGCTGGCAGTCGCCGATCACCGGGTGATGGATATGCGCCAGGTGCTTGCGGATCTGGCGGAAGCGGCCACTCTCCGGTTCGGCCAGCAGCAGGGCATAGCGTTGCTGCGGGTAGCGGCCCAGTTCGATCGGCACCTCGATCGTGGCCAGCTGGCGGTAGTGCGTGCGTGCCTCGCGGCGCGGGCCGGTTTCGCGCGAGCCGGGCAGCGGGTAATCGATCAGGCCTTCATCCGGGTCGGGCCAGCCGCGGACCACTACCAGATATTGCTTGTGCACCGATCGTCCCATGAACTGCTCGCCCAGCGCGGCGGCGACCTCCTTGCTGCGCGCGACCAGCAGCACGCCGCTGGTCGCGCGGTCGAGTCGATGCGCCAGGTACACGTTGTCGCCCACCTGCTCGCGCAGCAGATCAATCAGGAACTCCTCGGCGTTGCCGACCATCTTCGAGCGGTGCACGGCGAGGTTCGCGGGTTTGTTCACCGCGATCAGTGCGTCGTCCTGGTAGAGGATGTCGATCATTCGTGTCTGTCTGTCAGGCAATGGCGGCGCGGTCTGTGGGCGCGGCTTCAGCCGCGATGCCTCGCCCGGCAAGTCGAGCAAAAAGTATCGCGACTGAAGTCGCTCCCACCGTGGAGCGGGGCGGTCAGCGCGAGCGTGGCCAGCCGACCGCGAACGCGAGCAGGCCGGCGACGCCTGAGCATGCGGGTGGCCAGATGCCGTGCTGCGGTGCCAGCGTCCACAGCAGCACTGCCGCGATCAGCAGCGTGCTGCCGAGCAGGCTGCAGGCGATCAGCTTGTGCTGGCGACGCGCGCTGTCCAGTTGCAGCTTCAGGGCCAGTGGGTCGCTCGCCGTGCGCTGCTCGCCACGGCCGACCTGGCGCAGCGCGTCGCGTACCAGACCGGGGAATTGCGGAGCCTCGTGCAGCCATTCGGGAAGTCGTTTGCGCACTTCGCGCAGGGTGCGCAGCGGGCTGTAGCGCTCGCGCAGGATGCGCTTCAACACGGGATGCGCCACTGCCCAGATGTCGATCTCCGGGTCGAGCATGCGGCCGACGCCTTCGATGTTGAGCAGGGTCTTCTGCAGCAGAATCAGTTGCGGCTGCAGGGTAAGCTCGAAGCGGCGGGCGGTCTGGAACAGCTTCACCACCAGCTCGGCCAGCGAGATCTGCGACAACGGGCGGGTGAAGTACGGCTCGCATACCGTGCGTACTGCTGCCTCCAGTTCGTCCAGTCGCACCTCGGCGGGCATCCAGCCGGCATCCACGTGCAGCTTGGCGATGCGCGCGTAGTCGCGTTCGAACAGCGCGATGAAATTCTGCGCCAGCCAGTACTGGTCGGCCTCGGGCAGCGAACCCATGATGCCGAAATCCAGCGCGATGAAGCGCGGCTCGCCGGTGCGCGAGGGATCGACCCAGATGTTGCCGGGGTGGGCGTCGGCGTGGAAGAAGTTGTCGCGAAACACCTGCTCGTAGAACACCCGCACGCCCTTGACGGCGAGCGCCTTGCGGTCGAGGCCGGCGGCATCGATCGCGGCGATGTCGTCCGAGCTGATGCCGTGCACGCGCTCCAGTGTCAGTACGCGCGCACTGGTCAGCTCCCAATGCACCGCCGGCACGTACAAGTCCACGCCGCTGGCGAAGTTGCGCTTGAGCAGGCTGGCACTGGCGCCTTCGCGCTGCAGGTCCAGCTCGTTTTCCAGCATCTTCTCGACTTCGGCGACGACGTCGAGCGGGCGGATCTTGTCGGCGTTCGGGTGCCAGCGCTGGGCCAGCTCGCCGAGCGAGCGCAGCAGCTTCACGTCGCGGGCGATCTGCGCGTCGATGCCGGGACGCAACACCTTCACCACCACCTCGCGGCCATCGTGCAGGGTGGCGGCATGCACTTGTGCGATCGACGCGGACGCCAGCGGTGTTTCGTCGAACCTGGCGTATAGACGGCCAATCGGTAGTTTCAATTCCTGCTCGACGATGGTGCGCGCCTCGCTGCCGGGGAACGGCGCGACCTGGTCCTGCAGCAGTGCGAGCTCGTCGGCGATATCGGCCGGTATCAGGTCGCGGCGGGTGGACAGCACCTGGCCGGCCTTGACGAAAATCGGCCCGAGTTCGGTCAGCGCATGACGCAGGCGCGCGCCGCGCGCCAGGCCAGTGATGTCGACGCGCGGACGCGCCACCAGCGGCCGCAGCAGTTTCAGCGGGCGGTACAGGTGGGCGGCGTCGACCAGTTCGTCGAGCCGGTACGCCAGCAGCACCGAAGCCACCCGCAACAGGCGCGGTACCACCTTCAGCGGCGTCACGCGGCGTTGCCTTGCACGCGCTGCCGCAGCCGTTGCACGCGCGATTCCAGCCGCTCGCTGCGTTCGCGCAGTTCGTCCACGCCGTCAAGAAAACCATCGACCTCGCCCGGCGCCATTGCCACGCGTACCTCGTCGCGTAGCCAGTCGGCGCCGTCCTCGGTGAGGTGACTGGCAGTGTCGCGGGCGTGGGCCAGGCCGTTGCGCACGGCCCGGGCCATGGGCACGCCGAGCACGTCGCCGAAGGTGCGGGCGAACGCTTCCTCGAAATCCGGGGCGAACTTGCCGGCGAGTTTCTCCAGTCGACGCGCCAGCTCGGCATCGCCGGCAATCTCCACCTTGCCCGGGGCGATGCCATCGTCGTCGCGGCGGAACATCATCGCCAGCAGGCTGCCGGGGGTGGCGGCGACGCGCAGCTGGCTCTCCTCTTGCGGCGGCCCCACGTGCAGGCTTGCGTCTTCGACGGTCACCGCCAGCGCGATTTCCGGGCCGCGCAGGTGCAGTTGCACGCTGCGGCCGTTCAACACGGCCAGCCGCTGCTGCGTGTCGGGATCGAGCGACAGGATGTGATTCAGCGCGGTTTCCAGTGCGCGGCCGGCGAGCTTGCGCAGCGGCTGCGGCAACCAGGAATTGGGGGTGGCGACGTTCATCAGGCAATTGTAGCCCGCCGGCCGGGATCAGACCTCTGCGGCGCCCGTGAAGCCGAGCTGGCGCCAGGCTTCGTAGACGGCCACGGCAACCGTGTTCGAGAGGGTGAGGCTGCGGCTGTCCGGGCGCATCGGCAGGCGCAAGCGTCGTTCGGCGGGAATCGACGCCAGCACGTCGCCCGGCAGCCCGGCGGTTTCGCAGCCGAACAGCAGCGCATCGCCGTCGGCGAAGCGGGCATCGACGTGGGCGACGCGGCCGCGTGTGGTGAACGCGAACACGCGCGGCATGCCGATCGCATCAAGGCAGCCGGCCAGGTCGTCATGCACCGCGACGCTGGCGTACTCGTGGTAGTCCAGGCCGGCGCGGCGCAGGCGTGCATCGTCGAGCTCGAAGCCGAGCGGCCGGATCAGATGCAGTGCGGCGCCGGTGTTCGCGCACAGGCGAATCACGTTGCCGGTGTTCGGCGGAATCTCGGGATTGAACAGGATGACGTGGAGCATCCGGCCATTATCGCGTGTCCGCGCGGTATTTCGTCGAATGCTCAGCCGCCGGTCTGCGGGCAGACCACGCCGTCCGGCGGGAGCGCGCAGCTGCTGGGAGCGGCCAGCAGGATCGCGCCGACGCTGTGGTTGGCCGCCAGCTGCACGCTGGCCGGGGTGGTCATCACCATGGCGCCGAGAATCAGGCCGCAGACGGCCAGGCAGGCGATGAACAAGCCGCGCAACATCAAGGTTTCGAATTTCATGATCACGTCTCCGATGAAGGATGGAAAGTCCCTGTGATCCTCGGATAGCAAGCGGCGTGCCAGCCTCCGAAAAGGCCTTAAAACCGCGATTTTTAGCGGTCGGATCGGCCATGGCGGGACGCATGCCGACTGTCCGCGGACAGTCGGCCGCCCGCTGCCGGACAGCCGGACATGACATGGGCGCGGCGGGCTCGCCCGTGCCGCAAGTCATTTGCGAGGCGCAGGGGGCGCCCGCTAGCCTGCGTGGACTCAATCGTGAAACAGGAGGTTCACCGTGACAAAGAAACCGCTCGCCCTGCTGGTCGCAGGCCTTCTTGCTTTCGGCGCGGGCAGCATCCCCGCGCTGGCAGCCCCGGCGCCATCGACCGCCACGGCCAAGAGCCAGATTCCGGATATCGCCTACACCCGCTTCACCCTGCCCAATGGACTGACCGTGGTGGTGCACGAGGACCACAAGGCGCCGGTAGTCGCCGTGAGCATCTGGTATCACATCGGCTCGGCCGACGAGCCCAAGGGCAAGACCGGTTTCGCGCATTTGTTCGAGCACCTGATGTTCTCCGGTTCGGAGAATCGCAAAGGCACCTATTTCGGCCCGTTCGAGAAGGCCGGTGCCACCGACATGAACGGCACCACCTGGTTCGATCGCACCAATTATTTCGAGACGGTACCGACCACGGCGCTGGACATGGCGTTGTGGATGGAGTCGGACCGCATGGGCCACCTGCTCGGCGCGATCGGGCAGAAGGAGCTGGACACCCAGCGTGGCGTGGTGCAGAACGAAAAACGCCAGGGCGAAAACCGCCCGTACGGCCGTGTCGACGAAAACATCCTGGCGCACACCTACCCGGCCAACCATCCGTACCAGCACGACACGATCGGCTCGATGGCCGACTTGAACGCCGCCTCGCTCGGCGACGTGAAGCACTGGTTCAACAGCAATTACGGCGCCGCCAACACCACCCTGGTGCTGGCTGGCGACATCACCGTGGCGCAGGCGCGGGCCAAGGCCGCGAAGTATTTCGGCGACATTCCCGCCGGCCCGCCGGTGGCGCGCCAGCAGCCCTGGATCACGCCTCTGGCGACATCCACGCGCGGCGTGCAGCACGACCACGTGGCGCAGCCGCGCATCATCCGCACCTGGGTGGTACCGCAGTTGGGCAGTGACGCCGCCATCCAGCTCGACCTCGCCTCCACCGTGCTCGGCGGCGGCAAGACTTCGCGGCTGTACCAGCGCCTGGTCTACCAGGACAAGCTGGTCGATGACGTCTCCGCCAGCATCGGCGAGTTCGCGCTGGCCAGCCAGTTCCAGATCCAGGCCGACGTGAAACAGGGCGTGGACCCGGCCAAAGTCGAGGCGGTGATCAACGAGGAGCTGAAGAAATTCCTCGCCAGCGGCCCGACCGCGGATGAACTGGAGCGGGCGAAGGTGACCAATCGTGCCGGCTTCGTGCGCGGGCTGGAGAAGGTCGGCGGGTTTGGCGGCAAGGCCGTGATCCTGGCCGAGGGCCAGGTCTATCGGGGCGACCCGGGCGCGTACAAGAAGGACCTGCAGCGTTCCGCCGATGCCACCGTCGCCAGCGTGAAGGCGGCGGCCGACAAGTGGCTGGAAAAGGGCGATTACCTGCTCACCGTATTGCCCGCCGGCAAGGGCTTCGACCCGGCGGCCGAGGATGCAAAGGCCGTAGCCCTGGGGGCGGCGCCGAACCGTCCGCAGCCGGTCATGCCCGCGGCGCGCGCCTACACCACGGGCAAGTCCGTGCTCGATCGCAGCACCGGCGTGCCGCAGGTGACCAGCTTCCCGGAGCTGAGCTTTCCGAAGCTCGAGCGCGGCAAGCTGGCCAACGGCATCGAGGTGATCCTGGCCGAGCGTCACACCATCCCGGTGACCCAGGTCGAGCTGTTGTTCGATTCGGGCTACGCCGCCGACCAGGGCCACAAGCTGGGCACCGCCAGCTTCACCGGCGCGATGATGAGCGAAAGCACGCGCGACCTGGATTCGGTCGAAGTGGCCAAGCGCCGGCAGCGGCTTGGCGCCATCATCGGCACCGGCTGTGACCTGGACGTTTGCGAGGCCTCGCTGGATGCGTTGAACGACCAGTTGCAACCTTCGCTGGCGCTGTTCGCCGACGTCGTGCGCAACCCCGCGTTCAAGGCGGCGGACATCGATCGCGTGCGCGGCCAGTGGCTGGCGGGCATCGCCCAGGAGAAGACCCAGCCGATGGGCCTGGCCCTGCGCACATTGCCACCCTTGCTGTACGGCAGCCATCATGCCTATGGCATTCCGTTCACCGGTTCGGGCAGCGAAGACGAGATCAAGGCGCTGACGGCGGCCGACCTGCGTGCGTTCCAGCACGACTGGCTGCGGCCGGACAACGTCAAGATCCTGGTCGCCGGCGACACCACGCTGGCGCAGATCATTCCGAAGTTGAACGCCGCCTTCGGCGACTGGAAGGCCCCGGCCAGCGCCATCCCGACCAAGAACATCGCCAAGGTCGCGGCACAGGCCAAACCGCGCGTGTTCCTGATCAACCGGGCCGATGCGCCGCAATCGCTGATCCTCGCCGGACTGCTCGCGCCGTCGACGCTGGCCGAGAACAACCTGGCCATCCTGACGGCCAACGGCGCGTTCGGCGGCACCTTCACCTCGCGCCTCAACATGAACCTGCGCGAGGACAAGCGCTGGGCTTACGGCGCGCAGAGCTTCCTGATGAACGCGCAGGGCCAGCGACCGTTCCTGTTCTATGCGCCGGTGCAGACCGACAAGACCGCGGAGTCGGCCGCCGAAGTGCTGAAGGAGGCGCGTGCGGTGATCGGCAACAAGCCACTGACCGCCGATGAGGTCGCCAAGATCAAGGACCAGCACATCCGTGCCTTGCCGGGCAGCTACGAAACCACCAGTGCGGTACTGAACGCGATCAGCGGCATCGTGCAGTACCACCGTCCGGACGACTACGTGCAGACGCTGAAGTCGCGCCTCGAAGCCGTCACCCCCGCCGCGGCCGAGACGGCGATCAAGGAAATCGTCAAGCCCGATGCGATGACCTGGGTGATCGTGGGCGACCTGAGCAAGATCGAGGCACCGGTGCGCGCGCTGAATCTTGGCGAGGTGCAGGTGATCGACGCCGACGGCAAACCGGCGAAGTAGGCCCTCGGGTGCAGCCAGCGTGTGTACAGCGCGCTGGCGCATCCTCGCGTTAGGATGGAGGCCGGGCCGGCAACGCCCCGGCCTTTTTCCTGTCACCTTCCAACGCATTGCCACGGAGTCATCATGCGCAAGACCCTGTTGTTACTCGTCCCCGTCCTTCTGCTCGGCGGCTGCAGCTGGGGGATCACCCTGGACAGTGCCGGCAAGGGCGTGCGCACGGCGTGGAACGGCGATGTCGCCGGCTGCCGCGACCTGGGCAAGGTCACCGTGTCGGTGATGGATCACGTCGGCCCTGTCGATCGCAACGACATCAAGGTGCGCGACGAGCTGGAAGTCATGGCCCGCAACGAAGCGGCCAAGATGCACGCAGATACCATCAAGCCACTGGCGGAACCCGCCGACGGCTCGCAGCCGTGGGGCGCCTACCAGTGCGGCGCCAGTCACCTGCCATCGACGCCGCAGTCAACGGTGCCTTCTTCGCGGTCGGCCCCCGGCAGCACGCAAACGTTCCCGGTGCACGGCGGCTGAGGTTGCGGCGCAGAAGCATGCAGATGGCGGCGTTGCCGCATGCGGGCAGGCGCGCCGTTAGGCGCCTCCGCGCGGGTTTGCGATGATGGGCGCCGTCGTATCGCCGATGTCGCCATGAACAAGTTGATCAGCACACCCGGGCGCCTGGCGCGTCGCATGATGCCTTTTCGGCGCAGGCCGAAGACATCCGCTTCGCTGGACGGTTTGCCTTTTTTTGCCGTGCCGGCCGACGCCATCGCCATATTGTCCGATCCGGCGGCATTCCGGCGCGAGATGCTGCAGCGCATTGCGTTGGCCAGCCGGCGCATCGTGATGGTCACGCTGTATCTGCAGGACGACGATGCCGGTCGGGAGGTGCTTGACGCGCTGTACGCGGC
>Ga0157371_10004317_pt1 | contig 12464 bp, 5 predicted proteins | sample C45metaG_FD_113462 | JGI IMG/M metagenome (GOLD analysis project Ga0157371, IMG submission 113462) | Corn rhizosphere microbial communities from Kellogg Biological Station, Michigan, USA - C4-5 metaG | ecosystem: Host-associated > Plants > Roots > Rhizosphere > Soil | place: USA: Michigan... | reverse complement strand
ATTTCGTGTCTTTAATTTTTTTGCGTTTGAAAAACTAATTACAATTTCTTTGTCCTTTTGAAAAGCACTTTGAACTGCCGGCCCGTTTGCAACAATACTCTTATGATAAGAATTTTTTAAAGCAAGAAGCGCCAAACGCTCTCCTACGGGCTGTTTGTGAGTTGGATGAACATTTAATGAATCACCATAATCGCTTGAAATCGCCATAAAAGTATTTGGAATTTGTAAAGCTATTTTTCGTTGCATATCTCTGAAATATGGCCATGACGGACGATCGGTACTTGATAGTTGCACAAAATAAAAAGGCAAATTTTCATTCCATAAATTTCTCCAGCTTGAGATTAAATGCGTGAAATTGTAAATGTACAAATTAACATTGTGAGCATCGCTGGCACCCTGGTACCAAAGGATTCCTTTGATCGGCGTGTTTACCAGTTTTGAAATTCCTGCTTCATAATTATAGCAAGGTTCATAAGGATGACGTTGTCGTGGATCATTAGAAAGTTCTAAATTTTTTGCTGCACGCTCCCGCACCCAGGACATGATAAAATCTGATTCTTTCCAATTGTATAATTCGTCTACGAGATAATTATCAAACTCCGTTGTGTGGCGATCTATAAAGGAAACAATCGGCGCGCCGCCAACAGCCACTTCAATCAAACCAATTGCAACATTTTCCTGGTGTTGAATTTTTTGTCCGAAAAAATATCCAATGGCAGAAAAAGTTGCGGCCGATTGTGGATCACATTGTTGCCATTTTCCCGTAAAATATTCCAGCTTGTTTGTTTTATCTAAAACCACTGAATCCCATGCTACATCATCAGTTTCCTGAATCGCATGAAATTGAAACAGTCGAATATTTTTATTCGCAGCTTTCGCAATTGCCTCTTTCCCTTCGTAAGCCTGGTTCAGGCGAAACAACATATTCGATTGGCCAGAACACAACCACACATCTCCCATTAAAATATTATCGAACTCACTTTTTTTATCTTTTGATTTCACCGTCAATGTGTAAGGACCACCTGCAGGCAACGCATTAAAATACACTTTCCATTTTCCGTCAGAATCCGATTTCGTCTTTTTTGTTTCCGCCGAGTTTTGGCCGGACAGGTGTTTACTGAAACTTACTATTACTTCTTGATTTGCATCAGCAGTACCAAAAAAAGGAATCGGTTTGTTACGTTGCAAAACCATATCATTTGCAAAAACTGAAGACATTTGCAATCCGCCGTGATCTCCTGTGATAGCGGCATACACGGTTTTTGCAAGAATAACCGCTCCTTCTGCATTCGGATGTAAAGCATCAGGAAATAAATTGGGATGAAAATAAAATGGCGTATGCAAATCAATCAACGCGGTATGATTTACTTTCGCAATTTCAGGAATGAGATTTTGAATTTTCCAATACCAGTCTCTTGTTCCCGAACGAAATCTCGGATGATCATTGAAGATAGGCGTCATCTTGCAGATATAAATTTTTATATCTGGATTCACTTTTCTAAATGTGTCGATCAAACAGGAATAATCGCCGCGAAAATCGTTGCTGTAATTATTCCAATCGCGAGGATCGGTATCGTTCAGCCCCAAATGAATGATGGCAATATCAGGAACTAATTTGATCGCTTGTGAAAATTCTTTTGTTTTGAAATAAGGATTATGTCCTTTGCGCAAAAGCGTGGCGCCGCTGTGTCCAAAGTTTTCTACCTCATATTTTTCCCCCAGCATTTTTTGCAATTGTACAGGATAAGATTGAGTTGAAGGATCTTTCAAACCATAACCGTAAGTAACAGAATTGCCGATGCAGGCGACTTTGATTATTTTATTCTGAGCAAAAACATTGAAAGAAAAAAAGAAAAAAGCAGTTATAGAAACTAAAAAATTCTTTTTCATTTTTTGATTTTTAATATCCAGTAAAAGGAATATTGTCAATTCCTATTTTTAACCGGCGCCTTTTTCAGCACCAACAATTGCACTTTTTGGCCTTAAGAAAATCAACTGCACCATCACTGCAATCAATACAACCCCGCCAAGGATGGCAAAACTTTTTCCCAGGTTTCCGGCATCGGAAGAGCGACCCAATAAATCGGTAATGAATGCGCCAAAGAATACGCCTACCATGTTCATCAGTCCATATCCTGTGGCTCTTAATTTTTGCGGAACAAACTGGCAAAGTATCGGCATGTTGTTGGCATCAAACATGCCAAAGCCAACACCAAAGCAAATTGCAGCGGCTACCACATTAAAGACAGAATGTCCAAAACCAATTAATAATAAAGAAGGAATCGTCAATGCCAATCCAATAGCGCTGGTATAAATTCTGCCACGAATATTTTTTTGAATCCATTTATCAGATAATATTCCTCCGAAAATAACTCCGATAAAAGAGGATGCTGCGATGGTAATCGTTGACATAGGCCCAGCCTGTGACATAGGAATATTCAGGTTTTGGGCAAACAAAGTTGGCAACCAGTTTTTCGTTGCCCATCCCGGCAAACTGGGCACAGCGAAATAAAAAAGTATCACCCAGAAAGCAACGTTTGAAAACAACATCGCTAATCCTTTGAACAAAGGAATTTTTTCATTCACTAACATTTTTGTTTCACCTGCTAAATCTTTTTCTTTCTTCTCTCTCAAAAAAGCAATGAGGATTACTGAATAAATAATTCCTGAAATTCCAAACCAATGAAAAGTAGTATGCCACGTGAAAGCCGCTGCCACCGTAGCTCCGAAGCCACCTAGTGCCTGCCCGAAATACAATCCGGTCATGTGAATTCCTATCGCGAGCGACCTTGTTTTATCAGAATGAAAATCTGCAATCAATGACAAACCCGCGGGAATATATAAAGCTTCACTGATTCCCATAATGGCGCGCAACCAATAAAGCTGGTGAAAAGTTGTGGCATATCCCATGGCGAAAGTAACACCTGACCAAACAAATAAACTTCCTACAATCAACCATTTCCTGTTGAATTTATCCGCGATGATTCCGGACACCGGACTCATAAAACCATAAACCCACAGGAAGATGCCCATCAGGTAACCGAAGTTGGTTGCGGATTGCAGCTCGTGAATGTCTATTTGCATAGAAGGCTTCATGGTAGAAAGCATTTGCCTGTCCATGTAATTCAGCAGAGCCACTACCCAAAGTAAGGCAACAAGAATCCATTTATAGTTTTTATTGTTCTGCATGAATCGCTTTAAGTTATCAGCTTTAAGAAAACAGAAATCACCAATCAGAAATCCTAAAATTGGATGGTTCCTATTATCACATCCGGTGTTCTTATTCCGGGTTTTATTTCTCCGTTAGAAACAACAATATCATTTCGCCATTTTACTGCTATGGTTGTAACCTGCGCCGGATAAGGATATTCGCCAATCTTTGTCCATTTATTTTCAACTGTATTGTACATGAATAATCCCTTATAAAAGCCTTTATGATGAATGCTCAATGCATTTTTTTCTTTGGTTAATTTTTCTTTTTCCTCTTCATAATTGGCTTTGGCAATTTGAGAAATATACGTTTCAATTTTATGAAAAACGATTCCGTTGTCTCCGCCAATCATCAGGATATTATTGTTACCAATAGCAATACCTGCTGCGGCTGAAAGATTAGAAATATTTTTTCCATCAGAAATATCAGCACATTTTTTCCATTCATTTTTCTTTAGGTCAAACACAAAAGTAGTATGATGCAATTCGCTGATTCCTGATGCAGTTTTTGTTCTTCCTCCAATCAAATAAATATTCTTTTTCTGTCCGTCATTTTGTGCAATTAAAGTGGCATTGGCTAATGCAATTGGCAGATCAGGAAGTGATTTCCATCGTCCATTTTCATTTTCTAAATGAAGGCAAAAAAACTTCTTTGAAGAATTATTTTTTTCATCGCCACCGGCAGCAAATACAGTATTATCAATATGTGTAAGCGATAAGTTGGTTAATGCCAAAGGTACAGCAGGCAAAGAAATAACAGAGATTTTTGTTTTATCCGGATTCCATTTTACCAGGTATGCTTTATCAGAAATTCCATTTTTATTTTCGCCGCCCGCAAATACAATTCCTTTTTCGGTAGAAGTAACGCCGCAGTAGGCAATTGGTTCGGGTAATGTGTCCCTTACATTTTTATTCCAAATAAAATTACTGCCTTCTTTTTGCAAAACATGGATTTCATTTGAATAATATTTTTTGCCTCCTTCCCAGGGCAAACCATCTGGAAAATTAGCACCACCTGCAATGATGAAAACATTATTAGTAACGCCGTTTATTGCACCAGCAAAGCCTGGCGATTTTAATTGTGCACCTGATGGTGGAACCACTGCAGCTATTTTCCATTTTATCAAAACTTCACTTTTCTTTTTTACCTGCGCCGTTGCTGTCATTGCGAAAAAAATTGTTAGCAATAAAAGGATTCTGATCATTTTTATTTTTTTGAAAGATCAAATGAATACTTATTGGGTAGCTGTAAGGGCAACCGCAAGGGTTGCCCCTACCGCGAACAAAAACTTTTGAAATTTAATTGTTCTGTATCTTTTTTAAATAATTCAAATTGCTCATCATTCATATTTTTTACTGGCAAGCGAAATTCACCACAATCAACACCCACTAATTTCATATAAGCTTTTCCTACAGCAATACCGCCATATTTTACCAACAAATAAATCATTTCAATTGATTGTTGTTGGAACGATTGCGTTTTTTTTAAATCATTTTGATTAAAGGCATCAATCAAATCATAATAAAGTGGCGCGGCATAGTTGAAAGTGCTGCCCACAGCGCCTTTAGCGCCTACAGCTAATGCCGAAAGCATATTTTCATCACGTCCCCAAAGCATGTCGTACTTCCCATTTTGAAAATGAAGGCAGGAAAGAAAATCCATAAAATCTTCGTGCGTGTATTTGATCCCTGCAAAATTTGGAATCTTTCCTGCCACATTTTTTAACAGCTCAATCATAGGAAAACCAACTCCGTTCAAAACCGGAATGTGGTAATAATAAAATGGCATTTCAGGAACTGCATCTGCGATTTCTTTACAACATTTTGCGAGCATTTCTACGTTTGAAGGTTTAAAATAAAAAGGCGCCGTAAAAGAAACTGCATCAATGCCTTGATGTTGTGCAAACTTTGCCAGTTCGATACAATCAGCAATGCAAGTGCCGCCAACCAACAACATAACTTTAAAATCACGATCATCTTTTGTGCAATCTGCCCACGCTTTTGTACAATCTTTTTTCTCCTGCATCGTGAGCGAAACACCCTCTCCTGTTGAGCCACAGATGAAAGCGCCGGTTACTTTATTTTGTTTTAGAAATTGATAATATGAAGGAATCAATTCTGCATTCAGTGAACCGTCTTTTTTCATCGGAGTGAAGGGAGCGGCAATCAACCCTTGTAAATGTTCTATTTTCATTATTGTTTGTTATTTTATTCTATGAGTCCGAAAAAAATCTCTCTTTTCTTTATTTACTATACAATCAATTATTCTCTTTCAATTCATCTGCATCCCAATTGATTCCATTTCCTTTATGAACTGGAACCGCTGTAAACATCCATTTCACAGGGTTTTGCCAATCTTTTCCCTTAAAAGTTTTTACCGGCAATTTTATTAAAATGGTATTCCATCCTTTTTTAAAATGCACTTTTGTCGGTACGCGATATTCATAACCTTCATCAACCAAAGGTGTTTCCGAATCACCTTTTTTTCCTGCGTTTTTCCATTGTGGCGGCGCAATTACATTTCCGTTGAGCCATATCTCACTTTTCCTGTTATCCCATGTTCCTTCTTCAGGATCATCAGTTGCAGTAGAACGTGAAAGATTATTAAACCCGATCCACATAAAACCAGTGGTATCGGGGTTTTCCCAGATTTTCGTGTATGCATACCAGGTAGTATTTTCTTTCGGATATTCCAGCCATGAAGTGAGCACCGGATACCACCAATGACGAAGATAAATAGTAGCTCCGGTTACCGTTTTCGTTGCAGAAGAATCGCTTAAAGAACCATTTTTATTTTCAGGCCAAAAGGCTTTGTGCAAATCACCATCATTTTCAAAAGGTCCAAATAATTTCCAATGCAAATCACTCTGGCGAACATATGGGAAAGGCAAATCCTCAAAATATAAATGTTTATGTTTTATCAAACGATCTTCAAATTCTTTGAAAGCTTTTGCTCTTACCGAATCGCCGATATTTACAACCATACCTGGAAAACCGCCGCCCCGCCACGATCTTTCCGCAAAAGCAAGCATCGCAGGATAGACAGGATTCATGCGCAACAAATCATTTTCCTTGGCAGCACGACGATCATTCCATAAACAAATTTCGCCGCCCAGTTTTTTTGCATCTCCATGTGTGGTGTCTAATAATTGCCTTTCAAAAATACCGACAACACTTTCTTCAGGGTCCATGTGATTCAGATACAAACTCCGAGAATCGATGTAACGCGCACTTGGATTGTCCATTCCTTTGCTTTCCCACAATTGCCGAATGGTTGCGTCATCATAATTACCACCCGGATGCCAGCCGATGGTTTGTTTTCCCTGCTGATGAATTAAATCAGTGATCTCAGGAATAAAATTTTTGTTGGTAAATTTTACTTCATCAGCGCCAATATGAAAATAGGGAAGATGGTAAATGCTGTCAAATTCAGTAACAATTTCTTTAACTATTTTAAGACCTTTTTCACTTTGCATATCAAAACCAAATGCTCTTGTAAATGCAGCGCTGTGGCCCGGCATATCGATTTCCGGAACGAAAGTGATGAAGCGATCGCGGCAATATTGGATCAAATCTTTGATATTTTTTTCGCTATAAAATTTCCCTTTATCACGAATCATATTTTTTGCTTCGGTAAGCCGCGGATATTTTTTTATCGCAATTCTCCAGGCAATATTTTCTGTTGGATGAAAATGAAAAACGTTGAGTTTGTATCGCGACATTACATCAATCTGCTGCTTTAATAATTTTAGCGATTGATAATTTCTTCCCACATCTACCATATAACCGCGCCATGAAAAGGCAGGCCAGTCAAGGATTTCACAGCCAGCAATTGTTTTATTATTTTCAATCAATTGCCTTAGCGTTTGCAAACCGTTGAAAATTCCATGAAGCGAATTGGCAGATAATGAAATATTATTTTCGGAAACTTTTAGTTGATACGCTTCTTCCGAAAGAAAAGGCCCCTTCACTTTTTCAAGTCTCAATTCGATGAAAGGAGATTGGCTTTTTGATTTAAAAAGTACAGGTAATTTCTGATCAATTATTTTTTGCAACTCAACTGCCATACTTTTTAAAGATGGATCATTGATCAAAATTGATTTGTAATTTTTCAGGACAAAATGCTCTTCAGTCCATTTTAGATTTTGTGGCAAAGGAATAAGAGAAGGGTGAGAAATTTTTCCTGCAAGCGCCGAAAAGCCGCCGCACATCAGCATCACCAATAACAGGATACCATTTCTTATTGTCTTTCGATTCATTGTTACCAATTCAATTAATTGCCCAAAAAACAAAATAGAAAATCATTCTTTTTGTTTGTTTACTGCAAGGAAATTAAAAAATACCGGAAACAGGAATGCTTCCGGTTTTTCTTGATTATGCGCTTGTGCCTATTTTAAAATTTAGGATAGCCAGGTGTTTGTTCCAATGCCGGATTGTTGGTCAGTGTATTTCTATCAATTGGCCACAACATTTTGTAAGCATCAGATGAAGGAACTGTGGTATATTCAAATACATATTTTCCGCTTGGATCCATTCTTATCAAATCATACCAGCGTTTTCCTTCAAAAATAAATTCATGAAATCTTTCCTCGAGAATCGCTTCTTTCGGATCTGCATCAATCGGCTGGTTAGGATAGCCCTGAACAGCAGGATCATAATTGGCACCAAATGCCCTTGCTCGCACTAAATTGATTTCATTCGAAGGATCCTGTCCTAAAGCCACTTCTGCTTCTGCTTTCAACAAAAGAAGATCTGCATAGCGATAGATTGGATAATCATTCGTATAAACGCGGCTTCCGGCATTTTGTTCGCCTTTGTATTTACTTACAAAAGCACCGGCGATCTGGTAATTTCCATTGTTCAAGGTGTAGGCAGCAGTGATGGAAGACCATTTGCGGCTGTCTTTATCATCAAATCTTCTGAAGGTGGCGATCTTTATCGGTGCTCTCAGCAATCCGCCCCAATTATCGGTAGTCACATCAAATTTTCTGTTTTGTGCAGAATCATAATAATTCACAATGAGGCCAGTTTGTGGCTCAAAAGTTCCTGCAAATGGCAATGAGGATTCATTCAATTGATTGTGGATCACATAAATCATTTCCGCATTGCCTTTGTTGGATGAAGAAAATACATCATCAAAATTGGAAAGCAAATGAAGAGAAGGAACGTTTGTCTGAATATCATTCAATGCATTCAATGCTGTAGTAGCATCGGCTGCACCTCCGCCACGATAACTGGTCCACAGATAAACATGCGCTTTCAACATCAAAGTAGCAGCTTTAGACCAATAGCCTTTTTTATTTCGGAAAGAATAATCATTTCCGAAACTATTTGCTGATAGATCAATATCACTTTTGATCAATGCGATCACACTATCCTCGCTGGATGCAGGTTTCGCAAGATGTGATACATCGATTGCGGTAGTTGGCTCGGTTTGAATGATCACTTTTCCCCACGATTTGTATAATTGGAAATAATAAAAAGCACGCATTCCATAAGCCATTCCGAGATAATAATTCTTATTGGCAGGAGTAACAATGTTGAGTGTATTCAGCTTTGAGATCAGCAAATTGATCTGGTTGATATTAAAATAAAAACCGCCGTAATTGCTTACTCCCGGATTGTTTCCATCCAATGTATTGTTCCAAAGATTTTCAACACCTTGAGTAGCTTCCCCTGTAAAGGAGGAACTGGACCCGGGATCAGTACCAAATGCATCAGCGCGCACTTCTCCCAAAAGTTCAAACGCCATTGTGTTGTTTCTGAAAGCCTGTTCGATACCTGAAACAAAAGCATCTACCTGGTCGGCCGTTTTCCAATAGCTGGCATCACTGAGGCTGCTCACAGGCGCAAGATCCAACTGTTTCGTACATGAGTTTACGGCAATGGCAATCATTGAAACCAAAACCGATATCTTAATATATTTTTTCATTTTCAAAATTTTAGTCGTTTAAAATGTCACTTGCACTCCCAAAACAAATGATCTTGGTGTAGGATAAGTTCCCTGGTAAACTCCCGGAACATTTCCGTTGGCACTTGTTGGCGGTTCAGGGGTTGGGCCGCTAAAGTTGGTGATGTAAAATAAATTATCGCCACTTACATAAACCCTTGCTGCAGAAAGAACCTTCGTTTTTGAAACAAGATTGTGTGCGAAATCGTATGAAAGTGTTATTTCACGTGAAGCGAGATAACTTCCATTTTCATAAAACCTTGAGTTGTTGCCATTAACGTTAATTCCGGCATTATTGATCCTGGTATAATTTTTCTTTCCGAGCGGAGCTGCCACCTGGTCTGCATAATAAACTTTAGGAATATCCGTATTTGGATTTTCAGGAGTCCATGAATTTTTTTGCCAATCGATATAATTGAACGTACCCTGGTAATTCCCTAAAATGCGGGCTACTTCGTCATTATAAATTACATATCCTGTTGCAAATTGGAAACGGGTATAAAGAGTGAAACCTTTATAAGCCAAAGTAGCGGTAAAACCTCCTGTCCATTTTGGATTGATGTTTCCAATATAAACCTGGTCGCGGTTGTCAATTGTATCGTTGTGATCTACATCCAGCCAGTTTACATCACCAGGAGTGATAAAGCTTGTAGCGGTAGTATTTGGTCCGCCAATTTTTGCTACAGCATCATAACGGTTACCGGCAATTTTATTGATCTCTGCCTGGCTTTGGAAAATAGAAACCTGTTTGAAAGCATATACATCACCCAAAGTTTGTCCTTCCTGGTAGCCACCTACCCAAACAAGCTGACCTGATTTGGGATCATAAATCTGGAATCCACCCTGGCGATTATTCGGCTGGCCATTTGGTGGCAATTGCAAAATTTTATTTTTTACAAAAGAAGCATTCGCACCCACATCCAATCTTAAACCGTTTGGCTGATTGATAATATTTGCATTGAGGGCAAATTCATATCCTTTGTTCTGGAAAGTTCCGAGATTGGTTCTTACAGAGTTAAATCCTGTGTAGCTTGGCAATGCCAAATTAGTTAACAGGTCGCTGGTTTTTCTGTCATAATAATCAAAAATAAAAGTAACACGATTATCGAGGAATCCTAAATCAAGTCCCAAATCGGTTGTCTTACTTTTTTCCCATCTTAAATTATTATTGATAATTCCTGTGTTGAGAAATCCGGAATTTCCATTGTAAAGGCCTTGCAAACCATAAGTACCCTGTACTTCATAATTACCCAATCCGGCTACATTTCCATTTACACCATAGCTGATGCGAGGTTTAAATGTTGAAACGATTTTGGAAATTCCACTATTTTGGAAAAACTTTTCTTTATGCATATTCCAACCTGCAGACATTCCGGGGAAAACGCCATACCTGTTGCCGGCAGGAAGACTGGAAACCCCATCTCTCCTGAAAACCAGTGTCAATAAATAGCGGCGATCAAAGTCGTAATTCAATCTTCCAAACTGAGAAGAAATGCGGTATTCAGATTTGTCGCTATAGTTGGAACCAGGATTGAAAACAGTAGAAGCATTCACTGTTGGAATATCATCAGTCGGCGCCTGTGTTCCCAAAACCTGCATTTCAAATCCTTTTGTATCAAAGTATTCAGCACCCAACATTACATTCAAATTGTGTTGTCCAAATGAATGTGTATAATTCACAATTCCATCGTATTGAGTTTGAAAGCTTCTGTCGTAATAGGCATAAGCCTGGCGGTTGGTATTTCCCGGATTTACCGGATTTGAGAATATCTGAGAATAAGTTTGGGTGGCTTTTTGGAAACCTTGATCCAGTTCTTCAAAATAATATCCTGAACCGGTTCCTTTTACATAAAGGTCAGGAAGGATATTCCACTGAACAGAAGCATTTGCAGTGATCCGGTTTACTTCATTCGTTGTATTTCTTTTGCTTAGCCAGTATAATGGATTACCATCGTTTACTCCATTTCCCGGATTCGGTTTGGTTTTAGCAGAATCCAACCAGGGGTTCATCGTTGGCCACAAAGCGAGATTTCGATACATATTATTGATCTCACTTCCATTTACACCAATTTGTGAAGAAGTGGATGCGTTAACTCCGGAACTTACTTCCACATTGGGTTTCACTTTATACGAACCATTTAAATTTCCTGAAAAACGTTTGTAGCTTGAGCCGACAATAACTCCATCTTCATTGTAATAATCAAAGCTGGAATAATATTTTCCTTTGTCATTTCCTCCGGTTACATCTATATAATGATCCTGGGTTTGTGTATTTCTGAAAACCAGGTTTGCAATTTCACCACCGTGATCTTTGAAAATAATAGTTCCGCCATAAGGATCTCCAACGGTGTCCCAACCTTTGGTTAAAAGGTAAGCATTAGAGGCATCATATCTCCTTATATCAAATGTGGAAAGATCAGCCGAATCAGTAAGTAATCCGTAACCACGGCTTTTATTGACATCGGTAAGCGATCTGCCTGAATTTAAATTTCCGAGACGATTGTAATAAATATAATCCTTAGCGTCCAAAAACTTATATCCTTTTCTGGCAGAATTGAAGCCTTGTGTAAACTTGTAAGAAATTTCTGCTTTTCCGTTTTTCCCACTTTTGGTAGTGATCAGAATCACACCATTGTTGGCACGTGCACCATAAATAGCAGTAGCAGCAGCATCTTTCAACAATTGAATGGATTCAATATCTTCCGGTGGAATATCACTGTAAGAACGGATAATTCCATCAACTACTACCAACGGGCCGCCAGGATTATTGATAGAAGCGCCGCCGCGCAATAACACTGAAGGTCCGGCTCCTGGCTGTCCTGTAGTAGTTACCACATTCAATCCGGGAAGCGTTCCCTGCAATGCGCTTCCTACATTGGCTCTTGGTACATTTTTCAAAACGGTTTGATCCAATTTGGCAACAGAACTGGTAATGGTTGAACGGTTTTGAGTTCCGTAACCAACCACCACTACTTCACCAAGTTTACCAGCACTGGCATGCATTTCAACCGTCAGATTTGAAGAGGTGCCAACTTTTACAGTTTCCTGATTGTAGCCCGTGTGAGAAAAAGTGATCACATCGCCGTCAGAAGCATCAATACTAAATTGTCCGTCAGCGTTGGTTTCAGTACCAGTGCCTGAATTTTTGATGATAACGCTTACAGCAGCTAATGGTTTACCATCCAGATCTGAAATCACTGTACCGGTTACTTTTTTTACCTGGGCCCAGGTCGTGGCTGACAGCAGGAGGGAGGTAATTAAAATTCCAATTTTCAAAGAAGAAAATTTCATTTCAAAAGAGTTT
>Ga0157371_10004314_pt1 | contig 12467 bp, 8 predicted proteins | sample C45metaG_FD_113462 | JGI IMG/M metagenome (GOLD analysis project Ga0157371, IMG submission 113462) | Corn rhizosphere microbial communities from Kellogg Biological Station, Michigan, USA - C4-5 metaG | ecosystem: Host-associated > Plants > Roots > Rhizosphere > Soil | place: USA: Michigan... | reverse complement strand
GAGAAGGTTGGAACGCCATGGTCAACTCCCGCCGCCCCAGCGGCGATTAGGCTTTTAAAGAAAAACGGCCGCCGCCCGCTGGGGCGACGGCCGTGATCGCCGCGACGATCAGTATTTGTAGGTCGCGCCCAGGAAGAAGCGACGGCCCGAGTAGCCCCGATTGATCAGGCGGATATCGCCAGCGTAGGACGACTCGTCCTCCTGGGTCAGGTTCTTGCCTTCCGCGAACAGCGTCAGCCCCTTCAAGCCCGGCTTCCACGAAATCTTGCCGTCCAGATAGCCGGTCGGCTCCTTGATGATCGGATTGCCCGATTGATCGGCGGCGGTGACCAGATATTCCGACCGATAGTTGTAGGCCAGGCGGGCGTTGATCGGCCCCCGCTCATACCACAGCGTCGCATTGTAGCTGTTGCTGGACAGGCCGGGGTAAGACAGTTCCGAGCCGTCCAACTGGCTGTAGACGCCCACGTCGGAGGCTTCCTGATAGGTGAAGTTCACGTCTGCGCCCAGGCCCGAAAGCAGACCCGGCAGGAAGGTGAAGGCGGTCTTGGCCGTCAATTCGACGCCGGAGATTTTGGCGCCCTCGCCGTTGATGAAGCTGTTGTAGAAATACAGGACGCCGTCGCCGAACACATCTCTCTGACCCAGGCTGGTCCGCGAGGGCAGATAGAAGGTTTGGATATCCTTGTAGAAGAAGCCGGCCGAGAACTGCGTGTCGCGGTTCGGATACCATTCGAAGGACAGGTCGTATTGCGACGCCTCGTAGGGCTTCAGATCAGGATTACCGGCCGAGCAGCTGTCCGGACCGTCGTCCGCTGTCCCATCGTTGGCGTAGTTGATGGTGCAGGTCATGTTCGGCAGCAGATAGTTGTACAGCGGCCGCGCCATTAGCTTGGCGTAACCCGCTCGCACGCTCAGCACATTGTCGATCAACCAGGCGTTCACATTGAAGCTAGGCAGCCACTTCGTGTAGTCGCGGCTCTGTTCGACTAGAGTATTGGAAACCACAGCGGTGGTCGCTACGCCATTGACCAGACGCGTCTCGTTACGCGTGAACTTGCCAGCCGTATTCGTTTGGGTATGGACCCGACGCAGACCCAGGTTTCCGACGAGATCGAGTCCAAGGATCGGCAGCGCCCAATCCAGACGGACATACTGGGCGTCGGTCTGTTCCTTCACCCGATACGGGATTTGATCGTAGGTCTTTCCGTCATTGCCGACGCCTGAATACAGGTTGTCCAGGTTGAAGTGGCTGGTGTCCAGATGCTGGGCGATGGCGTTGAAGTTCGGATACATCCAGTTCGACGGCAGCGACCCGCCGCCGTAGTAGAAGTCCGAGGGAAGTGGCGTCATGGCCGCGGCGAACACCGAGTTCGAGAAGGCCCGCGACCAGGTCTCCGTCGTATTCCAATAGCTGGTCTGATACGGATTGCCGTACAGCGCGGCGGTCTGATCGACGGTCGCCGTGTCGCTCACTCGTGAGGTCGAGTTCACCGAATTGGAGTAGATAACGATATTGTCCAGCTCGGAGGCCAGGTTGGCGCCGGGGCTGACGATGAAGCCGCCGTAGTCATAGCCCTGCGTTTCGGCGTTCGAGTAGCGACCACCGAATTTGATATTGGTCAGGAAGGTCGTCCGAGGATCGAAATCAACGTCGAGCTTGTATTGATCTTCGCTGTTGGACGACTGCGACGGCCGATACTGAATTTGGTACTGACTGACCGCCGAGGCATCGGACGGCGAGAAGCCTGGGGCGAAGGTGAAGGTGGGAGCCGAAGTGCCGGGCTCTAGGCTGACGACCAGTCCGGGCGTGTTGAAGCTGACCGAGACATTGTTGGTCTGGCTCAGGGTTTCGCTCTTGGCGTTTGCCCCCAGGAAATCAACCTTGAAGCGGTCATTATACCACTTCAACCCATAGGTGATGTAGTCGGAGGTGGTTTCATATTCGAAGTCGCGCGACGAGATGCTGAATGAAGTATCGCCGCCACGCCCGGAAGTGCCCAGGCAGTTGCCGACCCGATACTGGATGACGTTGTGGTTCGCATCCACGACCACACCCGGCACGGTTTCCGCCGTGGTCGTCGTCACACGCGGGCAGGTGTTGCCTATGGCGTAGTTGAGACGATCAAGGCTGGTGAAATCCGTGCCGTAGTTGATGTCGTTCAGCTGCTGCGTGCGCTTGTTCGTCTGATAGGTGACGAAGCCGCGCAGATTGTCAGCGAACTTGTATTCGGCGGTGAACTCCCCCGACGTCCGTTCATCGTCTCTTGTCCAGACGCGATAGCGTGGGATGCGGGGGTTATAGTCGTACCACTGGCTTTGGCACGCTGTGCGAGCCTGGGCGGTCGTCAGGGTGTTGGCGTCCGGCGTCGTGAAAGTGGCGCAAGCGGCCTCGCTGCCGACCCCGGCGATCGCGTCGTTTACCGCCCGGCTGTAGGACTGGTTGTAGTAGTTGACGGTCTTGTTCGGTGAGTTGTCGAAGTCCGCCAGACGAGCCCAAGAATGGTCGTCGTAAAAATCGCCACGCGTCTGAACGCTATCGTAGGTGACGTTGGCCATCAGGCCCAGGCGGCCGTCCAGCAGTTGCGTCGCGCCGAAGAAGCTGGCGCGCGGCTTCCAGTCCGGCAGGGTGTCGAGCTTCTGACCCGACACGGTCATGGAGAAGGTCGGATTGCGGAAATCCAGGGGCTTGCGTGTCTGGACCGACACCGTGCCGCCCACAGCGCCTTCGGTCATGTCGGAGGTGAAGCCCTTGAAGACGTCGATCGACTTGACGATCTCGGCCGGCAGTTCGCGGAAGTCGTTGGAGCGGCCGCCGCCGCCATAGACGTTCAGATTGCCCGCCGTGGACAGGACGCTGACGCCGTTAATCTCGACCCGGTTCAGGTCCGGCTCCACGCCGCGGATCGAGACGGCGTTGCCTTCGCCGAAATCACGTGACAACTGAACCCCGGTGACACGGCCCAGAGCCTCGCCCACGTTCTTGTCGGGGAACTGGCCGATGTCGTCGGCGACGATGGAGTCCGAAACGGTGCTGGCCGAACGCTTGCGGTTCATGGCCGACTGCAGGCTGGACCGCGTGCCGACAACGACGACTTCATCAACGTTCGAAACCGGGGCGTCCGTCGCCTGGGCTTCCGTCGCCTGCTGCGCATTCGCGACGCCGGCAGACGCCAGCATAAGAGCGGCGGCGCCGGCGGTATGCATGAAGCGGCGAGCCCATCGCCCGTTCGACTGTGTCGTCACTGAAGTTCCTCCTCTGGCCCTGCGGCCTTATTGTTCGAACGACGCCTTCGCGACCGCCTCCCTGGCGGCCCTGATTTCGAAGGCTGAGGTGCGAGCGTCATTCACGCCCGTCAGATCATCTGCAGTTGGCGTTGGCGGCGGCGTCGATGGACGTCTGCCCCGCTGACGCGGCCTTTACGTTTCCCTCCGGCAAGCGGTCCTTTGCGGACTCATCTTCTTGTTGTGACGCATTCATAACATCATCACGGCTTTGTGCCAAATATGAAATTCGTATTTCATATTGTGGGAACGACAAATGCCTAAGACGTAAAACTGTTTTAAGTCAGTCGGTTACGGCCCCATAGACGGTCGTATCGCCAACCGGTCAGACTTTCGACTATTGTCTTGGCCTCGGGACTCGAAGGTTCCGTCTCGCCGTCTCGTAGACGATCGATCTCATTCATCAGGACGGCGTGGCTGGGCTGATCCAACCGGAACGACCAGGACAGAATAGCGCCCGCCGCCATGACCAGCATCGGCCCGAACACCAGCAGACAGGCGACCGTGGCGACAGCTTGAGGCGTCTGCACGACCACGGCACCCGCCGCACCGGCCTTGGGCGAAACATAGCCCCCCGTCTCGATGATCCAGCCCGTCAGGATGATGGCGCCGGATTGGGCCACTTTGCGCACCAGGGTCATCACGCCGGCGAAGATGCCCTCGCGACGCTGCCCCGTGACCGCCTCATCCACATCCGGCAGATAGTTATAGACCGACCAAGGCACGAAATTCAGCGTGCCGCGCCCCAGCCCCGCCAGGACGATCGGTCCCAGCAGCCAGAAGGCAGCGCCCAGGTTGAACCCTCCCGAGACCGGATTGATCAGGGCGAACAAATCCTGCCCCCCGACGGTCGGCCGCACGAAGTAGAAGACCAGCAGCAGCACCAGTGCGCCGGTGAAGAAGCCCGCCGCGATCCGGTAGGCGATCACCGGCCCGATGCGAATGACCAGATGGATCGCCGCCATGACCGACATCAGTTGGGCGACGTACATCACCGTCATCATCTGCGAGATCATCACCGTGGCCCCCAGCATCACGGTCGCCACGAAGATCGGGAAGGCGGTGTTGAAGATGTCCTGCGAGATGTAACCGCCCAGATAGATCGACAGATGCTGGCGGAAGGCGCGGATGCGCAGCGTCGAGAACAGGTCTCGGAACATGTTCACCGGGATCAGGGCCGCCCGGCGCAGGTTCAGCGGTTCGGCCTTCATCGCCTTTTCGTCGTCCGTGAACGGCCGTTCCCAGGTGAAGATCACCACCAGGATCACCACGGCGCTGAACAACAGGCCGAAGATGGCCGCCATGATCAGGAATGTTTGGGCCGAATCCTTGCCACCGAAGTTGTTGATGATCAGGGTCGGCAGATAGGAGGCTAGGATGGCCGAGCTCTGTGCGACCAGCATCCGCGCGCCCGCGAACTTGGCCTTCTCCTTGTAATCCTTGGTCATCTCCGCCGCGAGCGTCTCCCACGGAATGAGAAACATCGTGTAGAGCAACTCGAAGAAGATGAAGGTCGTCAGATAATAGATGAAGGTCTGGCCACTGATGAAGATCAGGGCGAAGCTGGGCAGCAGCGGAATGGTGATCAGCAGGAATATCTTGCGTCGTCCGACCGTCCGACCGATCCAGGTATGGCGAAGATTGTCGGACACATAGCCGATCAGCGGACAGGTGATGGCCTCCAGCAGGCGCGGCAGACCCAAGATCAGGCCCGCCTGGACCGGCGTCAGGTCGCAGAAGGTCGTGAAGAAGTAGAACAGCCAGCCGGTGATGACGGCCTGCGCCCCCGCCCCCAGCATGTCGCCGGAGCCCCAGCCCCAGTAGTTGTACCAGCGCGGTGTGCGGGGGGACGTTAGCGTGGACGTCATCTCGACTTCTCCAGACCGCGCCGCGTCAGATGTACTGACGCAGGAATTCACCCAGGCACAGGATCGCCAGGGACTGACCGTAGGGCATGGAGGTCAGGGGAATGTCCTTGTAGCCCCGCAACTCGTCGAAGACCGGCGTGCCGAACGACACCTGCTGCAACTCCCCGTCGTCGGAAATGTTGGCCAGGACGCCCTTGACCGCCTTCAGCGCCATCGGGGCGTATTCGGCGCCGATGTAGCGTTTGCGGACCGCCTTCAGGATGCCATAGGCGAAGCCGGCGGTGGCCGAGGCCTCCAGATAGCTGTCGTGATCCGGGATCAGGGTGCGCCACAGGCCGCTCTCGTCCTGATGCTGGGCCAGGGCCTTCACCTGGGCCTCCAGGGTCTCGATCAGGAAGCGACGCAGGCTGTCCTCGGGCGGCAGGTCCAGCAGTTCGATGAACTCCGGAATGGCGATGGTGACCCAGCAGTTGCCGCGCGCCCACAGGGCGTCGGCGAAGTTGTGCCGCCCCAGGAAGGTCCAGCCGTGGAACCACAGGCCGGTCTTGCGGTCGAACAGATATTTGATGTGGATGAGGAACTGCTTCTTGGCCTCCTCGACATAGTGCGGGCGGTCCAGCACCAGGCCGATCTTGGCTAGCGGCAGGACGCTCATCATCAGTGTGTCGTCCCAAAGCTCCTGCGGGTTCTCGTCGTTGAAGACGATGTGCTGGAAGCCGTCTTCTTCTGTGCGGGGCAGGCCGTCCATCAGCCATTCCGCCCAGGTGTCGAGGTAGGGAATGAAGGTCTGGTCGCCCGTCTGTTCATACAGATAGGCCAAGGTGAGGAAGGGCGAGACGGTGTTGATGTTCTTGGTCGGCGTCCCGGCGGCGAACCGGTCGCGGAACCAGTTCAGCATGATGTCCAGCGCGGCCGGATCATTGGTCTGCTCATACAGTTTGTAGATACCGTAGAGGCCGATGCCGTGGGTCCACTCCCAGTCGTTCCAGCCCTTGGTGTCGATCACCCGGCCGTCTTCCAGACGCAGCAGGAACTCGCCGGTGTCGTCCTTGATGTTCACCAGATTGTCCATCAGGCGCGCGATGGCGTCGCGGACGTCGGCGTAAGGCAGGTCGTGGATCAGGTTCGGCATCGCGGATTCCCAAGGCGCCTGGGCGCCGTCATTCACATCAAGGCGGAGATGAGCAGGCAGGGACCATTGCTGGCGTGACAGCGATTAAGCCGTCTTACGCGCCCTTGGCCTCCCGACCATTTCCACCCTATTCCCGAAAACGACGCCTAGCAACGTCGTCCCATTTTTTATATACCTCTCTCATTATGTGAGCCTAAATGCCCCGTCAAGAACGCGGCTCAGACTCTGGAAAGCCTCTGGGATGGGCCGTTCGCTATGGACGGACTGCCTCGATCAACCTGTGCGAGACCAAGACCATGTCCGATCCGATGTACGACAAGATTTATCAGGCGACCCACCCGGACATGATGGAGGGGGCGACGAACCAGCAGCTGCGCGACCGGTATCTGGTCGGCGGCCTGTTTACCCCGGACAAGGTCAGCCTGAACTATTCGCACAATGAGCGAATGGTGCTGGGCGGGGCCATGCCCATCGCGGGCGCCCTGAGCCTGCCCACCCATTCCGAGCCGCCGTCCCTGGCGGGCAAGCCCTTCCTGCACGCGCGCGAACTGGGCGTGGTCAACATCGGCGGCGCCGGTTTGATCACCGTCGACGGCGAAACCGTTGAACTGGCCTTCCGTGACGGCCTGTATGTGCCGATGGGGTCGAGCGAGGTCACCTTCGCCTCCAAGGACTCGGCCGAACCGGCGCGCTTCTACCTGATCGCCATGCCGGCCCACGCCCGCTACGACCTGACGAAAATCTCGATCGATGAGGCCGTGCCGCTGGAGATGGGGTCGCTGGAGACGTCGAACGAGCGGACCATTTATCAGTACATTGTCCCGGCCAAGGTGAAGTCCTGCCAGCTGCTGCTGGGCGTGACGGTGCTGAAGCCCGGCTCGGTGTGGAACACCATGCCGCCGCACCTGCACGACCGTCGTTCGGAGGCCTATCTCTACTTCGGCCTCGGCGAGAACGACCGCGTCTTCCACTTCATGGGAGAGCCGGACAACGCCCGCCACATCGTCATGGTCGATGGCGAGGCGGTGATCAGCCCGCCGTGGTCGATCCACATGGGTTCGGGCACCTCCAACTACACCTTCATCTGGGGCATGGGCGGTGAGAACCTGGACTACACCGACATGTGCAAGCTCGACATCTGCCAGCTGCGCTGATCGGGACAGGGAGGAAACATCATGAGCAATCCGTTTGATCTGACCGGCAAGGTGGCGCTGGTCACGGGCGGCAACACGGGTCTGGGTCAGGGCATCGCCCTGGCCCTAGCCGAGGCGGGCGCCGACATCGTTTCGGTGGCCCTGTCCGATTCCGACGACACGGTCGCCCGGGTGAAGGCCATGGGCCGCCGCGCCCAGGCCGTCAGCGCCGACCTGACCTCCATCGAGCCTGTCGAGCGCGTGCTGGCCGAAGCGCTGGAGGCGATGGGCCGGGTGGACATTCTGGTCAACAACGCCGGCCTGATCCGCCGCGCCGATGCGGTGAACTTCACCGAAGCCGACTGGGATCTGGTGATGAACATCAACCTGAAGACCGTCTTCTTCCTGAGCCAGGCGGTCGCCCGCCACTTCATCAAACAGGGCGACGGCGGCAAGATCATCAACATCGCCTCCATGCTGTCCTTCCAGGGCGGCATTCGCGTGCCCTCCTATACGGCGTCCAAGTCGGGCGTCGCCGGCCTGACCAAGCTGATGGCCAACGAATGGGCGCCGCACGGCATCACCGCCAACGCCATCGCCCCCGGCTATTTCGCCACCGCCAACACCCAGGCCCTGCGCGAGGACCCGGTCCGTTCGTCCGAGATTCTGGGCCGCATCCCGGCCGGTCGCTGGGGCGAGCCGTCAGACCTGGGCGGCGCCGCCGTCTTCCTGGCCAGCCGGGCCTCCGACTATGTTCAGGGCGCCATTCTGCCGGTCGATGGCGGCTGGCAGGCGCGTTGACGCCGGACGAGGACATGACCAACACCGCCTCGGATTCTCCGGTCCCCGCCGGCTCCATCCTCTGCTTCGGCGAGATGCTGTTACGGCTGTCGCCGAACCAGAACGAGCTGCTGCTGCAGTCGCCCGCCCTGAGCGTGCGTCCAGGCGGGGCCGAGGCCAATGTCGCCGTCTCCCTGGCCCGGTTCGGCGCGCCGACGGCCATGGCGACCGTTCTGCCGGACAACGCCCTGGGCCGCGCCGCCCGCGACGAGGTGCGTCGGCACGGCGTCGACACCAGTCCCATCGTCTTCACGCCGGGCCGAATGGGGCTCTATTTCCTGACGCCCGGCGCTGTGCGACGACCGTCCGAGGTGCTTTACGACCGCGCGGCTTCCGCCTTCGTCGAACAGGTGAATGCGGTGTTCGACTGGGACCGGCTGCTGGACGGGGTGGAATGGCTGCACGCCTCAGGGGTTACGCCCGCGACCGGCCCCAACGGCTCGGCGGCCGCCGTCGCCCTGATCGAGGCCGCCGTCCGAAAGGGCGTCAAGGTCAGCTATGACGGCAACTTCCGCGGCAAGCTGTGGGAACAGTGGGACGGCGATCCGCCCGCGACCCTGGGGCGGATGCTGGCGGGGGCCACGATCGCCTTCGCCGACGACCGCGACTTCGCCCTGGTGCTGAAGACCCGGTTCGACAATGCCGACCCGGCCGAGCGCCGTCGTCAGGCCGCCAAGGCCGCCTTCGCCGCCTTCCCCCGACTGGAACACATCGCCTGCACCCAAAGGGTTCAGGACAGCGTCGCGGACCAGGCCTTGTCGGCGGTCATGCTGACCCGGAAAGGCGACGATGTGACCGAGACCCGCGCCGAAGCACTCCATATGGCCGGCGTTGTTGATCGCGTCGGCGGCGGCGACGCCTTCGCCGCTGGCGTCCTGTTCGGCCTGTGGAGTGGCTGGTCCGATCAGCAGACCCTGGACTTCGGCCTGGCCGCCGCCGCCCTCAAACACTCCATCCCCGGCGACTTCAACCTGGCCTCCTCCGAGGACGTCCACGCCGCCATGGGCGACGGCGGATTCGATATCCGGCGGTGAGTCCGCCCCCTCGTAAAGAGACACCTCGATGCTGACGGCGATCCTCATGGCGGCCGCGATCTCGACCTGGCGATTCGATCTGGCGGCCCAGCCGACCGCGCTGAACCGGATCGCGGTTCAGCCCAGCCAGGCCTATCAGCCGAACGCCTATGGGTTCGAGCCGGGCGGCGCATCGGACGGCTATCTGTTTTCCGCCGCCGTGCCCGAAGGCGTCTATCGCGTCACCATCCGCTTCGGCGGCTCCCAGGCCGGGCGCACGACGGTCAAGGCCGAAGCCCGCCGGTTGATGCTGCGCGATGTCGTCACCGCCCCCGGCGCCTATCAGACGCGCAGCTTCCTGGTCCATGTGCGCGGCCCCGCCCTGCCCCCGCCGCCGGCCAATGCGCCCGGCGGAACGGCCGTGGTCCTGACGCCGCAGGAGCTGACCTCGCGCACCTGGGACGACCGGCTGACGCTGGAGTTTCTGGATCGCCCCCAGGTGGCGTCCATCGACATCGAGCCGGTCGAGGCGCCGGCGGTCTATCTGGCGGGCGATTCCACCGTCACCGACCAGCCGTCGGAACCGGCGGCCAGCTGGGGCCAGATGCTGCCCGCCCTGCTGACGCCCGACGTCGCGGTGGCCAACTACGCCCAGTCGGGCGAGACGCTGAAATCCTTCATCAGCGAACTTCGCCTGGCCAAGATCCTGACCACGCTGAAGGCAGGGGACTGGCTGCTGATCCAGTTCGGCCACAACGACCAGAAGACCCAGTGGCCTCAGACCTACGCCGATCCCGAGACCACCTATCCCGCCTATCTGAAGGTCTTCATCGCCGAGGCGAAGCGACGCGGCGCCCACCCCATCCTCGTCACCTCGCCCGAGCGTCGCAACTTCCGCGACGGGCGCATCCAGGACACGCTGGGAACCTACGCCGAGGCCGCACGCCGGGTCGCGCGCGAGGAGGGCGTGCCGCTGATCGATCTGAACGACGCCTCGCGCCGCATCTATGAGGCCCTGGGCCCCGATCGGGCGGCGCGCCTGTTCAACGACGGCGGGGCGGACCACACCCACCACGACAATGCGGGCGCCTGGCTTCTGGCCCGCGCCGTCGCGGCCCAGCTCGCTGACAAGGCGCCCGATCTAACGGCCCATATCGCACCCGACTATCGCACCTTCACGCCGGACGCCCCGCCGATGGCCGAGATCGACATCGCGCCCAGCCTGTCGGCAAGTCGCGAGCGCCCGCGCGGCGATTGACCGCGCCAAAGCCCGTTTGACGCGCGCGGCGCGACACACTACCAAATTATGAAACAGAATACCGAATAATCGGAACTGGAGGAATCATGAGCTCGCTTCACGCCTTCCGCATGCAGCTGAAGCCCGGCGCGGTCCAGGAATACAAGGCGCGTCACGACGCCATCTGGCCCGAACTGGCCGAACTGCTGACCGCCAGCGGCGTCAGCGACTATTCGATCTTCCTGGACGAAGAGACCCTGTCGCTGTTCGCGGTTCTGCGCCGGGCGGACGACCATACGCTGGACGACCTGCCCAACCATCCCCTGATGCGCAAATGGTGGACGCACATGGCGCCGCTGATGGAGGTCGAGCCGGGCGACAAACCGCGCGAATGGCCCTTGCAACTGATGTTTCATCAAGCCTGATGCGCGCCCTTCTCCTCGCGGCCGCCGTCGCCGCCGCCCCGCTTGTTCAAGCCTCGACCGCCGTCGCCCAGACAGCCCAGGCCACCGCCGATTTTACCGCTCCCGCCCAGACCTTCGGCCGCGTCTCTTACGACGCGCGGTCCCTGATGATCGACGGCAAGCGCCTGGTCATCTGGTCCAGCGAGATGCACCCCTTCCGCCTTCCCAGCCCCGAGCTGTGGCGCGACGTGTTGCAGAAGATGAAGGCCAGCGGCTTCAACACCGTCGCCTTCTATTTCGACTGGGGCTACCACAGCCCCAAACAGGGGGTTTACGACTTCACCGGCATCCGCGACCTGGATCGGTTGCTGAAGATGTCGGAGGAGGAAGGCCTCTACGTCATCGTCCGGCCTGGTCCCTACGCCAATGCCGAGCTGACGCGCGGCGGCTTTCCCGGCTGGCTGGTCAATCAGCGCGCGCCGTCGCGCACGGATTCGCCTGAGTATCTGGCCGCCGCCGACGAATGGCTGACCCATGTCAACGGCATCATCGCCCGCCATCAGATCAACGGCGACGGCAAGGGCAATCAGGGCTCGGTCATCCTCTATCAGATCGAGAACGAACTGGCGGTCACGACGCCAGCGCACCGGCGCTACATGGACCATCTTTACGCCAAGGCGCGCGCGGACGGCATCAATGTGCCGATCTTCCATAACGACCAGGGCCGCAACGGCTATTGGGCGCCCGAGACCTCGCAGGTCGACAAGGTGGTCCACGGGCCGGTCGATCTGTACGCCTTCGACGGCTATCCGGGCGGCACCTGCACCGTTGGCGGCCAGACGACGCGCGGTGCGGCGGCGCCCGACTGGGGCTTCTATGGCCCCGGCGGCGCCAAGGGCGGCGCCTCAGCCTCGCCCTCCACACCCGGCTTCATGGCCGAGATCGGCGGCGGCTGGTTCGACTACTGGGGCTCCAACGGCGGCTACGAATGCAACGCCCGCCAGCGCGGCGAGCGGTTCCAGCGCGTCTTCTACGGCGTAAATCTGGCCAACGGCATTTCGCTGCAGAGCATCTATGTCGGCTACGGCGGCACCAGCTGGGGCTGGCTGGCGGCGCCGGTAGTCTTCACCAGCTACGACTATGGCGCGGCCATCTCAGAGGCGCGCGACCTGCGGCCCAAGGCCGAGGAGATGAAACAGCTGGCGGGCCTGCTGGAGTCGGCTCCCGATCTGGCCGGGATGATCCCCGCTGGGCCGGTCGATATCTCGTCGCCGAACATCCAAGTCTATCATAACCGCAGCCCGGAGACGGACGCCCGCTTCCTGCTGGTCACGCACAAACCGTCGAACGGCCAGACCAACGACGACTTCACCATCACGGCCAACCTGCCCGACGGCCGCTATGTCGTGCCGATGACGTTGAACGGGTTCGACGCCAAATGGCTGGTCGCAGGCGTGACGCTGGGCGGGCAAAGGCTGGTCTATTCGACGTCGGAATTGCAGTCGGCGCAGCGGATGGACGGCACCGATCTGCTGCTCCTCTATGGCCGTGCTGG